>Ga0307308_10000303_pt1 | contig 16748 bp, 15 predicted proteins | sample ER_DNA_195_FD_194501 | JGI IMG/M metagenome (GOLD analysis project Ga0307308, IMG submission 194501) | Bulk soil microbial communities from the East River watershed near Crested Butte, Colorado, United States - ER_DNA_195 | ecosystem: Environmental > Terrestrial > Soil > Floodplain | place...
CCGCAATGTCCCGGACGCCAACGCCGCCCTGGACGGCGCCCGCGCCATCCTGGTCGAGCGGTTCGCCGAGGACGCGGACCTGCTCGGCGAGCTGCGCGAGTCGATGGCCGCCCGCGGCTCGGTGACCTCCATGGTCCGCGAGGGCCAGGCGGAGAAGGGCGCCAAGTTCACCGATTACTTCGAGTTCAGCGAGCCGTTCACGCGGCTGCCCTCGCACCGCGTGCTGGCCCTGTTCCGCGGCGAGAAGGAGGAGATCCTCGACCTCACCCTGGAGCCCGGCGCCGAGGACGCGGAGTTCGAGCAGCGCATCGCCGGGCGGTTCGGCATCCGCGACGAACGACGTCCGGCCGACCAGTGGCTGCAGGGCACGGTGCACTGGGCCTGGCGCACCCGCATCCTGACGCACCTGAGCGTCGACATCAGGGTCCGGCTGTGGCAGGCGGCCGAGGACGAGGCGGTCCGGGTGTTCGCCGCCAACGTGCGCGACCTGCTGCTGGCCGCGCCGGCCGGCGCGCGGACCACGATCGGCCTGGACCCTGGCTTCCGCACCGGCGTCAAGGTCGCGGTCACCGACGGCACCGGCAAGGCGCTCGGCACGGCCACCATCTACCCGCACGAGCCGCACCGGCGCTGGGACGAGGCCATCGACACCCTGACCAGTCTGGCGAAGCAGCATCACGCCGAGCTCGTCGCCATCGGCAACGGCACCGCCTCGCGGGAGACCGACCGGCTCGCCGCCGACCTGATCAAGCGCCATCCAGAGCTCAAGCTGACCAAGGTGGTGGTCTCCGAGGCCGGAGCGTCGGTCTACTCCGCCTCGGCCTACGCCTCGGCGGAACTGCCCGGCATGGACGTCTCGCTGCGCGGCGCGGTCTCCATCGCCCGGCGGCTGCAGGATCCGCTGGCCGAACTGGTCAAGATCGACCCGAAGTCCATCGGCGTGGGGCAGTACCAGCACGACGTGGCCGAGGGCAAGCTGTCGCACTCGCTGGACGCCGTGGTCGAGGACTGCGTGAACGCGGTCGGGGTGGACCTGAACACCGCCTCGCAGCCGCTGCTGGCCCGGGTCTCCGGCATCACGTCCGGGCTGGCCACCGCGATCGTGGCCCGCCGCGACGCGGACGGCCCGTTCCGCACCCGCCAGCAGCTCATGGGTGTGCCCCGGCTCGGGCCGAAGGCCTTCGAGCAGTGCGCCGGGTTCCTGCGCATCCGCGGCGGCGACGACCCGCTCGACGCCTCCGGCGTACACCCCGAGGCCTACCCGGTGGTACGCCGTATCCTGGCCGCCACCGGCGGCACGGCGGCCGCCCTGATCGGCAGCACCACCACGCTCCGCACCCTGAGGCCGGATCAGTTCACCGACGACCGGTTCGGCCTGCCCACGGTCACCGACATCCTGCGCGAGCTGGAGAAGCCCGGCCGCGACCCGCGCCCCGCATTCGCCACCGCGACGTTCGCCGAGGGCGTGGAGAAGCTCGAGGACCTCGAGCCCGGCATGGTGCTCGAGGGCGTGGTGACCAACGTGGCCGCGTTCGGCGCGTTCGTCGACATCGGCGTGCATCAGGACGGCCTGGTACACGTGTCGGCCATGTCGCGCACGTTCGTCTCCGACCCCCGTTCGGTGGTCAAGTCCGGCGACGTGGTACGGGTGAAGGTGCTCTCGGTCGACATCGGTCGGCACCGGATCTCGCTCACCCTCCGGCTGGATGACGAAGGTGGCCGCCCGTTCGGCCCATCATCCCGAACGGGCCGTGCTGCCCGTCCCGGTTCCGGCCCGGGCGGTCCTGGCCGGACCAAGACCGCGGACCCGAAGCCAGCCGACGGCGCGCTAGCCGACGCGCTGCGCCGGGCCGGCCTGGTCCCGAAGCCACCGACGCGCCCTAAGCCCCCCCGTGACCGATAGCATCGGGTAACCAGTTCTGTTCAACCCCATGAAGGAGCCCGCCGTGTCCAGCCAGCAGCCTCGCATCACTCTCGCCGGAAGCGAGCATGTGGTCGAGGCAGGCACGACGGCGGGCGCAGCCCTCGGCCCCGAGCCGGGCGTCATCGCCGCCAGGGTCAACGGTGAGCTCCGCGACCTGGCTTATCAGGTGAGCGACGGCGACGTCGTGGAGCCGGTGGACATCGCGAGCGACGACGGCCGCTACATCCTGCGGCACTCCGCGGCGCACGTCATGGCGCAGGCCGTGCAGGAGCTGTTCCCGCAGGCCAAGCTCGGCATCGGGCCGCCGGTGGAGAACGGCTTCTACTACGACTTCGACGTGGACAAGCCGTTCACCCCAGACGACCTGAAGGCGATCGAGGCCAGGATGCGCCAGATCGTCAAGCAGGGCCAGCGGTTCTCCCGCCGGGTGGTGACCGACGCCGAGGCGCGGGAAGAACTCGCCGCCGAGCCGTACAAGCTCGAGCTGATCGGGCTCAAGGGCCACCCGTCCGACGACGACGGCGAGTCGGTCGAGGTCGGCGGCACCGAGCTGACCATCTACGACAACCTGGACCCGGGCAGCGGCGAGCTGTGCTGGAAGGATCTGTGCCGCGGCCCGCACCTGCCGGTCACCCGGGCCATCCCGGCGTTCAAGCTGATGCGCACCGGCGGCGCCTACTGGCGAGGCAGCGAGAAGAACCCGCAGCTGCAGCGCATCTACGGCACCGCCTGGGAGACCAGGGACGCCCAGGACGAGTACGTCAGGCTGCTCACCGAAGCCGAGAAGCGCGACCACCGCAAGCTCGGCGCGGAGCTCGACCTGTTCTCGTTCCCGACCGAGATCGGCAGCGGCCTGCCGGTGTTCCACCCTAAGGGCGGCACCATCCGCCGGGTGATGGAGGACTACTCGCGCCGCCGCCACGAGGAGGCGGGGTACGAGTTCGTCAACACCCCGCACCTGACCAAGGAAGACCTGTTCATCACCTCCGGGCACCTGGAGTGGTACTCCGGCGGCATGTTCCCGCCCATGGAATTGGACGGGGCCACCTATTACCCGAAGCCGATGAACTGCCCGATGCACATCCTGATCTACGCGGCGCGCGGGCGGTCCTACCGCGAGCTGCCGCTGCGGCTGTTCGAGTTCGGCACGGTGTACCGGTACGAGAAATCCGGCGTGGTGCACGGCCTGACCAGGGCCCGCGGCTTCACCCAGGACGACTCGCACATCTTCTGCACCCCGGACCAGCTGCAGGACGAGCTGGCCTCGCTGCTGGCCTTCGTCGTCGGGCTGCTGCGCGACTTCGGCCTCACCGAGTTCGAGGCGGAGCTGTCGACCCGGCCCGACAAGTACGTCGGCGACCTCGGGGAGTGGGCCGTCGCCGAGGCGGCGCTCAAGCACGCACTCGATGAGTCGGGCCTGCCGTACGTGATCGCCGAGGGTGAGGGTGCCTTCTACGCGCCCAAGATCGACGTGCACGTCAAGGACGCGATCGGCCGCCGCTGGCAGCTGTCGACCCTGCAGGTCGACCTGCAGGAGCCGGGCCGGTTCGGCATCGAGTACCAGGCCGCGGACGGCTCCCGGCAGCGTCCCTACATGATCCACCGGGCGCTGTTCGGCTCGATCGAGCGGTTCTTCGGCATCCTGGTCGAGCACTACGCCGGCGCGTTCCCGCCCTGGCTCGCCCCGGTCCAGGCGGTCGGCATCCCGATCGCCGACGCCCACGTGCCCTACCTGGAGAAGCTCGCGGCCAGCCTGCGCGAGCAGGGCATCCGCGTCGAGGTGGACGCGAGCGACGACCGGATGCAGAAGAAGATCAGGACCGCGCAGCGGCAGAAGGTGCCGTTCATGCTGATCGCCGGCGACGACGACGTGGCCGCCGGGGCGGTGTCGTTCCGGTACCGGGACGGGTCGCAGAAGAACGGCGTCCCGGTGGCGGACGCCGTCGCGGAGATCGTCACCGCGGTGCGCGACCGCGTCCAGGTGTAGGCCCGTGCCCGACCCCGACGACGTCTTCGCGGGAGTCCCCGACGCCTTCGGCCGGTTGTGGACGCCGCACCGCCTGGCCTACATCAAGGGCGAGAACAAGCCGTCGGGCCCGGGCGAGCACGAGGGCTGCCCGTTCGACCTCGCGCCGAAGCTCAGCGACACCGAAGGCCTGATCGTCGCGCGGGGCGAACTGGTGTACGCGGTGCTCAACTTGTACCCGTACAACGCGGGCCACGTGCTGATCTGCCCGTACCGGCACGTGGCCGACTACACCGACCTGACCCCGGCCGAGACGGCCGAGTTCTCCGAGTTCACCAAGCGCGCGGTCGGCGCGCTGCGCCAGGCCTCCGGCGCCCAGGGCTTCAACATCGGCATCAACCTGGGCTCGGTGGCCGGCGCCGGCATCGCCGCCCACCTGCACCAGCACGTGGTGCCCCGGTGGGGCGGCGATACCAACTTCATGCCGGTCACCGGCCACACCCGGGTGCTGCCCCAGCTCCTGGCCGACACCCGCAAGCTGCTCGCCGACGCCTGGCCCGATACCTGACTCAGCGCCCCGCCCGTCAGCCCGCCCCCGCAGTCAAACCACTCACTTTAACCTCAGCAGTAACATCCCGGATTCAATGAAAGTGGCGTTCTACCGATTCTTTTCGGTAGAACGCCACGTTCACTGACAGCCAGCCAGCCCTAGCCCGGCTTGGATTCGGCCGCGACCTTGGCCGCCAGGTGTGACGGGAGCGGTTCGTGGCGCAGGTAGGAGCGCGTGAAGGAACCCGTCCCGTGGGACACCGAACGCAGGTCAATGGCGTACCTGGTGATCTCGAGCTCCGGGATCTCCGCCTTGACCAGGGTCCGGCCCACGCCCACCGGCTCGGTGCCGAGCACGCGGCCGCGGCGCCCGGACAGGTCGGACATCACCGCGCCCACGTAATCGTCCGGCACCAGCACGCTCACCTCGTCGACCGGTTCGAGCAGCAGCGGCTGCGCCTTGTCCACCGCGTCCCGCAGCGCCAGTCGGCCTGCCTTCTGGAAGGCCATGTCGGAGGAGTCGACCGAGTGAGCCTTGCCGTCGTACAGGGTGATCCGAACGCCGGTCATCGGATAGCCGGCCGTGACACCCTGATCCATCTGCCACCGGACGCCCTTTTCCACCGACGGGATGAACTGGCGTGGCACCACACCGCCGACGATCTTGTCGACGAACTCGAAGCCAGCCGAGTCCTCCAGCGGCTCGATCTCGATGTGGCAGATGCCGTACTCACCGTGGCCGCCGGTCTGCTTGACGTTGCGGCCGAGCCCCCGCGCCTTGCCCGCGATCGTCTCGCGCAGCGGAACCCGCAGGTCGGTGGTTTCCACCGCCACGCCGTAGCGTTGCCCGAGCCGGTCGAGCAGTACGGCGGCGTGCGCCTCACCCATGCACCACAGCACGAGCTGCCTGGTCTCGGCGTTATTCTCCAGGCGCAGCGTCGGGTCCTCGGCCACCAGGCGGTTCAGCGCCTGGGAGAGCTTGTCCTCATCCGCCTTGGATTTCGCCACGATCGCCACCGGCAGCAGCGGCTCGGGCATCGACCAGGACTCCATCAGCAGCGGGTTGTCCTTGTCCGACAGCGTGTCGCCGGTCTCGGCCGTGCTGAGCTTGGCCACGGCGCAGACGTCACCGGCCGCGCACTGGGTGACCGAGCGCTGCTGCTTGCCCAGCGGCGAGGTCAGCGCGCCGATCCGCTCGTCGTCGTCGTGGTCCTCGTGCCCGCTGGCGGCCCGGCCGTGTCCGGACACGTGCACGGAGGCATCCGGGCGCAGCGTGCCGGAGAACACCCGGACCAGGCTGATCCGGCCCACGTACGAGTCGGACGTGGTCTTGACCACCTCGGCCAGCAGCGGGCCCTTGGGGTCGGAGGACAGGCCCGTGACAGGCTTGCCGTCCGGCGTGGTGACCGACGGCAGCGGGTGCTCGGCGGGGGACGGGAACGCCTCGGTCATCACCTCGAGCAGCTCGAGCATGCCGATCTTCTGCGGTGCGGAGGCGACCAGCACCGGATAGAAGCTGCCCCGGGCGACGGCCTTTTCCAGGTCCTCGATCAGCACCTTGGGGTCGATCTCCTCGCCGGACAGGTACCTGTCCATGAGGCTCTCGTCCTCGCTCTCGGTGATGACGCCCTCGATCAGCTCGCCGCGCAGGTCGGTCATGCGCTCCTCGTCGGCGGCCGCGGGCGCGCCCTCGGAGCGCTCGCCGCCGGAGTAGCTGTACAGCTTCTGCGACAGCAGCCCGATCAGCCCGGTGACGGGCTCGCCGACCGGCAGGTACAGCGGCGCCACGGCGTCGCCGAAGGCCTCGCGGCACGCGTCCAGCGTCGCCTGGAACTCGGCCCGCTGGTGGTCGATCTTGGTGATCACGACCGCACGCGGCATGCCGACCGCGGCGCACTCCTCCCACAGCATCCTGGTCACGCCGTCGATCCCGTCGGTGGCGGAGACGGCGAACAGCGCTGAGTCAGCCGCGCGGAGCCCGGCCCTGAGGTCCCCCGTGAAGTCGGCGTAGCCGGGCGTGTCGAGCAGGTTGACCTTGATGCCGTTGTGGATGATCGGCGCGAGGATCAGGTTGACCGAACGCTGCTGCCTGACCTCGATCTCGTCGAAGTCGCTGACCGTGGTGCCCTCTTCTATGCTCCCCGGGCGCTGGATCGTGCCGGTCGCGGCGAGCAGCGCCTCGACCAGGCTCGACTTCCCGGTCCCGGAATGGCCGACCAGCACCACGTTCCGTACCTGATCGGCCGCCGGTGCCCTGCCGGCGGCTCCTCCCGCCCCACTGCTTTTATCTGCCACTGAGGTTCGCCTCCTTGCGATCGCATTCTCCCGCGAGCTGCGCACGACCAGCCTTAACCCGCGGGCACCGTGTCCACAACCCCCACGGAAAGAATCTCCCCGGTTGCCGGAAAGTGAAGCCCACCCCAGTGGAGGAAAACTCAAGCTCAGCCCGGCGGTAGGATCGGACGGCCATGCTCAACGTGCTACGGCCCGCCATGACACGCCTGTTCACCCCCGCGGGCAAGGTCCTCGCGCGTACCCCGATAACGCCGAACGCCGTCACCGTCATCGGCACGGTCGGCGTAGCCGGGGGAGCGCTCGCCCTTTTCCCCCTGGGTGAGCTGTTCCCCGGCGCCTTCACCTGCACGATCTTCGTGTTCCTCGACATGCTGGACGGCGTGCTGGCCCGGCTGAAGGGCACCAGCGGCACCTGGGGCGCGTTCCTCGACTCGACCATGGACCGGATCGCGGACGCCGGCATCTTCGGCGGCCTGATCATCTGGTTCTACACCGGCGGGCACAACCCGCTGCTCGGCGCCGTGTCGCTGTTCTGCCTGGTGACCGGGAGCCTGGTCTCCTACGTCAAGGCCCGCGCCGAAGGGCTGGGCCTGCGCTGCGACGTGGGCCTGATCGAGCGGCCCGAGCGGATGCTGATTTCGCTGATCGCCGTCGGCGTCTCCGGCCTCGGCGTGCCGTACATTCTCAACGTGGGGCTCTGGGCGCTCGCGGCCGGCAGCGCTTTCACTTTCGGGCAGCGGGTGCACGCGGTATATAAGGCAGCAAAGGCTCCCAGAGACGAGGGCGAGCCTACCGGGGATCAGCAGGGCTGAGAGAGGTTAGCGTGGCCGTATTCAGTGAGCGGCTGACGGGGGTCGCGTACCGGCTGGGCTGGGCGCTGATCTGCCGCGTCCCGCAGGCCTGGGCAGCGTGGGTCTTCGCCAAGGCGGCTGGCGTCGCCTGGCGTCGCCAGGGGCCCGGGGTCCAGGTACTCGAGGCCAACCTGCGCCGGGTGCTGGGCTGGAAGTACGGCACCGACGAGGTGGACGGGAAGGAATTGCGCACCTTGTCCAGGGCCGCGATGCAGTCCTACGCCAGGTACTGGCTCGAGGTATTCCGGCTGTCGGTAACCCCCGTCGAGCGGCTGGTGTCCGGGATGCGCTTCCAGGGCCCGAACGAGGCGACGATGTTCGCCAACCTGAAGGCCGGCCGCGGCGTGATCATCGCGCTGCCGCACATGGGCAACTTCGAGCAAGCCGGGGCGTGGGTCATCGGCCGCGGCGCGGGCAAGTTGACCACCGTGGCCGAGCGGCTGCGGCCCGAGTCGGTGTACGAGAGCTTCCTGCGGTTCCGGCAGAGCCTGGGCTTCGAGGTCCTCCCGCTGACCGGCGGCGGCAGCCCGTTCGGCACCCTGGCCCAGCGGCTGCGCGGCGGCGGCCTGGTCTGCCTGGTCAGCGACCGCGACCTGAAGGAGAGCGGGGTCGAGGTCGAGATGTTCGGGCAGAAGGCGCGGATCTCGGCGGTGGCCGCACTCGCCGTGCACACCGGCGCGGCGCTGATGCCGACCGCGACCTGGTTCGACGGCGAGGACTGGGGCGCGCGCATCTACGACGAGATCCCGGTGCCGGACACCGGCACCCGCGCCGAGAAGATCGCGGCGATGAGCCAGGCGCTGGCCGACCGGTTCACCGAGGCCATCGCCGAGCACCCGCAGGACTGGCACATGCTGCAGCGGGTCTTCACCGCGGACCTCGACCCTGCCCGGCTGCCGCGGGTCCAGGTGCCGCCCCCCCGGAGCGAGCCGTGAAGATCGGGATCACCTGCCCGTACTCGTGGGACGTGCCGGGCGGCGTCCAGCAGCACATCAGGGACCTGGCCGAGGCCCTGATCGACGAGGGCCACGACGTGTCGGTGATCTCCCCGGCCGACGACGACACCCCGCTGCCGCCCTACGTGACCGGGGCCGGCCGGGCGGTGCCCGTGCCCTACAACGGGTCGGTGGCGCGGCTGTCGTTCGGCTTCCTGTCGGTGAGCCGGGTACGGCGCTGGATCAAGGAGGGCGGGTTCGATGTGCTGCACGTGCACGAGCCCGAGATCCCGAGCCTGTCCCTGCTGGCCTGCTGGGTGGCCTCCGGGCCGATCGTCGCGACGTTCCATACCGCGATCCCGCGCTCCCGCGTGCTGCTGGTCACCTACCCGGTGGTGCGCACCGGGCTCGAGAAGATCAACGGCCGGATCGCGGTGTCCGAGGCGGCCAGGACCACGCTGGTCGAGCACATCGGCGGCGACGCCGTGGTCATCCCGAACGGGGTGGCCACCCGCCGCTACCGTAAGGCCGACCCGCTGCCCGGCTGGCCGGGGCCCGGCGGCGCGATCGGCCTCCTCGGCCGGCTCGACGAGCCGCGCAAGGGCCTGCAGGTGCTGCTCAAGGCGTTCGAGGTGCTTGGGCAGGAACGGCCCGGGCTGCGGCTGCTGATCGCGGGCCCGGCCGCGGACCCCGGGGACGTGCTGGACCGGGTGCCCGCCGCGCTGCGCGACCGGGTGGTCCTGCTCGGGCAGGTCAGCGAGGAAGACAAGGTCCGGGTGCTGCATTCGGTCGACGTGTTCTGCTCGCCGAACACCGGCGGCGAGTCGTTCGGCATCGTGACCGCCGAGGCGATGGCGGCCGGGGTGCCCATCGTGGCCAGCGACATCGAGGCCTTCCGCCAGGTCCTGCGCGGCGGCGAGGCGGGGGAGCTGTTCGCCACCGGGGACGCCGGCGACCTGGCCCGCGCGGCCGGGCGGCTGCTGGACGACCCGGCCCGCCGGGCCGCGCTTTCCGCCGCGGCGCTGGTCGCGGTGGCCGACTACGACTGGTCGGTCGTCGCCCGCTCCGTGCTCAGCGTGTACGAGACCGTCGTCCTCGGCAGCACGCAGGTCGCCGTCACCGCGCCAGGAGGTGAGTTCCCGTGATCACCGACATCGCCATCGTGATCGCGGCCGCGCTGTTCATCGGCGTGTACGTGTCCTGGCGGGCCGGCCGGATCGACCGGCTGCACGCCCGGGTGGACATGGCCCAGGCCGCCCTGGACGCGACCCTGCTGCGGCGCAGCTCGCTGGCCTTGGAGCTGGCCACCTCCGGGCTGCTCGACCCGGCCACCAGCCTGCTGCTGGCCGCGGCGGTGCACGGTACCAAGGACATCACCTCGCGCCCCCGTGACCTGGCCGAGAGCGACCTGACCCGGGCGCTGCGCGCCGCGTTCAGCCAGCCGGACTTCCGGGCCTCGCTGACCGGCAAGGAGGGCGCCGACGAGCTCCTCGCCGAGGTCGAGGCGGCCGCGCACCAGGTCTTCCTGGCCCGCAAGTTCTACAACGACGTGGTCGCCGCGACCCGGGAGGCCCGGCAGCGCCCGCTCGCCCGGGTCCTGCGCCTGTCCGGCCGCGCCAGGGCCCCCGAGTTCTTCGAGATGGACGATTCCCTGGTCGCCGAGAACACCAGCGCCCCGCTCGGCCTCTAGCGACCTGGCCATACGATGATGGTAAGCAGTGACTAGTGATCAAGTGAGGTTCCGAGTGTCCACCGACAACACCGACCAGCCCGCCACCGGCACCGCGCGGGTGAAGCGCGGCATGGCCGAGATGCTCAAGGGCGGCGTGATCATGGACGTGGTCACGCCCGATCAGGCCAAGATCGCCGAGGACGCCGGCGCGGTCGCCGTGATGGCGCTCGAGCGTGTGCCCGCCGACATCCGCTCCGAGGGCGGGGTCGCCCGGATGAGCGACCCCGACATGGTCGACGGCATCATCGCCGCGGTGTCCGTTCCCGTGATGGCCAAGTGCCGGATCGGCCACTTCGCCGAGGCGCAGGTGCTGCAGGCCATCGGGGTCGACTACATCGACGAGTCCGAGGTCCTCACCCCCGCCGACGAGGCCCATCACGTGGACAAGTGGAAGTTCACCGTGCCGTTCGTGTGCGGCGCCACCAACCTGGGCGAGGCGCTGCGCCGGATCGCCGAGGGCGCCGCGATGATCAGGTCGAAGGGCGAGGCGGGCACCGGCAACGTCGTCGAGGCGACCAGGCACATGCGCTCGATCCGGTCCGAGATCGCCCGGCTGTCCGGGCTGCCGTCCGAGGAACTGTTCACCGCGGCCAAGGAACTCGGCGCACCCTACGAGCTGGTCGCCGAGGTGGCCCGGCTGGGCAGGCTGCCGGTCGTGCTGTTCACCGCGGGCGGCATCGCGACCCCCGCCGACGCCGCGCTGATGATGCAGCTCGGCGCCGAGGGCGTGTTCGTCGGCTCGGGCATCTTCAAGTCCGGCGACCCCGCCAAGCGCGCCGCCGCGATCGTGAAGGCCACCACCTTCCATGACGACCCGGACGTGGTGGCCAAGGTCTCCCGCGGCCTCGGCGAGGCCATGGTCGGCATCAACCTGGATACCCTCCCCGCCGACCAGCACTACGCCTCCCGCGGCTGGTAACCCGCCACCTCCGCGGCTCGCCGTCCGCAGGCTCGTCGCGGGAAGAACAGACCGCCGCCTCAGCGTTCTATTGTTGTTAACCCCCCGTATACCCAAGTCGCGCGGCCCCGCGGGTCGCGCGCCATTGGGGTGCGCTGCGCCATAGCCGGAGGAAGCATGAAGCCCGTCGTCGGCGTGCTCGCCCTGCAGGGCGACGTGCCCGAGCACCTGCGTGCGCTCGAGGCCGCCGGGGCGCGGCCAGCGGCGGTCCGCCGCCCGGAGGAACTCGACCGCGTGGACGGGCTGGTGATCCCCGGTGGCGAGTCGACGACGCTGTGGCGGCTCTCCGTCGCCTTCGACGTACTCGAGCCGCTGCGCAAGCTCATCGGCGAAGGGCTGCCCGCGTTCGGTTCCTGCGCTGGCATGATCATGCTGGCCGACCGGCTGGCCGATGGCGTCGAAGGCCAGCAGACCTACGGCGGCATCGACATGACCGTCCGTCGGAACGCGTTCGGCCGCCAGGTCGACTCGTTCGAGCGCGACATCACCCTGGCCGGGGGCGTAACAGAAGGCCCGTTCCGCGCGGTCTTTATCAGGGCACCGTGGGTGGAGCAGACTGGTCCGGGCGTCGCCATACTGGGAACTGACCTGGGCACCGGTAGGATCGTCGCCGTGCGGCAAGGGCAACTGCTTGCCACGGCCTTCCACCCCGAGCTGACCCCGGACCGGCGCATTCATCAGCTATTCGTAGACATCGTGAAGGACAACACATGAGCGGCCACTCCAAGTGGGCCACCACCAAGCACAAGAAGGCGGTGGTCGACGCCAAGCGCGGCAAGCTATTCGCCAAGCTGATCAAGAACGTCGAGGTCGCCGCGCGTACCGGCGGCGGAGACCCGGCGGGCAACCCGACGCTGTACGACGCGATCACCAAGGCCAAGAAGAGCTCGGTACCGAACGACAACATCGACCGGGCCGTCCGCCGCGGCAGCGGCGCCGAGGCCGGCGGCGCCCAGTACGAGAACATCACCTACGAGGGCTACGCCCCCGGCGGTGTCGCGGTGCTGGTGCAGTGCCTGACCGATAACAGGAACCGCGCCGCCTCGGACGTGCGCACCGCGTTCAGCCGCAACGGCGGCTCGATGGCCGACCCTGGCTCGGTGTCCTACCTGTTCCACCGTAAGGGCGTGATCGTGGTGGAGAAGAAGGGCGTGACCGAGGACGACGTGCTGACCGCGGTGCTCGACGCGGGCGCCGAGGAGGTCAACGATCTCGGTGAGTCCTTCGAGGTGGTGTCCGAGCCGACCGACCTGGTGACGGCGCGCAAGGCGCTGCAGGATGCCGGGATCGACTATGACTCGGCGGACACGGCGTTCCTGCCGACCGTCGAGGTCGACCTGGGCGAGGAGCAGGCCAAGCGGGTGTTCCGGCTGATCGAGGCGCTCGAGGATTCCGACGACGTGCAGGACGTGTACGCCAACTACTCGGTGCCCGACGAGATCATGGAGAAGCTCGGCTGACCGCTGACGTGATCGTCCGCCCGCTCGCCCAGGACGTCGACTGGGACCAGTACGTCGGCTCGACCATCCGCGCGTTCGGCAGCCAGGACGCCGACGCGGCCCTCGACGGCGCGTTCGCCGCGACCCCGTTCATGCTGGACGGCTTCTGACCATGGCCGACGCTCCCCCCGACCCGCAGATCCGGCTGCTACGACCCGGCGACGATCCCGATGCCCAGCTCGACCTGTCCGAACGGGCCTTCGGACCCGGGTCCGCCGCCGATCGCGACCAGCGGGTCCGGTCGCTATCCCGCCTCATCGCCGCCGGGCGGTACCTGGGCGCCTTCTGCGACGGGCGCCCGGCCGCCGGGGCCGCGATCCAGGACATGCGGCAGTGGTGGCTCGGCCGCCCGGTGCCGATGGCCGGGGTGTCTAGCGTCAAGGTGGCGCCGGAGTACCGGGGCCGGGGCATCGGCCGAATGCTGATGACCGTCCTGCTCGACGAGATCGCGGCGCAGGGCTATCCGCTGTCGGCGCTGTTCCCGGCGACGATGCCGCTGTACCGGTCGCTGGGCTGGGAACTGGCCGGAGCCAGGGACACGGTGGTCATCCCGGCCAGGTCGCTGCTCCGCCTGGTCCCGCCCGACGCCCGGCCCCCGGAGGCCGGAACGGTCCCGGCCACGGGCCTGCGCCGGGCCGGGCCCGGCGACGCGGAGGCGGTCGTCGCGATGCTCGGCCGGGTGCACGAGGCCGCCCGCGACTGCGGCCCGATCACCTGGGACACGGACTCGGCGGCCGACTGGCTGGCCGATCCGGGCCTGTACGCGTACCTCGCCGAGGACGGCTTCCTCGCCTACCGGTGGCAGCGCGGGAACCAGGACCTGTACGCGGAGCGGGCCGAGGCGATCTCGGCCCGGACCGCCCGGGCGCTCTGGACGCAACTCGGCTCGCATGCCTCGATAGCCGAGAGGGTCTACGCCAGGACCGGCCCCGCCAGCGCGTTCTGGTGGCTCACCCGGGAGCGCGACGCGGACATAGCGCACCGGTCCCGGTGGATGCTCCGGGTGGTCGACGCGCCCGCGGCCATCGCCGCCCGCGGTTTCCCCGCCGCGACCTCGCTCACCGTCCCGCTGCGCATCACCGACGAGGCCCGCCCGGCCAATGCCGGCCGCTGGCGGCTGACCGTGGCCGGCGGCGCGGGCACGCTTGACCCGCTGGGCCCGGACGCCCCCGCCGGCCCGGCTGGCAGCGCCGGCCCGGTCGGCCCCGCCGTCACGCTGGGCGCGCGCGGGCTGGCCGCGCTGTACGCCGGAGCCCCTCTCGTCACGTTGCGGCAGGCGGGCCTGGCCGCCGGCGGGACGGCGGCCGACGACGCCGCGCTGGACGCCGCCTTCGCCGCTACCCCCTACATGCTCGACGCCTTTTGACGGACACGCCGCCGACGTTGCGCCCCGTACCGCCCGCGAGCCGGTAAGTTCGACACGAACAGATGTTCGCGGATCCAGACCGGCAGACGGAGAGCACCTGGTGGGCTTGTCACATGCGCGGCACCCGATCCGGGTGCTGGGGGTTGATCCCGGGCTGACCAGGTGCGGCGTCGGTGTGGTCGAGGGCGCGCCGGGCCGGGCGCTGACCATGATCCGGGTCGGGGTTATCAGGACGTCGGCCGACGAGGACATCGCGGCCCGGCTGCTCGCGATCGAGACCGAGATCGAGGCCTGGCTGGACGCGTGCCGGCCCGACGCGGTGGCCGTGGAGCGGGTGTTCAGCCAGCAGAACGTGCGCACGGTGATGGGCACCGCGCAGGCCGGCGCGATCGCGATCGCCTGCGCCGCGCGGCGCGGGCTGCCGGTGGCCCTGCACACCCCCAGCGAGGTCAAGGCGGCCGTGACCGGCAACGGGCGGGCGGACAAGGCTCAGGTCACGGCGATGGTGACCCGGCTGCTCCGGGTCACCGACCCGCCGCGCCCGGCCGATGCCGCCGACGCGCTGGCGCTGGCCATCTGTCATATCTGGCGTGGCGGCGGCGCGGGGCGCCGGGCCGCCCTGACTGGCCGAGGAGGGAGCGCGTTATGATCGCGCATCTGCGCGGCACGGTGGCCGGCGTCGCGCCGGACGGTGCCGTCATCGAGGTCGGCGGGGTGGGGATGCGCGTGCAGTGCACCCCCGGCACCCTGGCCACGCTCAGACTGGGGGAGTCCGCGCAGGTCGCCACCTCGCTGGTGGTCAGGGAGGACTCGCTCACCCTGTTCGGCTTCGCCTCCGACGACGAGCGGAACGTCTTCGAGTTGCTGCAGACGGCCAGCGGCGTGGGGCCCAGGCTGGCGCTGGCCATGCTGGCCGTGCACGCGCCCGACGCGCTGCGCCGCGCCGTCTCGACCGAGGACCTGAACGCGCTGACCATGGTCCCCGGGATCGGCAAGAAGGGCGCGCAGCGGATCGTGCTCGAGATGAAGGACCGGCTCGGCCCGCCCGGCGACGACGGCGCGGGGCTACCAGGCAGGGCGGCGCCGCGAGTCCCCTCCTGGCGCGACCAGGTGCAGTCCGGCCTGGTCAACCTGGGCTGGCCGGCCAGGGACGCGGACCAGGCCATCGCGGCGCTTGAGGACGAGGGCGTGATCGGCGGCTCCGGCGGCGACGCGGTGGACGTGGCCACGGTGCTGCGGGCCGCCCTGCGCAAGCTGAGCAGGCAGTAGCGCGATGACCGGGGACGAGACCCTGCGCCAGGCCGAGGAAGCCGAGCTCGCCCGGCGCGTCCAGGGCGGCGACGACATCGTGTCGCCGCTCGCGGACGCGGATGAGCGGGCCATCGAGACCGCGCTGCGGCCCAAGCGGCTCACCGAGTTCACCGGCCAGGCTCGGGTGCGCGAGCAATTGTCGCTGATCCTGACCAGCGCCCTGCGGCGCGGCCGGCCGCCGGACCACGTGCTGCTGGCCGGACCGCCCGGCCTGGGCAAGACCACGATCGCGATGATCGTGGCCGCCGAGCTCGGCGCGCCGATGCGCATCACCAGCGGTCCGGCCATCGAGCGATCAGGTGACCTGGCCGCGGTGCTGTCCACGCTCAGCGAGGGCGAAGTGATCTTCATCGACGAGATCCACCGCCTGGCCCGGCCCGCCGAGGAGATGCTCTACCTGGCGATGGAGGACTTCCGGGTGGACGTGGTGATCGGCAAGGGCCCCGGCGCGACCGCGATCCCGCTCGACATCGCGCCGTTCACGCTGGTCGGGGCGACCACCCGGGCCGGTTTGCTGCCCGCGCCGCTGCGGGACAGGTTCGGCTTCACCGCGCACCTGGACTTCTACCAGCCGGACGAGCTGGAGGTCATCATCCGCCGGTCGGCCGGGCTGCTCGGGGTGACCCTCACCGACGAGGGCGCGGCCGAGCTCTCCACCCGGTCACGTGGCACGCCCAGGATCGCCAACCGGCTGCTGCGCCGGGTCCGCGACTACGCCGAGGTGCGCGCCGACGGCGTGGTCACCCGGGAGATCGCGCGGACCGCGCTGGAGATCTACGAGGTGGACGAGCACGGCCTGGACCGGCTCGACCGGGGGGTGCTCGACGCGGTCGTGCGCCGGTTCGGCGGCGGCCCGGTCGGCCTGTCCACGCTGGCGGTGGCGCTGGGGGAGGAGGCGGAGACCGTCGAGGTGGTCGCCGAGCCGTTCCTGGTCCGCTGCGGGCTGCTGGCGCGGACTCCGCGCGGCCGGGTGGCCACCGCGGCCGGCTGGGCTCATCTGGGACTCGAGCCTCCCCCGTCACTCAGCGAACTGCCTACCTTGTTTGACTGAACGGTGATTGACTGAGCTGGGCCGGCAGAGCAAGATCGCACCGAGGTCACGATCGCTCGCAAAAACTCGTAGCCTGGTTGGTGCGCGGTCAAAGCGCGGCTAAACTTCGGCAGTTGGTCGTCGGCCTCTGTCACGACCATGCATGCAGAACCAACTGGAAGGATCCCCGGTCATGGGGTTTATCGCAGCCGCAGATGCGGCAAGCAAGTCATCAGGCAGCTCGCTGACGTTCCCGATCCTGATCGTTCTGGTCTTCGTCGGCTTCTACTTCCTGATGATCAGGCCGCAGCGCCGCCGCCAGCAGAAGGTCC
>Ga0307308_10000306_pt1 | contig 16640 bp, 17 predicted proteins | sample ER_DNA_195_FD_194501 | JGI IMG/M metagenome (GOLD analysis project Ga0307308, IMG submission 194501) | Bulk soil microbial communities from the East River watershed near Crested Butte, Colorado, United States - ER_DNA_195 | ecosystem: Environmental > Terrestrial > Soil > Floodplain | place...
CGACCGGCCGGCCTTCGGGCCGTCGATCGACCCGCCGCCCCCGCCGACCGAGATTCGTCGCGCCGGAAGGGCGTCGCTCATCGGGTTCCCCCCTCTCGTCGGGCCGCCGCGAGGTCCGCGACCGCCAGCTTGAAGGCCCGACCGCGGGCCGCGTAGTCCACGAACATGTCGAAGCTCGCCGCCGCCGGGCTGAGCAGCACCGTCGCCGGAGAGGGAGCGCCGGCGGCGAGCGCGTTGCGGGCGATCCCGTCCGCGATCCGGACCGCCGCCTCGAGCGTGGCCGCGCGTTCCGTGCGGGCCAGACCCGCGGATCGGAAGCGGACCGCGAGATCCGGACCGCTCTCGCCGATCAGCACGGCGGCGAGCGCCCGCTCGGCGACGACCGGCCCGAGCCCGGACAGGTCGACGCCCTTGTCGCGGCCACCGGCGATCAGGACGACCGGGCCGTCGAACGCTCGGAGCGCGGCGATGACCGCGTCCGGCTGGGTGCCCTGCGAGTCGTTGATGAAGCGGACGCCGTCGACGACTGCCACCTCCTCGAGACGATGCTCGACGCCGCGGAACGACGCCGCCGCTCGGCGGATCGCTGCCGGCGGAACGTCGAACTCGAGCGCGGTCGCGACGGCCGCGAGCGCGTTCGACACGTTGTGCCGGCCGGGGACGCCCAGCTCGGCCACCGGCATCACCTCGATCCCGCCGCCCGCGACGATCCGATCGTTCGCGAGCCCGACCCCACCCGCGAGCGGGGGGCCGAGCCGATAGCTGACGACGCGAGCCCTGGCGTCGGCGGCATACGCGGCCACGACCGGGTCGTCCGCGTTCAGGATGAGCGCGCCGCGGGGATCGACCAGCTCGGCCAGCCGTCGCTTTGCCGCCCGGTAGCCCTCCAGCGAGCCGTGCCGGTCGAGATGGTCCGACGTGACGTTCGTGTACACCGCGACGGTCGTCCCGCGCGAGAGGGTCGGCAGCTGGAGCTCCGAGAGCTCGATGACGACGCGATGCTCCGGGGTCAGCTCCGGCAGGCGCTCGACGAGCGGGATCCCGATGTTGCCCCCGAGCGCAACCGGATGGGAGGCATCGGCGGCGAGAACCGCCGCGATCAGGGACGAGGTCGTCGTCTTGCCCTTCGTCCCGGTCACCCCGATCGTCGGCGCCGGGCAAAGCCGCAGGAACAGGTCGGCCTCGGAGATCAGGGCGGGGGCGCCCCGGTCGCCGCCGGCCCGGGCGTCGACGAGCGTCCGGAGGGCGTCGCGCAGTCGCGGCTCGGTCGTCGGATAGTCCGGGTTGATCGAGGGTGAGGTCGTCACGAGGGCTGCGCGGTCCCATGCCGTCCCCGGTGCGACGTCCGGTCCGGCCAAGAGCCGGATCGCGCGACCTTCGAGCGCCTCGAGCGCATCGGCGAGCTCGGCCGCCGGGCGCCCGTCGTAGATCGTCACCCGGGCACCCGCGTCGACGAGGAACCGGGCGAGGGCGATCCCGCTCCGGGCGAAGCCGAGCACGGTGACCGGGCGGTCGCGGAGCGCGCCATCGCGGATGGCGGCCATCGTGAGTGAATCGGGGTCGAGCGGCCCGGCGGGCGAGGATTCGGTCTGCCGCTCGGTCGTCATCGGCGTGCTCACGCGAGCTGCTTGATCGAGGCGAGGAACAGGGTGACGCCGAGGAGCCCGGCCAGGATCCCGACGATCCAGAACCGGAGCGTGATCTTCTCCTCGTCCCAGCCGGCGAGCTCGAAATGATGGTGGAGCGGGGCCATCCGGAAGATCCGCTTGCCGCCGCTCAGCTTGAAGTAGCCGATCTGGATGATGTCTGAGCCGGTCTCGATCACGAAGATCAGCCCGATCAGCGGCAGGACGAGGATCTGGCCGGTGATCAGGGCGATGACGGCCAACGTCGCCCCGAGCGAAAGCGAGCCCGAGTCGCCCATGAAGACCTGGGCCGGGTGGACGTTGAACCAGAGGAAGCCGAGCAGCGCGCCGATGATGAGCGCGCAGAGGAACGCCAGGTTCGGCTGGGCGGGAATGTTGAGCAGCGACACGAGGAGGAACGCGACGAAGGCGAAGACAAGCGTCCCGCCGGCCAGGCCGTCGAGTCCGTCGGTGATGTTCACGCCGTTGCTCGCGGCGATGATCGCGAACGCCGCGAACACGACGTAGATCGGCGGCGAGATCAGCACCGGGCCCACGAAGGGGACCGCGATCTGGTCGATGTTGTAGGTCCGCTGGATCAGGTAGGCCGCCGCGAAGGCGAAGACGACCTGCCAGAGCAGCTTCTGGCGGACCCGGATCCCCTCCCCTGTCTTCGCGTTGAGCCAATCATCGAACGCGCCGAGCAGGCCAACGCCGGCGAGCGCGCCGAGCGGAGCGAAGATGCCGCCCTCGGGCGGCCAGCGCAGGAGCAGGTAGAGGGCGAGGACGACGGCGATGATCAGGGCGCCGCCCATCGTCGGGGTGCCGTGCTTGACCTGGTGGCTGTCGGGGCCCTCGATCCGGATCTGCTTGGTGAAGCCGGTCGCTCGGAGCAGGCGGATGTAGGGCGGCATCAGGATCACGACGATCGCGAACGCGAGCAGCAGGCCCTGGATCAGCTCGACCGTCACGACGCCGATGTCCCGCCCGGGCCGAGGGCTGCCACGAGCTCGTCGACGAGGAGATCGAGCGCGACCCCTCGGGACGCCTTGACCAGGACGACGTCACCGGGCAGAAGGTTCTCGAGGAGGTGCTCGCGGGCGGCGTCGCGGGTGGCCACCGGGATCACGGTGCCTCCACGCTTCTGCGCCCCGACGGTCAGGCCGTGCGCCGCGCCCCCTGCCAGCCCGTCGACGACGACCAACTGGTCCCAGCACCGGCTGCAGAGGAGGCCGACCTTGCGGTGCAGGTAGTCGCTTGACTCGCCAAGCTCGCGCATCTCCCCGAGCACAGCGATCCGTCGGCCGGGCAGGTCGCGGAGAATCTCGAGCGCTGCCCGGACGGAACCAGGAGAGGCGTTGTAGCTGTCGTCGATGATCGTGACATCGCCAGCGCTGATGACATTGACGCGGTGCGGTGCGCTCCAGCCGGCGGCGAGCGCGTCGACGATCAGGTCCAGGGGCAGTCCGGCGGCGAGACCCACCGCCGCTGCCGCCGTCGCATTGTGGACGGACAGCTTCCCGAGCGTGGGAATCCGAACGCTCGCCTCGCCGTCCGGCGTGGTCAGACGGAACGTCATCCCGTCGAGGCCGGCACTCGCGACGTCCACCGCGCGAACGTCAGCGCCTCGCCAGAAGCCGTATTGCAGCGCTCGCGCGCGGGTTCGTTTGCGCATCGCGCGGACCCAGGTGTTGTCACCGTTCAAGATCGCGACACCATCGGCCGGGAGTGCCTCCACCAATTCGGCCTTGGCATCCGCGATCGCCTCCAGCGACCCGATCCGAGAGAGGTGCACGCCCTCGACGGCCGTGACAACGCCGATCTCCGGGCGCCCGATCCGGGCCAGGTCGGCGATCTCGCCGCCGACGTACATCCCCATCTCGAGGACCGCCGCGCGGTGCTCTGCGCGCAATCGGAGCACGGTCAGCGGCAGCCCGATCTCGTTGTTCAAATTGCCCTCGTTGCGGAGCGTCGGCAGCGCGGCACCGAGGACGGTCGCGACCGCCTCCTTCGTTGACGTTTTGGCGATCGATCCGGTGACCCCGACGACGAGCGGATCGAAGCGGGCGCGCCATGCGGAGGCGACCGCCTGGAGGGCGCGGAGCGGGTCGTCGACGAGGACGACAGTCGCGTCGCGGCCGGCGAGATCCGCGGGCTCCGGCGGGCGGGCGACGAGCGCCGCCGCCGCGCCCGCAGTCAGCGCCGCCCCGACGAAGGCGTGGCCGTCCGTCCGCTCGCCGGGCAGGGCGACGAACAGGTTGCCGGGCTCGACGGCCCGCGAGTCGACGGCCCCGCCGAGAACCGGACGGTCGGATCGGGTGAGGAGCGACCCGCCCGTGATCGCGGCGAGCTCGTCGGCGGTCAGTCCGGCGTTGGGGTCGGCGGCCCGAGGCGCCGGGTCGAGGCGGTCGGTCACGCGGGCCATTGTCGCATCGGCAGTGCTCACCGGGTCGCGACAGTCGGGTCCGCGGGTGCCGGACGACCGCCCAGGAGGTCCGGCGTCGTGATCGCGTCGAAGGCGATCCGCCGGAAGAGCTCGAACGACATGACCGGCATCTCGAGATGGCCGAGCCGGGCGACCGTCGGCTTGCCCTCCTCGATCCGGATCCCGACGACGAGGTCCGGCCGGCCCTTCTCTCGGGCGATGTAGCCGATGAATGAGTAGTTGAAGATGTTGCGCTTCCAGTTGCCATGGCCGTGGTTGGCCGTGGGGTCCCAGATCTGGGCGGTGCCCGTCTTGCCGCCCACGTCGTAGCCGGGAATCAGCGTCCGGTCGCGATAGGTCGGCACCGTCGAGACGACGTGGCGCATCATCCCGATGAGGGTTCCCGACAGGTTCGGGTCGATCACCCGCCCGCCCTCGACCGCCTTCGTCTCGACCATCCCGACGGACTTGACGACATGGGGCTGGATGGTCCGGCCGCCGTTGACCATCATCGAATAGGCCGTGGCGAGCTGGAGCGGCGTCACCGCGACGCCCTGGCCGAACGCCCCGTTCGCGAGGTCGATCTGGCGCCACGTCCGGATCGCCGGATCGTGGACGATCCCGCCGACCTCGCCGGCGAGGTCGATCCCGGTCGGCTTGCCGAAGCCGAACCTGGTCCAGGTCGAGTGGAGGATCGAGGACGCGGTCCGGAGGTTCTTGTCGAGCCCGAGGGCGGTCTTCGCCGCGACGACGTTGCGCGAGTAGGCGATCGCATCTTCGAACTTCATCCAGCCCATGGCCTTGTGGTCGGCATCGTCGACGTGGGTCCGGCCGTGGTCGAGGACGAGGATCCCCGTGTCCTTCACCATGGTGTCGGTCGTGACCTCGTGCTTCTCCATCGCGGCAACGACGGTCAGCATCTTGAAGACCGACCCGGGCTCGTAGACGCCGCTGATCACCGGGTCGACGAACCGCGCCGGATCGCTCGCCGCGATCGCGGCGTAGTCGTTGCCGTCGTACGACGGGTACGAGGCCTCGGCCAGGACCTCACCCGTGTACGGGTCCAGCACCACCGCCGACACCGATTTCGCCTTGTCGGCCGCCCAGGCGGCCAGGAGCTCCTGCTCGACGGCGAGCTGGAGCCCGGCATCGATCGTGAGCCGGAGGTCCTCGCCCGGCGTGCCGGAATCCTTGACGAGCGTCGTGTCGGGGATCGAGCGCGACGCGACGTCGCGTTGGGCCTGGACGATCCGCGGCCGGCCGGCCAGCGAGTCCTGGTAGAACTGCTCGACACCGTACTGGCCGGTGCCCTCACGGTTGACGAAGCCGAGGAGCTTGGCCCCGAGCGTGGTGTTCGGCCCTCCGCCGGCCTGTGGGTAGACCCGGACCGGCTCCGGCTCGAGCGCGACGCCCTCGATCTGCTTCGCCGCGATCGCCGCCCGGAGCCGGTCCCCGGTCGCGGTGTCGAGGGCGTGGGCGAGGACGACGTACTTCCGATCGGACATCATCCGGCTGATCAGGAGATCGGCGTCGGCGCCGGTCAGCCCGAGGGCGGCAATGATGGCGTCGGCGACCGGCCCGCGACGGGCGGCCGGGATCTCGGACGGCGTCGCGATCAGCCGCTCGCGCTGGATCGTCGTCGCGAGGACGACGACACCCGACCGGTCGTAGATGTTGCCGCGGGCGCTCGGCGTCTCCTCGCGGATCGTCGTCTGCTGGAAGGCCTCGTCGGCGAGACGGTCGCGCTGGCCGACCTGCCAGTACGCGAGACGCGCGAACAGCGCCGATCCCACGACCGCGAAGGCGACCAGGAGAAGCAGCGCACGGCCGCGCGAATCGGTCCGTCCCATCGGCGGTCCGGTGCGTCAGTTTCCGCCGACGACGATCGGCGCCGACAGCTGGGTCAGACCGGCGTCGATCGCCATCTTGCGGACCGCCGGTTCCTGGCCGAGCCGGTTGAGATCGGTCGTGAGCTCCTGCTTGCGGACGAGCAGGGCGTCACGCTCGCGCCCGAGCCGCTCGAGGTCGTAGCCGGTCGCCGACACGCGGACGCTCTGGGCCAGCGAAAAGAACGCGAGCAGGAACGCGAGGACGATGCCGCCCAGGACGAAGGCGAGGCGGTTCGTCCGGCGTCGCGCCCGGACGGCGCCGCGGACGCGTCGGCGGGGCAGGGTCGGCCGGTCCACGACCCGCGATCGCTGGGGCAGGAATCCGGAGCGAGGGCGGGCCCCCGAGTAGACCGCCACCTACTCGCCGACCGCGAAACGGATCCGCGGGGCGCGCGGGTCGAGGAACGCGAGCGGATCGACCTGGGACGAGACACCGAACGCGTCCAGGTCCATCTCTTCCATCGTCGGGTTGTGGCGCTGGTTGCCCGCCCGCTCGTGGACCTCGTGCTGACGGCGACCATACGATCGACGGCGGCTGGACTGGTGTCGCTTGCTCACGGTGACTCCTCCTCTCTTCGATGACGGTTGGCTGATCAGGCGGCGAGACGCTCGGCGGCCCGCAGGCGGGCACTCCGGGCGCGCGGGTTGGCGGCGATCTCGTCCGCCGTCGGGGTGAGCGACGGCCGAGTCACGAGTCGCAGTCGCGGGTTCCGGCCGCAGACGCAGACCGGGACTTCGGGCGGGCAGACGCAGCCACGCCGCTCGGCGGCAAAGAATCGTTTGACGATCCGATCCTCCAGCGAGTGGTAGCTCAGGACGACGAGGCGGCCGCCGGGCCGGAGCAGGTCGATCGAGGCCGCGAGCGCGTCCGCGAGGGCGTCGAGCTCGGCGTTGACTGCGATCCGGAGCGCCTGGAAGACGCGCGTCGCCGGATGGATCCGGCGGCGGGTCCGGGGGTTGCCCGGTGCCACGCGCTCGATGAGCCCGGCCAGCTCCTCGGCGGTCGCGACCGGGGCGGTCGCCCGGGCCGCGACGATCGCGTTCGCGATCCGGTTCGCCTGGGGCTCCTCGCCGTAGCGCTTGAACAGCGCCGACAGCTCGATCCGGTCGAGGGTCGCCAGGAGCTCGGCCGCCGGGACGCCGCGGGTCGTGTCGAAGCGCATGTCGAGCGGGCCGCCCGTCCGGAAGCCGAACCCGCGATCGGCGTCGCCGAGCTGGAAGCTCGACAGGCCGAGGTCGAAGAGCAGCCCGTCGACGGACCCGAACCCCGCCTCTGAGGCAACGGTCCGCAGCTCGCGGAAGTTCGCCTGGCGGAGGACCAGCCGATCGCCGAATCGGGGGCGGAGGCGACCGTCCACTCTGGCGATGGCCGCCCCATCGGCATCGAGGCCGAGGAGGCGGCCATCAGGGTCGGTCGCCTCCAGGATCCGCTCGGTGTGCCCACCGCCGCCGACGGTCGCGTCGATCTGAAGGCTGCCGGGAGCAGGTGCGAGCATCGACATGACCTCCTCCACCAGCACCGGCAGGTGCCCTTCCTTCATTTCTCCTCCACCGTTGACCTTGGATCCCGAGCGGATCCTGGAAGCGCATGTGGTGCGTCCGGCGGCCCATTGGGCCGGCGAACGTTCCCCCTAGATCCCGAGCCCGCCGATCGCCGCGGCCAGCGCCGCGGGATCTTCGAGGCTCTTGCGGTACGACTCCCATGTCGCGGGAGCCCAGATCTCGGCGTGATCGCGAGCGCCGACGACGACCGCCTCGGCGCCCAGGCCGGCCATCTCCCGGAGGTAGCCCGGGATCAGGACACGGCCCTGACCGTCGAGCGTCGTCTCCGCGGCGCCGGCGAAGATGAACCGCGAGAAGCGACGTGCGCCCTCGTCGGTGATCGGCAGGGTCGCGACCTTGTCGGCGAGTGCGTCCCAGCCGGTCCGGGTGTGGATGGCGAGGCACGCGTCGAGCCAGCGTGAGACGACCAGACCCGCGTCCAGCTGGGCGCGGAATCGCGACGGGACGGCGAGCCGTCCCTTGTCGTCCACCGAATGCCGGTACTCGCCGGTGAACACCTTCGGATAACCCCACTTCGGGTGCGGTGCCTGGTTGGTTGCGTGCGCGATGTCGGCGTGGGTGGTGCCGTTCCCCACTTTGGGCCACTTCACACCACTTCTGGGCATCATAGCGCGCATCGAGGGGCCGTCAATGGGCAAACTTGACCAGACGGCGCGGCGCGGCGGGGCCCGGTTCAGCGCGGGTTGCCGCGGCTCGAGGGCGGCGGGCGTGCTGTGCGAGCCCGTTCGCCCGAGGTTCAGCGCGTGGGCGTCGGGATCCTCAGATGGTCGCCGGGATGGATCGGGACGCGCAGGTTCGGGTTCATCGCGATCATCCGGTCGTACGAGACGCCGAACCAGTGGGCGATGCTCTGGAGGTTGTCCCCCGCCCGGATCACGTAGATCCAGCAGTCCGGCGTCGACGGGCACTTCGTGAGGACCGCAAATCGGTCACTGGTCGCGGCGGGGGTCGGCTTCGGCGTCGCGGGCGGCGGCGTTGCCGTTGGCGGCGGGCTGGCGCTCGGGGATGGGCTCGGCGGCCGTGAGGGTTCCGGGCTCGGGCTCGGCGATGCGACCTGGGTCGGCGTGGCGGTCGGCGCGATCGTCGGGCCCGGCGAAGGCAGCGGGCTCGCGACATCCGCCACCAGCGCCGGCGACGCCGTCGGGAGGGCGAGGTTGAAGCCCCCGCGGACGGCCAGGAACCCGAAGGACGTGGCGAGCGCCGCGGCCAGGACGAACGCGGCGCCGATCACCGCCCGCGACACCGGCTCCCGCGCCGGTGGCGGCGACGGGGTCATCTCGATGAGGATGCCTCGGAGGTAGCGCGGGCAGTTGACGTGGGCGGCCGCCAGGCAGAGGAGCTCCTGCTGGCGACCGGACTGGGCCAGGGGCTCGCCGATGGCGACGCAGCGGTTCGCCGTGTCGAGCCGGACTGCCGGTTCGAGCGCGCCGTCGGCCGTCTTGAGGGCGAGGAATCGACAGATCGATTGAGGCCGATCCGCGTCCGCGTCGGCGCCCGAACGAAACGGTCCACTGGTTCGTTCACCGAGCAGACCCTCCTCGGACACCGTTCCCTCGCCCTCCGCCACGCGCCCTCCGTGCTCAGACCGCCTTGGACGGCGCGGAGTCTAGTACGTTTAGCGTGTTGCCGTGACGTTCGCGGCGGTGCTACATTCCGCGCCCAACTCGGCAACCCGCGTCGCCCGACCCCTTCCCGAGGCATCACCCACGATGGCCATGCCGCTTCCGATGGTCGCAACCGAGCCGGATCCGTACCGGCTCGCGCCGCAGCGCATCAAGCGCTGCACCTTCCGTCGGCTCATCCAGATCGAGAGCGGCGCCGAGCGCCTCTACGACGTCGAGTGCCTGCTGCCGGACCGGCGCATGCCGATCCCGCTGGGCAACCTCGACGCGGCCACCCCGATCTGCAACGCCTGCACGGCCCCGCATACCTTCCGCCCCGACGAGGACTGATCGCCGCGAAGTCCGCTCGCGCGCGGGCAGCAAGGGGGGCGAGGTGCGCGAGAGGCTGGTCCCGGTCGCCATGGCGCTGGCAGTTGCCGTCGTTGTCTTCCTGTCCGGCTTGGCCGTCGGCTGCTCGGGCGTCGCCGGCGTACGCCCGGCGACGTTGACCGGGGACGGCTACGTCGGCCAGCAGGTCGCGACGCTATGGTCGGGCGACACCGCGTTCGGCGTCTCTGCTTCGGTCGCCTGGCGCGACGCCCTGGGCTCCGAGCACGAAGACGGCTGGCCTGCGTGCCTGACGCTCGGCGAAGTGAAGGCGGTCCGCTTCACGGGCGCAATCGTCTGGCACGACGCGGGCGGTCAGGCGACCGTGTTCTGGGTGGACTGCTCGGGCCGTTAGATCCAGAGCGGCGCTCGAGGTCTTACGTCAGCGAGGCGGTCTGTACGCCGAGTTCTGTCACGACGGCTTGCGCCGCCGCGGATGGCCATCCATCTGAGGCCGCCGGTTACCCGACGGCTCTTGCGGCCGACCCGAGGGCTGGGCAGCGCACCTCTCCCCCATCGGGTTGCCCCGACGGGTTGCGCCCTCCTATTTGGCCTTGCTCCGGGTGGAGTTTGCCGCGTTTCACTCCGTCATCGGCTTGCGCCGAGGCCGGCATCGTCACTGTGGCACTGGTCCTCGTCTCGCGACGGACGGGCGTTACCCGCCACCCTGCGCTGAGGAGCTCGGACGTTCCTCACGCCGTGACCGGGGTTGCCCCCGACGGGCGCGCGGCCATCCGACCGCCTCGCTGACCCGGTCATTCTACGGTGGCCGTCCCGGCCGGCCCCTACGGGGCGTTCGACCCGGATGGCGAGGCCTCGACGGGCACGCCGACCTGGCGCGGTCCGACCTCGAAGACGAGCTCCAGGCCCGATCCCGTCAGGACGAGGTGACCGGCGGAATCCATGGTCGCGACGGCCGCGCCCTGCAGAGCCTTGAGGTAGGCCGATTCGACGTCGTTGCGAGCCGCCTCGAGGCAGGCACGCATCGTCGAGAGGAGGCCGGACACGGCCAGGGCGCCGGTCGCGGGTTCGTACGTGAACTGTCCTCCGAAGGTGTTGCAGCCGCCGTTGCCGGAGACCCGGTCACCGTCGAACACGAGGGTGAGATCCGGACCCGCCGGCACGGGGCGACCCTGAACCGTCAGCAACCGCCAGGTCGAGCCCGCGAGGCTCGTCGGATGGCTGATCCGGGTCAGGGACGCCGGCGGCTCGCCAAGGTCGCACGCGGCGAGCGCGCCGACGATCGCGACGAGGAGAGCGAGTCGAGCAGTCATCAAACGGCGATGGGGCACGGCCGGAGGACGACGCAATCCCGGCTCAGGTTCCGGGCCGGACGATGACGACGGCCGGCCCGCCCGCGGCCACCCGATCGATCGCCTCGTTGCAGAGCGCGTCGGCGATCGTGTTCTGGGCACGCGGCACGTGCGTCGCGGACCATCGGTCGAACGCGCGGAGCGTTCGCCGGGCGGTCTCCCAGAGCGGGATCAGCTTGCTGTCCTTCACCCGCCAGCGACCGGTGAGCTGCTCCACGATCAGCTTCGAGTCGAGGAGCATGACGACCTCGCGGGCGCCGAGCTCGGCGGCGAGCGCCAGGGCACGGACCACCGCGGTGTACTCCGCGACGTTGTTCGTCTGGACGCCGAGGAACTCCGAGATCGACGCATCGGGGCGAGCCCGCGGGTCGCGCGCGTCCGGCCGGCCCAGGTCGATCAGCGCCGCGCCGGCTGACGCCGGCCCGGGGTTCCCGCGGGCGGCGCCGTCAGTCCTGACGACGTAGCCACGCCTGTCCGGGCTGGTGTCCGCCCTCTCCAACGTTCGGTCCGCCGCCGGCCAGAGCGTGGCGGGCGGCGCGCCGGACTCCGGGCTCAGTCGTCGTCTCCTGCCGCCGGCGGCGCGTCCGATGCGCTCGAGCCGCCTGCCGGCGGGCCGCCGGGCAGGACCGGCATGTCGACCATCGGCAGCGGCTCGCGCTTGCCGGTCAGCTTCCGCCAGACCATCTGGATCGGGTCGTAGTACCGGTCGGCAACGCGTTCCTTGAGCGGGATGATCGCGTTGTCGGTGATCTTGATGTGCTCCGGGCAGACCTCGGTGCAGCACTTCGTGATGTTGCAGTAGCCGATCCCGCCCTCGTCCTTCAGATCGGCGGTGCGATCCGCGGCGTCGATCGGGTGCATCTCCAGACCGGCGCTCCGAACCAGGAAGCGCGGGCCGATGAACGGCCGCTCCGTCTCGTGGTTGCGCAGGACATGGCAGACGTCCTGGCAGAGGAAGCACTCGATGCACTTGCGGAATTCCTGGACCCGCTCGATGTCCTCCTGCTGCCAGCGCCACGACTCCTGCGGCTGGTCGGCGGGCGGCTGGAACGGCGGGATCCGCTTGTTCACCTCGTAGTTCCAGGAGACGTCGGTGACCAGGTCGCGGATGAGCGGGAACGCCCGCATCGGCTCGACCGTGATCGTCTCGCCGTCCTCGAAGTCCGAGAGCCGCGTCTTGCAGGTCAGGCTCGGCCGGCCGTTGACCTCCGCGCTGCACGACCCGCACTTGGCGGCCTTGCAGTTCCAGCGGACCGCGAGGTCGGGCGCCTCGTGGGCCTGGATCCAATGGAGCGCGTCGAGGACGACCATGCCGTCCTCGACGGGGACGTCGAAGTCGACGAACTCGCCCGCCGTTGCCGGCGTTCCGCGGAAGACGCTCAGGTGGGCTTCGGACATCAGTGCGGCTCCATCCTGATGAGCACGCTCAGGTCCTTGGGCATGGCGGGCAGCTTGGTGGCGGTGATCTTCATGGTCTCGCCGGCGAGCCTGGCCGAGTTGTTCTTCTTCGCCCACCCGGGATCCGGATCCGGGAAGTCGATCCGGCTGTGGGCGCCGCGGCTCTCGCGGCGCGCCTTCGCGCTTCGGGCGACCGCCTCAGACACGATGAGCATGTTGCGAACCTCGTGGACGAGGCCCCACGACGGGTTGTAGGCCCGCCCACCGGCGATCCGGATCTCGTTCCAGCGCGTCCGGAGCTCGGCCAGCCTGCGGATCGCCTCGTCGAGGTCCGCCTCGGTCCGGAAGATGCCGACGAGCGACCCCATCGTCGCCTGGAGCTCCTCGTGAAGCCGGTACGGGTCCTCGCTCGCCGGCGCCCCGCCGCGGGCCTCGTCCCCGATGGCGGTTCCCTCCCCCGCACCGGTCCCCCCGGCCCCGCTCCCGAACGGCTTCGCCAGCTCCGCGGCGGCCGCCCGGACGGCCGCCGGGTCGACGTATGGCATCTCCGTTTGCGTCGCCGCGTGAGCCGCCGCCGCGGCGCCGGTTCGCTGGCCGAACACGAGCAGGTCCGACAGGGAGTTACCACCGAGCCGGTTGGCGCCATGCATGCCCGCCGCCACCTCACCGGCCGCGTACAGGCCGGTCCGGGTGGTCGCGCCGGTCTCGGCATCGACCCGGATGCCGCCCATCATGTAGTGGGTCGTCGGCCCGACCTCCATCGGCCCCGCGGTGATGTCGACGTCGGCGAGCTCCTTGAACTGCTCGTACATCGACGGCAGCTTGCGCCGGACGTGATCGGGCGGCAGGTAGCTGATGTCGAGGAAGACGCCGCCATGGGGCGAGCCGCGACCGTCGCGGACCTCGGTGTAGATGGCCCGAGCGACGTTGTCGCGGGTCGACAGCTCCGGCGGCCGGCGCGCGTCGGTCGTCCGGCCCTCGCTCTGCGCCTCGACCCAGCGCGATGCCTCCTCGTCGGTCGCCGCGTATTCGTTGCGACGATCCTCCGGCAGGTAGGTCCACATGAACCGCTCGCCGTCCTTGTTCCGGAGGATCCCGCCCTCGCCCCGGACGGCCTCGGTCACGAGCAGGCCGCGGACGCCGGGCGGCCAGACCATCCCGGTCGGGTGGAACTGGACGAACTCCATGTCGATCAGCTCCGCGCCGGCGAGGTAGGCGAGCGCCTGGCCGTCGCCGGAGTATTCCCACGAGTTCGACGTGATCTCGTAGGCCCGTCCGATGCCGCCCGTCGCGAGGACGATCGCCTTGGCCGGGAAGAGCACCGTCTGGCCGGTCGTCCGCCAGTAGCCGAATGCCCCCTTGACGCGGTCGGGCCGTCCCAGGAGATGGGTGATCGTGCACTCCATGTACACCTTGATCCCCGCCGCGACCGCCCGGTCCTGGAGCGTCCGGATCATCTCGAGCCCGGTCCGATCGCCGACGTGGGCGAGACGCGAGTAGGTGTGCCCGCCGAACGGACGCTGGAGGATCCGCCCGTCCCGGGTTCGATCGAAGACCGCTCCCCAGAACTCGAGCTCGCGCACCCGGTCCGGCGCTTCCTTGGCATGGAGCTCGGCCATCCGGGGGTTGTTCAGGAGCTTGCCGCCGACCATGGTGTCGCGAAAATGGACCTGCCAGTTGTCCCGTTCATCGACGTGGGCCATGGCGGCCGCGACGCCGCCCTCGGCCATGACCGTGTGGGCCTTGCCGAGGAGGGACTTGCAGACGAGCCCGACCGATGCCCCGGCCTCGGCGGCCTCGATCGCGGCCCGGAGCCCGGCCCCGCCCGCGCCGATGACGAGGACGTCATGGGGGTACTGCTCCGGTGCGTCGCTCACAGGCGGATCGCCGGATCGACGAGAATCCCGAGCGCCAGCAGGCGGACGTAGACGTCGGCCAGCGTGACCGTGATCAGGCTCGCCCAGGCCCACGCCATGTGGTGGATGTTCATCGTCGTGAGCCGCTGCCACAGGCTGTAGCGGACCTGGGTGCGACGCGAGCACGAGAAGCAGTCGAGCCGGCCGCCCACGAGATGGCGGAGCGAATGGCATGACAGCGAGTAGCCGGTCAGGAGGGCGGCGTTGACGAACAGGATCAGAACGCCGAGCCCGATCCGGAGCCGGCCATCCGGGACGACGGACAGGGCGGCGTCGACCCACAGGAAGAACAGCGGAATGAACGCGAGGTACAGGAAGTAGCGGTGGAGGTTCTGGAGGATGAACGGGAAGGCCGTCTCCAGCTTGTAGCGACGATGGATCGTCGGCTCGCCGACGGCGCAGCCGGGCGGATCCGCGAAGTAGAAGCGGTAGTAGGCCTTGCGGTAGTAGTAGCAGGTGGCGCGGAACCCGAGCGGGACCCAGAGGATGAACAGGCCCGGGCTGATCCAGGTCGGCAGCCAATCCGGCTTGATCAGCGGCGAGAACAGGGGCGACAGGTAGCCGTCGACCTGGTAGGGCGTGCCGGTCAGCGGGGTCCAGATGATGCCGCTGACGAAGAGGTACGTGGCACAGACCGTGAAGAGCGTCGCCTGAACCCCCGGAGCGATCCACCAGCGGTCCCGGCGACGGGTGACACCGAGACCGGCGCGCGCGGTCCCGCGCGGCTTGACGGTGGTCCGGGCAGTCGTCATCGCGAGACGTGGCCTCCGATCGGGATGTGATCGATCGCCGGGCCCGCCGGCGTGGGCGGGCGGCAATCCGTGTCGGGCGCGAGGTCCATTCTAGCCGCGCGGTCGCCGGCCCGATCAGGCGCTGGCGGCCCGCGCGTCCGTGGCCGGCGAGCCCGCTCCGAGCCGCTCGATGATCGCGTCGGCGAACTGGCTGGTGCCTGACTCCCCGCCGAGGTCGTAGGTCGTCCGGCGCCCCTCGGCGATGACCTCGCGAAGGGCCGTCTCGACCTGCTCCGCGGCCGCCTGCTCGCCGAGGTGGCGGAGCATCAGGACGCCGCTCAGGATCAGGGCCGTCGGGTTGGCCTTGTTCTGGCCGGCGTACTTCGGCGCCGACCCGTGGACCGGCTCGAAGACCGCGGCCTCGGTGCCGATGTTCGCGCCCGGCGCCACGCCCAGCCCGCCGACGAGCCCTGCGCACAGGTCGCTGACGATGTCGCCGTACAGGTTCGGCAGGACCATGACGTCGTACAGCTCGGGCTTCTGGACGAGCTGCATGCACATGTTGTCGACGATCCGGTCCTCGAACTCGATCCGGCCGTCGTAGTCGGCCGCGATCGTCCGGCAGCTCTCGAGGAACAGCCCGTCGGACAGCTTCATGATGTTCGCCTTGTGGACCGCCGTGACCTTGTGGCGGCCGTTGGCGACGGCGTACTCGAACGCGTAGCGGGCGATCCGCTCCGACGCGGCACGGGTGATGATCTTGATGCTCTCGGCGGCGTCGGGGCCGACCATGTGCTCGATTCCGGCGTAGAGATCCTCGGTGTTCTCGCGGACGATGACGAGATCGACGTCCTCGTAGCGCGTGTCGAGGCCCTTCATCGAGCGCGCGGGCCGGACGTTGGCATAGAGCCCGAGCGCCTGGCGGAGCGTGACGTTGGCGCTCCGGAAGCCGCCGCCGACGGGCGTCGTGATCGGGCCCTTGAGGGCGACCTTGTTGCGCCGGATCGACTCGAGGACCGCCTCCGGGAGGGGCGTGCCGTGCTCGGCGATCATCGCCTCGCCGGCCTCCTGGTACTCCCAGTCGAACCCGACGCCGGTCGCCTCGAGCACGCGCCGCGCCGCCTCCGCCAGCTCCGGACCGATGCCGTCGCCGGGGATCAGGGTGATGCGGTGGGCCATGGCCCGATTGTAGCCCGTGGGCGCGCCGAGACGGCCCGCCGCGCGCGACGACGGGCCGTCCGGATCCCGAGGATTACTGGAGCAGCGAACACACCCCACTGTGGTCGGGATCGCGCGCGCCGAAGGTCACCTCGGTCTCGTCGCCGTTCGCATCGATCGTCACGCGGACGAGCCCGACCCCGATGTAGACATGCCCGTAACCGGGAACCGTGATCACCCCGTTGGTGCCGGCGCTCATGATCGTGGCCGTGCCGTCCGGATAGTGGGTCTCGATGTTCGTCCCGGCGTCGTTGACGTTGACCGTCAGCGACTTTCCGGTCGAGGGGGCGAAGTAGATCCCCATCCCGGGACCGCCGCCGCCGATCTCCCGGATCGTGACGGTTCCGTCCGAACGGATCATGAACTTGAGGTTGAGGGTCCCGATCTGACGGAGGTAGACGTCGAAGCCGCATTGCCGGCTCGTGTTCGGCAGGAGGTTCGTGTCGTCGATCGAGATGTTGCGCTCGAACGTCGGCGCTCCGGCGGCGGCTGGGACGGGCGCAAGCGCGGCGATTCCGAGCGCGGCCGCGGCGATCGTGGTGATGAAGCGGGCCGTGGCAGTGCGAACGAGGGC
>Ga0307308_10000313_pt1 | contig 16521 bp, 10 predicted proteins | sample ER_DNA_195_FD_194501 | JGI IMG/M metagenome (GOLD analysis project Ga0307308, IMG submission 194501) | Bulk soil microbial communities from the East River watershed near Crested Butte, Colorado, United States - ER_DNA_195 | ecosystem: Environmental > Terrestrial > Soil > Floodplain | place...
CGAGGCGTACTACGCGTTCTCACACCTCGGATGCGACGAGCAGATGTGGGACTTCGAAGGTAAGGAGGTCGACGGCCACGTCGTCGAGAAGCTGCTGTCCACGTACGAGTCGTTCTTCGCCGAGCACCCCATCGGCGAATCCGTGCATCTCACGCCACGCATTCCGAATCCCGCGCTCGAACCGATGCAGGCGAAGATCGTCCTCGAGGTCTTACAGAGCCTGCCGCGGCATGCGGACATCGCGCGCGTCTTCTACCACCGCGAGCGGCCGCCGATCCTCGAGCTCATCCACCCGATGACGACATCCGCGCGCGAGCTCGATCGCGTGCGCGAGTACTACGAACGCTTCGTCGCGGGGATGGAGCAGGTGACGCTCGGTACCGACGAGTATCCACTCGGGGCATGGTTCGGCCGCTTCTCGCCCCCGACCGTGCGCATGATCCCGCTCATCGAGGACCGCGAGCACCTCCTCGCGACCGACGACCTCGTGCGCGACTACCTTCGCGGCAAAGAGCTCGATCACATGCGCGTGTTCATCGCGCGGTCGGATCCAGCGCTCAACTACGGGTACCTCTCGGCGGTGCTGCTCGCGCTCGTCGCTCTACAGAGGCTCGACGCGCTCGAGCAGGAGACCGGCGTCGCGATCTACCCCGTGATCGGCGTCGGCAGCGTGCCCTTCCGCGGCGGGCTGGCGCCGCGCACCGTCCATCGCGTCCTCGCGACGTACCCGAGCGTGCAGACATTCACGATCCAATCCGCGTTCAAGTACGACCACCCGCCGGACGCGGTTCGCGAGGGCATCGCCAAGCTGAGCACCCATGAGCGCGGCGCACCGGTCGCGATAGACGAAGGCCGTGCGATCGAGCTGCTTGACCGTCTCGTCGCGCGCTATCAGACCGAAGTCCAACAGCTCGCGCCGCTCGTGAACGCGGTCGCGCGCGCCGTGCCGCGCCGCCGGCTGCGCAAGCTGCACGTCGGTCTCTTTGGATACAACCGTGAGAGCGCGGGCGTGAGCCTGCCGCGCGCGATCCCGTTCTGCGCGAGCCTCTATTCGGTCGGCTTGCCGCCCGAGGTCATCGGATTCGCCGCGGTGACCGATGCGGACTGGTCATGGCTTCGCGCGACGGTGCCCGCGATCGAGAGCGAGCTGATCGACGCGGTTCGCTACCTCGACGCGGATCAGCTCGCGTGGCTTCCCGCGCCTGTGCGTGAGAGCGTCGACCGCGCGCGTTTGCTCGTTGATACGCGCGAGAGCGACGCGGAGCACGTCGAGATCTCGCGCGAGGTCCGGCGCATCGCACAGGCGGGCGGCGCGCAGATGACCGAGCTCATCGTGCGCGCCGCCGCGCTGCGGCACTTTCTTGGCTAAGGCGCGCTGACGTCCACATCGCTCGCCTTCACGAACGCGAGCCGATGGTTGAACTGGATCATGTAGAAGTCAGTCGGCGTCGTGTGCAGGACGTAGCTGTCCAGGTTGTTGAACGTGGTCGCCTCGTAGTAGTCGCCCTTCACCTTCTCGTACGCGACGTACTTCTGCCCTGCCGGGATCGAGTACATCGTCAGCGTCGCGGTCGAGATCGACTCGGGGTACGCGCGACCGTAGACGGGGATCGAAGTCGCGCCGGCCTTCGGCGTGATGAGTGACGCGGTCGTGTGAGCGATCTTCGTCTCGCCGGGGTCGTAGAACCACACGGTGTTGCCGGCGTAGTCGAGCTGGTCCCAATCGCCCTGGCGCTGCACGCGGTAGAAGGTCTGGCCGGTGTCGGCCTTGTCGCCCCAGTCGGCGGCGCAGTCGGTGCCGGTCGTGTGGGTCGAGCTCGCGAGTCCCGCGTCGTTGAAGAGCGGAGCCGCGAGGCTCGGTGACGTGTAGAGGTACACGAAGTTCGCGGGCTGCGCCGCGAGAAGCGCGCCGGAACCTTCGCAATCACGTACCTGGGGCATGTTTGTCGCGAAGTCGGGCGCGATCGTCACGACGTTGCCGCCTGTCGCGGTCGCCGTAATCGGTGCGCCGAGGAGCGCCATGTAGCGCGCCCAGTTCCAGAAGGGGCCCGGATCCCAGTGCATGCCCCGAACGAAGCCTGCCGTTGGGCCCGGAATGTCGTCGTGGCCGATGATGTGCGCGCGGTCGAGCGGGATGCCGTATTCCGCGGCGAGGTGCTTGGTGAGCGCCGCGGAGGCCTGGTACATCGCCTCCGTGTACCAGGTGGTGCCCTGGATCGCGAACCCCTCGTGCTCGTAACCGATCGCGTGCATGTTCACGTTCCAGTTGCCCGCATGCCACGCGACGTTCTTTGTGTCCACCATCTGCGTGATCTGACCATCGGACGATCGCACGACGTAGTGCGCGCTCACGTAGTTCAGCGAGTCCTGGAAGATCTTGATGGTCGTCTGGTAGTCGGTCTCGGCGTCGTGGATGACGACGAACCGGACCGCGAGTCCATCCACTTCGCGGCGAGCGAGGTCGAAGTTCCCGTAGTCACCCGGGTCCTTGGAGTTCTGGTGATACGCGGCGGGAATGAATCGGCATTGCACGGTCTTCGGGCAATCGAACCCGGTGTGCTTGCGGTCCAGAAGCGTGAGCGAGCCCGTGGTGCTCGTGTCCGGCGACGTCTTGGTCGCCGCGAGCGCGACGGTTTCGCCGGTGCTCGTCGTGCGAGCCGCGCCCTTCTTGATGACCGCGAAGACGTCGTCAGCGAAGCCGAGGGCGACGCTCGCTTCGTCCGAGCTGCTGTACTTCGCGACGGCGCCGTACCACTTGCCTGGATCCGTCGGTGTCGCGCCGACGGTGTCGCGCGCGTACGCAGCGAGGAGCGCCGCTCCCGCGCGGATGTTCTGTGCCGCGCTGGTCTTGATCTCCGAAGGCGAGACGCCGCTCGCGGCGGATGCCGCCGCGATGCCGCGGACCACTGAGCCACCCGAGGGCGTGGCTCCTTTGCCGTCGGCGCCTTTCTCATCCGATGCGGGCGCGCTCGACGCATCGAGCAGCTGCATCGGTCCATATCCACCTGCTGCGCTGGGCTGTGTGTCGGTTTCCCAGCGGCTCATGACGTAGGACACCGCGAGCAGGACGTTCTGGGGCACGCGGAATTCGCTGGACGCCGACGCGAATGCGGATTGGAGCGACGATGCCGGTGTTGCCGATGCCGGTGAAGCCTGCGCGAGGATGAGGATCGCGGCGACGACATACGCGACTCGCTGCGTCATGCCTGGCTCCTCCTCTTTTGAAACGGGAGCGACAGTAGCGATTAGGCGAGGCACGTCACAAGGAAACGGACGGAGGCTGGTTGGAACGCTTGCTGCCCGCACGAGTCAGCGAGCGCGTCTACATGGAGAAGGCGCGCTGGTGATGTTCGAAGTAGTTGGTGGGCTCGAGGTGAGCGCGTTCCCACGCCCGCACGAAGCGTCGCCACGTCTCTTCGCTCGGATCTCGGCTCGTGAACGCCAGCCTCAGCGACAGAGCCATCCGGTGACAGACCGCCAGCGTCCAGAGATTCGCCAGCTCCGCGGCGGGGATCGCGCCGAGCGCGGTCCCCTGTTCGCGCGCCACGTTCACGATCGCGGCGGTCAGGTTGATGACGTCGTCACCGCCCGGATCCGACTTGACTCGAACGATCTCGCGGACCAGAAGATCGACCGGATGCGCCCAGCTCTCCGTCGTCACGGCGTCACCACAAAGCGCGAGCTGTCGCTTCGGCCGAAGACCTCGGGGAAATAGGTCTCCTCGGCGTGCGCGGGCGCGACAAAGAAATCACCGGGCGCGGTCGCGCGCGCGTAGTACACGTATTCGTACACTCCCTTGGACAGCCACGTCGCCGAGAGCACCGCGCGCTCGTCGCGCAGGTCGACCTGGTGCCACGGGTTGTAGTACCAGCGGTACCACGGCGCGAAGTACACGCCGCCACCGAACTGCCTTTGCGCCGCCTGCGCGCGCTCGGTATCGAGCTGCGCCTTGAGCGCGGGATCGACGTTCTTGAGGCGGGCGTCGACCGGCTCGAGCCCGGCGGGCAATGGATCCTCGACGACGACGTAGCCGTGATCGCTCAGCGCCATGACGGTCACTGTGACCCGCACGGTGTCGCCGAGCTTCGCGCTGCTGATCGGCTTGTTCGGCGCATCAAGAAGCGTGTACTGATGCGAGACCGCGAACCCGCGGTTGAGCGCGTCGATCCCCTTCGCCGGCGTCAGATAGCGCAGGTCGAGCGTGTAGTACAGGCGGCCGGGCTTCTGGTAGTCGCGAGTGAACGCGAGGATGCTCGTTTCGCCTGGCTTGAATGCTGAGAGCGGGACGGACTTCGTCGCAGTCGTCGGTGTCGTGTTCGGCTTCACCAGGCCGGCGAGGACGTCCTTCGCGTCGAGTTGCACGTTGTAGCTGTAGTCACCGGCAAGCTCGCCGGTCGAGACAGCGTAGCTGCCGAGCGCGAGCACGCCCATCGCGCGATCGATCGTGCTTTGCCAGCCGTTCGCGCCGCGGCCGATCACGAGCCAGCGCACGGTCTGCGGCACAAGCGCGTGGTCGGGTCGGATGCGCGCGATGGCGAGCGTCGCGAGGGCGGTGGTCGCCGTGCTCGTCAGGAAGGACCCGCGCTTGTCCGCGGCGTCCTGCCAGTGGTTGCCGTTCGCGCTTGGGATCGTGGCGCCCGCGAGGTCGTCGAAGAGCGCGCGTATCTGCGGATCGTCGTTGGTCGCGCCGACCTCGCTCAGGGTGAGCAGGAGATACGCGCGTCCCCAGTTCCCGAGCTGCGCGCGCTGCTGCTCGAAGAGCGCGCGTGCCGGCACCGAGGCGGCGTCGCGGCCGCCCGCCGTCGCGAGGGCGTAGAGGAGGAACGCTTTCAGATTGATGTCGGCGGGATGCGCGATGTCGCTGGGACGGTTCAGGTAGGTGAACACATAGCCGGTCGCGCTGCGGACCACGCCGGAGTCAACGGTGAGCCCGTCGCGTTGCGCCTCGCCGAGCGCGATGAGCACCCAGCCGGTCACGTTCGGGTCGGTCTGGCAGTTCGGGTCGTCGCACCAGGCCCAGCCGCCGTCGGGACGCTGCCGGCCGATGAGACCGGCGAGGTCGCTGGCGATGCGGCCGTCGCGATTGTTCGATACCCCGGCGCTCTTCTCGGCACGGCGGACCGCGAGCGTCGCGATGAGCCGGCTCGCCACGTACTCGGCGCCCTCGTATTGCGTCGGCGCGAGCCATTTGAGTTCGTCGGCCATCGAACCGGTGAGAGCGGATTGCACGGACACCGAGAGCGAGCCGTGCTTCGTGTCGGCGAAGTTCGGCAGGTACAACGCCTCGAGTTGGCCGTCCTTGGTCACGATGCCGCCGGTCGCGGTCGTCTCGGGCGTCATGTCGACGAGCACGGGCAGCTCCTGCACGACCGCGTCGGACAGGTCGCCGGGTCCGGTCGCGGTGAAGGTAAGCTTCGCGGTCCCCTCGACTTCGACCTTCGCGGGCCAGCTCACGATCACCGATTCGCTCGGGTGGATCGTGACGCTCTGCGCGAGCGCGCCGGTCACGGTCACCCCTTCGGCCTTGAGCGTCACGCTCACGGCCGTGTCGCTCTTCGTCGCATTGCGCACGAGGGTGCGGAGCTCGACCGCGTCGCCGACGCGGAGCGCGCGTGGCAGCGCGGGTCGGAGGAGCAGCGGCTGGGTGGAGAGGAGCTCGTTCGTGCCCTCGCCGACCATGGTGTCGCCGCTGATGGCGCGCGCCTGCATCCGCCACGTCGTGAGGTTGTCGGGCATCTTCACGTCGACGCCGGCGGTGCCGTCGTCCTTCGTGGTGAGCTGCGCGCTCCAGTAGGCGGTGTTGCGGAAGTCCTGCCGCACCTGCTGAATCGCGAGACCGCTGCCGCCCTTGCCCTGCTTCGGCGGCTCGGCGATCACGTCGTTCCATCTGTTCACGGAGACGGCCATCGACGAAGCCGTGGTCACGCCGAGCCCGCGCTCGAACCAGAACGCGCGCAGCCCGTCGGGACCCGTCTCGTCCTGCAGCGAGAGCACGGCGCGGTCGACGACCGCGACCGAGAGCTCCGACCGGACAGGCTTTCCGTTCAGATCGGTGACCTTGATGTCGTAGTGCACGAGGTCGCCCGGTTTGGCCTGATCGCGATCGGGCGTGATCTTCACGTTGAGGACGCGCGTCGCGGTGGAGACCGGGAGCTGGACGTACCCGACCTTGTAGCGCGGGATCGGGTCGCCCGATGTCGGCGGCCAGTACATGACCACCGAGACGAAGACATCCGGCACGGACGCGTCGGTGATGGGGATGCGTAGGCGCTCGCTGTTCGTCGCGAGCTTGCGGACCTCGCGCGTCTTGATCTTGCCGCGCTCGACGGTGATGAGGGCCGTTGCGCCGGGGAAGGGCGCGGGAACGAGCACGTCGGCGGTGTCGCCGACCTCGTAGCGCTCCTTATCCGCGACGAGCTTCACGGCGTCGTCGTTCGTGACCTGCCAGCTCGCGCGAGTGGTGCCCCAGACCCACAGGTACGTCCCTGCGCGCGCGGTGCGCCCCTTGGCGTCGGTGACCTCGGCGACGAGCCGGAGCGTCCCGGACTTCGCCGGCCGGTACGTGACCGAGCCCTCGCCCTTCGCGTTTGTCGTCGTCTGCAGCGTCGCGATGAGCGTGTCCCTGGGCTCGCTCTGGTAGAGGCGACCGCCGCCGGGGACCACCTGCTTGGTCGTGATCCACTGCCGGTCGTAGACGCGCACCGTGACCACGCGACCCGGCAGGACCTTTCCGTCGGTGTCGACGGTCACGAGATCGATGCGCGCATTCGCACCTTCGTTCGCCACGAATTGCGCCGGGTGGATGCCGGCATAGAGCGACGCGGGGTGCACGGTGACGGTGGTGCTGCCCGCCACGACCTGGCCGTTCTGATCCTTGACCGACGCGGAGAGCGTGAAGCGCTGCGCGCCTTCGGAGGTAGCGAGCGTCGCCGGGATCCCGAACCGGGCCACGCCATCGTTTCCCGTCGTTGTGCTTCCCTTCGCGCGGAGTGCATCGCGCGCGACGTACGGCTTGCTGTAATCGAAATCGTTGAACGAGTAGAGCTCGTAGCCCTTCGCGCGCATGAAGAAGGGATCCGCGAGAGCCGACCAGTCGACTGACGCGCCGGCGAGTCCGCCGCCGAAGAAGAAGCTCGCGGTCGCGCTGGCGTCGATCGTGTCGCCGTCTGCGTACGCGGTCTTCGATGCTGCGACGCCCACCTCGAACTCCGGATTGCGGAACTCCGCGACGAGGAAGCTGTTGCCGGCGAAACCGAACTTCTGTGTGGCCTGGTCGGTCAAGGTGACGGAGTAACTGCCGGTCGGCGCGTCGCTCGGAAGGACGAAGTTTCCCGCGAACGAACCGAACTCGTTCGGGTTCATGGTCGTTTGGCTCACCTGCTGGCCGCGCGCGTTCGTGATCGTCACGAGAAACGTCGCCGTGGTCGACGGCAGCGAGTACTGCGCATCGTCGTCGGTGCGCACGACACCCTTCCACTGGACGGTCTCGCCGGGCCGGTAGATCGGCCGGTCGGTGTAGAGGTGCCCGACCCAGTTCCGGATGCCGTCACCTGAGAGGCCGAACTGGTACGCGTTCAGTGAAGGCCAGCGCGTGCTGAGCACCGCGCTTCGTCCGCCGCCATCGATCCAGAAGAACGCGGAACGGTCGATGCCGGGGAGGAACGGTGGCGATTTGAACGATGCGAGACCGTTCGCGTCAGTGACGACTTCGCTCGGCGAGTTCGGGCCGGCCTGGCGGACCGTCACGCCGGAGAGCGGCGTGCCGGTGTCGTGGTCGAGCGCCCAGACCAGGACCTCGTCGGCCGAGCTCTTTGTCACGAGCACTGTGTCGACGACCGCGAAGGCGAACTGCGACTTGAATTGCCCGCTCGTGCGGAGGAAGTAGTAGCCCTTCGGGAGCGTGCCGCCGCCCGACAGCGACGTCGAGCCGAGCACGACCTCGTCCTTCGGCCCGCGCACCGTCTCGGTCCAGGTGCGCAGCGCGTTCTGCGACGGGCTCCAGTCCTTCGAGTTGAAGGCGTACTCGTGCATGAGACGCCGGCCCTCGTCCGAAGTGAGCGGCCATAGCGTGAACTCAACCGACGGTAGGTTCGTGGTCTGGTAGTAGAGGATCGGTTCGGCGGACGATGAATAGAGGGCAGCCGCGCTGTAGCCCGGAAGCGCGAGAGACACCGAAGGAGTCACCGGGCCCGTCGTGAAGGAGAAGCGGTATCCGCTCATGACCTGTCCGTAGCGGTCGGTCGCACCGGGGAGCAGATCGACGGTGTAGGTCGTCTCGGGCTTGAGCGCCACACCGACGTTCACGTTCTGCTCGCCCGTGTAGACGCGACCCTCCAAGTCGGCATCCGTGAAGCCCGAGACGCGGATCTTGTTCTCGAGCGTCGCCGGGTCCATCGGCGTCGCGAATTGGATATTCAAGCCGTAGCGTTGCGCGTTCTTGTCGCCGTCCGCCGGGTACGTGGAGGCGACCGACGGGAGGGCGATGGTCGTGAAGCTCGAGGTGCGGACGTTCGCGCTGACCGCGCCGTGCGCTCCTTTGAGGCCCTTGTCGACGGTGACCGTGTAGCGCGTCTTCGTCGCGAGGCGCTCGGTCGGATTGAACGAGAGAATCGTGTGCGCGTCGTTCCACTTGAGCGCGCCGGGCGCGGCCGTGCCCGTGTCCGCGTTCACGATGCTGAAGCCCGCAGCCGCGGAGGGGTCCATCGCCTGGTTGAACGTGACGTCGACCTGCTGCCACGGGCCGCAGTAGATCCAGTTCGTGTCTGGCTGGATCAGGTCGACCGCGGGCATGATCGTCGTGAAGCTCGAGGTCCAGTCCTGCTGCAGCACGCCGTCCGCGGCGGACGTGAGTCCCTTCGCCACCTTCAGGTGGTACGTCGTCGCCGGTGCGAGATCGGTCGGCAGGAAGCGGTAGATCGAGGTGTTGAGCCACTCGCCCGCGCCGTGGAGCGCGGGCTCGAACATGACGACCGGATCGGTGCGCTGCGCTGACAGCGTCGTGAGCGGCGCGACCGAACGGCTGAACTGCACGAAGATCTGCGCGGCAAGCGGGACCTCGGTGTCGCCGTCGCCGGGGATCACCTGCTGCACCGCGAGCTGACCGGTCACGATGAACTTCTTCGCGATCGCGTTCGGCAGACCCGCGTCGGGGCGCGCCGGCACGTTGACGGTGTAGGTCGATCCGCGCACGAAGCCGGGGAAGTCGGGCTGGAAGAGCGCGGTCCGCGCGCCGAGCCACGCGTACGTGCCTTTCGTCTCCGGGAGGACCTGGAAGAGCGCCTCGGGCGAGCGCTCCTCGGGCGTCTTCGCGAAGGTGACGGTGACCGGGCCGAGGCGCGCGGCGTCGTCGCCCTGCGGCAGGATCGTGAACGCGGGCGGCTCGAGGAGCGACGCGGTCGGCGCGTGGCCGATGGTCTGGACGAGTCCGGCGAGCAGCGCGAGGATCAGCACCGTCGCGGCCGCGGGCCGGAACGTGCGGAGCCACGCCAGGATCGTGGAAGCGTTCATCTCTTCACCTCGAATGCCGACGTGACCGTCGCGATGGAGCCGTCCGCCAGATGCGCGCTTGCTCGGAGCGTGTGCTTGCCCTGCTCGAGTGACCAGATGACCCACGGGTCGGATCCCGGCGCGTCGCCGATGACGATGCCGTCCACGGCGAACGTGACTCGCTCGATGCCCCGTGCCGCCACCGCGCGGAGCACCACCTGCGGCGCGGAAAGCTCAGGTGCGAAATAGATGGTCGTTCCGGCGATCGGTGCGGTGATCCGCAACGCGTCGGGCGACGTGCTCGCTCCATCCGCGCGCAGCGTGAGCCCGGCCGCGCGCGCCCAGTCGCGCGCCTCGATCGGCGGGTCGATCGAGATGCGCCCGTCGGCATCCTTCGAGTAGTAGTGCTCGCGCTCCGTCGGGACGGTCCCGGCCGCGAAGATCTCGCGCGTCGGTGATGCGCAGTCCGCTCCGGGCAGGAGCCCGGTCGGCGCGCACACCGTCGCCTCGACGATTCCGGTCGGTCGAACGAACGGATCCATCGAGCGCGAGAGCGACGCGGCCATCATCGCGTCGCGCCAGATGGGCCCCGCTCCTTCGACGCCGGCAAGGTCGAGCATCGGCGCGCCGTCGGCGTTGCCGACCCAGACGCCGATCGCGATGTTCGGCGTGAAGCCGATGGTCCAGGTGTCGCGGAACGCGGTGCTCGTGCCCGTCTTCACGCCGGCGGGGAAGGGAACTTCGAACGGCGTCACGCCGCCGAATCCGGGGATGCGCGCGTTGGGGTCGCTCAGGATGTCGGTGACGAGGTACGCGTGTTCCGCGCTGAGGACGCGCTTCGGCGCGACGGGGGCGTGCGCGAACAGGACACGCCCCGACGCGTCCCGCACCCGCTCGATCGCGAACGGCTCGGCCAGCATGCCGCCCGCGCCGAATGCCGCGAACGCGTTCGTCAGATCGACGAGGCGCACCTCGCCGCTTCCGAGCGTGAACGAGAGGCCGTAGCTCGCCACGTCGTCGAGCGTCGTGAGCCCGAAGCGGTGCGTGATCTCGAGCATCGCGTCGAGGCCGATCGCGTCGAGGGTGCGAACCGCCGGCACGTTGAGCGACGAGGCGAGCGCCACCCGCAGCGGGACGACGCCGTGGAAGGAGCGGTCGAAGTTGGCGGGGGTGTACGGCCCATCCGCCGTCGCGAACGTCGACGGCACGTCGAGGAGCGGCGTCGCTGGGGTGTAGCCACGCTCGAACGCCGCCGCGTACAGGAAGGGCTTGAGCGCGGAGCCGGGCTGGCGGGGCGTCCGCGCCATGTCGATGTCGCCGCCGTGCGCGGGGTCGCCGTCGGTTGCGCTGCCGACCCACGCGACGATGCGACCGGTCCCCGGCTCGACCGCGACGAGCGCGGCGTCGGTGGCGTTGCGATCGCGCAGCGTCGCGAGACGGAGACGCACGAGGCGCTCCGATTCCGACTGGAGACCGGCGTCGAGCGTCGTCTCGATCACCAGGCCGTCACGGCCGGCGAGGTCGGGCCTCACGCGCGCGAGCTCCGCGCGGGCGAAGGCCACGAACTGGTGAGCGACCGGAGGGAGCGACGCAGGCAGGATCTCGATGCGCGCCGCCGCGGCCGCATCCGCCTGCGGTCGGGTGATCCAGCCGTCGTCGACCATGCGCCCGAGCACGTAGCTCTGGCGCGCCCGCGCCGCCGCGTCGATCACCGAGTCGTACTCCGACGGACGCTGCGGAAGGCCCGCGAGATACGCGGCGTGCGCGAGGTCGAGGTTCGCCGCGCCGATCCCGAAGTACACGCGCGCCGCGGCCTCGACGCCGTACGCGCCGCGGCCGTAGTACACGTCGTTCAGGTAGAGCTGGAGGATCTCCGCCTTCGAGCGGTTCGCCTCGAGCTGAAGCGCGATGAGGGCCTCGTGCGCCTTGCGTAGGGCGAGCGGCGACGAGTCGTCCGCGAGATAGAGCCGCCGCGCGAGCTGCTGGGTGATCGTCGACGCGCCCGACGGCGCGGAGGAATTTGCGAGCGCGCGGGTGATCGCGATCGGGTCGACGCCGACGTGTTGCAGGAAGCGGCGGTCTTCGGCCGAGATCGTCGCCTGAAGCATCCGCGGCGCGACGCGGTCGATCGTCGTCGGGATGCGGAGTCCCGCGCTCATGTCGCGCTCGAGGACGGTCCCGTGCGCGTCGAGGACGACCGTCCCCGGTACGGCGCCTCGCGACTCCGGCGCATCGAGCGGCGCGAAGCGGGCGAACACGGTCAGCGACAGCGACACGAGGGCGACGGCGATGACGACAAGACGTGCGGCGGCGCGCATTGGCGAGAAGCATCTATGACGGGTAGTAATCCGGCGTCTGACGCTGACGCCGCAAGTACTACGGGGTGGCTAGGAGTTCAGGTAGGGCGCTTGTGTCGAACAGGCAACGAAGACTCAGGAGGCGGGGTCCTCGAAGAACTTGATGCGGTTCCCGTCCGGGTCCACGACGACCGCTGTGCGCATTTCGGCCTCCATCGCGATCGTCGCCACGATGCCCCGCCCTTGAAGGTCACCGAGCAGCTCGTCAACATCGCGGACCGCGATCGTCAGTGCGGCTTGGCCCGCGCGGTCCGTGTCCGCGACGACGTATACGGAGGCGAAGCTTGCGAGCCGCCACACGGCCTCACCCTCCGTCGGGACCATATCCGGTCCACGCCCGAAAAGCCGCGCGTACCACCCCAACGCCGCGGCGTGATCGGCCGTCGCGAGGGCCATGAACACGTGCGTGACCTTCATCGAACTGGAGATACCGACTCTCACCCGCGGACGAGGCGGTCTGCCGACAGGAAGCTGATGGGATGGCGCGTTTCTCCGTCGAGCACGAGGTCGGCGAGGACCTCGCCGATCACGCTCGAGAACTTGAAGCCGTGGCCCGAGCACGCGGACGCGATGACGACGTTCGGATCGTCGGCCAGGCGGTCGACGATGAAGTTCGCATCGGGCGTGTTCGTGTACATGCAGACCTTCGCGTCGAGCCTCTTGCCGTTCGCGAGCGGCATCCGCCGGCGGAGCCACTGGCGCACTCGCTCCTCGTCGCGCGCCGATACGGTGCGGTCGACGGTGTCGGGATCGGCCTTGTCGCCGAAGTGCAGGCCCGCGACCTTCACACCCTGCCCGTCGACATAGGGGAAGCCGTAGAAGATGCGGTCGGTGTCGTCGACGATGTAGATCGGCAGACGCGCGAACGCGTCGCGCTCGGCCGTCGGCTCGAACCAGAGGAGGACGTTGCGCTCGACGGAGAGCTCTCCCGCGAGCGAGGGCGCGAGCTGCGACTCCCACGCGCCGGCCGCGATGACGAGCTGCTTCGCGTCGAACGTTCCGGTCGCGGTCGTGACACGGACGCCGTCGCGCGTGGATTCCCAACGCTCGACGGGCTCGTCGAAGCGCAGCGTCGCGCCGTTTTCTTCGGCCAGCCGCAGGTGCGTCTCGATGCTGCGCTCCGGCGCGAGCCATCCGGCCTGCCGCTCGAACACGCCCTGCCAGCCATCCGGCCACTCGAAGAGCGGGTATCGCGTCCGCAGCACGGCCGCATCGAGCACCTCGTGCTCCAGCTGATGCGTCCGTGCGCTCTTGAGCGCACCCGCGACCAGCTCGCCGTTCGGATCGCCGGCGTAGAGCCCGCCGGTCTGGGTGAGAAGGGTCTCGCCGCTCTCGCGCTCGAGTTCGCGCCATAGAGTCCACGCGCGGCGGAGGAGCGGGACGTAATCCGGATGCTCGTAATAGGAGAGCCGGATGATTCGCGACAGGCCGCCGGACGAGCCGAGCGTGTGGCCGCGCGCGAATCGATCGAACCCGAGGACCGACGCGCCGCGCGCGGCGAGACGGTAGGCGGCCGAGCTGCCGTGAGCCCCGAGTCCAGCGACAATCACATCGAGAGGCCGCGTCGGATCGAAGGCCATGACGCCTAAGTCTTAGCCGATCGCCTCGATGTCGTCGACTAGGCGAAGCAGGTGATGAAGGCGAGCGCTGTCTCGGCGACCTCCCGCCAACGACTGTCGATGACGAGCGAGTGCCCGCGGTTGGGTAGCTCGGTGATCTCGGTCACGCCTTGGTTCCGCTTTTGCTTCTTGTACGAGGCGTCCGCGATGGCCCATGGGCGGCTGACTCCCAGATCAGATGCCCATGACAAGGGCCGTGGTCTGAAGAACTGCGAACCGTCTCACCTCGCGAGTTTGTCGGGAAACTCGCGGCTGGTACCTCTTTTCAGCCCACCAGAACAAGTAGTCTCGTTGATACATAGTCTTGCGAGTGCGGCGGGCGGGCCGCACTCATTTTTCGGTCGATCGACTCCGGCGTCGGCGGGAAGCTCCCCGAGACGCGCTTCGCTGACGTCGTCGAGGGCTACTGCGATCAGCTCCGGCGCATCGGGAGCACGGACGGTAAGGCCGCCCGCCGTGCGCTCGCGGTTCCGATCCCGTACAAGCTTGGCGGGAGCACCTCCTATTACCTCGTGGTTACTCGCAGCCCCAAAGCAGTGGTGCTGTTCAGTGACGCGGCGGACAAGGCGATCAGCGAGGCGTGGCGCCGCCGCGAGGAAGAGGAGCGGCTTCAGCGGCATCCGCCCGAGGCGTTCGTGCCGCTGTTCGCGGAAGACCAACTGCCGCCCGTTCGGTCCTTCGAGTCGACGTACGAGCTGCGTCGGCAGCCGCTCCTTGAGCAGATGCGCGTTGAGATCGTCGAGTACGTCGAGCGCCTCTCGTGGCTGCCGACGCTCCGGGACGTGCACGAGATGCTGGCTATCCGCCACTGCGGCATGTTCCGCGTTTCACATATGAACAAGCTCACCCGCGAACTTCATGACGCAGCAGCGATCGAGCTCATGCCAAACCGCCTGGCGCCAAACACGCGCGTTCTTCCGAAGGCGCTGTCGCAGAAGCTGCACGCGTAGGCCGGCAGTTCCGGAAGGCCGCGGCGAATGGCCTGGCGGAACCATGTTTCGCGCTCGTAACGCGCAGGGCTTTCGGTCTAAGAGCGAGCTGACTCAGAGCGAGCTGACTCGCGGCTTTGTACGTCGATGGGGATCAAGGCGAGCGGGAGTGGGGGTTTCGAATGTATTGGGTTGATGTCTTCTTCGGGCGCGGAGTTCCGACATCCAGGGTGTTTACGAGCGACGGCGCGGCGCTTCGTTTCGCGATTGACCGAGCGCTCGAATTCCCAAGCTGCGCAGTCACGATGCGGCGCGACAACGAACCGTATCTGATGGTCCAGCGCGCTGAAGACGACGACGGCAGGCCTCTGGAGTCAGACCTCGTCGCCTTTCTCCGGTCGAGGAGTGCGTGAATCGCGCTAGATCCCTGATCACGGCCACGGGCCCCAGAGCTCAACGATGGCGGCTCCATCGGCAGTCCGGGTTGGCATGCCCACGAAGACGAAGCATCCTTCCGCCACGTGGCGGCGATATTCGTCCATCTTGTCCAGCGGCCCGCCCTGATTGCCCCACGGGTCGGCGCGAACCACGAAGCGATCGGAACCGGCGCTGGTCAGGGCCGAGGAGACGAGCTGGATCGCATCCGCCCTCCCAAGGCATTGGCGAAGGAGTTCGTCGATCAGAAACTCCTTGGCCTCCGCAACCTTCCGGCTGATGCCAGGTATGAGAACGACGGCGTGGTGCGGGACGACGATGAAGGAGCTCACGCAGGACGCCTCCGCGGCCCCCGGCCGCGACTCGATTACCCAGTCCGTCTTGCCCAGCGCATCCAGCTTTGCCTGGATAGCCGGGGTCGCAGCGGTCGCGGATAGGCAGCGTCCAGCGAGTATCTCCGTGAGCGCGCCCTCGAGAGCTGGCTCAGGAAGGTCGGGATAGGTGATTCGCTGGGCGATTGCGACGGACCCGGCCAGCATGATGGCCGCGGCCAGCAGCACGATCAGCCCGCGGCGTCGCCGTGGAGCCCCCGACCGTCGCCCAGTGACAGCGGCGGGCCGTCCCGCAGGCGTCGGCACCGATGGAAGTCGCGGAGCCGGGATGGCGGCGTCGAGGCGCTCAAGGCGCTCGCGCAGTCGCGTGTCGAGGTCAGTCACGCTGCACCTCCGAGAACGGCGCGCAGCCGCTCCTTCGTCCTCGACAGCCAGCTCGAGACGGTTCCCGGTCGGACGCCGAGCATCTGGCCGATCTCTTCGTGCGTGTATCCGTCGAGCGTGCTCAACACAAGAGCTGCTCTGTGATGCGGCTCGAGCTGCTTAAGGGCGATCCACAGGTCCGGGTCCGATGACATCGCCCACGTCGGCTCGTCACCGAGATTCGAGACTGCAATCCTCCGCCGGCGCCGCAGCTCGTTGAAGGCCAGCCGAAGTCCGATGGTGTAGAACCACGCCCGCACGTCGCCTCCAGCGAATTTGTGTCGGTGCTCAAGCGCCCGCGTGAACGCGGCCTGGGCCACGTCCTCGGCTTCGCTCGCATCGCGCAGGACGATCGCGAGCCGACGCATCAGCGCTGGATAGGCGGCGAGAAGCTCCGCGTCGACGTCGTTCACCGCCGAAGCAGCCCGGGCAACTTCCAAGTCGTTCTCCTTGGTCCGTTCTCCGATACAACACCGCGACGCCGCGATTCCTTGCGTGCCGCGTCAATTCAGCGTCCGTCACCGGGTCGAACCAGCTGATGCGGCATCGCTCGATCTGATGCACTGATGCAACTGATCGACAGAACGGACTTCGGTAGGTGCCGCTCTGTTACCCCGGCGTCGAGACGACGCGTCCCTGGACGTCGACGTCAGCGATACGACGAGCTACGGAAGCGCCGCGACCAGACTCCACGGGCCTTGAAGCTGGATATTCGGGCTCTCCAGCGAGACGGACGTTGCCGAGCCCGTCGGATCCTCCGCGTACGTGAGTATCGGAGGCTCAGTCGGCGGACCACCTTTGAAACCCACGCCACCGTACTTATCGCCGACCGTCAGTGATTCGGCGTAGAGAAGTCGACGGCCATCCCGCCACGCGCCCATGAATTCGACGCTGACTGCCGCACCGCCGCGAGGCGCCGTCTGGCGCTCGACCTTCACGT
>Ga0307308_10000315_pt1 | contig 16508 bp, 17 predicted proteins | sample ER_DNA_195_FD_194501 | JGI IMG/M metagenome (GOLD analysis project Ga0307308, IMG submission 194501) | Bulk soil microbial communities from the East River watershed near Crested Butte, Colorado, United States - ER_DNA_195 | ecosystem: Environmental > Terrestrial > Soil > Floodplain | place...
GGCCGTAGAGAAGCTGGAAGCGCTGAAGCCGCTGCTGGTTGCGGAACCGGCTGATCGAGACGCCCGTCTGCGCCTTGAACAGCCGGCTCAGGTGAGAGGGGCTGAGGCTGGCTGCCCGCGCCAGACTGGCGAGATCGCCTGCGGAAGGGTCGGCTCGCAGGAGTCGCGCGACTGTCTCGACCGCCGGATGAAGATCGGTGCCTTCGACGACGTCGTCGCTGTCGAGAAACGCGCGCCACGCGAGGATCAGCAGATACTGGAGGCCGGCGTTGAAGAGGACGTCGTCCAGCGACTCGGCATCGTGCACCTCTCGGAAGAGCGCGCCGAGGCGCACGACCCGGGCCGAGTCGAGGCGCCGCGAGAACTGCCCGACGGGATCCTCCTCGAGCAGGGGTCGCGCTTCTCGCGTCGTTGCGATCCGAGCGACAAGGGGCGACCGGAAGACCGCCCACCAGAGCTCGTGGTCGCCGGACTCGTCGACGAGGACGTGATCCTGGCGTGGAAAGAGCCAGGTCAGCGTGCCTTGCGCGAGCTCGTAGCGACGCTCGCCCAGCAAGTAGGACGCGGTGCCGCGGACGACGAGGTTGACCTCGACCTCGGCATGGCGGTGGGCGCGCGGTCGTACGTCTCCGGCCACGTGTCGAACCACTCGCCCATCGACGCCGTCCCGAAGCCCGAGGTCATCCAACATCGCAAGAAACGATAGGAAATCGCGGTCCAGCGTGAGGACATCCCGGCTCTCGTCGCAGATTCTGTGATCGTCAGCGACCAAGGAGAAAAGCCCGATGGCCGTCTCAGCCCCGCAGATCACAACCGAGCACGTTCGCAGGTTCCGCGACGAGGGCTTCTTCGTCCTGGAGAGCGTCCTTCCCCAGACCGAACTCGAGCTGCTGCGCAGCGAATGCCAGCGCTTCATCGATGAGCGCGACCGCGAGATGGATCGGCTCGGCGTCGACAAGCTCGACCTCGATCATCGCGGCAGCCGCTACTTCGTCCACGCGTACGGTAAGAGCCCCGACATCGAGCGGTTCCTGCGCTCGGATTTCATGGTCGAGATCGCTAGGGCGGCTCTGGGGGACACCGTCTACCTGTTCAACGAGCAGTACGTGGTGAAGGCAGCCGAGCACGGGATGACGTTCAGCTGGCATCAGGACTCCGGCTTCGTCGAGTACGACCATCGGCCGTATCTCACGTGCTGGATCGCGCTCGACGAGGTGACCGAAGCCAACGGCACCGTGTACCTGCTGCCTTACTCGCGCGCCGGCACCCGCAACGTGGTCGAGCACGTCCGCAACGAGGAGACCAACGACCTCGTCGGCTACTTCGGGGACGATCCCGGTGACCCGGTCATTGTCCCGGCCGGGAGCATCGCCTGCTTCTCGACCACGGTCTTTCATCGCAGCGGACCGAACACCACCGACCGCATGCGTCGCGTCTACGTGGCGCAGTACACCGCCGAGCCGCTCCTGAGCGAGGATCGCTCGCGACCCCGCATGCTTGCCCAGCCTCTACTCGTCGACGGCAAAGCAGGTCAGGTGATCGAGCCCTAAGGGCGGGCGTCGCGTCTTGCATTTCGACACGCGTAGGGTTCGCAAACTCGGGCGGTCGGGTTTGGCAGGTGTGCTGTGGCGTAACCGTTTTTGGCAACCGCAGGCACAACGCCGGAGTGATTGCGGTCAGATGCGTGAGGTGAGCTGACGGGCGACGAGTTCGATCGGTCGGACGTATTCGCCGCGGTTGCGTAGCGTGCGACGGAGCCCGTGGCTGAGGAGGTCGATGTCGCATCGTCCGAGGCCGCCCGCGTCAGCGATGAGGTATCGAAGCTCGAAGGCCATCTCGTTCATGAAGCCGAGGGTGCTGCGGCTCGCGGTCTTGGCGTCGATCGGGCCGATCTCGCCGAGCAGCTTGGCGGCGCTGACGGCGCCGCAACCGGGTAGCGCCAAGAGCGCTGGCGCGGTTTGAGCGGCCGCTGCCAGCAGCTCGCGGTCGAGTTCCAGGATCGTGCGCGTGAGGCTGCGGCAGCGACGACGAGCTCGACGCGCGATCCGCACCTGCGCCCTCTGCTCGAGGCGCGCGAGCCGGCGCCCGAGCCGATCGAGCCAGACGCCGCGGTCGAGCGCACCGAGCGGGACCGCCAGCTCCAGCTCGAGGTCGTGCAGGTGCCAGCGCAGCCGTTGCTAGGCCCGCCGCCGCTCGTCGATCAGGTCGTCGCGGTGGTCGACCAGCAACTTCAGCTCCCGCGAGCGCTGCTCACCGGGCCGTGGATGATCGAGCCGAGGTTCACGCAAGGCCGCCTGGGCGACCGCGAGCGCGTCGATCGGGTCCGACTTGTCGCGCGCGCGGCCGGCACGGCGCTGAAGCCGATCTCGCCTTGGCGGTGCTCGGCGCTGGCGAGGAAGAGGCTGCAATCGCCGATCAGCTCCGAGGATGACTTGAGCACGACCGCGAAACCGAGGCCATCGCCGTCGCGCTCGAACCTCGAGCGGCCGATCTTCCTCGCCAGCGCTTCACGAACCTCGTCTGCGCTGCGCGGCTCCCAGTAGAGGTACCGGGCCACCTCTGAGCGCGAGTGCATCGCGAACAGCGACTCGAAATCGTCGTACTTGAACGGACGCAGAAGCAGGCGCGCGCTCTCGAGTGAGACGGCCGAGTCCTGCGGTCGATGGTTAGGCGGCATCACGATCGGGGCGACGAAGAGAGCGGGCGATCAGTGTGCGCGAGAGTTCCTGTTGCCGGCGCACGAGCTCGAGCCGGTTCGACTCGAGCTCGTCGCGGCCGGCAGCGCGTTCGTGCATGGCCTGCCGCTCAGCCACGAGCAGACGGACCGCTGCCTGAATGCATTCGACCCTAGCCATCGTTGATCGTCGCCTCGTCCTCGTCCTCGCGATGTACATCGCACCCCAACGCGTAGGCGTATGGGTGATAGAAGGCGTCGATCGCATCCTCCGGCGCGACGTCGACCTGGAAGCCCCCGCCGGTTGCCCGGTCCTGAAGGGAGAGCTCCACCAAGTCGATGTCGGGGTGCCAGAGGAGGAGGACTTCGACGCTTCCAGTCAGCCGCTGAGCCAGCTCTCGAGTCGGCGCGCCCACGAGGTCGCTCGTCACGGATCCGCAGTCGTCGTTCCCGATCGCTTGTGGACAGCGGTGGGCTCCCTCAGCCACCGGACTCGACCTTCCTCCCCGCCGGTGAGATCGGGTCCCAGCCTCCGCCGAAATCCTGCAACCCCGCGCCGTTTGTCTGACCCGGCCTGGTGTCGCCGACGTACCGGTAGAGCGGATGGCCTGCGTAGGTCACCTGCGCGCCTCCATTTCGACGCCGAGTCGTTCCGACAAGCGACTGCTTCACACCTGCGCGAGCCACAGGTTTGCCGTGGGTGAGCAGCGGCGGCCAGTATTGGGCGCACGCCCCATAGCACGCACTGCGACGATTCTTGTCCTTTTCGAAGAGGTAAAGGGTGCGTCCCTTACCGTCGACGACGATACGGCCGAGCGACGACCTCGCCGCGCCGAGCCTCGTCGCCTTGCCGGCGACGCCGATCTTGGCGCTTGCTGAGGTGGCAGAGCCGTAAGGCGTCGAGGAATACGCCGAGCTCGCGGAGCTGCCGCACGCGACAGCGACCAGCGTGATCGCCAGGGGCGCGGCGCCGGCGATAAACAGTTTGATCTTGCGCTTCATGATCGATCCTTTCGATGAGGTGGGTTGGTGGTTGGCTGAGCGTGGGTGGGGCCCCCGGGACGGAGGCCCCGCGCATCCTTTCCTTGGGTGGTTCGACTACCGAACGCGCACGCCGTCCACGAAGAGCTGGATGGCACCGGCGGCCAAGCCACTGAAGTCGACCGCGTCCGTGCCGGCCGAGGTGTTGATCTCGAGCCGGTCGTTCGCGACCTCGGGGTGGAAGATCTCGACTGTCGGAACAAGACCGCTCACCTTCACGCCGCCGGCATCACCGTTGACGTTGATCGCGTCGTCGCCGTCGGTGCCGTTGACGACCACGCGGTCGGCCTGGCCGTCGCCGGTGGCGCCGCCGAGCGTGCCCGCGAGGTCGACGTTCACATCGTTGACGGCGGTGCCGCTCAGGTCGTCGACGATGAGGCGATCGGCGCCGCCGAGAGCGTTGATGTCGATCCGCTCGACATCGTTCGTGTCCATCGTGATCGGGCCGGGGTTGCGGAACAGCTCGACACGGCGTCCGTTCGCCGAGAGCGCAATCGGCTGCTCGGCGGCGTTGGCGCCGTTGAACACCATGGTGTCGACGTCGTTCTGGCCCTCGACGGTGTCGCTGCCGTCGCCCGGATCCCAGACGAAGGTGTCGTCGCCGGCACCCAGCAGCGCCAGGTCGTTGCCGCCGTTGCCGTCGATCGAGTCGTTCCCGGGGCCGCCCAGCAGCTTGTCGATGCCCTTGCCACCGGCGATTGTGTCGTCGCCGGAGCCGCCGTCGGGCTCGAACAGGATCGCGTCTGCAGCGAGGGCTGAGGCGTCGATCGTGTCGTTGCCGCCGAGGGCGTGGACGTCGAGCTCATCGGTCGGCTCCGGGTGGAAGATCGCGACCCTTGGGGCCAGACCGCTCACCTTCACTTCCGTTGAGTCGCCGCTGACGTCGATCGCGTCGTTACCGTTGGTGCCGTTCACGACGACGCGGTCGGCCTGACCGTCGCCGCCGGCGCCGCCGGGGGTGCCCGCGAGGTCGAGGTTGACGTCCTTGACGTCGGTTCCGCTCAGGTCGTTGACCGTCACGAGGTCGACGCCGCCGAGGGCGGGGAAGTCGACGCGCTCGACGCCGTGCGTGTCCATCGTGACATTGCCGGGGTTACGGAAGAACGTGAGGCGGTTGCCGTTCGCCGACAGGTCGACCTGCTCGGCGACCGCGGCGCCGTTGAAGAGCATCGTGTCGTGGCCGTCCTGGCCCTCGACGGTGTCGCTGCCGTCGCCCGGATCCCAGACGAAGGTGTCGTCGTCGGCACCCAGCAGCGCCAGGTCGTTGCCGCCGTTGCCGTCGATCGAGTCGTTGCCGTCGCCACCAAGCAGGAGCTCGCTGCCCTTGCCGCCGGCGAGCGAGTCGTTTCCGTCTCCACCAGCGATCGTGGTTGGGATGGCGTCGGTGAAGGCGCCGTTGCTGTCGTCGATGCGCACGCGGTCGTCGCCAGCCCGGGCATCGACAGCGATCCGCGCGATCTTCCCGCCCACGAAGCTGAAATCGGCCGAGCCGTCGTCACCGAAGTCGACCTGAAGCGTGCCGGGATCGCCGGGCTTCAGGCGAAGCGCGATCGCGTCGCTCGCCCGTGTCCCCTTGATCTTCAGGAGGCCGTGCCTGAGCTTCGCGTGACCGAACCTGGCGCTCTTGCTCGGAGCGTTGTCGGCTTTGGTGGGGGGCGCGGCATTTCCCTGTCCGGCCACGATCCCGATTGCCCCGGCGATGATCGCGGCCACGGCCACTGCCGACGCCGCGAGCCGCACGGCGCGCGACTCCTTGAGTCGAACGAGGTTCTTCATCTGTGTACGTCTCCTTTCGAGCGAGCCGCGGGGGCGGCCCGGGATTGGCTTGTCTAGCGATGGTGGGGGCGGCGGACGCGCGCTCGCACCGTGGCGACCCCCCTGTCTTTGCGCTCAGCCGCGGCGGCGATGATGTGAGGGCGAGACCGAAGGAGGCTGGCGCTTCGAGAGGCACCAGCCTCCAGGGAGAACGCTTCGTGTTCCGCTAGCGCGGGATCCGCAGGTTGACGGCAACCCGGCGGCTCGCCGCGTTTCCTGCCGCGTCGCGAGTTGCGATCTCGACGCGTGTCGAGAGCGTTCCGTGCCGAGCGAGCGTGGCCACGCCGACGACGAGGGGAATCGACAGCGTGAGGCGCTGCCCGCCCTTGAGATTCACACTCCGCGACCCGAGGACGAGTGCCGCGCGCACGCGACCGAGCCGGATGACCCGGGCCGTGGTGAGCGTCACCGTCGTTCGGCAGCCGCCGGTCTCTGCTGCAGGGCATGACAGCGGGACGCGGGCGGTGCGGTGTCCGTGACTGCGGACGACCGTGATATGTCCGAGGGTCGGGAGGAGCGCTGTGGTGTCGGGGGCGGGTGGCGGTGGGGTGGCGTCGATCGTCTCGACGCCGTCGACCGCGTCGACCGTCAGCGCGTCGGTCTGGGCGCTGTCGTTGCCGGTGCCGCCGCGGACGAGGTCGCCGCGGCCGTCGCGGGCGAGCAGCCGGTCGTCGCCCTGCTGGCCGTCGAGGAGGTCGCTGCCCCCGCCGCCCTTCAGCGTGTCGTTGCCGTCCCCGCCGAGGAAGCTGTCGGCCTCCTCTGACCCACTCAGCGACTCGTTGCCCGACTCGCCGTCGGCGGTGACGAGCAGGCCCGCCAGGCCGGGCGAGACCGCGAGCTGGTCGTCACCGCCGCCACCGTTGACCTTCAGCGCCTCTGCGGCGAAGTCGACGGTGAACGGGACGAGGTTCGTGCGGTCGATCGCCGCTTGCGCGCCGTTCGGCCGGACAGTGAACGCGTCGCCGGCCGTCGGCGAGCCGTTGATCTCGATGCGGTCGAAGCCCGCGTTGCCGTCGGCGACGTCGCTGCCGTCGCCGTTGTTCCAGACGAGCGTGTCGTTGCCGTCGTCGCCGAAGAGCGTGTCGGTGCCACGGTCGCCGACGACGCGGTCGTCGCCGCCGTTGCCGTTCAGCTTGTCGTTGCCGTCGCCGCCGGTGATCAGGTCCGGGCCGTCGCCGCCGGAGAGCGAGTCGTCGCCGGAGCCGCCGTTCAGCGACAGGAGCGTCAGCGGTGCGAGTCCGGCGGCGCCGTTGAACGTGTCGTCGCCGCCGAGGCCGTTGACCGTCAGCCGCTCGGCGCTGAAGTCGACCGTGAAGGGCACGAGGTTAGAGCGGGTGAAGAGCACGCGGCCGGCGTTGGGGGCAGCCGTGAAGATGTCGCCCGCGGTCGGGGCGCCGTTGATCTCGACCTCGTCCGCCCCGGCGCCGCCGTCCATGACGTCGGTGTTATCGCCGTTGTTCCAGACGAGCACATCGTTGCCGTCGCCGCCCTCGAGGTTGTCGTTGCCCTTGAAGCCGACGACGCGGTCGTTGCCGCCGTCGCCGAGCAGGTGGTCGTTGTCCGACCCGCCCGTGAGCAGGTCGTCTCCGTTGCCGCCGTTGACGGTGAGCGCGGAGTAGTCGGCGGTCCCGAGCGCGCTCGCGTCTACGGTGTCCGCGCCGTCGCCGGCGTTGACGACGATCTTGGCATTGTCGTCGGCGGCGAGCGTCGTCGCCTGACGATTGACGGTGATGACCCCGCCCGCGGCGGCGAGGGTGATCGTGTCGGCCTCCTGATCGCTCGTGACCGTCAAGGTGTCGCCGTTCACGCTTGTGGTGACCGCCGCGCTGGCGGTGGTCGGCGTAGCGAGCGCGACGGCTGCTAGCGCGGCGATTAGCGCGCCGACCAGCCAATAGGCCGTGCGGGTAATCCTGCTCATGTCAGTCTCCTGTGGGTCGTGAGCTCGTGATCGAGCTCGGAATCGGATGGCCCGATCCTGGAAGGCCCGGACGCTCATTCGCACCGTGGAGACCCCCCGGACTTTCCGACACTGCGACCGGGAGTAGGCTTGAGGCACATGAAAGTGGCCGCGGCCGCGGAACCGCTGCTGGAGCGGAACGAGGAGCTGGCGCGGATCGAGTCGGCGCTGGCCGACGCTCGCACGGGCCGCGGCAGGTTCGTGGTGGTCGAAGGGCCGGCCGGGATTGGCAAGACGGCGCTGCTCGCGGCGGCGCGCACCGGTGCGACGGAGGACGGAATGCGGGTGCTCCGCGCCCGGGCGACGGAGATGGAGACCAATTTCGCCTTCGGAGTGGTGCGTCAGCTGTTCGAGCCGCCGCTGGTCGAGGCCTCGGAGCTCGAGCGCGCCGATCTATTGCACGACGCTGCCGGCGTCGCGGCCGGCCTGTTAGCGCTTCCGGGCGCGGCGCCCCCTGCCGACGGTCCGCCCTCTTCGGGCGTCGATCCCTCGTTCGCGATCCTCCACGGCCTCTACTGGCTGTGCGCGAACCTCGCCGCCGTGGGACCGCTCTGCCTGGTTGTCGACGACGCGCACTGGGCAGACGCCGCCTCCCTCCGGTACCTGGCCTTCCTGCTCACGCGGCTCGAAGAGCTCGACGCCGCGCTCGTCGTCGCGACCCGCCCTCGCGAGGCAGGGAGCGACGCCGAGCTGCTGAGGGCGGTGACGACCGATTCCTCCGCTGATGTGATCAGGCTCGCTCCGCTGACGCGGGGCGCCGTCGTCCAGCTGCTCGAGGCGGGGCTCGGTCGGGCTCCGGATCCGGACGTCGTCGATACCTGCCTGCGCGTGACGCACGGGACGCCGTTCCTCGTGCGCGAGCTCGTGACGGCACTGAGCGAGGAAGGCGCCGGAAGCGGTGTGGAAACGGTCGGTCGCTCGGTTCGCCTGCGGCTCCTTCGACTGCCCGAGCACCCGGGGCGGCTCGCGCGAGCGCTGGCGGTTCTCGAGCGGAGCGACCTGTTGCAAGCGGCGCGGCTCGCAGGCCTCGAAGAGCTCGAGGCAGCCGATGCGGCCGACCTGCTGACGACCGCGGGGATCCTCGAGCCCGGCCGGCCGCTCACGTTCGTGCATCCGCTCGTCCGCGACGGGGTCTATTCGGAACTCTCGAGCGCCGAGCGCGCGCTAGGCCACCGCCGTGCTGCCGAACTGCTAGCCGAGCAACCGGGCGCTGACGCGCCCGTTGCGCAGCATCTGCTGGCCAGCGAGCCCGCCGGCGACCGCTGGGTCGTCGAGCGGCTGGTCGCGGCCGCCCGCGCGGCGGGCAAGCAGGGCGCTCCTGAGTCGGAGGCGGTCTTCCTGCGCCGAGCGCTCGCTGAACCGCCGCCGCCGGGCGACCGGCCGGCACTGTTGCTCGACCTCGGAATGGCCGAGGCGAGCGCCGGGCTCGGCGATTGGCCCGAGCACCTGCAGCAGGCCGTCGACGCCGCGCCGGACCCCGCGACAGCCGCCGAGGCAGCGCTAGTGCTGGCGCATGGGCTCAGCGGCGCCCAGCGCTACGCGGAGGCTGTAGAGGTCCTCGATCGCGCAGCGGCGACGCTGGATGCGCCACGCTCGGAGCTCGGGCTTCAGCTCGAGGCGGCGGCCGTGATCGCCGAGATGAACGACCCGGCAACCATGCCTCCCGTATCCCCCCGCCGGGTGACACTGCGCGAGCGGGCAGCGGACGATCCGGCGGCACCGGCCGAGCTCCTCGCGGCGGCCGCATTCATCTCCGTCCTGGCGAACGAGCCGGCCGAGGTGGGTGCCGAGCTCGCGAGCCGGGCGCTTCAAGCGGGAGAAAGCGGACTCCAGGGCTCCGCTGGCAGGCAATGGGTCTCGTCCACAGGGTGGTTTTCGCAGTCGGCGTTTACGCTGCTTTGGAGCGAGCGGTACGCTCAGCTGCGACCGCTGCTCGATGCCTCGATCGCGCAGGCGCGGACGACCGGCGACAGCACCCGGCTGGCTATGGGCCTGGCCGTCCGCTCCTGGCTCGCGCTCCGACGCGGCGATCTGGGCACCGCCGAGGCAGACGCCCGGACGGCGCTTGCCGCAACCGAGCTGCCGGCGCCACCGATGTTCGGCGTCCTAAACGGCGCTGTGCTCCTGCAGGCGCTCGTCGAGCAGGGCGAGCTCGACGCGGCAGCGGAGGCGCTCGCGCCGCTTGACTTCGAAACCGAGAGCGGGTCGCTCATCTCCCCACCGCTTCGTTTTGCCCGTGGCCGACTCCGGCTCGCACAAGGACGAGTCGCCGAAGGGCTCGAGGACCTTCTGGCCGTCGGCGTACTCCTGACGCGATCGCTCGTCACCTCCCCGGGTGCCCTTCCCTGGCGATCGGAGGCCGCACTCGTTCATCTCGCGCTCGGCGATCACGAAGCGGCGGAACGTCTGGCTGAAGAGGAGCTTCAGCTCGCCCGCGCGTTCGGCGCCCCGCGCGCACTCGGCGTGGCGCTGCGTGCCGCCGGCGTCGTGGCCGGTGGTGACCGTGGAGCGTCCTTGCTCCGTGAGGCGATCGACACGCTTGAGCGCGGCGACGCCAGATTGGAAAGAGCGCGGGCGCTCGCTGACCTCGGGGCGATGCTTCGGCGGCGCAACCGCCGCGCCGAGGCGCGGAAGCTGCTCCGTGACGCCCTCGACGCCGCCCACCGCGCCAGCGCCAGACCGCTCGCCGACTACGCCGAGACCGAGCTCCGCGCCACCGGTGCGCGCCCGCGCCGGGTCGTTCTCACCGGCCTCGACTCGCTGACGGCCAGCGAGCGCCGTGTTGCCCAGCTCGCCAGCCAGGGCCTAAGCAACCGTGAGATCGCCCAGACCCTCTTCGTCACGGCGCGCACGGTCGAGGGTCACCTAACGAGCGTCTTCCGCAAGCTGCGGGTTCAGTCGCGAGACGAGCTTCCCGCCGCACTAGCCAGCGGCGCTCCGGTCTCGGCCTAGCGCCCCGAAGGAAAGTGAGCGGTCGGAAGTCGGCCGCTCGCGCGTCGTTCAAGCCGCTATCTCTCCGCCGAATGACGTCGTCGAGCATCGGTCACAAGTCGCAGAGCGGTTCATGCGCGAGCGGGATCTGCGCGGGATGACCGAAGACCGGTGATCCTGAGGGGTTTCAAAACTCTGATTCATGCCCGGGAATGACGCGTTTTCCAGGCGAACCGGAGTTTTGGAACCCCTCAGCTATGTGGCCGACGTACTACGCGCTGACGAAGTTGACCGCCGCCGAAGAGAAAAAGATCAGCGCGCTCGTGAAACAGGCGGTGAGCTGAGCACCGGCGCCAACCATGACGCCAGGTCCTGGCGATGCTCGTCGGTACCGAAGGTGTGCAGGGGATGCGGAGGCAATGAGTGCTCAACCAGATGCCCGTCCCGCCGGACGTACACGACAGGGATGATCGTCCCGTCAGCGTCGTACTCGACCGCGACTGCACACGCGTCGCCGCCGTCGCGATCCACGAAGTCCGCGAGCGGCACGATCCCTTCGTCGCGAATCCCGTCCGCCCCGTCGAGGTCGACCACGCGCGCGAGGTAGCCCTTCTGCGTCCAGAGCTCGGGCGCGTGCGCGAGCTCTCGCAGCAGAAATGGAACGACCTCGTCGCCGTCGAGCGGCCGCCGCTCGGGCCGGACCCCGAAATGCTTCTCGGCGATGTGCCACGCGAGGACGCGGGCGTTGTAGCGGAATCCGTTGACGGAGCCAGAGCTGCTCGTCACACCGTGCTTGCGCAGGCCGGGCGAAGCCTGGGTCACGTTGCCGGCGAAGTAGATCCCGGGGACCGAGATGCTCTCCCAGTACGGCGTCTGCGCCGGCATCCGGTCGTCGTTGACCATCGCCACGCCCAGGCTCGGCAGGTCGCGTACCGGCGAACGGAAACCCGTGGCCGCGATGACCTCGTCGCTTTCGAGCTCGAGCTCTCCCTCCCACGTCGTCCCGCTCGCGTGGATGCGGTATCCGTCCGCGTGCCGCTCCACGCGCTCGATCGCCGCGTCGACGACGTAGCTCCCGGTGCCGCCGCGGATGTGCTCCGTGTACGGCGAGAGGTACCGGATGCTGAGGGGCGAGAAGGCGAGCATCGCGGTGTCCACCGGACGCGGCGAGGCGAGCACGATGCGTCGCGCCCACGGCAGGAGACCCTGTGCGAGCTCGAACCCCGAGTTCCGCTTGCCGATGATGAGGACGCTCTTGCCCTGATAGCGCTCAGGTGCGTTCGCCGCCACGTAGTGCGGCGCCGCCGCGAGCCCGGGAATCGGAGGGACCCACGGCTCGGTCATGCCGGTCGCAAAGACGCAGACGCGGCAGCGGTACTCGCCGTCCGACGTCTCCAGCACGAAGCCCGCATCGTCGCGCCGCGTCGACAGCCACTCGCAGCCGTAGCGAACGCGGACCCCCCCGCGCATGGCGAACTCGACGAGCGCCGCCTCCATCTCGGGGCGGGCCGGAACGTCGAAGGCGCGATCCATGAACTCCGGTGCGAGCGCCTGATGCTCACGCTCGTCGCCGACGAGGCTGTTGTGGTCGTACCACTCGTACTCCCGCGTGCCCCGCTCGAACGGCGCGTCCGGCTTCGTCCAGCTGATCAGGCGCTGATAGACGGGGAAGCGCCGGAACATCCCACCCGGTGCCGGGTCGCGGGAGATCACCGCGCAGCGCGGAATCCCCGTCCGGGCGAGGCTGTACGCGGTCTGCAGTCCGCCGGGCCCGCTTCCGACCAGCACGAGGTCGTACTCGCCCGGCGGGAACGGGCGCTCGTCTAGCCGTTCCAAATGTTCGCTGCCCGCAACCGCCGCGCTTCGATCTGGAGCATCCGATACATGACGCTCGGTTGCTTGAGCAGAAAATCCTTCAGCTCGTTGTCGGGGATGATCAGGCAGCGCAGGACGGACGCGGCGACCACGTCGGCGCTCGGCGCCTCGTCCGTCAAGATCGAGATCTCGCCGAAGAAGTCGCCGCGGCTGAGATGCGCACGGTCCTGGCCGTCGATGACAACCTTCGCCTCGCCGTCGAGGATCACGTAGAACCCGCCTCCGGTCACGTCCTGGCGCATGACGCGCTGTCCCTCGGCGAAGACCTCCTCGGCGAACGAGTGTGCGAGCGCCTCGAGCTGCGGATGGGGCACATCGGCGAAGAGGCTCAGCCGTGCGAGCGCCTCGACGTAGTTGGCTGTCGATGCCTCCACGGCGGCGAAGCCTAGCTGCACCGACTAGTACGGTCTCCGTCGTGAGCAGGATGCATGCGTATCTGGCGGGCATCGGCGCGGATCCGCAGGACGACGAGGACACCCGCGCCGGCAAGGCGCTGCTCGTCCTGATCTCGGTGCTGATCCTGCCCATCGCGCTGCTCTGGGCCGCGCTCTATCTCGCGTTCGGTTCGCCCGTGGGCTGGGTGCCGCTCGGGTACTTCGCCGTTCTGCTGGCGTCAGTCGTCGCCTTCTCGCGCACACGTAACTTCGGCCAGCTCTTGCTTGTCGGCCAGGTGGCCATCCTGTTGGCTCCGACACTGTCGATGGCCCCGCTGGGGGGCTTCCTGGACGCGGGCGGGGTCGGCCTGTGGGGCATCCTCGCCCCGCTCGCCGCGCTCGTGTTCAGCGACGCCCGAAGCGCGGCTCGGTGGTTCGTCGCGTGGGCCCTCGTGTTTCTCGGCTCGGGCATCGCCGGAGAGCTGCTGGGTGGCGTATCGCCTGCTGTCCCCAGGTGGTTCACGAGCACGATGCTCGCTCTCAACGTGACTGTGGGCGGCGCGATCTTCTTCACGCTGCTCGCCGTGTTCGCCCGCCAGCGCCGGGACGCGCTCGCGGCGCTGCGAGTCGAGCAGGAGAAGGCCGAGAACCTGTTGCTGAACGTTCTGCCGGAGTCGATCGCCGAACGGCTCAAGGTCGAGACGCGGACGATCGCCGACCAGTTCAGCTCGGCCTCGATCCTGTTCGCCGACGTTGTCGACTTCACCCCGCTCGCGGAGCGCCTTCTGCCGGCCGAGATCGTCGCCCTGCTCGATGACCTGTTCAGCCACTTCGATGCACTTGCCGAACGCCATGGGCTCGAGAAGATCAAGACGATCGGCGACTGTTACATGGTCGCCGCGGGAGTCCCTACACCGCGCTCCGACCATGCGCGAGCCCTCGCCCTGATGGCGCTGGACATGCAGGCGGCGATGCGCTCGGTCGACGAGGTCGGGCATCTCGGGCTCGAGCTGCGCGTCGGGATCAACTCCGGACCGGTTGTGGCCGGCGTGATCGGTCGAAAGCGGTTCCTGTACGACCTCTGGGGCGACGCCGTGAACACCGCGAGTCGAATGGAGTCCTACGGGACCTCGGGCCGGATCCAGATCACCCGAGCGACAAAGGAGCTGCTCGCGGACGAGTTCGTCTGCGAGCCGAGGGGGACGATCCCGGTCAAGGGCAAAGGCGAGATAGAGGCCTGGTACCTCGTCGGTCGCCGAGAGGATGCCGCCGGGGTGGAGCCGCCCGAAACGCTAGCCCGGCTGCCCGGCTAGCCGCTCGTCGAGCCGGGCGAAGAACGTGCCCCAGCCCTGCTCGGTGTAGCCGTACTGCTCTGGGCTCAGGTGGCCGCGCTGCTCGAAGTGCATCTCGGTGCGACCGTCTCCGAGGTTGTTGAGCACGACCGTGACAACCTCGTACCGATCCTCGCCGGGCTGATCGGAGACCGTGAACACGAGACGTTCGGGCTCGACCACCTCTTGGTACTCGCCGTTCCAATGGATCTCGCGCCGGTTCGGCGGGGCGAACATGATCGCGCGCCAAGCGCCGCCTGACCTGACGTCCATGGCGATGGTCTCGAGCGGCACCTCGCAATCGCGCCCGCCGAACCAGTCGGCGAATCGCTCAGGTTCGGTCCATTCCCGCCACACGAGCTCGCGCGGAGCATCGAACACGCGGGTCAGGCTGATCCCGATCGGCAGCTCGTCAGCCACGGTCGGCGCGATTCTCGTCGGCTCGCAACCGCGAGTCGAGCCGGTCGAAGCTCTCGCCCCACAACTGGCGATACGTGTCGAGCCACTGATCGACGGCGCGTAGCGGCTCACCGCGGAGGCGCGACGGCCGAAGCTGAGCCGTGCGGCTTCGCTCGATCAGCCCCGCGCGCTCCAGAACACGCAAGTGCTTGGAGACTGCCTGGACGCTGATCGGAAACGGCTCGGCGAGCTCGGACACCGTTGCGTCGCCGGCGGCCAGGCGGCCCAGGATCGCGCGCCGCGTGGGATCGGCGAGCGCAGCGAACGTCCTATTCAGACGCTCTTCACCCATTTGGTTTATCAACCTATTAGTTGAGTATAGTTGCCGCCGGGGTCAGACACGAAAGGAGATTCGCCTTGGCAACGATCGCGGTCACGGAATTCATCTCGCTCGACGGAGTCGTCGAGGATCCCGGCGGCTCGGAGGATTTCAAGTACAGCGGCTGGACCTTCGAGATCGACAGAGGCGACGACGGCGGGGCCTTCAAGCTCGAAGAGACCATGGGATCCGACGCCTTGCTGCTCGGCCGAGTGACCTACGAGGGCTTCGCGGAAGCCTGGCCCTCCCGTGAGGGCGAGTTCGCCGAGAAGTTCAACACCATGCCGAAGTACGTTGTCTCGTCGACGCTGAAGCAGGCGGACTGGAACAACTCGACCGTGCTCGACGGCGACGTCGTCGACGCGGTAGCGAAGCTCAAGGCGGGAACCGAGGGCGAGATCGTCGTCCACGGCAGCGTGCAGCTCGCCCAGACGCTGCTCGAGCACGATCTCGTCGACAAGCTGCGGCTGATGCTGTTCCCCGTCGTGCTCGGGCAGGGAAAGCGTCTCTTCGGCGAGACGAGCGACAAGAAGACGCTGGAGCTCGCCGAGTCGAGAACGGTCGGCGACGGCGTAGTCATCCTCATCTACCGGCGGAAGGAACAGGCCGCGTAGGTTCCTGCTCAGGCAGTACGTGCGAGCCAGTCTTCGAACGTGGGCCCGGCGAGGGTGGCGTGCGGGCCGGGCAGCAGGGCGCCGCTCTCGTACAGGCCATGGTCCGGATCGCTCGCGTCGGCGACGCCCTCGATGCGAACGGAATCACCGCGGTGGGCGACGAGCAGCTTCGCCATCTCGACGAGGCTTTCCTCGCGCGGACCGGCGATCTCCGGGATGGACGCATCCGCCGGCTCGGGGCCGGTGGCCAGATCGGCGAGCGCTTCCGCGACGGTGCGGGCGGCGACCAGCTGCGTGCGCATCTCGGGCTGAGGGGTTTCAAAACTCTGATTCATGCCCGGGAATGATGCGTTTTCCAGGCGGAACCGGAGTTTTGAAACCCCTCAGGCTTTTACGAGCCGACCTCGGCGCGCGGCGCATGCGACGTCGCGGGCACCGCCGCCGTCGTAGACGCCCCGGCACCCTCGACATCCATGTGCGGCAGGATCCGGTCGAGCCAGCCGGGCACCCACCAGCTTCCCTTGCCGGCGAGGACGAGAACCGCAGGGGCAAACACGAGCACGGTTATCGCAGCGAGCCCGACGCCGACGGACAGTCCGACCCCGAACTGCTTCACGGTCGGGTCGCCGTTCAGGATGAAGCTGCCGAAGACCGCCATCATGATCAGCGCCGCAGCGACGATCACGCGGGCCCCGGCGGCGAGGCCGCGCCGGATCGCGTCCCGGTCGCTCCCGCCCTCGGCTCGGTGTTGCTCGATCTGGCTGATCAGGAACACCTGGTAGTCCATCGACAGCCCGAAGAGCACGGTGAACATCATCAGCGGCACGTAGCTCGCGATCGGATCGGTGCCGTTCGCCGTGTCGAGCCCGACAAGGCTCAAGCCCCAACCCAGCTGGAACACGGCCGTAAGTACGCCGAACGCTGCAGTGACCGACAGCACGTTTGCCACGGCTGCCTGGACCGCGAAGAGGAACGAGCGGAAGGCCATCAGCAGGATGCCGAAGCTCAGCCCGATCACGACAACGATCACGAGGAGCAGCCTCGAGCTGATCCCAGTGGCAAGGTCGACATAACTCGCCGTCTGGCCTCCGACGAACGCCTCGACGTTTGAGTCCTTC
>Ga0307308_10000317_pt1 | contig 16502 bp, 29 predicted proteins | sample ER_DNA_195_FD_194501 | JGI IMG/M metagenome (GOLD analysis project Ga0307308, IMG submission 194501) | Bulk soil microbial communities from the East River watershed near Crested Butte, Colorado, United States - ER_DNA_195 | ecosystem: Environmental > Terrestrial > Soil > Floodplain | place...
GAACGGCGTCGACTTGCGCGAGCCCTTGAACCCGGCCGAGCCGGCGGACTCCCACGCGATCACGTTCCCCTCGTTGTCGGTGAGCGAGACGATCGTGTTGTTGAACGACGTCTTGATGTGCGCCTGGCCGATCGCGATGTTCTTGCGCACGCGACGGCGCGCGCGACCACGGGTCGCCTGTCTACGCGGAGGTGCCATTAATGCCCCTTCCGGTAATGCAGCCCAGCTTCTGGGTCGCTAGCACCAAGCCAGGGGCCGCACTCGCCCGCAGCAAGGCTGATCTGCCTTGCTAAGGGCGAGGGTGGAGCCTGGCGCCGCGTGATAGCGGGCCAGAAGTAGGCGTGTATTGCTGGAAGGGGCACTAGGTCTTGGTAGCCGCCTTCTTGCCGCGCCCGACCGTCTTCTTCGGGCCCTTGCGCGTGCGCGCGTTCGTCTTCGTCCGCTGGCCGTTCACGGGCAGGCCGCGTCGGTGGCGGAACCCGCGGTAGGCGCCGATCTCCTGCAGGCGCTTGATCGCCTGCGTGCGCTCACGGCGAAGGTCGCCCTCGACCTGGAGGTTGCCGTCGATGTACTCGCGCAGCTTCGTGACCTCCTCGTCGGTCAGATCCTTGACCTTCTCGTCGCGGGAGAGGCCGGTGTCCGCGCAGATCTTCTGCGCCGTCGAGCGGCCAATGCCGTAGATGTAGGTCAGCCCGATCTCGAGGCGCTTCTGGTTCGGGATGTTGACGCCGGCGATTCTGGCCATGCGCTACCCCTGCCTCTGCTTGTGGCGCGGGTTGGTGCAGATGACCATGGTCTTGCCGTGCCGCTTGATCACGCGGCAGCGCTCGCACATGGCCTTGACTGAAGCTCGGACTTTCATCGGTGTCGGTACGTGATCCTTCCTCGGGTGAGGTCGTAGGGCGACAGCTCCACCTTGACCCGATCGCCCGGAAGGATGCGGATGTAGTGCTTGCGCATCTTCCCGGAGATCGTGGCGAGCACGTTCGTGTCGAGGTCGTCGATGTGCACCCGGAACATCGTGCTCGGGAGCGCTTCGACGATCTCGCCTTCGACCTCGATCTTTTCTTCTTTTTGGGCCATCTACCTCACAGAAACCGCGCTCGCGGAGCGCGGTGGGGACACGGAAAAACACGGCTCTCGCCGCGGCTGACAATGGTAGCAAATGCTTTTAGATAAGCCATTTGCCATTTTCCTGGACGAGCACGCCGTCGAGCTCGATCTTTCCGCCTCCGCGCAGGTCCTTGACGATGTCCCAGTGGAGCTGGCTGACGTTCTCGCCGCCGACCTCCGGGAGCCCGTTTCCGAGCGCCAGATGGACGGTGCCGTCGATCTTCTCGTCGAAGAGCGTGTTCTTCATGTGCTGCGTGATCCGCGGGTTGCAGCCGATCCCGAGCTCACCGAGCCGGCGCGAGCCCTCGTCGAGGTCGAGCATCTCGATCAAGAAGTCCTCGTTCGCGTCGGCCGAGGCGTCGACGACCTTGCCGTCCTCGAAGCGCAGTCGGATCCCCTTGACCTCACGGCCGCCGTAGACTGCCGGGAACTCGGTGAAGGCGATCGTGCCCGAGGCCGAGTCCTCGAGCGGTGAGTAGAAGAACTCCCCGCCCGGGATGTTGGCGCCGCCCGCGTCGACGAAGCCCGTCCGGCCCTCGAGGCTGACGGTCAGGTCGGTCCCGTCCGCAGCGACCCGGACCTCGTTCGCCGCGTCGAAGCGCTCTGCGTAGCGGCTCATCCGCTCCCGCTCGGCCTCCCAGTCGAGCAGGCACGCACCGAAGAGGAAGTCCTCGAACTCGGCGAGCGACATCCCCGCGTCCTGGGCGAGCGCGGGCGTCGGGAATTGGCACCCGACCCACTTCAGGTCGTAGGTGAAGACGCGCTCGAGGTGCGGGCGGAGGCCGGCCTGTAGGCGGCCCAGGATCTCGGGGTCGACGCCTGCGAGCTCCCGGGTGTTCTCGGGCGCCTCGATCCCGATCCAGCCGTCGGCCTCGCGGAGGACGTGGGTCTCGATCTGGGGCGGGTTGTCGAGCAGCTCGCCCGGAGCTTCCTTCGCCCAGGGCACATTGACCGACGCCCCGGTGAGGCTCAGCCGCTGGATCGAGTAGGCGCCGCGCCGGCCGAGGAGCTTGTGCACCTCCTCGATCAGCGGCCTGGCGAGCACCCCGCCGGAGACGATCACCTGCCAACCCGGCTGGACGTCGAGGCACTGCTCGACGAGCAGCTTCGCGTAGTCCTCGACCCGCTGGTCTTTCACGGCGTCACGGCCGTCCTGGCCAGGGTCAGGATTCGCGGCTCGTCCTCGGTCACGGCGACGGTGTGCTCGAAATGCGCCGAGAGTGAGCCGTCGGAAGTCGAGATCGACCACTCGTCGTCGTGGATGACGACGTCTGCTCCGCCCGCGTTGATCATCGGCTCGATCGCGAAGGTCATCCCGGGCGAGAGCTGCGGGCCGCGGCCGGGCTCGCCGAAGTTCGGGATCTGCGGCTCCTCGTGCATCGAGCGGCCGACGCCGTGGCCCACGAGGCTGCGCACGACCGAGTAGCCGTGCTCCTCGGTGACCACCTGGATGGCGTGCGAGATGTCGGAGAGCCGGTTGCCGGACCGGCATTGCTCGATGCCGGCGGCAAGCGCCGCCTTGCAGCCCTCGAGCAGCCGCTCCGCCTCGGGCGGGATGTCCCCGATCGGAAACGTGTACGCGGAGTCGGCGACGAAGCCGTCGAGGGTCACTCCGACGTCGACCGAGAGGACGTCGCCGTCACTCAGCGCATAGGGGCCTGGGATCCCGTGGACGACCATGTCATTCGGCGAGGTGCAGATCGAGGCCGGGTAGCCGCGGTAGCCCTTGAAGGTCGGTATGCCGCCGCGCGAACGGATGAACTCGTCCGCGAGCGCGTCGAGCTCCTCGGTCGTGACCCCGGGCCGGGCGCGCTCACCGAGCAGCGCCAGCACGTCGGCGACGACCTCGCCGGCGCGGGCCATCCGCTCGATCTCCTGCGGGGACTTGCGAATGATCATCGCTCGACCGCGATCTGCTCCAGCACGCGCTGGATCTCCTCGAAGACTGCTTCGATGGGCCGGTCGGCCGGAATCCCGACCAGGCTCCCGCGGGCGCGGTAATGCTCGATCAGCGGCTCGGTCTCCTCGTGGTAGAGCGCGAGGCGGCGCCTGATCCCCTCGGGTGTGTCGTCGGCCCGGCCTTCATCCCCGGCGCGGCGAGTGAGCCGCTCTATGGACACCTCCTCCGGAAGCTGGAACTCGAGGACGACGGTCAGCGGCCGGCCGATCTCGTCCAGCATCCCGTCGAGTGCCTCGGCCTGGACGGCGGTGCGCGGGAAGCCGTCGAGCACGAACCCGTTCGCCGCGTCGTCGGCCGCCAGCCGCTCGCGGATCAGCTCGATCATGATGTCGTCGGGCACGAGCCCGCCCGCGTCGTAGATCGGCTTCACCTTGCGGCCGAGCTCGCTCCCTGCGGCCATCGCGGTTCGGAGGATGTCCCCGGTGGCGATGTGCGGGATGCCGTATTCCGCGGAGATCAGCTTGCCCTGGGTTCCCTTGCCGGCGCCCTGGGGCCCGAGCAACAAGATGTTGAGCACTATTTGAGGAAGCCTTCGTAGGAGCGCATCATCATCTGCGACTCCATCTGGCGCATCGTGTCGAGGGCGACGCCGACCACGATCAGGACCGAGGTGCCGCCGAGCGCGCGCGACGTCGCCTGCTGGAAGCCCCCGTAGCGGATGAAGAGGCTCGGCAGCACGGCGACCGCCGCGAGGTAGATCGAGCCCGGCAGGGTGAGGCGCGTCAGCACGCGGTCGAGGTACTGCGCCGTCGGCGGGCCGGGCCGGATGCCGGGCACGTAGCCGCCGTACTTGCGCAGGTTGTCGGCCTGGTCGACCGGGTTGAACTGGACTGCCGTGTAGAAGTACGTGAAGACGATGATCAGGACCGCCTCGACGAAGAGGTACGTCAGCGACGAGTACGCGAAGTGTTTGTTGATGAGCGTCTGGGCGCCCGGGGAGAACGAGCCGACCGTCTGCGGCAGCGCCAAGACCGCGGCGGCGAAGATGATCGGGATCACGCCGGCCATGTTCACGCGCAGCGGCATGTAGGTCGAGCCGCCGCCGAGCTGTCTCCTGCCCACCATCCGCTTCGCGTACTGGATCGGGATCCGCCGCTGGCCCTCCTGGATGAAGACGACGGCGACGATGATCCCGAGCGCGATCAGCGGGAAGAAGAGCTTCTCGAGCGCGCCGCCGTTGTACCAGGCGGCGACCCCGGAGGGAGCCGTGGCGAGGATCGACGCGAAGATCAGCAGCGAGATTCCGTTGCCGATCCCGCGCTTGGTGATCAGCTCGCCCATCCACATCAGCAGCGTCGTTCCGGCGGTGAGCGTGATGACGATCAGCACCAGGCGCCCGTTGTTGTGCGTCAGCGCCCCCTGCTTCTGGAAAAGGTACGAGTAGCCGGTCGACTGCGCGGCGGCAAGAGCAACCGTCAGGTACCGCGTGTACTGGTTGATCTTGGCCATACCGGCCTCGCCTTCCTTCTGCAGCGCCTCCAGCTTCGGGACGACGACGGTCAGGAGCTGCAGGATGATCGAGGCGGTGACGTACGGCATGATCCCGAGCGCAAACAGCGAGAACTGGGACAGTGCGCCGCCCGAGAAAACGTTCAGCAGGCCCAGGATCGTGCCGCCCTGGTTGTTGAAGTAGCCCTTGATCTGGTCCGAGTTGACGCCGGGCGCCGGGACCCACGACCCGAGCCGGTACAGGGCCAGGATCAGGCCTGTGAACATGACGCGCCGCCGGAGCTCGGGGACGCGCCAGGCGTTGGCCAGCCAGGAGAACATCTAGCTCTCGCCCTCCTCCTCGGCAGCCTCCTCGGGCTCGGGCTCGGGCTGCGGGGTCTCCTCGGGAGCCTCTTCGACCTCCGCCTCTGGCTCTGGAGTCGCAGGGCGATCCCGTTCGGGCTTGCGCTTCGGCCTGCGCTCCTTCGGCTCGCGCAGCAGCGTGATCGAGCCGCCGGCGGCCTCGATCTTCTCGCGCGCGCTCGCCGAGACCGCGTGCGCGGTGACGGTCAGCTTCTTCTTCAGGTCGCCGTTACCCAGGATCTTGACGTCGGTCTTGGTGTTCTTGAGCACGCCCTTCTCGACAAGCGACTCGGGCGTGACCTCCGCGCCCGAGTCGAAGCGCTCCTCGAGCGTGGCGACGTTGACCGGCGCCGTCGAAGTGCGGAACGGGCCGACCGGAAGCGCGTCCGCCGAGCCGCCGCGCAGCTTTCCGAGGCGCATGTAGATCGGGTTCTGGCCGCCCTCGAAGCCCGGGCGCATCTTGTGCGAGCCCGAGCGCGACTTCTGCCCCTTGAGCCCGCGGCCCGAGTAGCGCCCCTTGCCGGAGCCCAGGCCGCGGCCGACGCGCTTGCGGTCCTTGCGCGCCTGGGCGGGCTTCAGGTTCGAGAGGTTCAGATCCTCAGGCATCGCTGTCCACTCTGACGAGGTGGCGGACCTTCCTGAGCATACCGGCGAGCTGTGGGCTCTCCGTGTGCTCGGCGGTGCGGCCGATCTTGCCCAGGCCGAGCGCGCGGAGCGTGCCGCGGTGCTTGGCGCTCTGGCCGATCGAGCTACGCGTCTGGGTTATCCGCAGCTTCGCCATCGCTCTCCTGTGGGGCCTCAGCCGGTGGGACGTACGGCAGGACCTGGCTGATCGTCAGGCCCCGCGTCTCCGCGACCTCGTCAGGCCGCCGGAGGCGCTGCAGGCCGTTCACGGTTGCCTTCAGCATGTTGATCGGGTTCGTCGTGCCGAGGCTCTTCGCGAGGATGTCGCGGATCCCGGCCAGCTCGAGGACGGCGCGAACGCCGCCGCCGGCGATGACACCGGTTCCCTCGCTCGCCGGCCGCAGCAGCACGCGCGCCGCGCCGAACTGGCCGAGGATCTCGTGCGTGATCGTCGTCCCGTGCTGCGGCACGGTGAAGAGGTTCTTCTTCGCATCGTCGACGGCTTTCGAGATCGCCAGCGGCACCTCGCGGGCCTTGCCGTAGCCGAGACCGACGCGGTCGTGCTCGTCGCCGATCACGACGAGCGCCGTGAACGAGAACCTCCGGCCGCCCTTGACCACCTTGGCGACGCGGTTGATCTCGACCACGCGCTCCTTGAGCTCTCTTGACTCGCGCTCTTCGACTGCCATCACTAAAACTTCAAGCCTCCTTCTCTGGCCGCATCGGCCAGGGCTTTCACCCGGCCGTGGTAGAGGTAGCCGCCGCGGTCGAACACGGCGGTCGAGACGCCGGCCTCCACGGCGCGCTGGGCGAGCAGCTTGCCGACCTCGGCCGCCTGCTTCGTCTTGTCGCCCTTGAGGCTGCGCAGGTGGAGCCAGCTCGCGGCGGCGAGCGTCTTGCTGTCGACGTCGTCCACGAGCTGCGCCTCGATCCCGCGGTTCGAGCGGAACACGACCAGGCGCGGCCGCTCGGCGGTGCCGAAGACCTTCGTCCGCACCCGCTTGTGCCGACGCTCTCGCGCCTTCCTGACGGTAAGCGTGCTCATAGGTTGAGCTCCTGACGGACAACGTGTCGACCGGTCATTTCAGACGGCCGCACGGGCAAAGCCCGTTCGGCCTGAAGTCGACATCGCAAGCGACGTCTCATGCTCTTTTGCCGACCTTTCTGCGTACGTACTCACCCTCGTAGCGGATGCCCTTGCCCTTGTACGGCTCGGGCGGGCGGACCTTGCGCACCTCGGCGGCGAGCTGGCCGACCTGCTGCTTGTCGATGCCCTTGACGATCACCTCGGTCGGCGTCGGCACCTCGAACGTGATCCCGGCCGGAGCCTTCAGCAGAACCGGATGCGAGTAGCCGACGCTGAGCTCGAGGTCGGTGCCGCGCAGCGCGGCGCGGTAGCCGACGCCCTGGATCTCGAGGCGTTTCTGGAAGCCGTTCGTGACGCCCTCGACCATGTTCGCGATCAGGGAGCGCGTCAGCCCGTGCAGGGCGCGGTCATCGCCGCGCTCGCTCGGGCGCGAAACGACCACCGAGCCGTCCTCCTGCTCGACCTTCATCCGTTGCGGCACCTGCTGGCTGAGCTCGCCGAGCGGGCCGTTGACCATCACGCGGCCGGGCGAGATCGAGACCGAGACACCGGACGGAAGCTGGATGGGCTGTCTACCGATTCGACTCATGGCTCACCAGACGAAGCAGATCACCTCTCCGCCGACGCCCCGTTCCTCGGCGGTGCGGCTCGTGATCAGGCCGTTGGAGGTGGACAGGATCGCAGTGCCCATGCCGCCCAGGACGCGCGGCAGGCGGTCCTTGCGGGCGTAGACGCGGCGGCCGGGCTTGGAAACGCGCTTCAGGTCGGTGATTACGCGCTCCCGGTTCTTGCCGAACTTGAGGTCGATCGTGAGCGTGTCGTACGGCAGCTCGTCCTTGCGCTCGACGTGGAAGTCGCGGATGTAGCCCTCCTCTTTGAGCAGGCGCGCGATCTCCGTCTTCAGCCGGGAGCTCGGCATCTCCGCGCTCTCGTGCAACGCTTTGTTGGCGTTCCGGATGCGGGTGAGCATGTCTGCGATGGGATCTGTCTGCATTACCAGCTCGATTTCGTCATGCCGGGGATCACGCCCTCGTGCGCGAGGTCGCGCAGGCAGATCCGGCAGAGGCCGAACTTCTTGTAGACCGCGCGCGGCCGCCCGCAGCGGTTGCAGCGCGTGTACGCGCGCACCTTGAACCGCTGGGGCTTGCGCGACTTCTCGATCAACGACTTCTTTGCCACTTATTGCTCCTCTGTGCTTGCTTGTGCGAACGGCATGCCGAGCGCGCGTAGAAGCGCTAGGCCCTGCTCGTCGTCGGCCGCCGACGTGGTGATCGCGACGTCGAGGCCGCGGATGCCGGCGATCGAGTCGTAGTCGATCTCCGGGAAGATGATCTGCTCTCGGATCCCGAGTGAGAAATTGCCCCGTCCGTCGAAGGACCCCGGGTCCAGACCCCTGAAATCGCGGATGCGCGGGAGCGCGATCGACACGAGGCGATCGAGGAACTCCCACATCCGGGCGCCGCGCAGCGTGACGCGCGCCCCGACGGGCATGCCCTCGCGCACCTTGAAGCTGGCGATCGACTTCCGCGCTTTGCGTACCTGCGCGCGCTGGCCGGCGATCGTCGTCAGCTCCTCGATCGCGCCGTCGAGCGCTTTCGCCTCGGTCTTCGCCTCGCCGACGCCCATGTTGAGCGTGATCTTCTGGACGCGCGGGACCTGCATGATGCTGCTCACGCCGAGCTCGTCCTTGAGGCGCGCACGGACCTCGCGCTCGTAGAGCGCCTTCAGACGCGGCTCGTAGCCGTTCTCGGGTGCGTTCCTAATTCGGCTCACTTGTCGATCTCCTGCAGGCAGTCAGCGCGCTTGCAGACGCGCACGCGGACCTCGCGGCCCTTGATCTCCTTCGTGGTCATGCCGATCCGGGTGGGCCGGTTGCACGTCGGGCAGACGAGCATGACATTCGAGATCGGGACCGCCGACGGCTTCTGGATCACGCCGCCCGGCGTCATCTGCGTGCCGCCCATGCGGCTGGACTCCTTCATCGGCTGCGGGCGCGTGTGCCGCTTGACGACGTTCAGGTTCTCGACGATCACGCGACGTTCGCGCGGGCGCGACTCGATCACGCGGCCCTGCTTGCCGCGGTCCTTGCCGGTCAGCATCTGGACGAGATCGCCCTTGCGGACTTTCATCGTTGCGCTCATAGGACCTCCGGGGCGAGGCTGACGATCTTCATGAAGTTCTTCTCGCGCAATTCGCGGGCGACTGGGCCGAAGATGCGGGTGCCGCGCGGGTTGCGGGCGCTGTCGATCAGCACCGCGGCGTTCTCGTCGAAGGCGATGCTCGTGCCGTCGTCCCGGCCGAACGGCTTGCGCGTGCGCACGACGACGGCCTGCACGACCTCGCCCTTTTTGACGGCGCCCTGCGGGCTGGCGGTCTTGACCGTCGCGGTGATGACGTCGCCCACGCGCGCGTAGCGGCGGTGCGAGCCGCCCTTGACGCGGATGCAGAGGATCTCGCGCGCGCCGGTGTTGTCGGCCACTCGGAGTCTCGACTCCTGCTGGATCACTTGGCCGCCTCCAGGACCTCTGCAAGACGCCAGTTCTTGGTCTTCGAGAGAGGACGCGTCTCGACGATGCGGACGAGGTCGCCGACCTTGGCGGCGTTCTGCTCGTCGTGTGCATGGAACTTCGCGGAGCGGCGGACGACCTTCTTGTAGCGGGGGTGCGCCTTCACGGTGTCGACCTTGACCACGATCGTCTTGTCCATCGCGCTCGAGACGACCACGCCCCGGCGCTCCTGGCTGCGGCCGCGCTCGTGCTCCGGCTTGGGCAGGCGGACGATCGGGCGCCGCTCGGCCGGGCGCTCGCGCTTCGGCTTCGAGTGCTTGTGGCGCTGGGAGCGCGGCAGGCGCTTGCGCTTCGGCTTGTGGGCAGGCTGCTCGGGCGCAGGCTCGGCCGCCGCTTCCGCAGCGGGCTCCTCGGCCTCCGGTTCAGCGGCAGGCTCTTCAGCCGCAGGCTCTTCGGCCGCAGGCTCTTCAGCCGCGGGCTCTTCCGCCGCGGGCTCTTCCGCCGCGGCAGCCGACTCCTCAGCGGGAGCTTCCTCGGCGGAAGCTTCCTCGGCGGGAGCTTCCTCGGCCTCGGCAGCAGGCTCTTCCGGAGTCTCCGGCGTCTCTTCTTCCTGGTTCTCGTTCTGCTCTTCGTCAGCCATTCGTCTCTCTCGTCAGACTGCTTTCGCGTTCGTTGCGGATGCTCAGGATGCGCGCGATCTCGCGCTTGGCGAGCTTCAGGCGCGCGGTGTTCTCGAGCGCTCCCGTGACGCCCTGGAAGCGCAGGTTGAAGAGTTCCTGGCGCGTCTCAGCCAAGCGGTGCTCCAGCTCTTCGTCGGACATGTCGCGGAGCTCCCTAGCTCGCAAACAGATCAGCCTCCCTCTTCACGACCCTCGTCTTCAGCGGCAGCTTGCGCCCCGCGAGACGGAGGGCTTCCTTGGCCAGGCGCTCGTCGACCCCGGCGAGCTCGAACATGACGCGACCCGGCTTCACGACGGCGACCCAGTGCTCCGGCGCGCCCTTGCCAGACCCCATGCGCGTCTCGGCGGGCTTCTGCGTAACCGGCTTGTCCGGGAAGACGTTGATCCAGACCTTGCCGCCGCGGCGGATCTTGCGCGTCATCGCGATTCGGGCGGCCTCGATCTGCCGGTTCGTGACCCAGCCGGCCTCGAGCGCCTTGAGGCCGTAGTCGCCCGCCTGCACCGTCGTCTGGCCCTTCGAGAAGCCACGCCGGCGGCCTCGCTGGTACTTGCGGAACTTGGTCTTCTTCGGGAGCAGCATCAGGTCTCGCTCTTCTCCTCGGTCTCAGGCTGCGTGGGCTCCTCGGCCTGCGGCTGCTCGGCCTGCGGCTCCTCGGCCTGCGGCGCCTCGGCTGCAGGCTCGACGGCCCCAGGCTTCTCCTCCGGCTCGACCGGCGCCTGCTCGGGCTCGCTCGGCGGTGTCTCCTCCGCGGCGCGAGGACGCCGGTCGCGGCCTCCCGGCCGACGGGGGCCGCCGCCGCCCTGGCCACGTCGCCGCTGGCGCACCGGGCCTAGACCTTCGCGATCGGGACCACGGCCGCGGCCTCGTTCGCTCGAAGCGCCGAGACCCTCGGCGGTGCCGCCGCGGCGGCGCGCCTGGTCCTGGTCGCCGAGCCGGGCGTCCTTCTGGGAGATCCCCTCGTAGCCCTCGGGCATGATCTCGCCCTTGTTGATCCAGACCTTCACGCCGATGCGGCCGAAGGTCGTCTTCGCCTCGGCGAAGCCGTAGTCGATGTCGGCGCGGATCGTGTGCAGCGGGACGCGGCCCTCGGAGTACATCTCCGAACGGCTCATCTCGGTGCCGGCGAGCCGCCCGCCGCACTGCACCTTGACGCCCTGCGCGCCCGAGCGGATCGCGGAGGCGAGCGAGCGCTTCATGGCGCGGCGGAAGCTGACGCGGTTCTCGAGCTGCTCGGCGATCGACTGGGCGACGAGCTTCGCGTCGAGCTCGGGCCGCTTGATCTCGTTGATGTTGATGTGCACGGCCTTGTTGGTCATGCCGTGGATCTCCTTGCGGAGCGCGTCCACCTCGACCCCGGACTTGCCGATCACGATCCCCGGCCGCGCGGTGTAGATGTCGATCGTGATCCGCTGGGCGTCCTTGCGGATCAGGATGTCCGACAGGCCCGCGTGCGAGAGCTTGTTCTGGATGTGCTCGCGGATCTTGATGTCCTCGAGCAGGTAGGCCGGAAACTCTTTCGTCCCCGTGTACCAGTTCGATTTCCAGTCGTGGATGACGCCGACGCGCATCCCGCCGGGATGAACCTTCTGTCCCATCTAGGCCTTCGCCTCCTTGGCTTGCGGCGCTGCGCTCTCGGTGAGCACGACGGTGATGTGGCAAGTGGGCTTGTGGATCCGGACCGCGCGGCCGCGCGCCCTGGCGCGCCAGCGCTTCATGACCGGGCCTTCGTCGACGTAGGCCGCCTTGACGATCAGTTGATCGCCGTCGAGGTTGTGGTTCGCCTCGGCGTTGGCGATCGCGGAGCCCAGCACCTTCTCGATCTCGCGCGCAGCGGCACGAGGCGTGAATGCGAGCACGGTGCGCGCCTCCGGGACCGACCGGCCACGAATGTGCTCGGTGACGAGCCGCGCCTTGCGAGGCGACATGCGGACCCAGCGGGCGATTGCCTTGACCTCCTGTCCCTCGGCGGTCGCCATCAGGTGCGCTTCACCTCCGCCTTGCGGTCGCCGGAGTGGCCGCGGAAGGTGCGCGTCGGAGCGAACTCGCCCAGCTTGTGGCCGACCATCTGCTCGCTGACGAACACCGGCACGTGCTTGCGGCCGTCGTGGACCGCGATCGTGTGCCCGACCATCTCCGGGAAGATGGTCGAGGAGCGCGACCAGGTGCGAATCATCTGCTTGCTCCCGGACTCGTTCATGCCCTGGATGCGGCTCAGCAGCCGCTCCTCGACGAACGGGCCCTTCTTGCTCGACCTACTCACTTAGCGCTTCTCCTTCCCGCGGCGGCGGCCGCGGACGATCAACTTGTCGGATTCCTTGTGCTTGCGCCGCGTGCGCTTGCCCAGCGTCGGCACGCCCCAGGGCGTGACCGGGTGCCGGCCGCCCTTCGACTTGCCCTCGCCGCCACCGTGCGGATGGTCGACGGGGTTCATCGCGGAGCCGCGGACCGAAGGGCGCTTGCCCTGCCAGCGGCTGCGGCCCGCCTTGCCTCCGGTGATGTTCTCGTGGTCGACGTTGCCGACCTGCCCGATGGTCGCCCGGCACGACAGCGAGACGCGGCGCAGCTCGCCCGATGGTAGCCGAAGGACTCCTTGCCCCTCGTCCTTCGCGACGAGCTGGACACCGGAGCCGGCGCTGCGCGCGAGCTGGCCGCCCTTGCCCGGCCTGAGCTCGACGTTGTGGACGAGCGTGCCGGTCGGGATGTTCGTCAGCGGCAGCGCGTTGCCGGGCTTGATGTCGGCGCTCGGGCCGGACTCGACCGTGGCGCCCACCCGCAGCCGCGCCGGCGCGAGGATGTACGCCTTCGCCCCGTCGGCGTAGTGGAGCAGCGCGATCCGTGCCGACCGATTGGGGTCGTACTCGATCGCCGCAACCTTCGCGGGGACGCCGTCCTTGACGCGCTTGAAGTCGATCTTGCGGTAGCGGCGCTTGTGCCCGCCGCCCTGGTGGCGCGTCGTGATCCGGCCGTAGTTGTTGCGGCCGCCCTTCCTCTTGACCGGCTCGACGAGGCTCTTCTCGGGCTCGCTCTTCGTGACCTCGTCGAAGGCGGAGACCGACATGAACCGCCGGCCGGGAGAGGTGGGCTTGTACTTCCTGAGCGCCATTAGGCCTGGACTCCTTCGAAGACCTCGATCGAGTCGCCCTGGCGGAGCTGGACGATCGCCTTCTTCCAGCCGGGCTTGCGGCCGGGACGCATGCCGCGCCGCTTCGGCTTCGGCTGCACCTTGACGATGTTCACGCCCTCGACGTGGACGTTGAAGAGCTCCTCGACGGCCTGGCGCACCTGCGTCTTGTGTGCGTCGGGGTGCACGCGGAACGAGTACTTGCGGTTCTCGATCAGCTCATAGCTCTTCTCGGTGACCACCGGAGCGAGCAGGACCTGGTTCGGATGGAGACTCACTGCGCCCTCCCCTGAACCTGCTCGAGCGCCGGCTCGCTGATCAGCAGCGAGCGCGCCCAGACGACCTGGTTGACCTCGAGCTCGGCCGGAACGGTCACGACCACGCGGTCGAGGTTCCGGAACGACTTGATCACGCCCTCGTCCTCGGGCTGCGCGACGATCAGGAGGGGAAGCTCTTTGTTCCACTTGCCGAGGAGCTCGGCAGCCGCCGCGGTCGACGGCTCCGTGAACGCGCCGGGGTCGACGACGCCCAGCGTCTCTGCCTGCGCGTGGGCCGAAAGCGCGCTGCGCAGCGCGGCCTTGCGGCTCTTGCGGTTGACCTTGGACGTGAAGTTGCGGTTGTTCGGCGGGAAGGCCATGCCGCCGCCGGTCCAGTGCGGCGCCCGCGTCGAGCCCGCGCGCGCACGGCCGGTGCCCTTCTGGCGCCACGGCTTCGAGCGGCCGCCTGCGACCAGGCCGCGGCTCTTGCCGCCGCGCGTCGCCGAGCGGGCAGAGTTCAGCTCGGCACGCACCGTCTCGTGGACGAGGTGCGGCTTGACCTCGGCGCCGAAGACCTGGGCCTCGAGGGTCACGCTCTTGGATGAGCCCAGAACCGGTGCTTTAGGCGCCGCCACGACCCTTGTCCTCCCTCACCTCGACGATGCCGTTCTTCGGCCCGGGAACCGCGCCCTTGACGAGCAGCAGATTCTGGTCCGGGACGACCTCGTGCACCGTCAGTCCGACCTGCGTGACGCGCTTGCCGCCCATGCGGCCCGCCATCTTGATCCCCTTCCAGACGCGCGAGGGCGTCGCCGACGCGCCGATCGAGCCGGGCGCGCGGACGTTGTGCGAGCCGTGCGACACCGGGCCCCGACTGAAGTTGTGCCGCTTGATCGTCCCCGCGAAGCCCTTGCCGATCCCGATCCCCGAGACCTTCACGCTCTCGCCGGGCTCGAAGGCCTCGACGGTCACGGTCTCTCCCGGGGTCAGCTCGCTCGGCCCGCGGAACTCTGCGAGCTGCCGGTGCGGGCCGGCGTCGCCGAGCTGGCCCAGGCGAGCCTTGGTGACGCGCGCCTTGTCGACAGCGTCGAACGCGAGCTGGACGGCCTCGTAGCCGTCCGAGTCGACCGTCTTCACCCGGACCACGGGACACGGCCCGGCCTCGATGACCGTCACCGGCGTCACCCGCCCGGTCTCCGCGTCGAAGACCTGGGTCATGCCGAGCTTCTTGCCGAGGATGCCTTTCATCGACGGCTCTCCCGGTGAGATTGGTGGATGCCTGGGTCGCGAGCACCAAGCGATGCAAGGACGCAGGGAGGGGTTGGGCTAGACAGCCCAACCCCGACTGAGGACGCGGCAGCGCGCCGCGTGCTCGCTGGCCGGGCGCCGCCGAATCTTGCCGGGAGGGCCGTCATAGTTTGATCTCGATGTCCACGCCGGCAGGCAGGTCGAGCCGCATGAGCGAGTCGACCGTCTTCGGCGTCGGCGAGTGGATGTCGATCAGGCGCTTGTGCGTGCGCACCTCGAAGTGCTCCCGCGAGTCCTTGTCCTTGAACGGCGACCGGATCACGCAGTAGACGTTCTTCTCGGTGGGCAGGGGCACGGGCCCGGTGATGGTCGCGCCGGTGCGCTGGGCGGTCTCCACGATCTGGCTCGCGGACTTGTCGAGCTGCTGGTGGTCGTAGCCCTTGAGTCGGATGCGGATCTTGCTCTGCGGCACCGGCGCTCCTTTACTTCGTGATCTCGGTGACGACGCCGGCGCCGACCGTGCGGCCGCCCTCGCGAATCGCGAAGCGGAGGCCCTGGTCCATGGCGATGGGCTGCCCGAGATCGATGTCCATGTTGGTGTTGTCGCCCGGCATGACCATCTCCTGGCCCTCCGGAAGCGCGATCGAGCCGGTCACGTCCGTCGTGCGGAAGTAGAACTGCGGCCGGTAGCCGTTGAAGAACGGCGTGTGGCGACCGCCCTCGTCCTTCGAGAGCACGTAGACCTCGGCCTTGAAATGCGTGTGCGGCGTGATCGAGCCCGGCTTCGCGAGAACCTGCCCGCGCTCGACCTCCTCGCGCTTCGTGCCGCGGAGGAGCGCACCCGCGTTGTCGCCCGCCTGGGCGAAGTCGAGGGTCTTGTTGAACATCTCGAGCCCGGTGACGACGGTCTTCTCGATCTCGGGGTGGATGCCCACGATCTCGATCTCGTCGCCGGACTTGATCTGGCCCTGCTCGATCCGGCCCGTGACGACCGTGCCGCGGCCCGTGATCGTGAAGACGTCCTCGATCGGCATCAGGAACGGCTTGTCGGTGTCACGCGTCGGCTCGGGGATGTACTCGTCGACGGCCTGCATCAGCTCGAGGATCTTGGCCGCCTGCTCCTCGTCGCCCTCGAGCGCCTTCAGCGCCGAGCCCGTGACGATCGGAATGTCGTCGCCGGGGAACTCGTAGTTCGAGAGCAGCTCCCGGACCTCCATCTCGACGAGCTCGAGCAGCTCGGGGTCGTCGACCATGTCGGCCTTGTTCAGGAACACGACGATGTAGGGCACCTCGACCTGGCGCGCGAGCAGGATGTGCTCCCGCGTCTGCGGCATGGGGCCGTCGGCCGCCGAGACCACCAGGATCGCACCGTCCATCTGGGCGGCGCCGGTGATCATGTTCTTGATGTAGTCGGCGTGGCCGGGGCAGTCGACGTGCGCGTAGTGACGGTTCTCCGTCTCGTACTCGACGTGCGACGTGTTGATCGTGATGCCGCGCTGCTTCTCCTCGGGCGCGTTGTCGATCGACTCGAACGACCGGACCGCCGTCGTGCCGCCGACCTTCTCGGAGAGCACCTTCGTGATCGCGGCCGTCAGCGTGGTCTTGCCGTGGTCGATGTGACCGATCGTCCCGACGTTGAGATGCGGCTTGTTGCGCTCAAACTTCTGCTTGCCCATTCGTACCTTTCTCCTTACGGGTTGTGGAACCTAGGACGCGTAGCGTGTTCCTTTTGTTACGTGGTCGTGGAGTCGACGAGCTCCGCTGCGATCGACTGAGGCACTTCCTCGTAGCGATCGAACTGCATGGTGAACGTGGCCCGGCCCTGCGTCGTCGAGCGCAGGTCGGTTGCGTAGCCAAACATGGTCGCCAGCGGCACGCGGGCCCGGATCGCCTGCGCGTTGCCACGCGGCTCGAGGCCCTCGACGCGCCCTCGGCGCGAGTTGAGGTCGCCCATGACGTCGCCGAGATACTCCTCCGGCGTCACGACCTCCACGGCCATCACCGGCTCGAGCAGCTTCGGCTTCGACCGCTGCATCGCGCTCTTGAACGCCATCGAGCCGGCGACCTTGAACGCTATCTCGCTCGAGTCGACCTCGTGGAACGAGCCGTCGAC
>Ga0307308_10000319_pt1 | contig 16449 bp, 16 predicted proteins | sample ER_DNA_195_FD_194501 | JGI IMG/M metagenome (GOLD analysis project Ga0307308, IMG submission 194501) | Bulk soil microbial communities from the East River watershed near Crested Butte, Colorado, United States - ER_DNA_195 | ecosystem: Environmental > Terrestrial > Soil > Floodplain | place...
CTGTGGAGCGACGGCGTCTCGCCGCTGTTGTTCGTCTGCGAAGAGGCCCACCGCTACGTCTCCGCCGACAGCAAGATCGGGTTCGGGCCGACCCGCAGGGCGGTCTCGCGTATCGCCAAGGAAGGCCGCAAATACGGGGTCTATCTCGGCCTCGTCACGCAGCGCCCCGCGGAGCTCGATGCCACCATCATTTCCCAGTGCAACACGCTGTTTACGATGCGCCTCGCCAACGATCGCGACCAGGCGTTGTTGCGCTCCGCGGTCTCGGATGCGGCCGCAAACCTGCTGTCGTTCGTGCCCTCGCTCGGCACCCGCGAGGTGCTGGCTTTCGGTGAAGGCGTGGCGCTGCCGACCCGGCTGCGCTTCAAGGAAGTGCCGGCGCATCAACTACCGCGCAGCGAAGCAACGATCGCGACCGTGCCTTCGGTTGCCGCCGGCCACGATACGCATTTCGTCAGCTCCGTGCTCGAGCGCTGGCGCGCAGCCACCTCGCATCGCGACGTTCCCAACGATTCCGGCGATCGCGCCGTCGCGCGGTCGGTGGAAGCACCGATGCTGCAGCCGTCGATGGGTCTCGATCCCGATCGTTTTTCGCTGCTGAAGAAGCCGTTGCGCTGACGGCTTGGCGCCGCCATTTTGCTCCGCGCGCCGCCTCGCGCAGGCGTGCCTTGCGCAGATGCCGCGATGGAATATGGTCTCGGTTGCCGCATCTCGCGGCTTGATCCGGAGCCTGCTTCATGACGCAGCCCAACGCAAAGCGCTTCCCGACGCCGTCCATCGACAAGCTGCCGGACGATATCCGCACCCGCCTGCTCGCGGTGCAGGAGAAATCCGGCTTCATACCCAACGTGTTCCTGACCCTGGCATATCGCCCTGACGAATTTCGGGCGTTCTTTGCCTATCACGATGCGCTGATGGAAAAGGACGGCGGGCTGACCAAGGCCGAGCGCGAGATGATCGTGGTTGCCACCTCCGGCGCCAACCAATGCCTCTATTGCGTGATCGCGCACGGCGCGATCCTGCGCATCCGGGCGAAGAACCCGCAGATATCAGACCAGATCGCCGTCAACTACCGCAAGGCGGATATCACGCCGCGCCACAGAGCCATGCTCGACTTCGCGATGAAGGTGAGCACCGAGGCGCACGGCATTTCGGAAGCGGATTTCAGTGCGGTTGCCAGCCACGGATTTAGCGATGACGATATTTGGGATATCGCCGCGATCTCGGCTTTCTTCGCCCTGTCGAACCGGATGGCCAACGTCACCGGCATGCGCCCGAATGACGAATTCTACATCATGGGGCGTTTGCCGAAATAGGCTCTCGGCCTGGCAATACGCGATACGGTTCGGCGATTGAGAAAGAGCCAACATTGGCCTATCGTTGCGAGCCCCGAAGCTGGAGGCCGTCGCATTGCTGGATTGGCCGGAGATCTTGCTGCGCCTTGGCGTCGCCACGCTTGCGGGCGGCCTGATCGGGCTTAATCGCGATCTTCAGAACAAACCGATCGGCTTGAAGACGCTTGGTCTGGTGGGCCTTGCCACCGCGATGGTCGTGGTGCTGGCCGATCCATCCCCCGATCACGCGAAAATTACCGACGCCGGCAGCCGCGTCATTCAAGGCATCCTCACCGGCATCGGCTTTCTCGGCGCGGGCGTCATTGTCCACGCGCAGCATCATTTTCGAGTTCACGGACTTACCAGCGCGGCCTGTACCTGGTTCGCGGCCTGCGTCGGGATCGCCTGCGGTGTCGGGCAATGGTGGATTGTCGCGATCGCGCTCGCGTTCGCGTTCACGCTTCTGATCGTCGGCCGTCACGTCGAGCGCTGGCTCCATCGCACGCTCGGCGGAAGCGACGATCCGGAACAGCAGTCTGCTGCTTCGCCGCCCGATACGCCGCCGAGCTAGTCGTCCGAGGTAGGTCCGCACCAGCCCGGCAAATAGACCGCATCCTTGCTTTTCGCCAAAGCCAGCGCTTTTTCCGTGGCCTTGTCGAAATCGGCTTCCACGCTCTTGCGCGATAACCTGCGGCGCAGAAAATCCGCCCAAAGGAATTCGCTGAACGGTGTTGTGTCCTTGGCAAAGCCGCCGACGCGTCGCAATTCGCCGGCGAGGCTGCGGAACGGATCGTCCTTGAGGTTCGCTACCGTTTTTGGAATGTCCCTGAAGTGTTGGCGCTGGCCCTTGGCATCATACGGATAGGCCCACTTGTGATTGTCGAGCACGCCCCAGAATGCATCGCGGTCGACCATGGTGAGATCGGCGATGACGGTGACGATGATGTCCTCCACCCCTTCGTCGTGAAGCGCGCGCGCCAGATGGTGATGATCGACCACGTAGTGGCGCTGGTCCGGCCCGAGGACCACGGGGATCATATGTCGGCCCAGAAACTCGCCCTGCTTTATCTTCTTGTGCTTCCGCCAGTGCTCTCGCAAGCGCTTGCGCTTTTCCTTCACCTCTCTCATTCCAACCGTCATCTGGGTTGGATGCAGCGAGAGGATCGGAATCGGCTGAAGGATCGGTTCACGCGTATTTGCCATGGTTTGAAACCCCTTGTCAGATCGCCAAAAATCCCTCTGAAATACGCGTCACTATGCCATGATGGCACAGGCGGTTAAAATGCCTGCGTTCTCAAGAGATTTTGAAAGGATGACCAAAAGCCAGAGCGAGCGAACAGCGAACACGCGGGTCGTGCTGCTTGGCGGCCGCGAAGTCGTCGCCGAGGGCGTTCGTCTGGTGTAGATTGCGGCATCGGTGCCATGTCAACATTTTTGGTGAGACGCCTCGCGAGCGTGCTAAATAAGATCAGGATGCCCCGGAGCTGGCAGCAGTGAAAACCCAGCAGCCCATCGCGTCGGAACAGGAGCATCGCGTGCTCAAATTCCGGCCGCGCACCTTGGCAGGCCCTCCCGGTCGGCTGGGGAACCTGGGCGACCAGCCTCTTCAGGACCGCGCCCCGCAGGAGCCGAACGACCTGTCGCGCTACGAGCGAGACCGCGATGAACCGGACGATTTTCGCCATCGCATGCTGGCAAATGTTGCGGCCCTGGCTTTTACCGTGGCGCTGACGGCGATCGGAATCTGGCTCGCCGTGAGCATTGCGGATCTGCGCAAGACCCAGGACTGTGTGCTGATGGGCCGGCGCGATTGCGCCCGCATTTCCACAACGCATTTCTAGCAGTTTCGAGGAAGATCGGCCGCTTTGGCCTTTAAATTGCAACCGGCTGGCAAAGCCCGCCTCCATTGAACTCGGAGCGGCGCTCCGATATACGGGCACTCGACTCCGGACCGCGGATGGGGCATTTCGGGGCGCCGCGCCCGCCTGCCGTGTCATCCTGGAACTTATCCTCAATATATCAAAGGCTTAGTGATGTCATCTACATTCGATCAGGTCGCCACGATCATCGCGGAAACCTGCGACATACCGCGCGACACGATCACGCCCGAGAGCCATGCAATCGACGACCTGGGGATCGACAGTCTTGATTTTCTCGACATCGCATTTGCGATCGACAAGGCATTCGGGATCAAGCTGCCGCTGGAAAAATGGACGCAGGAAGTCAACGACGGAAAGGCGACGACCGAACAATACTTTGTCCTGAAAAACCTCAGCGCGCGCATCGACGAATTGGTCGCCGCCAAGGGCGCGGGCGCCTAATCGCCCGCCATGCAGCTTGAATATTTCCAGCTGATCGACCGCATTCTCGACCTCAACATCGACGAGAAGACCATTCAGGTCGAGGCGCAGGTTCCTCAGCACAACACCATCTTCGAGGGGCATTTCCCGGGCTATCCAATCATGCCCGGCGTCTTGCTGATTGAATCGATGGCGCAGACCTCGGGTTGGCTGTTGCTGGCGCTGATGAAATTCGAGCGCATGCCGTTTCTCGCCGCGGTCAAGGAAGCCAAGATGCGCGGCTTCGTATCCCCCGGGGAATTGCTGACCATCAGCGCCAACGTCCTTCACGAGGGCTCGGGTTATGCGATGACCGAGGCGAAGGTAAGGGTCGGCGGCAAGCTGAAGTGCAACGCGACCATCACGTTCAGCCATATTCCCTTCCCGAATCCGGATTTGCGCCGACACATGGATGCCATGGCCAAGCGGGTCGGCTTTCCACGGCAGGCCATCGCTCATGACTGAGACGAAACCTTCGCGTCCGGGATCGACGGAAGTCTGGATCACCGGCATTGGTCTCGCGACCTCGCTCGGCGAAGGGCTGGACGCGAACTGGGAGGCGCTCAATGCGCGCCGCATCAACGTCGATGAAAAGGGTTTTGCGCCATACGTCGTCCATCCCCTGGCACCGGTAAATTTTGACATGCAGATTCCCAAGAAGGGCGATCAGCGTCAGATGGAAGCCTGGCAGCGCATCGGGACCTATGCCGCCGGGCTGGCGCTGGATTCGGCCGGTGTGAAGGGCAACAAGGAAATCCTCGGACGAATGGACATGATTGTCGCCGCCGGGGGTGGCGAACGCGACCTCGCGGTGGACAGCAACATCCTGAATTTGGAAGCCAAAGGTAACTCCGCTCCCGGCTTTCTCAACGAACGGCTGATGAACGATCTACGTCCGACCCTGTTCCTGGCGCAGCTTTCGAACCTGCTGGCGGGCAATATCGCCATCGTGCACGGGGTCACCGGGTCGTCGCGCACCTTCATGGGCGAGGAAGCCGCAGGCGTTGACGCCGCAAGGATCGCGCTCGCACGCATCGCCGCCGGTCAAAGCGACATCGCGTTGATCGGCGGTTCGCAAAACGGCGAGCGCAAGGACCTGCTGGTGCTCTATGAATTCGGCGATTTCAATCTCAAGGACAAGTTCGCTCCGGTTTGGGCTCGCGAGAAAAACGCCGGCTTCGCGCTGGGGTCCGCCGGCGCTTTTCTCGTCATCGAGTCCAGGGCGCACGCGAAAGCACGCGGTGCGAAACCCTATGCGCGCCTGAGCAACGTCGTCTCCGATCTGGCGCACCGCAGGCGTCCCGGCGAGATTACCGCGACGCTGGAAAAGCTGTGGTCGAAACTCGGCAAGCTTAAAAAGGGTGCTATCATCACCGGCGCGACCGGCGCCGAACCGGTCACATCCGAAGAGCGGGCGTTCCTGGGCGAGCATCCGGACTTCCCGGTGCGGGCCACCGGCACCATGTTCGGTCACACCATGGAGACGCAGTTTCCGCTCGGACTGGCGCTGGCGGCGCTCTCGCTTTGCCGCGGCGCGCTGTTTCTGCCCAACGATCCCACGGGGCTCGAGGTTGAAATGTCTAGGCCGCCGACACAGATTGTAGTCGTTGGGGCCGGTCACTGGCGGGGCGAAGGCATGGCCCTGGTCGAAGCGATCAAGTGAGCACGGCGCTGCACCGGCGGGGAAAACATGACAGCATCACGCGATAAATCAGGAAGACCGATCGTCGTCGTCACCGGCATGGGCGTGGTGACATCGCTCGGCTCCGGCAAGGTCGACAACTGGGCAAAGCTCACCGCGGGCGAATCCGGCATTCGGACCATCACGCGTTTCCCCATTGAGGGGCTGAAAACGACGATGGCTGGAACGGTTGATTTCGTGCCGGTCGAGCCTTTTACATCGACCGATCTTTCGGAGCGGCTTGCCGATCTCGCCACTGAAGAAGCCGTCGCCGAATCCGGCATCGGCAGCAAAGGTGATTTTCCCGGGCCGCTCTTCCTTGCGGTTGCCCCCATCGAGGTCGAGTGGCCGCAACGCCAGGAACTCGGGCGCGCGATTGCCGAAACGGACTTCGATTATGACGCCATCCTGCGCGTCAGTGGCGGCGGAAGGTACACAGGATATCACCGGCGTTTTCTGTTCGGCTCGGTGGCCGATCACCTGGCCGAGGTGTTCGGCACCAAGGGTTCGCCGATCTCGCTTTCCACGGCATGCGCATCGGGCGCCACCGCCATTCAGCTCGGCGTTGAAGCCATTCGCCGCGGCGAGACGGACGCGGCGCTGTGCGTTGCGACCGACGGTTCGGTCAATCCGGAAGCCCTGGTCCGGTTCTCATTGCTGTCGGCGCTGTCGACCCATAACGATCCGCCACAGGCGGCAGTACGGCCATTCTCGAAGAACCGCGACGGCTTTGTGATGGCCGAGGGCGCGGGCGCGCTGGTGCTGGAAAGCTATGAAGCCGCCACGGCGCGCGGCGCAAAAATCCTCGGCATCGTCGCCGGCTGCGGCGAACTTGCGGATTCCTTCCACCGCACCCGCTCCAGCCCCGACGGCAAGCCGATCATCGGATGCGTCCGCAACGCATTGTCGGATGCCGGCATCGTCGCCGACCAGATCGACTACATCAACGCGCACGGCACCGGCACGCCGGAAAACGACAAGATGGAATATCTGGGGATCTCGACCGTGTTCGGCGAGCGCGCCAAGCAAATCCCGGTATCGTCCAACAAGTCGATGGTAGGCCACACCCTCTCCGCCGCCGGCGCCGTGGAAGCCGTGTTCTCGCTGCTGACGCTTGAGCATCAGCGGATTCCGCCGACCATCAATTACGACGTTCCGGATCCGGCGATTCCCTTCGACGTCGTCCCCAACAAGGCGCGCGACGCCCGCGTCACCGCCGTGATGTCGAACTCGTTCGGTTTCGGCGGCCAGAACGCCTCGCTGATTCTCACGCGCGAACCGGTTTAACCGGCTTAAGCCTTTCCCATGTCGGCAATTGACGTCATCGTACGAACCGGCAATACGCATGCTATCGGAAATCCTTCGTCTTGCCGGAGACACCGCGTCATGCGTGCGCTCACTCTTGTTGCCGACCGTCAGCTGGTGATCGCAGAGATGCCGGCACCGCCGCCTCCGGGCGCAGGCGAAGTGCAGATCAGAGTGAAGGCGGTGGCGCTCAATCACATCGATGTCTGGGGCTATCGCGGCATGGCATTTGCGAAGCGCAGGCTGCCGCTGGTCGTAGGCGCGGAGGCCTCCGGCGAAATTGCCGCAGTGGGCAAGGGTGTCACGCGCTTCAAGCCGGGACAACGGGTGGTCATGTACGGCGCCCTCACCTGCGGGGTCTGTCGTGCCTGCAGGGAGGGCCGCGACAATCTTTGCGAAGATGTCGCGGGCATTATGGGCTTTCATGTCGATGGTTTCGCGCGCGAACTCATGAACCTGTCAGAACGGCTGGTGATTCCGGTGCCGGACGGCGTCAGCGAACGCGACGCGGCCTGCGCGCCGATCGCATTCTCCACCGTGCAGCACATGCTCTTCGACAATGCAAAGCTGCAACCCGGTGAAACCGTGTTGATCCATGCCGGGGGCTCCGGGATCGGAACCGTGGCCATCATGATGTCCAAGGCGATCGGTTGCACCGTCATCACTACCGTCGGCGACGATTCCAAAATCGACGGCGTGAAAGCGCTCGGCGCCGACCACATCATCAACTACCGTAAGGAGCGTTTCGAACACGAGACCCGAAAGATAACCAGAAAAAAGGGCGTCGACGTGGTGTTCGAGCACGTCGGGGCCGACACTTTCAACGGCTCATTGCTTGCGCTGAAGCGCGGCGGCCGGCTGGTGACTTGCGGCTCGACCTCCGGGCCGACCACGACGCTCAACCTGATGCAATTATTCCAGCAACAATATCGCATCTTTGGCTCGTTCGGCGCGACGATGCGCAACATTGCGGAGAGCCTCGACAAGATGGCCGGCGGCATGCGTCCGGTGATCGACACCGAAGTGCCGATCGATGATGTAGCCAGCGCGCTCAAGCGCATGGAAAGCCGACAGGTGTTCGGCAAGATCGTCGTTGGTTTCTGATGCATCCTTTGCTGCCTCGCGCCAGGGCCCGCGTTCGCGACGCCACCAAGCCGATCGCCGAAGCCGTGGTCGGTGCGCTGACGATCGGAATGCTGCGCACCACCCGCTATTTCGATCCGATCAAGACCGCCAACCTGTTCGGCCGGATCGCTCGCTCCGTTGGACCGATGATGCGGGAGCAACGGATCGGCCGCGCCAATCTGACCGCCGCGTTCCCGGAAAAATCGCCTGCGGAGATCGAGACCATCCTGGCGGGCGTTTGGGACAATCTTGGTCGCGTCGGTGCCGAATTCGCGCATCTCGACCATATCTGGGAGCACGATCCCGCCTATCCCGAACAAAGCCGCATCGAAATCCTGCCGCGCACCCATGAGCTGTTTGCGCAGCTGCGGCTCGATGGCAAGCCGGCGCTGATCTTCGCAAGCCATATCGGCAACTGGGAACTGCCGGCCCTGGCCGCGGTCGCGCACGGACTAGACGCCGCGATCCTGTATCGGCGGCCGAACATCGCCTCCGCCGATCGCGCGATCCAGGAAATGCGGGCGGTAAAAATGGGTACGCTGATTCCGGCCGGCCGGGACGCCCCGCTAAAGCTTGCGGAGGCGCTGCAAAATGGCCAGCACGTCGCCATGCTGGTCGATCAGTATCTCACCAACGGCGTCGAGGTCACCTTCTTCGGCCGCAAGACCCGGGCCAATCCGATGCTGGCGCGGCTATTGCGGCAGGTCGAATGTCCAATTCACGGCGTCCGCGTCGTCCGCCTGCCCGGTCACCGTTTTCGCGCCGAACTATCTGAGGAAGTGCAGCCGGTCCGCGACGCCGCGGGCAAAATCGATGTTCAGGGCACGACGCAGGCGATTACCTCGGTGGTCGAGGGCTGGATCCGCGAATATCCCGATCAATGGCTGTGGCTGCATCGCCGCTGGCGGTAGGCTTGAAGAGTCATTCCGGGGCGATGCAACGCATCGAACCCGGAATCTCGAGATTCCCCATGTGCAATTGCACATCTGAGGTCTGGTGCTTACGCACCATCCCGGAATGACCGCGAGCACTACCGCCCCGTCTTCACCTTGGTCCACAACCGGTTGATGATCCGCTGCGTCGCTGGATCGTGCGCGGTGATCACGAACAGCTTTTTGAGCGTCGCCTCATCCGGGTAGATGTTGCTGTCGTTGAGGATTTTAGGGTCGATCAGCTTCTGGCTCGCCAGATTGCCGTTGGCGTAGGACAGAAAATCCGAGTTCTTCGCCGCGACTTCGGGCCGGTAGAGATAATTGATCAGCTCATAGGCCTCGTTGACATTCTTCGCATCGGCCGGGATTGCAAGGTTATCGAAAAACATCTGCGCGCCTTCCTTGGGGATGGCATAGCCGATCTCGACGTCATTCTTGGCCTCCGCGGCGCGGCTCCGCGCCTGCATGATGTCGCCCGACCACCCCACCACGAAGCAAATCTCGCCGGTGGCCAGCGCACTCAGATATTCCGACGAATGAAACTTGCGGACATTGGGTCTGATTTTCAACACGAGATCGGCGGCCTTTTCGAGGTCGGCCTGTTTGGTCGAATTCGGATCGAGCCCGAGATAGCTCAATGCCGCCGGAAAAATATCATCGGCGGAATCCAGCATGTGAATGCCGCAATCCCTGAATTTGGCAAGGTTCTCCGGTTTGAAGACGATGTCCCAACTGTCGATCCTGGCGTCGGCGTCGAGAATCTTTTGTACCGCCTTGACGTTGTAGCCGATGCCCGTGGTGCCCCACATGTAGTTGGCGCCGTATTGATTACCGGGGTCGTAAACAGCGAGCTGTTTCGTCACCACCGGCCAGGCATTGGCGAGGTTCGGCAGTTTCGATTTATCGAGCTTCTGAAAAACCTTGGCCATGATCTGGCGCTGCAGGAAATAGGCTGTGGGAACGACGACATCGTAGCCCGATTTCCCCGCGAGCAGTCGGGTCTCCAAGGTCTCATTGGCATCGAACGTGTCGTACACGACCTTGATGCCGGTTTCCCTGGTGAAGTCTTCCAGCACCCCCGGCGCCATGTAGTTCGACCAGTTGTAGAAATTGACGGTGCGCTGCTCCGCTTTCGCGGGCGGCGAGAGCAATGCGAACGGCGCGACAACTACGGCAACGAATCGAATTTGAGTCCAGGTCCAGCCGTGCATCATCATCAGCCTCTTCGGCGGTGCACCGCGTCCGACAGGCGCTCCAGCGCGGTGTCGAGGGTTGCATCCTGCTTGGCGAAACAAAACCGCACGACCGAGGTCACGGCATCTTTTTCATAGAAGGCCGACACCGGGATCGCCGCGACCTTGTAGTCGGTCACGATGCGCTTGCAGAATGCCTCGTCGGTTTCATTAAGCCCGAGCGGGGAAAGGTCGACGGTGAGGAAATAGGTGCCTTGCGAGCGAAGCACCGGAAAGCCGATACTCTCCAGCCCCGCGGTGAGACGGTCGCGGCTCCGCGCCAGCTCTTTACGCATTTGATAAAAATAATCCGCCGGCTTGCCGAGGCCGTAGGCGACCGCCGCCTGAAGATTGGGCGCGGTGGTGAAGGTAAGAAACTGGTGCACCTTGGCAGCCACCCGCAACAGCGGCGGCGCCGCGCAGACAAAGCCGATCTTCCAGCCCGTCAGCGAAAAGATCTTGCCTGCGGAACCTACCTTGATGGTGCGCTCGCGCATTCCCGGAATGGTAATCAGCGGAATATGCTCGCGGCCATCGAAGGTCACGTGCTCCCAGACCTCGTCGCAGATCGCGATGGTATCGAACTGCTGACAGAACCGCGCCAGCAGTTCGAGGTCCTCGCGCGAATAGACCACCGCGGCGGGATTGAGCGGGTTGTTGAAGAGGACGGCCTTGGTCTTGTGGTTGAAGACGCTTCGCAACGCCTCCTCGGTCAGCCGCCAATGCGGCGGTTCGAGGCGCACCAGACGCGGGATGCCTCCGGCCTGGCGGATGATCGGGAGGTAGGAATCGTAAACCGGCTGGAAAGCGACCACCTCGTCGCCAGGCTCGACCACGGCCAGGATCGCGCTTGTCAACGCTTCGGTGCCGCCCGATGTCACCATCACCTCGGTCATGGGATCGAGCACGAGGCCGTGCCAGCGCCCGTAATGGGCGGCGATCGCCTGGCGCAACTCCGGAATACCCATCATCGATGGATATTGGTTGTAGCCGTGCATCACCGCTTCCGCCGCCGCGCGGCGAATATCTTCCGGACCGGGATCGTCGGGAAAACCCTGGCCGAGATTGATGGCGTTGTTGTCGCGCGCGAGTTGCGACATCGCCTCGAAGACGGTCACGGGAAGATCCGCAAACACCTTGTTCATGGAGGTCATGACAATGGTCAGCCGCCGGTCTTGGTCGGCAATCCCGCGGCCTTCCAGGCCAGCAGGCCGCCCGCAAGGTGCTTGTCGTGGGCCAAGCCTGCGGCTTGAGCCGCCAGCGATGCTGTCACCGATCTTTTCCCGGAGCGGCAGGCAAAGACCACCTGCTTGCCATCGGGATCGGGAATATCCTGCGGATCAAAGCTCGAAAGCGGAACCACGACCGCGTCGGGATAGGCTTCGACCGCAACCTCGTTCGGCTCGCGGACATCGACAAGCAGGTAGCGGCCCTCGGCCATTCCCTTCGCCACATCTTCCGGCGTCAAATCGTGAACCTGATCCGCCACTCAAATCCTCCCACCGATCCATCAGTATGAGCGAAGCCAACGGGACGGATACCGATTGCCCGTCTTCGGCGCCAACCTCGCCCCTCACGCGACGAAAATCAAGCTCTGCAAGGGCATCCCGGGAGTTAGATGGTAACCTGCGTTCCCACCTCGACCACCCGCCCGCTCGGAATCTGAAAATAGTCGGTCGCATCGTTGGCGGTGCGGCTGAGCGCGATGAAAAGGTGATCCTGCCAGCGGGGCATTCCGGAATGCGCGGCCGGCTTGAGCGCTCGCCGCGACAGGAAGAACGACGTCGACATGATGTCGAACTGCCATCCCAGCTTTCGCGCGATCGCCAGCGCTTTCGGCACGTTGGGCGATTCCATAAATCCAAACCGCAACCTTACCTTGGAGAAGGTCGCGCTGATCTGTTCCAGCCTCACCCGCTCGGCCGGATCGATCCGCGGCGTTGGCGCGGTTTCGATGGTCAGAATGACGTTCTTCTCGTGCAGCACCTTGTAGTGCTTGAGGCTGTGCATCAGCGCCGTCGGCGCGCTGGCGGGATCGCTGGTCAGAAATACGGCGGTACCGGAAACCCGCTGCGGCGGCCGCTTTTCTAGCATCGCCACGAGGTCGGTCAGCGGAAACTCCAGCTTGCGCGATTTTTCGAACAGAAGCCTGCTGCCGCGCCGCCAGGTGTACATCAGCAGCATCACGACGGCTCCGAGCGCCAATGGCACCCAACCGCCTTCGAATACCTTCAACAGGTTCGCCGCGAGGAACGTCAGATCGAGAAACAGGAATGGCGCAATCAGCGCCGCGGCCGCCAACGCCGACCATCTCCAGACTCTCCAGATCACGACAAAACCCATCATCGCCGTGACCACCATGGTACCGGTCACGGCGATACCATAGGCCGATGCCAGCGCGCTTGAGGAGCGGAACATCAACACCAGCAGAATCACGCTGATGAACAGCAGCATATTGATGCGCGGGATATAGATCTGGCCGGAATGGGTTTCCGACGTATGGCGGATTTCAAATCGCGGCAGCAGGCCGAGCTGAATGGCCTGACGCGTCAACGAATAGGCGCCGGTGATCACGGCCTGGCTTGCAATGACCGTCGCCACGGTGGCGAGACCGACCATCGGCAGCAATGCCCAATCCGGAAACATCAGGAAGAAAGGATTTTCCACCGCTTTCGGGTCGGCGATGACCAGAGCGCCCTGCCCCAGATAGTTCAGCGCCAGCGACGGCAGTACGATGAAAAGCCAGGCGGTCTGGATCGGCCGTTTGCCAAAATGCCCGAGATCGGCATAGAGCGCCTCGGCACCGGTGACCGCGAGAAACACCGCGCCCAGCGTGACGAAGCCGACGATGCCGTGGTGGAGCATGAATGAGACGGCATGGAGCGGATTTAACGCAAGCAAGACCTCGGGATGCTGCATGATTGCAGGAATCGCCGCGATCGCGATCACGGCGAACCAGATACACATCACCGGCCCAAAGAAGGCGGCAACACGCGCCGTGCCGCGCGACTGAGCCGCAAACAACGCCGCCAGGATGAGCACCGTCAGCGGCACCACATAGGGCTCGAACGTCTCAGTGACGAGCTTGATACCTTCGATCGCGGAAAGCACCGACAGCGCCGGCGTGATCACCGCGTCGCCATAAAACAGCGCGCCGCTGATGATCCCGAGCAGCACAATCGTGCCGGCGCCATGGCCGACCGCGCGCTGTGCCAGCGCCATCAATGCCAGCGTTCCGCCCTCGCCGTTATTGTCTGCGCGAAGCAGGATCACCACGTATTTAAGCGTCACCACGATGATCAGCGCCCACAAGATCAATGAGAGAACGCCGACTACGGCTTGCGGAGTGACAGCGCCCGCAGAACTGCTGGCCGCGACGACGGCTTCGCGGAACGCGTAAAGCGGACTGGTGCCGATGTCGCCGTAGACGACACCGATGCTGCCGACCAGGAGCGCCGTGAAGCGGGCAATGGAATGGGCCTCGCCATGACCATTGGCCGCCGCGGATTCCGCGGCGGGAGCTACAACATCGCTAGCCATGGGAGTTGGGGCCTCAAAAAGCTTCACTGCACAGTAGCAAAGCGACGCGGCATATAGTCCCGCGCTTCAAGCGTAGCCTAGTCTGATTCCAGGCCCGCGCCATGCAAAAATGCATAAACTGCTAGATGGTAACTTGGGTCCCCACTTCAACCACCCGACCCGTTGGAATCTGGAAATAGTCGGTGGCGTCATTCGCCGACCGGCTCATCGCGATAAACAGGTGATCCTGCCACAGCGGCATTCCCGACTGCGACGATGGCTTCAGCGAACGCCGCGACACGAAAAACGACGTTGACATGATATCGAACTGCCAACCGAGCTTTCGCGCGATCACCAGCGCCTTTGGAACATTCGGAGACTCCATGAAGCCGAAGCGCAGCCGGACCAGCGCAAATTTGTCGCTGATGGTTTCCATCCGGACGCGCTCGGCCAGGTCAACGCGCGGGGTCTGCGCGGTTTCGATGGTCAGGATGACGTTGTGCTCGTGAAGCACCTTGTTATGCTTGAGATTGTGCAGCAGCGCCGTCGGCACGAAATTCGGGTCGCTGGTCAGAAAAACCGCGGTGCCCTTGACGATGTGAGGCGGGCGCTTTTCAAGGCTCTTGATCAGATCTTTGAGGGGAACTTCAATACGCCGGGTCTTCATGGTCAGGATCGCAGCACCCCGGCGCCAGGTCCAGATCATGATCGCCACGGTAAGGCCGAATAGCAGCGGCACCCATGCGCCTTCAAGCAGTTTCAAGAGATTTGCGGCGAAGAAAGTCATGTCGACGACGACAAACGGCAAAATCACCGCCGCTGCGGTGGCCGCGCGCCAATTCCACAATTTCCAGATCACGACGAAACCCATGATGCCGTCGACGACCATGGTGGTGGAGACGGCGATGCCATAGGCGGAGGCCAACCCGCTCGAGGTCCGGAACAACAGCACCAGCAGCATTACGCCGATCAGGAGCATCCTGTTCACCCGCGGCAGATAAATCTGTCCGGCGTGCGTCTCCGAGGTGTAGCGAACCTCGAAGCGCGGCAGCAGACCGAGCTGCACTGCCTGACGGATCAGCGAATACGCCCCTGTGATCACCGCCTGGCTCGCGATCACCGTCGCCGCGGTCGCCAGCACCACCAGCGGCAACAGCAAGATGTCCGGAACCATCCGGTAGAAGGAATTTTCGATCGCCGCAGGATTGGAAAGCACCAGCGCGCCCTGACCGAAGTAGTTGATCAAAAGCGACGGCAACACGAAATACAGCCATGCACCCTGGATCGGCTTGCGTCCGAAGTGACCCAGATCCGCATAGAGCGCCTCGCCGCCGGTCACTGCGAGAAATACCAGTCCCAGGGTCACCAGTCCGATGACGCCGTGGGAAAGCAGAAACTGAATCCCGTACCAGGGATTGATCGCGGCCAACACTGACGGATCGTCGCTGATATGAACAAGTCCCATGACCGCGATGGCGGCGAACCAGACCACCATGACCGGCCCAAAGGCCGATGCCACCCGAGCCGTGCCGCTGCTCTGAACCGAGAACAGCACGACCAGAATCAAGACCGTCAGCGGCACCACATAATGGTCAAGCGCAGGCGCCGCCAACTTGAGACCTTCGACCGCCGATAGTACCGAGATCGCCGGTGTGATCATGGAATCGCCGATGAACATCGACGCACCGATGACACCCAGCGCCAGCAATGGCCAACTTCTCCGGCCCAATGCCCGCTGGCCCAGCGCCATCAGCGAAAGCGTGCCACCCTCGCCGTTATTGTCGGCGCGCAGCAGCAGCAGAACGTATTTTGCGGTGACGACGATAAAGAGCGACCACAGGATCAGGGACAGAACCCCGAGCACAATGACTCGCGTGACCGGCTGGCCATGCGCCGCACTGGCAACAGCCTCGCGAAACGCATATAGCGGCGAGGTTCCGATATCGCCAAAGACTACGCCGATACTTCCCAGCGTCAGTGCCCAAAAGCCGGTCGAGACCGGGCCTTCATGGGTTTCTGTTGATGTGACGCTGACCGCCATGACGGGAGAGAACGCTCTATCGAATGATATGATCCGGGCCGGCTATCGACGCCTTCCCGCAAAGCTTGTCAACCGACCAGCCGTGACAGTGCCAGGCAATGCCGGACCTCCCAGGAAACGCTCCGCGGCAAGTGGTAATATAGTAGTAGGATGAATTAAGGCTTCAGGCCAGGCGGCAGCGGCGGCGCTTCACGCATCAGCGTGATGGTCACGCGCCGGTTCGCCGATAGCGAGGGATCGTCGGGGAAGAGTGGCTGGCCGTCAGCTTTTCCGGAAACCGCAAAAATGTGGGCTGGTGGCAATCCTTCCCTCTCGAGAATCTGCCGCACGGCGTTGGCCCGGTCCGCCGAAAGATCGAACGCTCCATAGCCGCTTTGCGCCGGCACGAAACCCGCCGCGGTGTGACCGATGATCGAGATTCGCAGCGGCGTCGCCTTCAGCGGAGCCGCAAGCTTCTGGATCAGCCGGCGCGTCCGTTCGTACGGCAGCTTGGAGCCATCGGCAAACATCGACCGCCCGTCCTGATCGACGATTTCGAGGTTGAGGCCCTGACTGGTCTCCTCAAACATGATGTGTTTCGAGATTTCGGTCAGTTCCGGCATGTCCTGTAATGCCTGCCGCAACGATGCCGAGGCGAGTGCGAATTCGCGATCGACTTTGAGGCGGGCGCCGGACGTAAGGTTTCGTTCCTGTTGATCCGGGGTGGGCGTATTGGATGCTTCCTCGGGCGGAATGTGCGCGGTGTTTTTCAGCTTCGGCCTCGTCGGCAGGCCGTCGGTTTCGATGATCCCGGTGTGACGCGCTTCGGTCTGCACGCCGAATGCCTCCCGCATCGAGCCCGCGACGATTTTCAGCTTTTGCTGGTCCTGGTTGGAGAAGGCGACGAGCATCACAAAGAAGCTCATCATCAAGCCCATGAGGTCGGCGAACGACACGTACCA
>Ga0307308_10000321_pt1 | contig 16437 bp, 16 predicted proteins | sample ER_DNA_195_FD_194501 | JGI IMG/M metagenome (GOLD analysis project Ga0307308, IMG submission 194501) | Bulk soil microbial communities from the East River watershed near Crested Butte, Colorado, United States - ER_DNA_195 | ecosystem: Environmental > Terrestrial > Soil > Floodplain | place...
ACCGCCACCGCCGCCAGCACTCGTCCTCGACGGAATACCTATTTATGGCCGCGCACAGAGGCTCTCAAAATCAGAACTTCGCGCTGCCATAGCGGAGGACAGAAGGTCATCGCCCGGAGACAAAATCTATTCGATTGAGGTTGTGAGTTCGTCTGAGGTTCGCGTTTACCACACTGAGAGAAGCAAGCGGTTGGAAGAATATGATGTTTTGTGTCGCGCGCATGGCAGTTGGCAAGCCCGGGAGCGAATGATTAGTGGTTCCGCGCTCCTTGTCCCCACCGACTGATGGGGATATGCAACTGTTCCGGTCTAACCAATCGATGAAGCCAACGGCCCCATTTGGAGACAACTTCAGCGTGTTTGCCACGACACCCTGCCGTGGCTTATCTCTGTCTCGTTAGATGAATGAGCGTCTAGCTCTTCTGGCCGTGATTTGTGCAGCGTTTGTTGCAGGATGTCAGAACAGTGGCGACGCGGGCCGAACGCTCGCAGCGCCAGACATGTATTCGAGCGAAGATCACCATTGGATGGATAAGCTCGACGAGGTTGCCGCTGATCGCGGATACTTCTCGCGTCCGGACTACGAACCGAAAGCCGCGCCGTACCGGACTGTGATGACGTACACGAAGATGATTACGAAAACTGATTCGATCACGTTCCTGCTCGCACAAGACCGCTCCACAAAAAAATACTTCGTTATTGTTTGGGATCTCCGCACGTCGCGTTCTTGGAGCAGCGAGGCTCTACAAGTCAAGACGGCGATTGGCGACCGGATCGGGCACGATAACGTACGTCTGACAAAGCCGTGGATGGAGCATTATTCATCTAACCAATCGCTGGAGCCAACCGCTGGCCGCTGTGATAAGTTACTTTGATTTTATGAAACAGTTCTCGATGCTTGCAACGCTCGCCGCCGCCAGCGGTGGCTCAGCTCCGTCTCGTTAGGCCATCAGATGGTTCCCACGGTGTCAGTTATCCGCAGGCAATGTGTAATCCGTAGCCTTCGGAACCTTGATGCCCTTCTGGTGGTCAGCGTTACTTTGCTTGTCACAGCTGCCCCCCTGCTTCCTCGCAAGGCAGCGATGGGCGCTGCGAGCGGAATCGCCGTGTTGGCTGTGCTGGCCTGGTACAAGCGGTGTGCGGCAGCAGCGCCGTATTCGATCTTCTGCGTGGTCTGCCTCGGCCTGGTCTTTTCTGGGGTGCGGTATTTTCAGGTCGTCCTGGCCGTTGGTCTGCTTGGTTACGCGGGGGTCGTGCGCGTTGTTCCTTGGCTGCGGGGGACAGCCACATGGGCTCGCTGCGGATCTTTCGACGCAACAGTCCGCTTCCTCTGCGTATGCGCATGGCTCCTCGCAGCGGTCGCGCTTCTCAGCTGGTACCTTCTTCTGCAGCCGAACATTGCGGACATCGTCAAAGCCTTTGTGCCGGCGCTGCCATTGGGACTGCTGATTGCCGGCGGCTTGCTCTTTTCGATGGTCAACGCAGCCGTCGAAGAAGGCGCCTATCGCGGTGTGATCTTGCACGCGCTGGATAGCTCACTCGGGCCCGGATTCGCGGCTCTTCTGCTGCAAGCCGTCGCCTTCGGCGCAATCCATATTAGAGGGTTCCCGCGCGGCTTGCTCGGCGTGGGCCTCGCCTGTATCTATGGGTTGCTCATGGGAGTCATTCGGCGACGCGCTGGCGGCATGTTCGCTCCATGGATAGCGCACGTTTTCACAGACGTCGTGATCGCGGGAATCATCCTCTTCCTGGCGCGGCCTAACCAGGCGATGCAGCGAACCGCTGGCCGCTCCGCGTTCCAGCTTTCGATGACTTCCACGTTTAACCCGCAGCCACGCTCGCTCTCGCCAGCGGTCGCTGATCTTGTGTCTCGTTAGGTCCCGGTACATGCGCCGCGATTTTGTGTGCTTTGGCTCGATGGGAAGAAGCATTGCATTTTAGCATCGAGCTATGCCGCGCATTTTGTTCTTGCCCGACCAACAATACGTTGAGGCTTCCGATTTAGAGAGTGTCCTCTCGGCGGCTCTCCGTGGAGGCATTCCTCATACGAATGAATGCGGTGGGAACGCGCGATGTTCGACCTGCCGTGTGCTCGTCCTCAACGGTTTGCAGTTCTGTTCTCCACGCAATGAGAAAGAACAGGCGCTCGCTAAGCAACTGCACTTCGGCGAAAGAGTTCGCTTAGCGTGCCAGACTACTATCGTAGGAAACGTGACGTTGCGGAGGCTCGTCCTGGACGCAAAGGACGCGGGACTCACGGACCAAAGGAAGGAGGGAACAACCCATGGCTCGGTGGGTGAAGAACGGCAGATTGCTATTCTCTTTGTCGACATACGCGGTTCAACGCGCTTTGCTGAATCGGTTCCTCCCTTCGATGTGATTCATGTTCTTCGGCGCTTCTACCATCACATGGAGAGAGCTGTCATGGATAATGGCGGCCACGTCGCCTGTTACACTGGTGATGGATTAATGGCGCTCTTCGGAGTTGAGCGGTCAGAATGTGCGCCCCTCGAAGCGGTAATGGCTGGCCTTGATATGCTCCGCTACGTAAAAGAGGATCTACAGCCATATGTGAAGAGATTGTTCCAATGCTCTTTTGGAATTGGAGTCGGCGTGCACTTTGGCGAAGCAATCGTCGGCACGGTGGGCGGTGGCCCGCAAGAGCGAGTCACTGCGATTGGGGACGCCGTAAACATCGCGAACCGAATTGAGCGGGCGAATAAAAGAGCTGGAACCGAGTTTCTAGTGTCTGATGCTGTACTCGGCGCAATCGAGGGGCAGGTTCGCCTGGGGAGAGCCATTAGCGTGAAACTTCCTGGTAAGACTGGCAAACACGCCCTCCACGAGGTTGTCGGTGTCCGAATGGCGCGGCGCAAGCGGCGGGCAAGCTCATTAATGTCATGAACTGCTCAAGACCTAACCAGGCGATGCAGCCAACCGCTGGCCGGCGTACTGCCTCGCTTCACTTTATGAAAGCACGTTTATTGCAATTCACGCTCGCTGTCCCCAGCGGTGGCTGATCTAATTCTCGTTAGCCCTCAAACGTCGTTTCGGAACGTAAATGAGACTTGTCCTTCTTGGTAACTCGGGCGCCGGCAAGAGCATGATGGCTCGCCGAATTATCGGCAACGAGAATATCCCGCGGTTGTCCTTGGATGAAATCGCTTGGGATGAGGGCGCGAAGCGGAAACCTTTAGACGCGAGCCTGCGACAACTCCACGCGTTCATTCAGACCCATGATCGATGGATCATTGAAGGGTGTTATAGCGACCTGGTCGAGGCCGCGCTTCCCTATTGCTCGGAGTTGAGGTTCTTAAATCCTGGCATTGAGGCGTGTGTAGCCCACTGCAACCGCCGGCCATGGGAGCCCGAAAAGTTCCCATCCGCAGCCGAGCAAGAGGCGATGCTGCATAGGCTCATCCAATGGGTTAAAGATTACGAGTCCCGTGACGATGAGTACAGCCTAAAGCGCCACCGCCGAGTTTTCGACAACTACACCGGCCCAAAGCGTGAATACACCTCAGTTGCTTCGTATGCAGGAAGCTAACCACAGCGTGGAGCGGACGGGAGCCAGCCGATCGGCCCGCTCACAATTCGGGCGTCAGTGGCGGCTGGCTCTCGCCGCTCACGCTGAACGTTAGCCGCTCCGTCTCGTTAAGTCTTATGACCAGCAGGTTCGTTTGTCTCATTATCGGTGTTTTCGCATTAGGCAGTCTCGCTGTTGGCCAGACCATCGGCGATCCGGCGCGGATCGAAGTTTATGTTACGCCCTATTACAATTCCAAGGGCCCAGTCATAAATTTCGGTCCGTTCAGCAAAGGTTTGGCCGCAAATAATGAAGCAGAGTTCGTCGCGACGATCGCGAAGATGAAACAGGCGTGGGACAATCTCACATTTCCAGAGATGTATGTCGCCGCCATTCGACTCTATGATCAAGGCTTCAGAAACGACGCGACCTACTGGTTTTACTCGGCTCAGTATCGCGGTCGTCTGCTGGCGAGTTTGGTCGATCGAGAAAAGATGGGCAGCATGGGCGATCCGGCCTTCGAACTGGTCCAGGCTGCGAACGCCTTTCAGCAATTGGTGGGGCCGTACATCAACGGTTATGCCTTCGGCGACATCGATAACCTCGTTCAGATTGTCGAGAGAGTTCAGAAAGAAAACAGAGCCTTACCTGATCTGAACAAGATTTACCCGGGCGTGATTTTTAAAAAGAAATCGGAATGGGAGGCGGGAAACAGTGCTCTCAACGAAGGACTGACAAAGTTCCTCGCGACGTTGAAGGAACAAAAGGCAGACATCAAACGGCAAAGGGCCGAGCGGGGTATGGACGTCAAATTTTCCAAGCTTCCAAACAAACCGCTGCCAAACAGCTCGGGATCTTCGTCGCGTTAGGCGAAAATATTTGTTACAGCTCCATTCATGAGATCCGTTCTAGTGTTTACGTCTCTTTTCACTGTTGCGATCCAGATCCTGTGCTTCGCAGACGTAACGAAGCTTGCGGGAGAGGATCGCAGAGTGTTGCAGGATTTCTCGCGCTTCCACGAAGTTCATTCCACGAGCAACCTGCCTTCGACAATCGTCGCGCTTTGTGCCGGCGATAACGGCAGACTCGCAGACCCGGGCCAGAAGTGGAACGCGACTTGCGTCATTACGGATCCAACTCTGCCAGGCAAGCGCCTCATTTGGGCAGCGGTTAGCGGCGAGTATTACGTCGTTCATTACGAGCGCGGCGGAATCGATCACAGTTTTCACATGTTGGTTGCCAAGCTCATCAAGAATGACGCGAAACCCAAAGTCGTTTGGCGTGCCATCGGAGGTTCGCTCAAGGATTACGCAGCATTTGTTGAGGCATTGCGAAGCGGGAAGTTGGACGACCGTTTGGATTGGCATTGAGCAGCGCCGTAGCTTCTCGCTGATGCGACGAGCGATTCCGGGACAGCTGCCTTTTCTTGATCCAGGCAATTCTGTAAATTCTGTCCATATCTTTTATGCAACTTGATGGAATTGATCATATAGCTCTCGGTGTGCGCGACATCGAGCGGTCAGCCAAGTGGTACATCGACGTTCTCGGGTTCGAGCGACTTCACGAAGGCATGTGGGACGGCGTGCCGACGTTTATTGGCAAAGGAAATACTGGGATTGCGTTATTTCCGGCGAGCCACGAGGCAACACGGCCAGCTCACCGTGAAGTCCGAATGCTTCACCTCGCCTTCCGCGCGAACCGGGAAAATTTTCTCGTCGCGCAGCGCGAACTAAAAAAGCGCGGAATCAAATTCGAATTCCAAGACCACGAAATTTCGCACTCGATCTATTTTCGCGATCCCGACGGCCACCAGCTTGAGATCACGACGTACGAATTGGAATGACCGCCATCGCCGCAACCTCGACGCGAATTAGGCCCGCGCGCGACGAATGAAACCATGACCGCGTACTGTCTGATTCACGGAAGTGGGCAGGGACCCGATGGCTGGAGGCTGCTGGTCCACGAACTGGAGCGGCGGGATCATCGCGTTCTCACCCCTGCGTTTCAAGTGAGCAGGACCGACGAGGGCGCGGCCTGGCATGCTGAGACCATCGTGAACGCCCTCGACCGCTCTGGTATGAACCCGGCTGATGTCGTCTGCGTCGCACACTCCGCCTTGATTGCCGAACGCTGGTCCCCGCGTCGCATGGTGTTTCTGGCGGCAGTGGTTCCGCGCCCGGGTGTGAGTATCATTGAGCAATACCGGGCCGATCCGCCGATGTTCAATCCGGCTTGGGTCGGACAGAATCCACTTGAGGACAGGGTAGCTTTGGACTTCGTGTACCACGACTGTCCCCCTGATCGTCTCGACTGGGCACTGTCGACGCGGCTGGTGTTCTATGCAAAACGCGCCATGGAGGAACCGTGCCCACTCCGTTCTTGGCCTGCTGTACCGTCCACGTACGTCGTGTGTTCCGACGACCGGACGATCACGCCGGCGTGGCAGCGCAAGGCCGCTCGAGAGTTGCTCGGAGTGGAGCCGATTGAGCTGCCCGGCGGACACTTCCCACATGTCAGTCGTCCTGACGCGCTCGCGGACGTTTTGGAGCGGGTGGACAACAGATGACTGTTCCGCATAACGAGGCGCTGCAGCGAACCGCTCCGCCGCACAGATGCGTTCGACTTCAACCTTGTAGGCCAGGCGATCCGCTTTCCGGCAACCGGTCGACAGTGCGATAGTTCTGAAGCAGCTAGAGATTCCTCGACTTCGCTCGGAATGACAGGCTAAGCCGACGACGCGACCCTTGAACTTAGGCCACTCTGCCGCAGCAGTTCTTGTATTTTTTCCCGCTGCCGCAGGGACACGGCTCGTTGCGGCCGACTTTTGGTATCGAACGACGAATTGGCAGATCGATTGAAACCTCCCCGGCGCCGTCGCCGTCCCCTGCAGCAACTCCGGCCATCGCGCCGACGGGCTGTGGCTGACGTGCGCGCGACGGCGCGCCCGCAGCGGGCGCGGTTGGTGCGTGCTCGCGCAGCAAGAATTGCGGCAACGTCGCCAGGAAGTTTTCGAACGCCTGGAGGTTCGAAGTGCTGCGGAAGAGATTGTTCAGCACTTCGTTCTTAATGTTCGCCATTAATTCGACAAACATGTCGTAGGCTTCGGTCTTGTATTCGATGAGCGGGTCCTTTTGCGCGTAGCCGCGGAGATAAACGCCTTCGCGCAATGCGTCCATGGCGTAGAGATGCTCCTGCCACAGCCGATCGATCCCGTTGAGAATGATGTAGCGCTCCAAACTTTTGACGGCAGTCGGTTCTTCGTAGGCCGATTTGCGCTCGTACGCGTTTTTGATCTTTTCAACCAGAAAGTGCGCGTTTTCATCGACACTCCGCGTTTCAAATTCTGCTTTCTCCTTGTTCAGGCCGAGCGGAAATGTCGTGTTCACCCAGTGGATGAGACCGGTGTAATTGGGTTCATCGACATCGAGATATTCCTTCACTTTTGCCGGCACGGCTTCGTCGACCACTTCGTAGATGAGCTTTCGCGGCTCCTCGGAATCGATGACTTCATTGCGATACGTGTAAACGACTTCGCGCTGCATGTTCATCACATCGTCGAAATCGAGCGTGCGTTTTCGGATAAGATAGTTGCGTTGCTCCACGCGTTTCTGCGCGGTCTCAACCGATTTATTGAGCCAGCGATGCTCAAGCTCCTGGCCTTCCTCGAGTCCGAAGCGCTCCATAATTCTCGTCATGCGATCGGCCGCGCCGAAATTGCGCATCAGATCGTCTTCGAAACTCACGTAGAACCGCGATGCGCCCGGATCGCCCTGGCGCGCGCAACGCCCGCGTAATTGACGATCGATTCTGCGCGCCTCGTGCCGTTCGGTACCGATCACCTTCAGCCCGCCAAGCTCGGTCACGCCAGGCCCGAGTTTAATATCGGTGCCGCGCCCGGCCATGTTCGTCGAAATTGTGACCGTGCCCGGTTGTCCAGCGCGAGCTACGATCTCGGCTTCCTGCATGTGAAATTTCGCGTTCAACACGTTGTGCGGGATCTTCTCGCGCTTCAGCATTCGGCTGAGTAACTCCGAGGATTCCACACTTACCGAGCCAACGAGCACCGGCTGAGTTTTCGCGTGAGCTTCTTTGATCTCCTTAATAACCGAGTTGTATTTTTCGCGCCGCGTCTTGTAGATGCGATCGTTATAATCCGTACGGCGCACCGGCCGATTGGTCGGAATGACGTTCACGTCGAGTTTGTAAATATCGTGAAACTCGGCGGCTTCGGTTTCGGCCGTGCCGGTCATTCCCGCCAGTTTTTGATACAGCCTGAAATAATTTTGAATCGTGATCGTCGCTAATGTTTGAGTCTCGCGATCGATCTGAACGCCTTCTTTCGCTTCGACCGCCTGATGCAATCCATCGCTCCAACGCCGGCCCGGCATTTTGCGCCCCGTGAACTCATCAACGATCACAACCTTGTTGTCTTCGATGACGTACTGGACGTCCTTCTCGAACAAGCAGTAGGCGCGAAGCAGCTGCGAGATGTTATGGATACGCTCCGCTTGCGCGTCGCAATGCTGTTGCCGCTCCGCTTTTTTCTTATCCTTCTCCTCATCGGGCAGTTCCGGATCGAGATCGATCTCGGTGAATTCGCTAATCAAATCAGGCAGGACGAATGCGTTCGGATCGTCCGGGTTCAGAAAAACGCGCCCCTGCTCGGAAAGATCGGTTTCATTCGATTTCTCGTCGATTGTAAAAAACAGTTCCTCCTTAAGCTGGAACAATTCCTCCTTCCGCGTGTCCTGATAAAACGAAAGCTCGGCTTTATCGATGGCGCGGCGCTTGTCCGGATCTTCCATCATGCGCAGCAACTGCTTATTTCGCGGTTGCCCTAGTTTCACCTTGAACATGAGGCGCCCGCCCATCTCGACGTCGTCCTGCTCAAATTTTTCGATCGCTTCGCTCGCGAGCCGGTTGCAAAGCATGTTTTGCTTTCGCACCAACTGCTCGATGAGTGGTTTCCATTTGTCGTACTGGTGAGTGGAAATCGTTGCTGGACCGCTAATGATTAGCGGCGTACGGGCTTCATCGATCAGAATGGAATCAACTTCATCGACAATGGCGTACTGATAACCGCGCTGGACTTGTTGCTCGCGAGTCGTGGCCATGCCGTTGTCGCGCAGATAATCGAAACCGAACTCGCTGTTCGTCCCATAGGTGATATCCATCGCGTATTGTTCGCGGCGTACGTCCGGCTCCTGATCGTGTTGAATGCAGCCAACCGTTAGCCCGAGAAAATCGTAAAGCTGTCCCATCCACTCCGCGTCGCGTCGGGCCAGATAATCGTTCACCGTCACCAGATGCGCGCCGCGACCAGTGAGCGCGTTTAAGTATAGCGGCAAAGTTGCGACCAACGTTTTACCCTCGCCGGTGGCCATTTCCGCGATCCTGCCCCGATGCAGAACAACTCCACCGAGTAACTGCACGTCGAAGTGCACCATCTCCCAGGCCATGGGCTGATCGCACACGGTGAAAGTATGTTGCCGTTCTTTCAGCCGGCGCGCCGCGTTTTTGACCACCGCAAACGCTTCCGGCAAAATTTCATCCAGCTTTTTCCATTGCTCCTCGAGCTGCGGAATCTTTGAGACTTCTTCCTTCCAAGCTGCAGTCTTGCCACGCAACTCGTCATCGGACAAGCTTTTGAACTGCTCGTCCAGTTCGTTTATCCGGCGGACAATCGGTGCAAGCCGCCTGAGCTCACGCTGATTTTTCGACCCTAAAATCTTCTTTAAAATCCAACCAACCATTTCACAATCAATATCGGCGAGATTCCGTCACTATCAATTGCTCGCGCCGCTGGCTCGTCGACCCTTCAACGCTTTGCTTATCATGTTGAGCGAAGCGAAACACCTCTGGTTGTCATTTCAACGCTGACCGAGAAAGAATGGGAGCCAAAGATTCTTCGCTTCGCTCAGAATGACAATGTTTGTTCAACGAGGCAGACCTGCCAGCTGCCTTCGCGAGATACGGCGGAGCAGGCGAACCGATGGGCTATAATCATTTTCAAACCCCGTTACAGAAATTTTCGCGGTAATTCGACCGCTCTCTGCAGGAGGCGCAGGTAATGGTTTCGCGAAATCTCGATGCCGCCAAATTGTTGGAGGTGCGGTGTGAGCCATTGCGTGTCGAGCAACACGAATTTGCGAGCGCGCAAATGCTTGACCAACGCCACGAGCGCGACCTTCGATGCATCGGTCGCACGATGAAACATCGATTCGCCAAAAAACGCTCCGCCCAGCGCAACGCCGTAAAGTCCGCCGGCCAGCCTGCCCTCCGTCCAAGCTTCGATTGAATGCGCGTGGCCGAGCTCGTGCAATCGCGTGTAGCTCTCGATAATCTCCTGATTGATCCAAGTATCTGTCCGTTTCGCACAGGCAGCGATCACTTCCGAAAACGCGGCGTTAAGAGTTATTTCAAAAAGCCTTTTGCGCAAGAGACGTCGCAACGCGTGCGGCACATGAAAATCTTCCAAAGGCAAGATGGCGCGTGGATCGGGCGAAAACCATTCGATTGAGTCGTCCTCCATTGCCATCGGAAAAACACCGAGTCGATAGCCCTGCAGCAAAAGTTCCGATGGAATCATGCGAGACAAACGTTGAAGTGTTAACGCGACAAAAACAACGTAAGGCTTCAGCCGTTCAACTCCGAAAGGCTTCGCTAGGAGGCCTCTTCAACAGTATTGCAATGCAACACTTCGTTCTTACAATAGGCAGATGAAACGCATGCCGATCTTGCTCGTGATCGCATGCTTGGTTGTCGCCGGCTGCGCTGATCCCCTGGAACAACGCACGACGCAGGAAGTGCAAGGGCAGTTGGAGCGCGGCGTGACCGGTCAGGGAACGCTCAGCCCGTTGGACCGATCAGCCGACGATCCGGCCGCAGAACATAGCGTCCCACAAACTCACCCGTAGCGCGCGTGAAGATGGCACCCACGTCTGCGCATTCAAAAATTCTCATTCTCGATTTCGGCTCGCAGTACACACAGGTCATAGCGCGACGAATCCGTGAGTGTCAGGTGTATTCGGAGATCGTTCGCTTCGACACGCCAGCCGCCGAAATCGCCGCACTGAAACCCAACGGAATTATCTTTTCTGGCGGGCCAGCCAGTGTTTACGACAAAGGCGCTCCGCAAATCGATGAAGGGATTTTTTCGCTGGGCATACCCGTACTGGGAATTTGTTACGGACTGATGCTGATGGCGCACCACCTTGGCGGCCAGGTAGTGTTTACCGGACGGCGCGAGTATGGCGCTGGCATGTTGCACATTAAGAATGGATCGGAACTGTTCGAAGGATTAGGCAATCAACTCGACGTTTGGAACAGCCATGGTGACGAAGTAACGGCATTGCCGAAAGGTTTTCGCGCTGTCGGCGCAACCGAAGGCTGCGACTTCGCCGCCGTGGAGGACCCGCAACGCAGACTTTACGGATTGCAATTTCATCCCGAAGTCGCGCACACGCCACGCGGCAGAGAGATTCTGCAGAATTTTGTCTTTCACATCTGCCACTGCGCGATGGACTGGACGATGGGCTCCTTTATCGAAGAGGCTTGCGCCCGCGTCAGGAAACAGGTCGGCGATCAAAAGGTGGTGCTCGGTTTAAGCGGCGGAGTCGATTCTTCAGTGACCGCGGCGCTGTTGCACAAGGCGATCGGCGAACAGCTCACTTGTATTTTCGTGAATAACGGACTGCTCCGCGCACGCGAGGAAGAAATCGTGCAGCGTGTTTTCGGCGAGAATTTCCACGTGCGTCTAAAATACGTCGATGCGAGTGATCGCTTCCTCGCATTGCTGAAGGGCGTGATCGATCCCGAGGCCAAGCGAAAGCTGATCGGCAATGAATTTATCAAAGTGTTTCAACACGCGACCGAGGAATTGCTCGAAGAGGACCGGAGAAACGGCGAGCGCAGACTCGCCACGGCGAGTCCGTACGCTGGCGGACACAGCGGTTACAAGTTTCTCGCGCAGGGAACGCTATACCCTGACGTGATTGAGAGCGTCTCGATTGCGGGCAATCCGGCGCAAGTCATTAAGAGCCATCACAATGTCGGCGGATTGCCAGAAAAAATGCACTTCGAACTCGTCGAGCCGGTGCGCCAATTGTTCAAAGATGAAGTGCGTCAGGCAGGATTGCAGCTCGGTTTGCCGAAGGAGATTGTTTATCGTCAGCCTTTCCCAGGGCCAGGCCTCGCTGTTCGTATCCTCGGTGAAGTCACGCCCGAGCGATTGTCGATCTTGCGCGAGGCGGACACGATTGTGCAAAGCGAAATGGAAGCCGCCGACTGGTATTACAAAGTCTGGCAATCCTTTGCCGTTTTGCTTCCCGTGCAATCAGTCGGCGTGATGGGCGATCAACGAACCTACGAAAACACGGTCGTCCTTCGCATCGTTGAGAGTCAGGATGGTATGACTGCCGACTGGGTTCGGCTTCCGTACGAATTGCTGGCACGCATATCAAGCCGCATCAGCAACGAAGTCAAAGGCGTCAACCGCGTCTGTTACGACATCTCCAGCAAACCGCCCAGCACGATCGAGTGGGAGTAAACTAATTTTCGATTGCCGATTTTCGATTTGAGAATGCTCGAATTAATCAATCTGCGCGAGAGCGCTCATGAATTCCGAGAAATCCCTGCCGTTGCGCGCCGCGTGGTTAAGGGCGTCGAGCCGCGCATTCATCGCTGGCTCGGGAAGAGCGACGCGGCATGACTGTGCTCCGCTCGCAAAGACGATTTCGTCCCATTGAATGGAGGAAATCTCCTCGTTGAAACGCGCGACGGCGCGACCACGGAAAAACGCGCGCGTCGTTTCCGGCGGATTAAAGATTGCGGCCTTAATTTCATCCTCGGTCGTCACACGGCGCATCAGACCTTTGCGCATGAGCTCATAGTACATCCCATGATCGAGATCGAGGTTGTGATATTCCAGATCGATCGATTGCAGCCAGGGGTTGCTCCATGAAAGTTTTTCCTCTTCCTGCAATGCGTCCAGCAAGAACTTCTTGGCCGCCCAGTCAACGCGGTCTCGCGTTGACGTTGGATCGCGCTCCAAATCGTTGAGAACATTTTCCCATTCGCGCAATATCCATTCGCGCTCTTCATCGCTGCCTGACGAAGGCGGATACACCTTGGTGGCGGCGCCTAAATAGATCCGTTGGACGTCGATTGCAGAGATTTTGCGCCCATCCTTCAATTCGATGATCCAATCGTAAGTCTGATCACGGCTAATTGATTTGTTGGCGTCGACCGGTTGCGCGATCTCGAGCTGAGGCGCTTCTCCGCGTTCAATTAGATCCAAAATCAGCGCGCTGGTCCCTATTTTCATCGCCGTGGCCCATTCGCTCATGTTCGAATCTCCCAGAATAACGTGAAACCGGCGATAGCGGCTCGCGTCCACGTGCGGCTCGTCGCGCGTGTTGATTAACGGACGCCGGTTCATTGTGTCGATGCTCACCACCACACTGAAGAAATCGGCGCGCTGGGAAATTTGGTAAATGCCAGACTCGCCTTGCGCGCTCTCCGCTTCCACACCCATCTTACCGGCGCCCGCGAAAATCTGTCGTGTAACGAGAAACGGCAGAATGCCGGCGACGATCCGGTCCCATGCGATATCGCGACTCATCAGGTAATTGTCGTGACAGCCGTAACTGTGCCCGGCGAAGTCAGTATTGTTTTTGTAGAGACGAACTTCGTAACCCGCAGGCAACTTCTGATTCCGACGACGCGCGCACTCCGCGAGAATGCGCTCGCCCGCCTTATCCTGCGCAACGATCTGGCGAAGCGTCGTGCACTCTGGCGTAGAATATTCCGGATGCGCGTGATCGTTATAGAAGCGGGCGCCGTTTGAAAGAACAAGGTCGCTTTTAATCTCCTCGAAGCTAAGTGGGCGCCGTTTATCAATCTCGTAGTAAGCCGATTCGTCCGTGTCCTGAAGTAATTCGCGCGCACGGAACCCGCGCGCATCCAGATGCGGATCCTCTAAGTCGTAGTCCCATTTCATCAACGCGCCGTGCTCGGTATAACGCCGCACCAGCTCGATCGATTCGGCCACCACATCGACGGTGTCCGCACCGCTTAGAGTGATCCCGTACTCCGTCTCCAGCCCAAAGACGCGTTTCATCAAGCGCTGCTATTTCCCAGGTTTTCGAGGCAAAGCATAACCCCGATGATGCTAAATCGGCGCGGCACGACGGCCATTTTCCTTCGCGGCTTAGATTACACCAAGCGTTGCGTGTGCGCGTGCATCGGAAACCGGTTTCACAGGCGAAATCTTCACGACGTTTTCGGGATCATAGTCGATTAGCTTGAGCCAATCTTCGGTGATGTCGGTCGTCGGGAAAATATCGTTTTCGATGTACTCGGCATTGAATGCGAGTTGCAAATCGGTTTCCCGGATGCCTTCCTCCTGCTGGGTGGCAATAGCCCGTTTGATCGCCGTCGCTTTCGCGCGCTCGATGATGGAGGCAATGATTGCGCCACTGATCAGATCGCTGCGGTAAAGCGTCTCCTTGCGCCCGCTGCGGAGCGTTACTTCTAAAAATCTATTTTCGTCGCGGTGCGCAAACTGCCAGTCCACAAATCGCTCGATCAAACGCTCGATGGACGCTCCCAATCCATCGGCTTCTTTCGCAAGCACACCATCATAAGGAAGGCTGTCTGTAAGATAGATACGGTAAATTTCGCGAGCGCCCTGCTTGTCCGGCCTATTGACCTTGATTTTCCGGTCGATTCGGCCCGGACGCAGAATTGCCGGATCAATCAGATCGGCTCGATTCGAAGCGAGAATAATTACGACGTCGTTTAGCGAATCGATTCCGTCCATCTCGGAGCAGAACATCGGCACGAGCGTCGAGAGAATACTCGAGTGGCGCGATGCGCGGCGGGTGCCGAGAACCGATTCGGCCTCGTCAATAAACAGAAACGGCATGAATCCCTCACTTTTCTTCTCGCGAGCGGTCGCAAAAATTTCGCGCACCATTCGCTCCGATTCGCCCACCCACATGTTCAGAATCTCGGGACCTTTGACGTGCATGAAGTATTCGCTCATCTCGGTTCCGGCTCTTTCCCGAAGCTGCTTTGTCAAATTGTAAGCAGTCGCCTTTCCAATCAGCGTCTTCCCGCAACCGGGTGGACCGTAAAGCAGAAAACCTTTGGGCGTGGCGTGCTGAAATTTGTGGAAAAGATCAGGATGCAAAAGCGGCAACTCGATGGCGTCTTTGATTGCCTGGAGCGCCGTCTCCTGGCCTCCAACCTTTTCCCACGGCAGCTCGGGTACATTGTCGAGATAATGTTCGTGCGATTTTGTGCTCGAAAGCGTCTCCAGCGCCATCCGGTAATTTGAGTCAACGCGGACTTCGTCGCCCGATTTCAAGGTTGCGTGCGCAAGATCAGCGGAACGCTGTAACACCATCGATTGCAGGCCGTGCTCGGATCCGACACGCAATCGGTCTTTACCCAAAACTTCGGTAATTTTTGTCACCGGCCCGGCCGTCTCGAATCCAAGATCGCCGACAATAACGAAAGCTTCGTTGACCAGCACGCGCGTTCCTTTTTTCAATTTCGCGAGCGGAATGCGTGGATCAATGTTGCAATAGTAGTCCGCGCCTCCTACCACGATGTGCGCTGTGTCTTTCGATGTAGCGCCGAGAAACGTGCCGATCCGGTTTGCCGGCGAAGTCACTTTCTTGATGACTTCCTCAAGCTTCTCGATCATTCTGCGCGCCTCGATCATCGTCTCCTGTTGATCGAAAATCTGCGGCCGCAGATCCAAGAGATCCCGCCGAACTGGATCGCCCGGCGGCAATGAAGACATTACTCGATCAAATGCGTCAACAAGATTGTCCGGAGCCGAGTCCCCAACCCCGTCCTGAAGTCCCTCGCTGCGCTTATCGCTCATTTATGGTTTGGGTCAATCCGCCGAACCAAGTCTCACTATAGCTTCATCAGGGCGCATTCGCAATCTTCGACGCCGCCTCTCTACAAAATGTTCAACCAAGTTGTCGGTCTGTTGTTGCGTGAAAGTCTATTCTCCCTCTTGCTCATGCTCTTGAGCGTGTGCCTGCTCGATGCCAAACAGCATGAGCAGCAGAAAGTGCAGGTCTTGCAAAAAAGCAGCGAGTTGCGGCTGAACACGCGGCCGCTACAGTCTATTTTTCCGCGAGGAGCCTTAGCTCAATTGGTTAGAGCGCCGCCCTGTCACGGCGGAGGTTGCGGGTTCGAGCCCCGTAGGCTCCGGTGCCTTTTACTAGATGAGAAACGGCCGCAGGAGCCCGTTGTATGACAATTTGATGACAATTCTTTCTCCCCGTCGCGGGGTTCGACTCCCGTACGCGCTGCCATAGCAAAATGGCGATTACCTAAGTTTTCATGACGGATTCATGACAGAGACACGGCAAAAGGCCGTCTCCTGCTTGCACAGACCGCGCCAGAATCGTTTTTAGCTGCCGGACGCAAGTATCGGACGTCCAAATGCTCGTAATTCCGAGTATTGGGATTCATCGTCATCACATCAAAACGTGGGCTGGCAATCCTGCGCTGCGATTCGAGGATCTTTCCTGATGATCCGGGCAAGATGCGATCGACGATTTCTACACACACTTTACGAAGTCCGCCCGCGCCAAAACCAGTGCATCACCGTCACGCGCCGCCGATGCTATCGCCTTCTAAAAGCTGGCGCTCCTTTACAGGAACATAATGCCAAAGGAATTTGCGCTTGCTCTCCTTATCAAAAGCGATGGATTCCTTCGCTTTTGGATTCGCTTCCAAATCCGAGGAATTCCTCGCATTTGGGTTTGCTTTTGCCAAACCCATGCAACGCTGCGCATTAGCATCGTAGAGTGAACTGGGGCCGTGATCGACGCGCTTTTGTTCTTACGGTAGTCTGACGTGACCTGAAAAAAGATCATTGCCGT
>Ga0307308_10000323_pt1 | contig 16432 bp, 14 predicted proteins | sample ER_DNA_195_FD_194501 | JGI IMG/M metagenome (GOLD analysis project Ga0307308, IMG submission 194501) | Bulk soil microbial communities from the East River watershed near Crested Butte, Colorado, United States - ER_DNA_195 | ecosystem: Environmental > Terrestrial > Soil > Floodplain | place...
CGTACCGCAGCTTCAGAACCGCCTGTTCGCGCTCCGGCAGCTCGGCCACCGCGCGCCGCAGCACGTCCTGCTCGAGGCTGACCCCGATCTCCTCCTCCGGCGGCGCCTGCGCGCTCGCGAAGAGGTCTCCCAGCTCGCCCTCGTTCTCGCCACCGATGGGCCGGTCGAGGCTCGTCACCGCCCGGGCCGCCTGGCGCACCTCTCGCAACTGCTTGAGCGGCAGCCGCGCCCGCTTCGCGATCTCCTCGTCGGTGGGCGGCCGGCCCAGCTTCGGAGCGAGCTCCCGCTCGGCGCGCGCGATCCGCTGCTCGCGCTCGACGATGTGCACCGGGATCCGGATCGTCCGCGACTTGTTGGCGACCCCGCGCTGCACCGCCTGGCGGATCCACCAGGTCGCATACGTCGAGAACTTGAACCCGCGCCGCCAGTCGAACTTCTCGACCGCCCGGATGAGCCCGATGATTCCCTCCTGGATCAGGTCGAGGAGCGAGAGGCCGTGGCCCTGGTAGCGCTTCGCGATCGAGACGACGAGCCGGAGGTTCGAGTTGATCATCCGGTCCTTCGCCTCCTTGTCGCCGCGCTCGATCAGCTTTGCGAGCTCGACCTCTTCCTCGGCGGTCAGCAGCGGCCAGCGTCCGGCCTCGTTGAGGAAGAGCTGCAGCGCGTCGGTCGTCGCAACGGCGAGGTCGCCGTTGACGTACGTGCTCTGCTCGGTCTCGCGGCCACAGTCGTCGCTGACCTCGACCTCGCGCTCGTCGAGCTGTTCGTAGATCTCGCGGACCTCGTCGTCGTCGAGCTCGTGCTCCGCGACGAACTCGCTGAAACGGGTCAGGTTGAGGCAGCCCTGCCGCTCACTTTCGGCGATCAGGGCTGCGATCGCTTCCTGGTGCTGAAGTTCGCTCATGCCCCGTTCTTATCCCCGATCGTAGAGGTCTAACTCAGAGCAGGCCGCAGTAGCGGGCGGTATTCGGCCACGGGGTGTACCCGCGCCCGCGGTGCGCGTGCTCGGCGACCCACATCTGCTCGAGCGGTGACCAGTGGTCGGCCCACCCTCGCCGCAACAGCACTCGCGGCGCATACGCGCGCATGAAGCCGCGATCCATCTGCAGCCCACCCCAGTACGGATCGCCGGAGTCCCGCCAGCTGCCCTCGAGGCGATGGATACAAATCCAGCCGATGCGGTGCGGCGGATGTGCCGCGAGCCGGCGGACGAGGCGGGCCTCCCGCGTCCAGAAGTGCAAGGCCTTGTGCGTATTCAGCGGCACCGCCAGACGAGACCGGCGCTTCCCCATCACGGCCTGCCAGCGCCACGTCACGGCGCGTAGCCTGCGCGTCAGGAGCGCGTTCGCTTGCGGCGCCACCCGCGCCGAGAGCGTGCCGGGCTTCGGTACGGCGCGGTGCGGCGGCGATGCGGCCGAGAGGCCCGAAAGCGTTCCGGCGAGAGCCAGAACAGCCAGGGCCAGCGGCAGCAGCATACGTCTGTCGTCCACGCGCGAAGACCTCCTTGGAAGTCCGATGTCGAAGCGGCTCTCCCCGGAACGCACGTCGCGCGGGCGGCACGGAAGCGTGCTGCGGGGGCCTGGTTTTGCCCGTCCTCGGAGGAAATAGACGTCGGAATACGTCCCGTGGTTAGCCGAGCTCGTGCGCGGAAGCACGAAGTGGCGCGGAAACCCGCTTGGTAGCGTCGCACCTCGTGCGCCGTCTCGTCCTGCTGCTCAGCGCCGTTGTCGCCGTAGACACGATGTTCTACACGGCGCTCGCGCCGCTGCTCCCCCACTTCGCGACCCGCTACGGCCTGGGGAAGGGCGGCGCAGGAGTGCTGGCGGCGATGTATGCGACGGGAGTCCTCCTCGCCGCGGTTCCCGGCGGCATCGCCGCATCCAGGCTCGGTCCCAAGCGGGCGGTGCTGTTCGGCGTGGCGCTCACGGCGCTCGCGAGCCTCGGCTTCGGCCTCGCGAGCGACAAGTGGACACTCAGCGCTGCACGGCTGGTGCAGGGCATCGGCAGCGCGTTCTCCTGGGCCGGCGCCCTCGCCTGGATCGTCGGCGCGGCGCCCCCGCAGCGGCGCGGGACGGTGATCGGAACGACGATGGGCGCGGCGGTCTTCGGCGCGCTCCTCGGGCCCGTGGTCGGAGCGATCGCGACGCTCGCCGGCGTGCGCCCGACGTTCATCGGCGTCAGCGTCGCGGGGTTCGCGCTGTGGGCGTGGGTGGCGAAGCGCCCGGGCGCCCCGGCCCATCCGCAACCGCTCTCGGCCCTGCGCCGCGCCGACGTGCGCCTGCTCGGCGCTCTCTGGCTCCTGGTCCTCCCCGCGTTCCTCTTCGGCGCGCTCGACGTCGTCGCCCCGCTCCACCTCCATGCGCGCGGCTGGGGCGGGGTCGCGATCGGCGGCGTCTTTCTCGTGGCGGCCTCCCTGGAGACCGCGCTCAACCCGCTGCTCGGGAGGTTCACCGACCGGCACGGCCGGACGCTCCCGGTCCGGCTCGCGCTCGTCGGCTCGATCGCCGTGTCGCTCGCGCTCGCCGCGGCCAGCGGGCCCTGGCTCGTCGCGACACTGCTGCTCGTGGCGAGCGTCGTCTATGGCGCGTTCTTCACTCCGGGGATGGCACTCGTCTCTGACACCGCGGAGCAGAACGGCATCGCGCAGGGCCTCGTGTTCGGCGTCATGAACGGTGCGTGGGCAATCGGCAACGTGATCGGGCCGGCGGCGGGCGGCGCCCTCGCGGAATCCGCCGGCGATGCCCTCACCTACCTGCTGCTCGCGGCGCTTTGCCTCGCGACCCTCGGGGTCGCGGTCGTCTACTCCCAGCCGAGGTTGCGGCCGAGCAGCTCGTAGAGCCGGCGGTTCGGCCCGGCGAACTCCGCCGCGAGCCGGGCGCGCGTCTCCGCGTTCATCGGTTCGTACTGCCGGTCGAACACGCGGGGGTAGCTGTCGAGCCGATGTGGCGGGGCCCCGAGGAACTCGAGCACTAGCGCGTGCGTTTGCGCAGGCTCTGCGTCCAGGTCCTCGTTCGGAACGATCAGCAGCTGCTCGCGCGGAAACACCGCGAGCCAGCGCTCGAGCTGTTCCGCGTAGCGGCCGCGTGCGCGGTAGGTGTAGTCCCACCACGCACGGCTGAAGTACGCCGGATCGGCGCGCATCCGCTCCTCCTCGCCGCGCAGGCGCTCGTCCTCCGCCTCGAGCGCGTCCTCGAAGGAGAGCGGCTCGCGGTCGAGGGCGACCTCGTGCTGGTAGTGCGAGAAGGCCCGGTCGACGGGATTACGAACGAGCGCGACCAGCTTCGCATCGGGCACCATCGCGGCGACCCGCCCCGGCGCCAGCGGATGGAAGAGGTAGCTCGGGCTGGCCTCTCCGACCAAGCCGCGCGCCCGCAGCGTGTTCGGGAAGTTGCCGCGGTACCACGCCTCACCGTGCGCGTAGTGCCGGTCGAAGAAGCTGACCTCCTTCCACGACGGCCCGGTGATCTGCGGGTGCTGCCGGAGGTAGGCATAGAGCGCCGTGGTGCCGGCCTTCTGCGCCCCGATGATCAGGAAATCCGGGAGCGGCCTCAGCGCGGCCGTCGCCTTGCCATAGGTCCAGACGGCGTTGCGCAGCACCATGCGCAACGGCTCGGGGATCGTCGGGATCTTCTCTGCCGGCAGCCGCATTTAGGGGTAGCCGAGCTCCTCCATCAGCTCCGCTGCCTCCGACTCGACCTCCGCCACTTGCTCGGGTGTCAGGTTGCGGTGCCAGCGGCCCACGGACTCGGCGTGCACGCGGGCGAGGGCACGCGCGAGGATCACCGGGTCGGCACCGAGGTGCGCTGCGAGCCGCTCCGAGGTGGTCTCGGGATCCGCGGCGAGCTCCTCGTATCGGACCTCGATCGTCGCGGACGGAGCGGCTCCGGCCGCGGTCACGTAGCGGCGCCATGCCCAGCCCGCACGTCGGGCGTCGTTGGCCTGGTCGAACTCCTCGACGCGCTCCGGCTCGACCCAGAACCGGGCGTAGTGACCGTAGGGCTCGCCGACGTCGTCGCGACCCTCACGGCCGGCGCGGAGCCAGCCCTTCTGTAACAGCGAGGACGCGACATCGCGCGGGTCCCGCAGCATGTGGACGATCGCGGCCTGCGGGTAGGCCCGCATGACCGCGCCCAGGACGAACGCCGTCTCCGGCGACTGCTCGACCGCGCGCAGATGACGCACGAGCCCGTAGCGGCGGACTGTCTCGAGCATGTCGCGGAGCTCGGAGGCGGCCTCGCCCTCCGCCGCGGAGACGAGCCGCGGGATCGCGGCCTTCCACGGCTTCAGCTCGCCGAGGTCGACGAGGCCTGGGACGCGCCCGATCGACTCGGCGACGAACGTCGTCCCCGACCTCGGAGCCCCAAGCACGAAGACGGGCCGTTCCGTGACGGCGTCGACATCGTCGCGCCCGTGGCGGTGGGCGCGCGCGAGGACGCGCGCGACCGCGCCGGCGTACAGGCGTGCCTCGGACATGCCGCGGAGCCTACTCGGGCGTCACGTAGGCAGCGGTGAGGCCGCCGTCGACGAGGAAGGTCGCACCCGTCACGTACGAGGACTCGTCCGAAGCGAGGAACAGCGCGCCGAGCGCGACCTCGCGCGGCTTCGCGAGCCGGCCCATGGGCAGGTGCACGCGCCGCCGGTCGTACGCGGCGGGATCGTCCTCGAAGAGCCGCATCAGCATCGGCGTCTCGACTGGCCCCGGGCAGAGCGCGTTCACTCGCACCCCGCGGCGTGCGAACTCGACCGCGAGCTCGCGGGTCAGCGAGAGGACCGCGCCCTTCGACGCCGTGTAGGCGACCTGTGAGGTCGCTGCGCCGACCAGCGCGACGAACGACGCGACGTTGATCACCGAGCCTCCACCCCGCTCGAGCAGGTGCGGGATCCCGTGCTTGCAGCAGAGGAAGACGCCCTTGGCGTTGACGTCGAGCACGCGCTCCCAGGCCTCGGGTGCGGTGTCGAGAACCGATGCGTCGTCCGCGGGCATGATCCCGGCGTTGTTGTAGAGCACGTCGATCCGGCCGTAGCGCTCCGCGGTCGCGGCGTACATCGCCTCCACGCTCGCGGAGTCGGAGACGTCCACCTCCTGGAAGAACGCCTCGCGGCAGTCCGCGGCGGTCTGCTCGCCTTGCTCGGCGCTGACGTCGGCGACGCAGACCGACGCGCCCTCTTCGGAGAACAGCACCGCGGCTTCCCGGCCGATGCCGCCGCCGGCTCCGGTGATGACGACGACCTTGCCGTCGAGCCGGCCCATTAGTCGGTCGAGAGGTACACGTTCTTGATCTCCGAGTAGCCCTCGAGCGCGTGCATCCCGAGCTCCCGCCCGAACCCGGACTGCTTGAACCCGCCGAACGGCGTCGAGGCCCGCACGGACGTATTCGAGTTGATGGAGAGGACACCGGTCTCGAGCGCCCGTGCGACCCGCATCGCGCGCGCACCGTTCTCGGTCCAGATCGAGCCGGAAAGGCCGTACGGCGTGTCGTTCGCGATCCGCACCGCGTCGGCCTCGTCCTCGAAGGGGATCATGGCGGCGACCGGCCCGAACACCTCCTCGCGTGCCACGCGGTCGTCGTTCGTAGCTTCGACCAGCGTGCACGGGAACCAGAAGCCCTTGCCCTCAGGTGTGTTTCCACGATAGACAACATTACCGTCCACGTAGGACGACACCTTCTCGCGCTGCTGGGCCGAGATCAGGGGGCCCATCTCGGTCGCGTCGTCCTCGGGGCTTCCCACGCGCACGCCTTCGGTCGCCGCGACGAGGAGCCCGAGAAACCGGTCATATGCCGAGCGCTCGACGAGGATGCGTGACCGTGCGCAGCAGTCCTGCCCCGCGTTGCCGAAGACCGCGAGCGGAGCTGCCGCCGCGGCCGCCTCGAGATCCGCATCCGCGAAGACGACGTTCGCGGACTTCCCGCCGAGCTCCAGCGTCACCCGCTTGATCGTCTGCGCAGCCCCCGCCATCACCCCGCGCCCGATCTCCGTCGACCCCGTGAAGCCGATCTTCGCCACGTCCGGATGCTCGACCAGGCGCTGGCCGACCACCCGGCCCGGCCCGACCACCACGTTGAGGACCCCGTCAGGGATCTCGGCCTCCAACGCAAGCTCCGCCAGGCGCAGGGCCGACAGCGGCGTGAGCTCGGCCGGCTTCAGCACGACGGTGTTCCCGCAGGCCAACGCAGGCCCGAGCTTCCAGCTCGCGATGTTCAACGGGAAGTTCCAGGGAACGATCAGCCCGACGACCCCGAGCGGCTCGCGGAAGGTCAGGTCCACTCCCCCGGCCACGGGAATCGTCTCGCCGTAGTGCTTGTCCACGGCCCCCGCGTAGAAGTTGAAGACCTCCGCGACCATCGCGACCTCGCCGCGCGAGTCCGAGATCGGCTTGCCGACGTTGCGCGTCTCGAGCAGCGCGAGCTCCTCCGAATGCTCCTCGGCCAGCCCCGCAAGGCGCCGCAGCATCCGAGCCCGGTGCGACGGCGGCACCGCGCGCCACGCGGGAAAGGCCGCCCGGGCCCGTGCGACGGCCTCGTCGGTCTCCTCGACCCCGGCCTCGGCCAATTCCGCGATCGTTTCTTCGGTCGCCGGATTGACGACGCTCACGGCCACGTCAGCCTCGCTCGAAGAGCCGCTCCCGCTCGTAGCAGGTGACCGTCTGGTCGAACAGCCGCTGCTCGGTTCGCGCGTAGTTCAGATAGTGGTCGACGACATCGTCGCCGAGCGCGCTTCGCGCCATCGTCGAGTGCTCGAGCGAGTCGATCGCTTCGCGCAGGGTCGAGGGGACTCGTAACAGGTTCTCGTCTGCATACGCGTTCCCCTCGAACATGGGCGGCGCGTCGAGCTTTTCCTCGATGCCCTGAAGGCCCGCGGCGATCATCGCCGCGAACGCGAGATACGGGTTGGCGTCTGCGCCGGGGATCCGCGACTCGATGCGAAAGCCGTTACCGTGACCGACGACCCGGAAGCCGCACGTGCGATTGTCGTGGCTCCAGGCGAGCGTCGTCGGGGCCCAGCTCTCCGCTGCGTACCGCTTGTACGAGTTCACATTCGGTGCGATGAAGATCGAGAGCTCGCCCATGTAGGCGGTCAGTCCAGCGAGATAGCCGTTGAAGACCGGGCTCGGCCCGTGCCCATCGTCCGTCGGAAAGAGGCTGCGCGAGCCGTCAGGCGACCAGAGGCTCGAGTGGATGTGACAGGAGCTCCCGATCCACGTGTGGTCGGGCTTGGCCATGAAGGTAATCGCCTTGCCGTGCTTCTGGGCGATCTCCTTCGCACCGTTCTTGTAGATCACGTGCCGGTCAGCGGTCGTCAGCGCGTCGGCGAAACGGAAGTTGATCTCATGCTGACCTGGCCACGCTTCGCCCTTCGACGACTCGACGGGAATGCCGGCCGCCTGCATGCTCCGCCTGAGGTCGCCGATCACGTCCTCGTCGAACGTGGTGGCCAGAATGTGGTAGTCGAGGATGTAGGGAACCGACGGAGTGAGGTCTCGAAAGTGTTTGTCGTGGGCCTCCGCATAGGTCTCCTTCAGGAGATAAAACTCGAGCTCGGAGCCGAACATCGGGAGGTAGCCGAGTTCCAGAGCGCGCTCGATCTGACGCTTGAGCACCTGCCGGGGCGACTGGGTGACCGGCTCGCCGTTCTCCCACGCGACGTCGCAAAGGACCAAAGCCGTCCGGTCAAGCCACGGAATGCGGCGCAAGGTGTCGAAGTCGGGGGCGAGGTTGAAGTCCCCGTAGCCCTGTTCCCAGTTCGCCATGTCGTATCCCGGAACCGGGTCCATCTCCATGTCGAGCGCGAGTAGGTAGTTGCAGCCCTCGATCCCGTGGGAGACGGATTCCTCCAGGAAAAAGCCGCCCTCAACCCGTTTCCCGAACAGCCTGCCCTGCATGTCGGTGAAGCATGTGACGACCGTGTCGATCGTGCCGGCCTCGACCTCGTCGCGCAGCTCGTCGAGCGTCAGCATGCCCCGTGCCGCCGGCTCGCTCTGCGGGTGGATCACCTCGGTCATCGTTCTAGGTTACGCGCCTGCAGCAGGCGCAGGCCCGGTCTCCGGCGACTCGGTCGTCATCGGCGCCTCGTCGATCGTCCGCACCGGGCCGGTGTAGCGCTTGTGCGCGTCGAGGACCCACCAGATCCCCACCACCACGCCGACCAGGAGCACGAGCGGCGAGTAGTTCAGCGAGCTCCACTTCCAGCCGCTGTTCCACGGAACCCCGGTGGACGTGAACGGAATGTCGAGCGCATATATGACGAGCAGCACGAAGACGATCGCGCCGGCATTGACCCACTTGTAATGCCGCCCGAGCGTCCACGGGCCGGGCTCGAAGTTATCGCCCTGCCTGAGCCGCAGATAGACGGGGAGGATGTACGCGATATACAGCCCGAGGGTGCAAATCGAGGTGATCGCAAAGTAGGCCCAGGGGACGCCGTTGGTGCCCCAGTACGCGGGAATCGTGATCACGAGCGACGAGGCAGACACCGCCACCACCGCGTAGAGCGGTACCCGTGCCGCGTTGAGCCGGCGGAAGAGCCACCAGCCGGGCATGCCGCGGTCGCGCGAGAACGCGTACCAGGTGCGCGACGCGCTGGTCAGCCCCGCCGCGCCGCAGAACAGCTGCCCCACGGTCGCGATGATCAGGATGAGCTTTGCGCCCCAGAGGTGGTTGGCCATCGCGCTCGTGAAGATCGTCCCGACGAATCCGCCGCTCCCGTCGACCGCCTTCGTGTCGGTGGCGGCGAAGAGGAACGCGAGCAGGATGAACCAGCCGAGCAACGCCGAGTAGAAGATCGACTTCCAGACGCCCTTCGCAGCCCCGAGCGCGGCGCCGCGCGTCTCCTCGGCCGTGTGCGCGGAGGCGTCGTAGCCGGTCTGCGTGTACATGGTCAGGATGAAGCCGATCGGCAGCACGTACAGCCAGAAGAACATCCCGTGCGTGGCCCCACCGTGGAAGCCCGTGTTGTTGTTCAGGTGGCCGAACACGAAACCGGCGCTCTGGTGGTCGTCGGGAACGAAGATCAGGACGCCGAGGATCACCAGCACGCCGAGCACGTGCCAGCCGACCGAGATGTTGTTGAGGAGGGCGAGCAGCGGGTCGGCGAAGATGTTTATGCCGGTGTAGAGGGCGAGGATGATCAGGAACAGCACGAACTGGTGGTGGAGGATCGCCGAGGTGTTAGCCGTCGCGAAGTCGATGCCGCCGATCTTCACGCTGTAGATGCTGAGCACGGCGTTCAGGAAGATCGCCGCGCCGTAGCCCACGCCCGCGACGATGCCGACGAGGCCAATCATGTTGAACCAGCCGGTGAACCAGCTCCAGCCGGCCCCGCCCAGCTTCGCGGCCCACCAGTAGGGACCGCCGGCCGTAGGCATTGCCGACGTGAGCTCGGCCATCGAGAAGCCGACCAGCAGGACGAAGGCGCAGAGAATCGGCCAGCCGAACGCGACGCCGGCCGGGCCGCCCGCGGTCCAGGCGAAGGAGAAGTTCGTGAAGCAGCCCGCGAGGACCGAGATGATCGTGAACGAGATCGCGAAGTTGGTGAAGCTGCTCCAGGCGCGCGAGAGCTCCTGCCTGTAGCCGAGCTCCGCGAGCCGCTGTTCGTCGTGCCCCAGGTGCCGCTCCTCTGCCATTGCCCTTCCTCCCGGTCGGTTGGGGCGACCCTAATTTGCAACACACGTCACAGTCAACCGGCCGCCTGCGGCATCGACCTCCGTGATCCAGCCGGCCGGGAGCGACGCCGAGCGGCCCGGAACCAGGCGCCGCAGGCTGCCGTTCCAGAGCACCCGCTCGCCCTGGCGGATCTCGAGCCGCGGGTGGGTCAGGAACGCGCTCGAGCGCAGCAGGAAGTGTTCCCGGGGCGGCACGTCGTACCGGTCGCTCACCGCGTTCGGCGAGATCCAATGCAGCGGCACCCGAATCGCGGCCGGGACGAGCTGTTTCGGCCAGTTTCCGCCCGACAGCCAGGAGGCCACCGAGGAAGCAGCGCGGCGCCCGCTGAGCGCTGCGACGTCGGCCGGCTCGGCGCCGTGGAGGAGATTCCCCGCGGCAAAGACGCCTGGACGGCTCGTCCGCAGACCCGTGTCGACCCGAGGGCCACGGGTGCCCGGGTCGAGATCGAGCCCGAGGCCGGCGGCGAGCTCCTGGTCCGGGATCCAGTCGCCGGTGAAGACCACGGTGTCGCAGGCGACCCGGCGGGTGACTCCGCGGTCGAGATCGGTCAACTCGACCTCCTCTACTCGCCTGCCGCCGTGGATCGCGGCGACCGCGGTCCTCGTCCAGAGAGGCACCCGGTAGCGGAGCGCAGCGCCCGCGCGCACGAGGGAGAACGACTGGTGGCGGTCGAGCTCGGTTGTCATCCCAACCACGCCCGTTCGCGCATGCCGGAGTGTCAGAACGGCGGAGAAGCTCACGTGCTCGGCGCCGACGACGAGTGCGCGCCTCCCGACCGGAAGCCCACCTTGAACAAGCTGCTGGAGGAGTCCCGTCGTCAACACGCCGTCTGGGCGGGAGCCTGGAACGAGCCGCGCGGGGCGAGGCCGCTCGCGACAGCCGGTCGCGAGCACGATCGCGTCGGCCTCCAGGGTCTCCCGGCCGGAAGGGCTAGTCACCTCGAGCGCCCCGTCCCCGGTCCAGCCGGTGACCATCGTCTCCTCGAGCACCGCCGCGCCCGCCTCCCGGACAAGCTCCAGGTAGTGCTGCGCGTAACGCGGGCCTGATTGCAGTCGGCGAAGGTCACGGATCCCGAAACCCTGGTGCTCGCAGTGCCGGGGAATCCCTCCCGCCTGCTGCTCGCGTTCGAGCACCGTCACGTCGATGCCCCGGCGACGCAGCTCGAGCGCGCAGGCCAGGCCCGCCGGCCCGCCTCCGACAACGATCACCACGTCCTGTGCTGCGCCTCCACGAGCAATGCGCGCACCTCGGCGCCGCAGTAAAACCCCTGGCAGCGGCCCATCAGCACGCGCGTCCGCCTCCGCAGGCCGTCTAGGTCGACCGCGGGCACCGTCGCCGTGAGCGCGTCGCGGATCTCGCCTCTTGTCACGCGCTCGCAGAAGCAGGCCACGCGCCCGTAGTCGGCGTCCTCGGCGATGCGTTCGGAATCGGCGAACGGGCGCAGCGCAAACTCGCCGATGTTCGGCATCCGCACCGCTGCCGTGTCCGCACGCGGTCGCAGCTCGAGCCCGGCCTCCCCGAGGCGGTCGCGGACGTGCTCCGCAATCGCCATCGACGCAGTCAGGCCGGTCGAGCGGATTCCCGCCACGCAGGCGTAGCCGCCGTCGACGGAGATCCGGTAGTCCGGCCCGTGGGTCGCCGTGCGCAGCCCGACGTAGACGGCGGTCACCTCGTGCTCGAGCAGCTCCGGCACGATGCGGCGACCCTCGGAGCGGAGGTACGCAATGCCTTCGGCAGTCGACGAGGTGTCCTCCTTGTCCTCGACGTCCTGAGCGGTCGGGCCGAGCAGGATGTTGCCGAAGACGGTCGGCGCGACCAGGACGCCCTTCGTCGTCCCGGTCGGGACGGCGAGGATGATGTGCCGGAGGAGCGGCCGCGCCAGCTTGTCGAAGACGATCAGCTCCCCGCGTCTCGGCGTGATCGTCAGGTCGTCGTGACCGAGCAGGCGGTGCAGCTGGTCGGCGTGCTGCCCGGCCGCGTTGACGAGGTAGCGCGTCGTCACCGCCTCGCCGCCAGCGTCGAGCCGAAAGCCGTCGCCGACCCGCTCGATCGCCGTCACCGGAGCGCTCCGGCGCAGCTCGCAGCCGTTGAGCACCGCGTCGGTCGCGAAGGCGAGCGGCGTCGTGAACGGGCAGACGATGCCCTCGCCGGAGACCTCGAGCGCGCCTTCGGCCCCAGGGCCGAGATGCGGCTCGCGTTCGTGGAGCTCCTCCGCAGACAGCTCCCGGATCGTCTCGTAGCCGTTCGCGTTCGCCCGCTCGATGATCCCGGCGAAGGCCACGCGCTCCTCCTCGCTCCAGGCCACTAGCAGCGCGCCGGTCTGCTCGAGCGGGATTCCCGTCCGCGCGGCGTACTCCGTCAGGAGCGCGTGTCCGCGCGGGACGAGCCTCGCCTCCAGCGTCCCGGGCTTCGCGTCGAAGCCGGTGTGCAGTAGCGCCGTGTTCGCCTTGCTCGTCCGGGCACCGACGTCAGGGGCTGCCTCCACGAGCGTGCAGCGCAACTCGAACCGGGACAGCTCTCGAGCGATCGCGGCGCCGACGACGCCGGCGCCGACGATGACGACGTCGCGGCTCACACGAGCCCGGCGAGCGCGCGGGCGGCGGCCTCCCACTTCGCGAGGCGCTCTTCGGCCTCGGACGCGCTCATCCGCGGCTCGAACGTCGCCGGCGAGGTCCAGTCGCCGACGGCCTCGGCCGGCGAGGAGGCGTTGCCACTGCCCAGCCGGGCGAGCGCACCCACTCCGAGCGCGGTCGCATCCGCCGACGGGTACAGCTCGACGGGTGCCTGCAGGAGATCCGCCTGTGCCTGCATGAGCGCCTTCGAGCGCGTCAGGCCGCCGTCGACGCGCAGACGTTCGAGCGGGTTGCCCACGTCGTCGCCCATCGCCCGGGCGAGTGCCGCGACCTGCGCCGCGATTCCCCAGACCAGAGCGCGGACCAAGTGCTCGCGTCGCGTGGACAGCGACAGGCCGAGCCAGCCGCCCTTCGCCTCGGGAGCCCAGAAGGGCGCGCCGAGACCCGCGAGGGACGGCACGAAGACGACGCCGTCGGTTTCGCCCTCCAGCCGGTCGAGATCGGCCGCCTCCGAGATAAGGTCGAGCTCCTGCAGCCACGAGACCGCCGACCCGGCGCTGTACACCTGGCCGTCGAGGCAGTACGTCGTCGTCCCGTCAAGCCGCCACGCGACGCAGGCAGCGAGCCGCGCCTTCGAGCGAACGACCTGCTCGCCCGCGGTCGCGAGGATGAAGGCGCCGGTGCCGTAGGTGCACTTCGCCTGGCCGGCCTCGAAGCACGACTCTGCGAACAGCGCGGCCTGCTGGTCGACCGCGAGACCGGTAAGCGGCAGCGGGTCGCCGAAGGCCGACGTCTCACCGACCTGCGCGTCGCAGTCCACGATCTCGGGCTGCTCCGCAGGATCGAGGCCGAAGATCTCGCAGGCCTCTTCGGACCAGGTCGTGCTCTCGAGATCGAGCAAGAGCGTTCGCGAGGCGGTGGCTGCGTCGGTCACGAACGCCCCGGCCAGATGCTGGTTGAGCCAAGCGTCCACGGTCGTCACGACGCCTTTGTCCCCCTGCTCGCGACGGAGCCAGGTCATTTTCGGAGCCGCGAAGTAGGGATCGACCGGCAGGCCCGTGATCTCCGTCAGCCGGTCAGCGTGCCCGGCCAGGTCGCGCGTGACGGATACCGCGCGCCGGTCCTGCCAGCTCAGGGCCGGCCCGAACGGCTCACCGGTCTCGCGGTTCCAGCGGAGGACGGTCTCGCCCTGATTCGCGAGCCCGGCCGCCTCGACGGGAGCACCCGCCGCAGCGATCGCCGCGCGGCCCGCCTCGACGATCGAGTCGAGCAGCTCCTGCGGGTCCTGCTCCACCGCGCCGTCCGCTCCGGGCTGCGGGTGAACCGGGGCATTGCCTTCGCCGAGGACCTCGCCGCCCTCGGCCACGACCAGCGCCTTGGTCGACGACGTGCCCTGGTCGATCGCCAGGACGTTCATGCGCTGCCAAACCTACACCGCCGCAGTGGGCACTAAGGTCGGGTCGTGCCGGTCTGGGAGGCCGAGATCGTCGTCGACGAGGCGCTCGCACGTCGCCTGCTGGAGCAGTTCCCGGAGCTCGACGTCGAAGCGCTTCGTCCCCTTGCCTACGGGTGGGACTACACGATCTGGGTCGTCGACGAGCGCTACGCCTTCCGCTTTCCGCGGCGGCAGATCGTCGTCTCGGGGACGGAGCGAGAGATCGCGGTCCTTCCGAAGCTCGCACCGCTCCTGCCCGCGCCGGTTCCGGAGCCGCTCTACGTCGGTCGGCCAACGGACGAGTATCCCTGGCCCTTCTTCGCAAGCTCGCTGCTGCCGGGGGACGAGATCTCCGAGGCCGGTCTCGACGACGAGGGACGCCTGACGGTCGCACTGCAGCTCGCCGAGTTTCTGCGCACGCTTCACGCCGTCGAGCTGGACGAGCCGCTGCCCTTCGACGTCAACGCCCGAGCCGACATGACGCGCCGGGTGCCGCTTGCGCGCGAGACGCTCGCCGAGGTCGAGCGGCTCGGGATCTGGCACGCGCCTCCCTCGGTGGCGGCGCTCCTCGACGAGGCGGAGGAGCTCGCGCCTGCACAGCTCACGGCGGTGGTGCACGGCGACCTCCACTTCCGGCAGGTGCTCGTCGAAGGCCGGCGCGTGACCGGGGTCATCGACTGGGTCGACGTCTGCCGCTCCGATCCTGCGATCGACCTCTCGATGCTCTGGAGCTTCCTCGAATCTCCGCAACGCCCAGTCTCCCTCGAGGCGTACGGCGAGGTCAGCGATGAGCAACTGCTGCGCGCGCGAGTGCTGGCGTTCTCGCTCTGCGGCGGGCTTGCCTCGCACGCGCACGAGGAGGGACTCGCGAACGTCGAGCGGGAGGCCCTGGCGGGGCTCAGCCGCGCTGCTCGGTGAGTGCGCTCACTGCTTCCTCAAGATCGTCCCAGACCTCGGCCGCAACGTAGACCGTCCACGGGTGCGGCTTGCGGCCCGCGGTGTACGCGACCACCGGCTTGCCGTGTGCGTGCGCATACCACGCCTCCATCGCCGTGCCTTCGTCCGGCGCGCTGAAGTCGGCCAGCACCGCGTCGCACGAGTCGATGTCCTCGAGGTCGCCGCTGACGATCTCCTCCTCGTGGCCCTCGGTGCGGCCGCGGAAGTCGCGGCGCATCGGGTCGACCGGCTCCCAGCCCAGTTCCCGCACGAGCTCGGCGGCGCGCCGGCGATAGTCGTCGGCGAAGGGCGGACCGGCCAGGTAGACCCGCGGCACGCGCGTACAGTACGGCCATGGGAGAGCGCTCGACCGACTTCGTCGCGCTCGGCCAGCCGGGCTCGGAGGCATTTGCGGGGCTCGAGACCTTCGAGAATCCGGGCGTCGCGCGGATCGAGATGACGAGCGACGAGCTCGTTGCGGTCTGCCCGATCACGACCCAGCCGGACATGTACTTGGCGACGATCGAGTACGAGCCGGCGGGCCTGTGCCTCGAGTCGAAGTCGCTCAAGCTCTACCTGGCGAGCTTCCGCAACGAGGGCGCCTTCTGCGAGGCGCTGGCCGTGCGCATCCGCGACGACGTGGCGCAGGCGCTCGAGCTGCCCGCCGAGAAGGTGCGCGTCACGCTGCGGCAGAAGGCGCGCGGCGGGATCACGATCGTCGCAGCGACCTGAGCACCCGCTTCAACCCCACCGACCCAGCGTTCCTCGCGAACCCGTATCCGGTGCTCGCGGAGCTGCGCGAAGAGACGCCCCTGTTCCACGACCCGCAACTCGAGCGCTGGTTCGTCACCCGCCACGCGGACGTGCGCGCCTGCCTCCGCGACCGCCGGCTCGGGAGGAACTTCCGCCAAGTCGGCAGCGAGGATGAGTTCGACGCAGCCGAGCCGCTCGATCCCCGTTGGCAGCCGTTCTGGGACACCGAGCGCTGGAGCCTGCTCTGGCTCGAGCCGCCGGAGCACACGCGGATCCGGAAGCTCGTGGCGGCCGCGTTCACGCCGCGCTCGGTCGAAGCGCTCCGCGGCCCTTGTGCCGAGCTGGCGCGCGAGCTGCTCCCGAGCGGCGGGTTCGAGCTGCTGCGCGACTTCGCCCAGCCGTACTCGATCGCGGTCATCTGCCGGCTACTGGGCGTCCCGACCGACCGCGGCCGCGATCTGCTGGATTGGTCGCACGCGATGGTGAAGATGTACGAGCTCGATACGACCCTCGCGCAGGCCGAGGCGGCAACGGCAGCCGCGGCGGAGTTCTGCGACTACGTCGCCTCGCTGATCGAGGAACGGCGGCGAGAGCCGCAGGACGACCTCGTGACGCGTCTTGTCGAGGCCCGCGTCGAGGGTGAGCGCCTGACCGACGCGCAGATCGTCTCGACGATCATCGTGCTGCTCAACGCCGGCCACGAGGCGACGGTGAACACGCTCGGCAACGGCGTCCGCGCGCTGCTGCACCACCGCGATCAGTGGGATCGCCTGGTCGCGGCGGAGGTCGAGCCGGCAGCTGCGGTCGAGGAGCTGATCCGCTGGGACCCGCCGCTGCAGCTCTTCGAGCGCTGGGTGCTCGAGGACGGCGTCGAGATCGACGGCCGCGAGGTGCCGCGCGGCGCGAAGGTGGCGCTGCTCTTCGGCGCCGCGAACCGCGATCCCCGCGCCTTCGAGGAACCGCTTGCGTTCGACGTCGGCCGCGCGAACGCCGCCGAGCACATCGGCTTCGGCGGCGGCATCCACGTCTGCATCGGAGCTCCCCTCGCGCGCATCGAGCTCGAGGCGGCGCTG
>Ga0307308_10000324_pt1 | contig 16427 bp, 20 predicted proteins | sample ER_DNA_195_FD_194501 | JGI IMG/M metagenome (GOLD analysis project Ga0307308, IMG submission 194501) | Bulk soil microbial communities from the East River watershed near Crested Butte, Colorado, United States - ER_DNA_195 | ecosystem: Environmental > Terrestrial > Soil > Floodplain | place...
CATCGGCTCACGCGAGACGGCGGGCGCGCCGAGCACACCGTCTTCTGCACGGGATCGGTCGACCGGTTCCAGACCATCGCGCGCGCCATCTTCCACGAGGATCCGCCGGACGTCAGGGAAACGAAGCTCGGATGAACATCGTCTCGGCGATCACCGGGCTGCCCTACGTCGGCAAGACCACGCTTTTCAACCTCCTGACGGGCGCCCACGCGACGACGGGCGCTTTCGCCGGCGCGGAGGCGGACACGAACGTCGGCGTGGCGAAGGTGCCCGACCGGCGCATCGCGGAGCTCTCGGCGCTGTACAAACCGAAGAAGATCACCCACGCCGAGGTGATGTACCGCGACATCGGCCTCGCGCACGCGGAAAAGCCCGGTCAGGCGATCTCGCCGCAAAAGCTCGGCGACCTGCGCACCGCGGACGCGATCGTCCACGTCGTCCGCGCCTTCAGCGCGCCGTCGGTCCCGCACGTCGACGGTTCGGTCGATCCCGTTCGCGACCTCTCGACGGTGGAGCTCGAGCTCCTCTTTGCGGATCACGCCATCGTCGAGCGGCGGCTGGAACGGATCGAGCCCGAGCTTCGCAGCTCGAAGGGTCCGGAGCACGAGATGAAGCAGCGCGAGAAGGCAGTTCTCCAGAGAGCGATCGCGGCGCTCGCGGAGGAGCGTCCACTGCGGGATCTCGACCTCGACCTTGATGAGGAGAAGGCGATCCGCGGCTATCGATTTCTCACGCGCATGCCTGTGCTCGTCGCCGTGAACCTGGACGAAGACGACGTCGGCGACCCGGAACGCATCATCGCGCCCGTGCGCGAGGCCGCGAAAGCACACCGCGCGAGCGCCGTGGTCCCCGTGTCCGCGAAGCTCGAAGCGGAGATCGCGGAGCTGCCGCCCGACGAGGCCGCATCCTTCCGCAAGGAGCTCGGGCTCGCGGAGCCGGCCCTGGATCGCCTGATACGCGCGACGTACGAGCTGCTCGGGCTCTGCTCCTTCTTCACGGTGGGCGACGACGAGGTGCGCGCATGGACCGTTCCGTGCGGCTCGCCCGCGCAGCAGGCGGCGGGGGCGATCCACACCGATCTCGAGCGCGGTTTCATCCGCGCCGAGGTGATCGGGTGGGAGGACCTTCTGAAAGCCGGAAGCGAGGCCAACGCGAAGAAGCTTGGCGTCATGCGAACGGAAGGGAAAACCTATCCGGTAAAAGACGGAGAGGTATTGCACGTGCTGTTCAACGTGTGATGTTCGACCTGGTCTCGATCGGCCACGCGGCGCGCGATGAGTTCGAGGGCGATCCGGAGTGGCGGATCGGCGGCACCGCGACGTATGCGGCCGCGGCGGCGGCATGTCTCGGAGATCGCGTCGCCCTTCTCACCCGTGTGGGTCCGAACGAGCGCGACCGCCTCGCCGCGCGTTGTCAGGAGCTCGGCATCGAGCTGCACGCGCTGCAGAGCGAGGTCACCACGACGTTCTCCTTCCGCTACCTCGACGGCCGGCGGCGCTTGCGGCTGAAAGCGCGCGCGAAAAGCATCGGCGTGATGGCCATCCCCTCGGCCTTGCGGGAGACCCGCTCGGTCGTGCTTGCGTCGATCGCACACGAGATCGAGCCGTCCGTGTTCGATGCGTACGGCGGCGTACCGCGGGTCCTTGCGGCTCAGGGCTATCTCCGGTCCTGGGACGCGGACGGCACTATCAGGCGGCGCGAGTGGGACGACGCGCACGAGGTTCTGGAGCGCGTGAGCGTCGTGGTGGTGAGCGAGGAGGACATCGAGGGCGATCTCGAGCTCGCGCGCGGATGGGCCAAGACGGCCCCGGTCATCGTGACCATCGCGGAGCGCGGCGCGATTGTTCTAAGCGGCGGGCGGGAGGTCGAGGTCGGGGGCTTCCCTGCGGACGAGGTGGTAGATCAGACCGGTGCCGGGGACGCCTTTTGCGCCGGCCTCGCGCTCGCTCTCGCGGACGGCGACGATCTCGAAGCGGCGGCGCGGTTCGCCAATGCGGTCGCGTCGTTCGCCGTCGAGGGAGTCGGCACGATAGCGCTGGCCCCCAGGGAGAAGGTGCAGGCGCGGATGCAGCGTCACTCCTCATCCTCCATGTCTTCGTCCGACAAGGCGCCGCCGGGTCGAACGATCCCGTAGTCGGCCTCGACCGGAGCCGCGAGCTCGAGGCCTGAGGCTCGCATGTGCTCGAGCTCGTGCGCGTAATCACGGAGCTTGCACGCGGCGTCTGTGAGCGTCCTCGCCCCCTCGATCGACCACTTCCCGCGGATCGTCAGGCTCCCGCAGTCCGGGCATTGGTAGATGGGCTCGCCGACCTCGATGTCCTGCGTGTCTTCCTGGCTCACTCGTCCTCCTCGACAAGCCGCATCGGCGATTCCTCTCCCGGGCGAACGATGAACGCGTAGTCGTCGTCTACTGGCTGTTCCAGCTCGAAACCCGCGCGAGCCAGGTCGTCGAGCTCTTCGGCTCTCTCGCGGAATCGCGCAGCCGCCTCCGCAAGAGTTGTCGCTCCGTCCATCGTCCACTTCGCGCGCATGAGGACGTGGCCCCAGTCGCGCCACTCGTCCATGCAGTCGCGCAGCCACTGCCCGTCGACAACGCGGCGCCACTCATCTTCCATCGTCCTCGGTACATCGGACCGGACTTGCCGCTACGAGTCGGTCTTGATTTCTTCCTCGACAAGCCGCATCGGCGATTCTTCTCCCGGGCGGACGGCGACGGCGAAGCCGTTGTCGGCCGGCTGATCGAGCTCGAATCCGGCGCGAGCGAGCTGCTCGAGCGTCTCGGCACGATCGCGAAAGCGTTGCGCCGCTTCGATGAGGGTTCTCGCGCCATCCATCGTCCAGCGAGCTCGAATGAAGAGGTAGCCAAAGTCCCGCCACTCGTCCATGTAGTCGCGAAGCTCGTCGTCGGTCACGCCCCTACATCGGAACACGCTTGCGGCTACGGGCTGGTCCTCGTCTCCTTTGAGAGAGGAGTGATGTGCTGCGCGTAAAGACGGCCCCACGTGCCGTCGCGGATCACGCCCGCGAGCCATGTGTTCAGGAAGGGGGTGAACCCCTGGCGGTCCGAGGCGTTCTTCTTCGCGCCTATGCCGTAGCGCTCCTCGAGGATGGGCCGGCCGACGATCTTCGTCGTCGGCTGCTGGCGCGCCAGGCCCCAGAGCGTCAGCTCGTCGGCTCCGATCGCATCGACCTGCCCCTGCAGCAGCGCCCCGACGCAGGAGCTGTACGTGTCCAGCGCGAGGGTCCGCGCTGAATCGTTCGCGTCCTCGATGTGCGCGTCAACGCCGGACCCGCTCTGAACACAGACCGTTTTCGTGTCCAGGTCCCCGAGATCCTTGATGTCGTCGTTCGTCGACTGGACGAGGAGGCGCTCGCCCGTGACGAGGTAGGTATCGCTCAGATCGATCACCGCGGCGCGCTCCTCAGTGATCGGGAGCCTCGCAATGACCACATCCGCCTGCAGGCTCGTGAGGGCAGTGATCGCGGTGCTCGGATCGACCGAGACCCACTCGATCACCGCATCGATGTCCTGCCGCGGACCGAAGATCGCCCTTGCGAGCTCGCGCCCGAGGTCCGGCTCGAATCCCGAATACCGGCCACTCGGATCGCGGCTCGACAGCGGAGCGGTGTTATCGAGTGCGCCGATCCGGATCTTGCTCTTCGTCTGGAGCGCATACATGTACGTGGCGAGCTCGAACCGCGGTCGCGCCGATGTCGCCGAGGCCGTCGGTGTCGCGGTCGGCGCCGGTGACGCTTCAGGGAAGCACGCCGTAAGGATGACCGCGATCGCGACCAGAGCGGCGAGTCGCGGAGCTTTCACAAGCGGAGCGTACCGGTCGTCGGTTTCGGTGCGGTCGCTTAGGCTCGATGTGTGGATGCCTTTGCTCTGGCGCGCGCGGGGCTCGCGTCGGTTGGGGGCGAGGCGGGCGCGTTCGCGTCCGACGCTGATGGGCACGCACTCTTCTGCGAGAACGAGGACGAGCTCTTTCCTTCGGCATCGGTGATCAAGCTGCCGCTCGTGATGACGCTCTACGCCGACGCCGCGCGAGGCCTGCTGAACCTGGACGAAAGCGTCGCAGTCGGCGACCGCGTCGACGGAAGTGGCGTTCTCCGGCACATGCGAGACGTCGATCGCCTTTCGCTGCGGGATCTCGCGATGCTCGCCATCATCGTGTCTGACAACACCGCGACGAATCGACTCATCGAACGGGTCGGAGTGGAACGGGTGGGGGAGCGCTTGCGCGAGTGGGGCTGCTCCAAGACCCGCCTATCGCGGAAGATGTACGACTTCGAGGCTGCGAAGCGTGGCCACGAGAACGTCATGACCGCGCGAGAAACGGCGTCGCTCCTGCTACGCGTCCATCGCGGGGAGTGCGAGGACCGCGCCACGAGCGCTGCAGTCCTGGCGGTGCTCGAGCAGTGCCAGGACCGCACGATGCTGCTGCGTTACCTGCCCTACGGCGCGAAGGTGCCGCACAAGACCGGCACCCTCGACGAGTCGCGAAACGACGCTGCCATCGTTCCCGGGGACCGTCCGGTGATCGTGGCGGCGTTCACCCGCAAGCTGCGCGACACCGGTGCCGCGATTTCGTGGCTCGGTCTGCTCGGTTGGTGTGCGTACCGGGCTGCCGGGAATTCGGGCGATCCTCTTCCCCCCGAGCTCACTCGTACCGCATGATGCGCGCGTGACCACGCGACACCACCGGCGGTCTCCACGCGTTCGTTTCGGTCGCAGCGTCGCGGCGGTCGCTCTCGCTTTTGCGGGACTGGTCCTCGCGGCGGCCTTCGTGGGGCTAACCGTGCAAGGGAACGCGATCGGGCGCGAGATCGCGGGCTATCACAACGACCTCGCCGCCGACCAGGCGCAGCACGACGCGCTCGCCGCGCAGATCGCGAATCAAAACACCCCGGATTACGTGAAGCAGAAGGCCCGCGACTACGGATACATCGCGCCGAACGAGTCGATCATCGCCGTGCAGCGCGATGGACAGGCGAACGACGCGTTGACTCGCACGCTGAGCGAGGGTCCGTCGCGGATCGCGCGATGGTTCTCGTTCTTCTTCGGGTCTCGTTAGGGGTACAATTGATTCGCGGGGTGGAGCAGCGGTAGCTCGTCGGGCTCATAACCCGAAGGCCAGACGTTCGAATCGTCTCCCCGCAACAGTGACGCGGCCCATCGGGGCCGCGTTTTTGTTTGTCGTCCTATTGCGACGACCGCGGCGGGCGGCTAAGTAGGGTTCATGCCATACAAGGATGGAGAGCGGCGGCGGCAGTACGCGCGCGACTGGATCAAACGGAATCCCGAGAGAGCACGCGCAGCCATGCGCCGCTGGCGGCAGAGACATCCGGCCGACCATGCCGCGGCCGGGCGCGCTTATTACGAGCGTCATAAGGAGCGCCTGGCGGCGTACTTCGCCCAGTACCGGCGAGAGCACCGCGACGTGAGGCAGGGAATCGACGCGCGCCGCCATGCGCGGAAGCTAGGCGCGCCCGGAACGCACACGACGGTGGAGTGGATCTGGCTACTTCAGCTGTGGAACTGGACGTGCGCTTACTGTGGTGCGAGAGGCGCCTTGCAGCCCGATCACCGAGTGCCCCTTGCGCGCGGCGGTTCAAACAACATCGAGAACATCCTCCCGGCCTGCCGCCGCTGTAATCAGCGGAAGGCCCTCCTAACCGAGGAGGAGTTCCGGGCACGTCTCGCTGCCGAACGAGGGCCGCTCGAACTCTAGAATCGAGTGCCTGCGAGGCTGGGTAGCTCAGTGGTAGAGCAGCCGACTCATAACCGGCAGGTTCGTGGGTCCGATCCCCACCCCAGCCACCAGTGACCCCTTCCGCGATCCGGGCGACCGTCCGCGACTACATCCGCGCGCATCAGATCTTCACGCCGGGCCCGGTCGTCGTTGCCGTCTCGGGCGGCGCGGACTCAACGGCGCTCCTCCTCATCCTCGCCGAGCTCGCTGAAGAGCTCGGCATCGTCATCCACGTCGCACATTTCGATCACCGAACGCGTCCGAAGCAGAGCGCGGAGGACGCCGACTTCGTCGCCAAGCTCGCCAACCGCGTCGGCGCACCGATTCGCGTCGGTCGCGCCGAGAGGCCGACCAGGACCGAGGACGCCGCACGGGTCGCTCGGTACGAGTTCCTCGGCCGCGCCGCGACGGAGATCGGCGCGACCGCCATCGCGACCGGCCACACCCGCGACGACCAGGCGGAGACGGTTCTCCTTCATCTCACGCGAGGCTCCGGCATCGCCGGGCTCGCCGGCATGCGTCCCCTCCGCGACGGCATCGCGCGGCCGCTCCTCGCGATCGGGCGCGCGGACACGGTCGCCGTTTGTCGGGCGGCCCGGATCCGGCCGCGGACCGATCCGACGAACCGCTCGCTCAAGTTCGCGCGCAACCGCGTGCGGCTCGAAGTCCTTCCGAAGCTGGCGAAGATCAACCCACGGGCGGCCGAGGCGATCGCGCGCTTCGCGGAGTCGGCCGCGGAGCTACAAACCGAAGACGATGTCGACGTGGCCACGGCCCTCGCCCGCGCCCGCGACCCCGACAAAGACGCGCTGGTCATCGCGGCACTTGGATCGACCATGCGCAGCCGCGCATTCGCGCTTGCGTGGCGCGAGGCGACCGGTCGCGTGCTCGGCGCGCGACACCGCAAGGCGCTCGACGAGCTCACCGCGACCGAGGACGGTTCAAGGTCCCTCGATCTGCCAGGCGGCCGCGCGATCCGTGAGTACGGGCTGCTTCGTATCGTTGGCGACAGAGCCGAGGCGACCAGCGATCCGGCCACCCCGATGGAGGTTGGACGGGAGATAATTTGGAACGGCTGGCGGCTGGTGCTCGGCGGTGACGCGAACGGAGCGGTCGAGGCCGAGGTTCCGAAGAAACTTCTAAGAAAGCTGGTCGTTCGACAGCGACGCGACGGCGACCGGATGACCGGCCGAGCGCGAAAGAAGCTCCAGGATCTGTTCACCGACGCGAAAATCCCCGCGTCGCAGCGGAGCCGCTGGCCCGTTATTGCGAGCGAAGACGCTATTTGGTGGGTCCCGGGGCTCACCGAACCGCCGAAAGAGGCTGGCGGAACACGCCTTGCGGTAGCGGCTCCGGCGCACTTTGGGAACGAGCTTTGGACTACACGCGTTAGACAGGTAGCATCGAAAGTGGACTCGGTCGCGACGCGACCGCGGAAAGGGCCCTCGAACTGAATCTCGACAACCGGATCTTCAAGAACGGCATCCTGACCCTGCTCCTGGTGGTGATGGGGCTCGCGCTTCTGTATGCCTACCGGTCGCAGACGCAGCCGGTGCCCGAGGTTGACGTGAGCCAGGCTCAGCAGGACGTCAACGCAAGCCGCATCAAGAGCGTGACCATCATCGCCAACAAGGCGACGCTCCAATTCAAGGACACCGACAGCCACAAGGAACAGACGACCGTGCCCGAGCCGGACACGATCCTCTCGAAGACGGTCCAGGACTACAACGCGACGCACCTCGCGTCCGACCAGGTGGCGCTGAAGTTCCAGGAAAACAACAACTCGCTGTCGATCGTCGGCTCGATCGTCCTGAGCCTTTTGCCGGTCCTGCTGATCGGCGGCTTCTTCTTCTACATGATGCGGCAGGCCCAGGGGACGAATAACCAGGCGCTCTCGTTCGGAAAGAGCCGCGCACGCATGTTCATCGGCAACAAGCCGACGGTGACCTTCGATGACGTCGCCGGCGTGGAGGAGGCCAAGCAGGAGCTCACCGAGGTGGTCGAGTTCCTGAAGTATCCCGAGAAGTTCTCATCCCTCGGCGCCCGGATCCCGCGTGGCGTTCTGCTCGTGGGCCCGCCCGGTACCGGCAAGACGATGCTCGCGCGCGCCGTCGCCGGCGAGGCGGGTGTGCCGTTCTTCTCGATCTCGGGCTCCGAGTTCGTCGAGATGTTCGTGGGCGTCGGCGCGAGCCGCGTGCGCGACCTCTTCGACCAGGCGAAGCGCAACGCGCCGTGCATCGTGTTCATCGACGAGATCGACGCTGTCGGTCGCCAGCGTGGCGCCGGCCTCGGCGGCTCGCACGACGAGCGCGAGCAGACCCTGAACCAGATCCTCGTCGAGATGGATGGATTCGACACGGGAACGAACGTCATCGTCGTCGCGGCGACGAACCGTCCCGACGTCCTCGACCCGGCCCTGCTGCGTCCGGGCCGCTTCGACCGTCAGGTCGTGCTCGACCGGCCGGACATCAAGGGGCGCAAGGCCATCCTCGACGTCCACGTCCGCGGCAAGCCGCTGGACAAGAACGTTGACCTGCTCCGGATCGGCCAGATCTCGCCAGGCTTCTCCGGCGCGGATCTCGCGAACGTGGTCAATGAGGCCGCGATCCTCGCCGCCCGGCGGAACAAGAAGCAAATCGGCCAGATCGACTTCGAGGAAGCCCTCGAGAAGGTCGCCCTCGGCCCGGAGCGGCGTTCGCGTGTCATCACCGAGAAAGAGAAGTGGATCGTGGCCTACCACGAGGCCGGCCACGCCCTGTGCTTCAAGCTCCTCAAGCACACGAACCCGGTGCACAAGATCTCGGTCGTGGCGCGCGGTATGGCGATGGGCGTCACCTGGTCGCTGCCGCAGGAAGACCGCTACTTCCGGACGCGGAGCGAGTTTGAAGACGACATCGCCGCGGCACTCGGCGGCTGGGTCGCCGAGCAGCTCCACCTTGGCGGGGACGCCACGACTGGCGCCTCGAACGACATCGAGAAGGCCACCGAGATGGCTCGCCAGATGGTCACCAAGTTCGGCATGAGCGAGAAGCTCGGGCCGCTCCAGTACGGCAAGACCGACGAGCTCATCTTCCTGGGCCGGCAGATCCAGGAGGAGCGCAACTACTCGGAGGAAGTCGCGAAGATCATCGACTCGGAGGTCCACGACATCGTCGACCGCGCCCGCCAGAGGGCCTACGAGGTCCTGACGACCAACCGCGACAAGCTCGACCTCGTCGTCAGCAAGCTCATCGAGCAGGAAACGCTCGAATCCGACGAGTTCAACAAGCTGTTCGACCCCGAGCCTGACGCGGGCGTGCCGGTCGCCGCGTCAACACCGGATCAGCCGCCGCCCGGCGCCCCCGCCGGGGAAGAGCGCCGACGCGAGAAGAGTGAAAAGGGCAAGGGGCCGGCGCCAGCACCGACACCGGCTTAGCAAGCGCTCGCCCATACCAAACGGCACGCCGTTTGCTTGTAACTCTTAGCGATGGCAGAGCTGATCGTCACAACACTTGCCCGTGCCGAGCGCAGTGAGCCCCTCCGGGTTGTCGCTCTGTGGGTGTTCACGGTCGTGCTCGGCGCCACCTTCCTGGCGCTCCTGGTGGGCGACCAGGTCCGCGCCGCCTCCTTCTAACCCGCCGCAGTACCGTCGGGGGCGTGCGCGTCTTCCTCGCGATACCGCTGCCGCCTGACGTTGCCCAGCGCGCGTTCGCGATCCTGCCGACCGCGCTGCCCGGTTTGCGCCGCGTGAAAGCCGAAAACCTCCATGTCACCCTCGCGTTCCTCGGCCATACGCCGGACGAGCGTCTCGATGATGTGGTTGCCGCGGCGCGGGAAGCGGCGGCGCTCGTCACGCCGTTCTCGCTGTCGTTCGATCGTGCCGGGCGCTTCCCCGAGCGCGGCCGGCCGCGCGTGGTGTGGCTCGGCATGGCCGACGGCGAAGCGAGCGTCGTCGAGCTCGGCGCCGCGGCGTCCGCGGGTCTCCGGAGCCGCGATCTCGGCTTCGAAGATCGCCCCCTCGCGCCGCACCTAACGCTCGCGCGAGTCGCTGACGACGCGAGCACGGCCGAAGCAAAGACGGTCGGCGCGGCACTCGAGGCTCTCGCCATCGAGAGCCTGCGCTTCGAGGTCAACGAGATCGCGGTCGTCCAGAGCGTTCTCTCCCCTAAAGGGCCGCGCTACACGGCCCTGGCGACGGTGCCCCTCGCACACAAGTAGCGCTCCCGGCAATTCCCATGGCTAAACTCGGAATTCGAGGGAGAACAGCCAGATGATCCGAAAAGCCGACCCGTATCGCGATACCGACGTCATCGACGCGCGTGCTCCGCGCACCAATCAGGCGATCGTGGGGACGCTCTCGCTCCTTGCCGCGATCACCGGCTGGTGGCCGATCTTCGGCGTGCTCGCCGGCCAGCTCGCGATCGGTCTGCTCTTCGGACGCCGCTACTGCGTCCCGTGCCTTCTGTATTTCGAGGTGATCCAGCCGCGCATCGGCGAGGGACCCATCGAGGACAGCCGCCCACCGCGATTCGCGAACGTCGTGGGCGCGGTGTTTCTCGGCGCGGCAACGGGCGCCTACCTGGTCGGGCTCAACGTTATCGGGCTCGCGCTCGGTCTCATCGTCGCCGTCCTCGCGCTTCTCGCCGCGACGACCGGTCTCTGCGTCGGCTGCGAGATCTATCGCTTCGCGGCGCGGTTTCGTGGCGTCCGCGCGCGGCGCATCGACTCGGTCGACCTCGCCGAGCTCGGCGCCTCGAGCGCGGGTGGCGAGATCGTCGTGGAGTTTACGCACCCGCTCTGCACCGACTGCCGGTCTCTTGAGGCCGAGCTTCGCGCCTCAGGACGCACGGTCGTGACCGTCGACGTGTCGCGGCGCCCCGAGCTCGCCCGCAAATACGGGGTCGTCCTCGTTCCCACCGCCGTCGCCGTCACATCTTCCGGAGTGGTCGTGGAGCGTCTCGCCTGACCGACGAGTCCAAGGAGTCGAAGCTGCGCGATGCGGGTGAGCTTTCGGGATTACCCGGCGAAGGAGAGCCTCTTGCGCCCGATCCTGACGACGGCGCCGGCGACGCTTGGGCCGGCCGTCACGTGCTTCGCAGCTCCGGGGCGCGGCCGCTCTGGACCGAGCTGCGGCGCGATATCACAGGGCGCCGGGCGCTGATCCTCCTGCGCCTGCGCGGCCATCTCGTCTGGCTCGAGCGCCGCCAGGCGCTCCTCCAACAGCTCCCGGCGGAGCGCATCGTGCCGGAGGTCCTGCTCACCAACGAGGCCGACGCTCGCGTGCGTGCCGAAGTCGCGCAGGCGATCGCGGATCTCAACGCAGTCGTGAGGCACCACAACCTGGTCGTCACGGCGACGAGTCTCCATCTCGCGATTGCCACGCTCGATGGCCTGATCAACCTCGCGCGCGCCGCGCCTCCGCGTGAGGGCCGAAGCTAGGCGGCGCGGTCTCGTCGCGGGCGAACGGAAGGCGGCCGGACCGGTCCGCGCCGCCGGTAATTCGCGAAGGCATACCGGTCGCAGGCGATCTCGGCGCTGGAGCCCCATCCGTGGGTCAGGTAGAGCCACCAGTGGCAGAACTCGTGGAGGTACAGGAACCGGATGACGTCCCGGCGTGTCCGGAAGAGGACGATCGGGGTCCCGTCGGCTCCGAGGTCGACCATCTCTCGAAAGGGCCGGAAAGGCTCGGGGACCTGGAGCACGATCTCGGGCTCATCCCAGTACGTGAACGCCTGGAGGTGCGGGGCCGTCCGGTAGCGGAGCGGCTTGACCGTGACGCGGTAGCCCGTCGCGGTGGGCAGGCCGGCGAGGACGTCGCGGATATCCGCGGCGGTGTGGGTGGGTAGGGTCGAGCGCACCGCCATCGGCCCTGCCGGACGACCGCCGCCGCGCACTGATTTCACGCTCTCAATCTAGCGGCGGCGGCTTGAGCCCAAAGCCGGTCGCCGGGCGCCCCCTGCCCGGTCTGGGGCCCCTACCCCCCGGTGCTACAGTTTTCGCCAACGTCGCTCGAGCGGGAGCGATTAGGCCGCGGAAAACCGATAGAGAACCGGGAAAGAGGTGGAAGCCCGGATGGCGGATGCGGCGCGAATGGATCCCGCGAGACGGCATCCTGAAAACGGTTTGTAGGGATGCCCGGAAGCCCTCCGTTATCAAGGGGCGCTCCGTGACCGCGGAGGCTGAGGGTTCGCCAGCGATGGCGGACCAAGATCGGGTGGCACCACGAGCCCTCGTCCCGTGAACGGGCGAGGGTTTTTGTTTTGGCGGGAGGCAGGCCATGACGACGGTGGTGACGACGAAAAATGCGGTCCGCGAGCTCGTGCCGGTGGTGCGCGAGCGCCTCGCCGACCTCGAGACGCCGGTGTCCGCGTTCGCGAAGCTGCGTCCGCTGGGCGGCGCGTTTCTTCTGGAGAGCGTCGAAGGCGGCGAGCGGATGGGCCGCTATTCGTTCATCGGCGTGCTGCCCCGCGCCACGCTCGTCTTCCGCGACGGTGTCGCTTCAATACTTGACGACGGTGGCGTGCGCGCCGTCGACTACACCGATCCGCTGATCCTCCTGCGCAGCGAGCTCGCGCGCTACAAGCGAACCGGAGGCGGCGACCTCCCGCGGTTCTCAGGTGGAGCCGTCGGATACGTAGGGTACGAGGCCGCTCGCCGCTTCGAGCGACTTCCTGCCGCGCCGCGCGACGTCCTGCGCCTTCCGGAGGCCGCGTTCTCGATCTACGACACCGTGGTCTGCTTCGACCATGTGCGGCACTCGCTCCTCGTCATCGCGCACGAGGTCGAAGGCGAGCGTGAGGACGCCTCGAGCCGTATCGCGCGCGTGTTCTCCGCGCTCGACGCGCCGATCTCGCTTCCAACCCAGAGCGAACGCGTCGTGCGAGCGGTCACCGCGAACGGAACGGCGGACGAGTATCGCGCGCGCGTCCGCAGGGCCCGCGAGCTGATCATGGAGGGCGACTGCATCCAGATCGTCGTCGCGCAGCGATTCGATGTGCGTCCCGCGCCCGAGCCGCTCGCGCTCTACCGGGCGCTTCGCCACGTGAACCCCTCTCCGTACATGTTTCTCATCGACGTTGCGGGGGCCGCGCTCGTCGGCGCGTCACCCGAGCCGTTCGTGCGCGTGGAGAACGGGCGCCTGGTGATGTACCCGATCGCGGGCACGAGACCGCGCGGTCGCGACGAGACCGAGGACGCCGCGATGGAGGCGGAGCTTCGCGCGTCGGAGAAGGAGCGCGCCGAGCACGTCATGCTCGTCGATCTCGCGCGCAACGACATCGGCCGCGTGTCGCGCCCTGGGACCGTCCGCGTGCGCGAGCTCATGCGCGTCGACCGGTTCTCGCATGTGATGCATCTGACGTCCGTGGTCGATGGCGAGCTTGCGCCGGGCCTCGACGCGCTCGACGCCTTCCGCGCCTGCTTTCCCGCGGGCACCGTCTCCGGCGCGCCGAAGATCCGCGCGATGGAGCGGATCGCCGAGCTCGAAACCGATCGGCGCGGGCCGTACGCCGGCGCGGTCGGTTACCTGGGATTCGACGGACGCATGGACACGTGCATCGGGATCCGCACCGCGGTGATCGCGGACGGCGTCTGCCGCATCCAGGCCGGCGCGGGAATCGTCGCCGATTCCGACCCCGCCGCCGAGGAGCTCGAGACTCGCGCGAAGGCGCGCGCGCTTTTGCGGGCGATCGAGATCGTCGACGGGGCCGAGGCCGTGCGATGACGACGAAGGTGCTGCTCGTCGACAACTACGACTCCTTCACCTACAACCTCGCGCAGGCATTCGGGGCGCTCGGCGCGGACGTCACGGTGCTCCGCGCCGACGACCCGGGACTCGCCGCGGCTCTCGACGCGCGTCCGGATCGTCTGGTCATCTCGCCTGGCCCCGGCCGGCCCGAGGTCGCCGGCCGGTCTCCGGCGCTCGTGCGTGAGGGACCGGAGCGGGGCATCCCCACGCTCGGCGTGTGCCTCGGGCTGCAATGCGCCGCCGTCGCGTTCGGTGCGTCGGTCGTCCGCGCGCCCGAGCCGCGACACGGAAAGACCTCTCTCGTGCGGCACGATGGCAAAGGATTGTTCGCAGGAATCCCGGACCCGACCGAGGCGACGCGCTATCACTCGTTGATGGTCGACGAGCGGACCCTCCCCGCCGACCTCGTCGTCACGGCGCGCAGCGACGACGGCGTGGTGATGGCTCTGCGGCATCGGACCCTTCCGCTGGAGGCGGTGCAGTTCCATCCGGAGTCGGTGATGACCGCCGACGGGATGCGCATGCTGGAGAACTTCGTTGGACGCTCGTGAGGCTCTCGGGGTCGTCGCGGCGGGCCGCACCTTGACGCGCGATGAGGCGCGCTCCGCGATGGCCTCGGTGATGGCAGGCGAAGCCACGCCCGCGCAGCTCGGCGCTCTGCTCGCCGCTCTTCACATCCGTGGCGAGACGGTCGACGAGATCGCGGGATTCGCTTCGGCGCTCCGTGACGTCGCCGTTCGTGTAACCGTCACCGGCGATGCGATCGACATCGTCGGCACCGGCGGCGATCGCTCGAACAGCTTCAACATCTCGACCGTGAGCTCGATCGTCACGGCGGCCGCGGGCGGCCGCGTCGCGAAGCATGGAAATCGAGCGGCTTCGAGCGCGTGCGGGAGCGCCGACGTGCTGGAGGCGCTCGGGGTGAAGATCGACCTCGGCCCGGAGGGTGTGACGCGCTGCGTGGAAGACGCGCACATTGGATTCATGTTCGCGCCGCGGTACCACCCGGCGATGCGTCACGCGGGTCCGGTGCGCCGCGAGATCGGCATCCGTACCGTGTTCAACGTGCTCGGCCCGCTCGCGAATCCCGCGGGCGTGCGCCGGATCCTGCTCGGTGTTCCCTCGCCGGCACTCGGCGACAAGATCGCAAACGTGCTCGCCGAGCTCGGCACCGATCACGCGCTCGTGGTCCACGGCGAGGATGGCCTGGACGAGATCAGCCCGTCCCTTCCCACACGAACGTGGGAGGTGCGGGACGGGTCGGTCCGCAAAGGCCGGATCGAGCCGGAGGACCTCGGCGTCACGCCGGTCGGTCGCGCGGAGATCATCGGCGGCGACCCGGCGAAGAACGCGGCCATGGCGCGGAGCGTGCTCGACGGCGAAAAGGGTGGGACCCGCGCGGCGATCCTCATGAACGCCGGCGCGGCCTGCTATGTCGCCGGGCTCGCCAAGGACATGCGCGAGGGGGCGAGGCTGGCTGCCGAGGCGATCGACAGCGGCGAGGCGAACGACGTTCTTGTGCGTTTTGTCGCGACGAGCCAGCGCGTCGGCGCGGCCGAGGCCGCCCCGGTATGACCGTATGAGCGACTTTCTCGAGCAGGTCATTCGCGAGCGCCGAGCGGATGTCGCCGCCGCGCGCGCGGCCGTGTCCGACGACCGGATCCTCGCGCAGGCTCAAGTCGGACCGCAGCGCCCGTTCGATCACTTCTATCAGACGATGCGCAATCGGCGATCGAGTCTCGCGGTGATCGCGGAGGTGAAGCGAATCTCGCCGGCGGTCGGTGTCCTCGTAGAGAGCTTCGACCCTGTTGCGCAGGCGATGCGGTACGTTGCCGCAGGGGCGACGGCGATCTCCGTCCTCACCGAGGGGCGACATTGGGGCGGATCGCTCGGGGACCTCGTCGCCATCCGAGAGGCCGTCGGTGTGCCTCTCCTCGCGAAGGACGTCATCGTCGACGCGTATCAGATCTACGAAGCGCGCGCCGCCGGTGCGGATGCCGTGCTGCTCATCGCAGAGGCGCTCGAGGATTCCGAGCTGCGGCATCTGGTGTCCATCGCGAAACGGCTTGGGATGTCGGCACTCGTCGAGGCGCACGAGGCGAGCGCGTTCGGACGCGCGGTGTCATCGGGCGCTCAGGTGGTCGGCGTCAACGCCAGAAACCTGCGGCACCCCGCAGACATCGACGTTGGGCGCGTCCGGCAGCTGCATACGTTCGTGCGCGCGGATCAGATACTTGTCGCCGAATCTGGGATTACTTCCATAGACGATGCGCGGATGTTGCCGGCGCGCGTCGACGCGGTCCTCGTCGGAACGGCACTCATGCGTGCCGAAGATCCCGGGCAGCTCATCCAGGGGATCGCGTCGATCCATCGGACCGTGCACGCATGATCACGAAGACACGGCCGGGCCGGTACGGCGAGTTCGGCGGGCAGTACCTGCCCGAGACGCTCATGCCCGCGGTAGCGGAGCTCGAGGCCGCGTGGCTCGAAGCGCGGGAAGACGCTGAGTTCCAGCGCGAGCTCGCGCGCGTGCTGCGCGATTGGGTCGGGAGACCGACGCCGCTCACCGACGCGCGGCGCCTTGCCACCACGGTCGGCCTGTCGCGCGTCCTTCTGAAGCGCGAGGACCTCGCGCACACCGGCGCGCACAAGATCAACAGCGCGGTCGGTCAGGCCCTGCTCGCCAAGCGGATGGGCAAGCACCGCATCGTCGCCGAGACCGGGGCCGGCCAGCACGGCGTCGCGAGCGCGGCGGCGTGCGCGCTCCTCGGGCTCGAGTGCGTCGTGTACATGGGGAGCGTGGACGTGCTCCGACAGCAGGCGAACGTCTTTCGTATGAAGCTTCTCGGCGCCGAGGTCCGGGAGGTCGACGCGGGGAGCAAGACGCTCAAGGACGCGGTCAACGAGGCGATCCGCGACTGGGTCACGAATGTGCGCACCACGTACTA
>Ga0307308_10000326_pt1 | contig 16397 bp, 15 predicted proteins | sample ER_DNA_195_FD_194501 | JGI IMG/M metagenome (GOLD analysis project Ga0307308, IMG submission 194501) | Bulk soil microbial communities from the East River watershed near Crested Butte, Colorado, United States - ER_DNA_195 | ecosystem: Environmental > Terrestrial > Soil > Floodplain | place...
GATCCCTGCGACGCCGGCGATCCCTGATTGGAGGGCAGCTCCGCCGGTGGGCCAGGCTCCGGAACCACGCATTCCGCCGAAGGGGCGGCCTGGAGCGGGTTCCCCAGCGAGAGGTGCTCGACGTCGAGAGACACCGAGCCTCGGCTCCAGAGCACCGCGCGCTCCATCACGTGGCTCAGCTCGCGCACGTTGCCCGGCCAGGGGTAGCTCAGCAGCAGCTCCCGAGCGCTTGCGTCGATGGTACGGACCTGCTTGCCGTACTTGGAGTTGAAGCGCCGGATGAAGTGCTCCGCCAGGATCAGGATGTCGTTGCCTCGTTCCCGAAGCGGCGGGAGGTGGAGGATGATCACGGCCAGCCGAAAGTAGAGATCCCGGCGGAACTGCTCGCGCTGGGCCTCACGCTCGAGGTCGCGATTGCTCGCGGCCAGGATGCGGACATCGATCCGGCGGTCCCGCACGCCCCCGACTCGACGCACCGTCCGCTCCTCGACCGCCTTGAGGAGCTTTCCCTGGAGCGCCAGCTCCAGGTCTCCTACCTCGTCGAGGAAGAGGAATCCTCCCTCCGCCGCCTCGAACAAGCCCATCCTGGATTCCTTGGCGTCGGTGAAGGCCCCGCGCTCGTGGCCGAAGAGCTCCGCCTCCATGAGGTTTGCCGGGAGCGCGGTGCAGTTCACCTCGATGAAGGGTCGGTTCGCCCGCGGGCTCGCCCCGTGGATCGTGTGGGCGATCAGGCCTTTGCCGGTGCCGGTCTCCCCGGTGATCAGGACCGGTGGAGTCTCCTGCAACGCGGCGATCTGCCGCGCCTGGTCCAGCACCGCGCGGAGGCCGGCCGACTGGCCCACGATTCCCGCCAGCGGGAGGTCGGGCCCGGCGGCGCGCCGCCGATAGTACGACAGCTCCTGTTTGATCTGGGAGGTCTCGCGGGCCCGGTCGGCCAGGAGCTTGAGCTCCTCGAGGTCGACCGGCTTCTTGAGATAGTCGAAGGCGCCGAGCTTCACCGCCTCGACCGCGCCCTCGATGGTGCCGTGGGCGGTCATGATGATCACCGGGATGGCCGCGTCGAACTCCCGGATCCGGCGGAGCAGGTCGATGCCGCTCATGCCAGGGAGCCGGACGTCGGTGAAGACGACGTCCGGGCGCAGGGTCTCCAGCAGGCGCAGGGCCTGCTCCGCGTCTCCCGCGATCTCGGCCTCGTATCCCGACTCGTTCAGAAAGCCCTTCACGGCCCGGGCCAGGGTCCGCTCGTCATCGACGATCAACACGGTCGAGCCGCTCATGACCCGCGGCTCACAGGCAGTCGAATCCGCACCGTGGTGCCCACCCCAACCCGGCTTTCGATCTCCAGGCGTCCACCGTTCTGCTCGACGTAGCGCTTGGCGATGGCCAGGCCCAGGCCGGTGCCCTCCTGGCGAGTGGTGAAGAACGGCTCGCAGACCGAGGCGAGGACCGGTTCGGGAATTCCAGGCCCGGTGTCGCTCACCTCCAGGGTCACCTCGGGAGGACCGACGGCCCCATCCTCGGCCGATCCGCTGATTCTGAGGTGCCCGCCCGTCGGCATCGCGTCCAGCGCGTTGGAGAGTACTTCCACGACCGCCTGCTCCAATTGCATCGGATCCACCCGCACCTCGGGGAGGTTGGAAGCCATCGCCACCTGCAGGTCGACCCGGTGCTCTCGAAGGGGCTGGGCGAAGGCTGGCAGAAGCCCCTCGACCAGGCGAGGAAGGCTCTCGGGCATCGGCCGATAGGGCGCGGGGCGGCTGAAGCTCAGGAGATGACTGATGCGGCGGTCGAGGCGGTCGACCTCCTCGATGATGGCGTCCAGATGCTCGCCTGACGACGGGGACTCGGGGTGGCGGCGGACCAGTTGGGCCGCGGCCCGCAGGCTGCCGAGTGGATTCCGCAGGCCATGGGCCACCGCCGCGGCCATCTCGCCGATGGAGGCGAGCTTCTCGGACTGCACCAGCTGGGCCTGGGTCCGCTCCAGCTGATCGATTTTCCGCTCGAGCTCGCCGTTGAGTCGCGCCATGTCGGCCCGGGACTGGCGCAGGTTCTCGGTCATGCTGGCCAGCGCCAGCGCGAGGTCCCCGATCTCGTCCCGGGAAGTGGCCTTGATCGGATACTCGAGCTGCCCCGACCCCACGATGGCCATGGCCCGGGTGAGCTCGCTGACCGGCCGGGCGAGGCTCCGGGAGATGAGCCAGGACGCGAGGAGCCCGGTGGCCAAGGAAAGCACGATGATCGCGAGCAGGCTCCGGGCTTCGGCACCGAGGATCTCCTGCAGGCGGGTGTAGGCACCCCGCACGCTGGACTCACGGGCCCGGCGATAGATCTCCCGATTCATCGCGGTCAAGGCTGGCAGCAGCCGGGCCTTGAGCTGGCGTTGGGCCAGGCGGTAGGCCGTCTCCCGTTGTCCCGCGTCGTAGAGCGCGAAGATGCTGTCCGCTACCGTGACGATCTGGCGCTGGATTCCCGCGACGCCGTTGGCCAGCTGCATCTCCTCGGGCCGGAGCTCCCCACGCCATCGCTCCTGCCAGTAGTTCACCACCTCGCCGGTCAGCTCGAATTCCCTGCGCGCTCCGGGATCGAGACCGCTCAGGTAGCGCCAGATCACCTCGCTCTGGTCGAACATCGCGGTCTCCAGCTCCGCGTAAGTCCGGGTGCGCGACATGCTCTCGCCCAGCGCTTGCAGCGCCCGGCGCTCCAGCACGTTGCTGCGAATGGCCTCCGCCCCGACCAGCAGAGCGGGCAGCACCATCAGGGAGAAGCCGAACAGGAGCTTACGCTGGAAGGTCACGCCGGAAAGCTACGCCGATCCTGCCTCCCCACCAGCGGTCGGGCGTGCGGCGGCAGCGACCTCAGTGGGCCGCGGCGCCGCCGCGGGCACGCCCGGTTCGGAAGACGAACAGGAGCGGGAGCGCGCAGACGAACGTGATCCCCATGGTCAGGAAGACCTTTTCGAACGCTATCATGGACGCTTGGGCGTGCAGCACGGTGTCCAGCACCGCCTGGGCCTTCATCTGGGCCTGCGCCAGTGTCCCGCCCTGGGCGAGCATCCGCTCGGTCACCTGCTGCAGCCAACCTCGGGTGACCGAATCTCCGGAAGACAGATGCGGCAGCAGCGCCTCCCGGCTCTGCTCGGTGAACCGGGTGAGCAAGGTGGCCGTGACCGCGATGCCGAAGCTTCCGCCCAACTGGCGAGAGAGATTGAAGAGGCCGGTGCCCTGGGCCAACTGGTTGGGTTGGAGATCGGCGACAGCGACACCGGTGAGCGGGACGAAGATGAACCCGAGGCCGACGCCCCGGAGGATCATGGGCCAGAACAGGTCCGACGTGCCGCTCTGGGTGGTGAGGTGGGCGTGCTGCCACATCGACCACATGAAGAGAAGGACGCCCAGGGTGATCAACCCCCGCGCGTCGAACTTGGGGGCGAGCCGCCCCATCGTGGCCATGGTCAGCGCGGCGGCGATGGCGCCCGGCAGAATCACCTTGCCGGTGTCCCACGCGGTGTAGCCCCGCAGGTTCTGCAGGAAGACCGGCAGGGCAAAGACGCTGGCATAGAGCGCAAACCCGAGCATCAGGCCGAAGATCACGCCGGCGGCCAGCTGTCGATTCTTGAGGATGCGAAGATCGACGATCGGGTTCCGCGAGCGGAGCTCGTGCCAGACGAAGAGCACCAGCCCGACACCCGCGATGACGCTCTCGACCATGATCTCGCGGGAATCGAACCAATCCTTGGACTCCCCGCGCTCCAGGAGGATCTGAAGCGCGCCGATGCCCAGGATGAGCAGCCCCAGCCCCAGCCAGTCGACGCCGTCACTATGCTGGACGACGTGGGCCGGCTCCGGGACATTGCGCCAGGTCATGAACCCGGCCAACAGCCCGAGCGGCACGTTGATGTAGAAGATCCACGGCCAGGAGTAGTTGTCGGTGATCCACCCGCCGAGGGTCGGGCCGAGAGTCGGCCCCACCATGACGCCCATGCCGAAGATGGCCATCGCCTTGGCGCGCTCATGCAGGGGGAAGACATCGAACAGGATCGCCTGTGCGGTGCTGATAAGGGCGCCACCGCCGATGCCCTGCACCACCCGCCAGAACACCAGGCCTTCGAGCGACCCGGCGCTGCCGCAGAAGAAGGACGCGGCCGTGAAGAGGAGGATCGAGCCGGTGTAGTAGTTCCGCCGGCCGAACCGCGCCGAGAGCCAGCTGGTCAACGGGAGCACGATGACGTTGGCCACGATGTATCCGGTGCTGACCCAGGCCACCTCGTCGAGGGTGGCGCCGAGGTTCCCCATCATGTGGGGTATCGCCACGTTCACGATGCTGGTATCCACCAGCTCGAGCACACTCGCCAGGGTCACCGCAAACGCGATGACATAGCGGGCGCGAAAGATCGCGTCCCGGGAGAGCGGCCCGGCGGGTGAAGGAAGTGCCAGCGTGCCCATCGTCGCCTCAGTCGGTCGCGATGGTGACGTTGACCGACATGCCCGGCCGCAACGGGTGGGCGGGGTCGTTCGACTGCTCGACGGCGACCCGCACCGGCACGCGCTGGACCACCTTGGTGAAGTTGCCGGTGGCGTTATCGGGCGGGAGCAGCGCGAACCGCGCCCCCGTCGCCGGGCTCAGGCTTTCCACCTTGCCGTGGAAGGTGGGTCCGTCGTAGGCGTCCACGGTGAACTCGACCGGGTCGCCGACCCTCACCTTGTCGAGCTGGGTCTCCTTGAGGTTGGCGGTGACCCAGATGTCTTTGTCGGGCACCACCGACATCAGGTTCTGTCCCACTTGCACCTGGGCGCCGGGCTCGGCCGTGCGCTTGGCCACCATCCCGCTCACCGGCGCGAGCAGGGCCGTGTAACTGAGCTGCAGTCGGGCGTTGTCGACGGCTGCCTGCGCGGCCGCCACCCGGGCATCGGCGCCGCGGACCGCGGCGCCCGAGGCGGAGACCTGACTTCCCGCGGCCGCGGCCTGCTTCCGGGCAGCCAGCAGGTTGGCGTTGGCGGCATCGTACGCCGCTTGGGCCGCATCGAGCTGTTGGGCCGAGACGATCTGCTTGGCCGCGAGCCCGCGATACCGCTCCAGGTCGGCCGCGGCCTTGCGGAAGTCCGCCTCCGCCGCCGCGACCGACGCCTCGGCCGACGCCGCCTGCGCCCGGGTGGCCTGGAGCTGCGCCTCGGCCTGCCCGGCATGGCCACGCAGGCTGACAGAGGTTTGCGCATCGCGCAGCTCCGCCTCCGCCTGCTGCAGCCGGACCCGCACGTCGCGGTCGTCGAGCACCACGAGGGTGTCGCCCGCCTTCACGTGCTGATTCTCTTCCACCAGCACGCGGGCGATGAAGCCCTGGATCCGCGGACTGACTACCGTGATGTGACCGTCCACCTGGGCGTTGTCCGTGGACACGTGGTGGCGGGAGAAGATGTAGCGGCGGACGCCCCAGCCGGCCAACGTGAGCGCCAGCAGGACCGCCACCAGAATCGTCAGGCGGCGGGACCCGGCCCTGGCCTCGGGCTCGGCGGTCGCGGGAACATCGATTGCGATATCGGTCGCCATTGTTCTGTCTCGCTTCGGTACGCGGTTTTACTTCAGTTGATCGATGACGCCCAGGGCGCGGTAGGCGCTCACGCGGGCGGTGCCGTAGTTGACCCGAGCCTGGATCAGCGCGTCGCGCGCGGCGATCACCGAGCTCTGGGCGTTGGTCGTTTCCACGCTGCTGGCCACGCCGCTCTGAAAGCGCTCCTGGGCCTGCGAGAGCTCCTGCTCGGCCAGGCGCAGCCGGTCGCCGGCGATGGCCACCTGCTGCTTGGCCGAGGCGAGGTCGAGCACGGCCTGCCGGGCTTCGGTCTCGACCTGATTCACTCGGTCGTGCTCCCGGAGCTGTTGCACCTCGAGCCGGGCGGACTGCTCCTTGGCGCGACTCTGCCGGCGAAACCCGTCCAGGATCGGCACGCTGAGCAGCACCTGCACGTCGTAGCTCCCCGCCAGGGTGCTGGTCTTCTGTCCGGTCTGCTGATACCCCCCGTTGAGCGAGAGACTGGGCAGATTCTCCTGCCGGATAGCACTGAGCGAGCTCCGGGCGGCCTTGGTCCGATTGCGCTCGGCGGCGAGCTCCGCCCGGTGCTCGCGGGCGAAGGCAGCCGCCGTATCGGGCGAGAGCGGCAGGTCGAGGGCGCCGAGCCCCAGCGAGTCGGCCAGCTGGAGCCGGGTTCCCGAGGGGAGGTCGAGCGTCCGCAGCAGATCGAGCTGGGCACGGTCGGCGGCGTTACGGGCGAGCTCGAGTTGGGTCCGCACGGAGGCAAAGCTCACCTCGCTGCGGGTGGCGTCGATGGCGGGGCTGACCCCGGCGGAGACCAGCTGGCGAGCCTGACCCAGCAGCTGCGCCGCCACCGTGCTGTCCGCCTCCCGGGCCCGAATCGTCTCGTTGGCGCTCAGCGCGCGGAGATAGGCCAGTCCCGCCGTCGCGCCGGCAATCTCGCCAACTGCCTGTGCGTCGAGCCCGGCGGCGACCGCCGTATCCCGTGCCGCCCGCAGCCGGGTGATCGTGCTCGCATCGAAGAGCAGCTGTCTACCGCTGAGCTGAAGAGTGTAGATGTTGAACGGGTCAGTGACGCCCGTGGCGATCGGGATGCCGAACTGATCCAGGTTCACCGTCTGGCGAAGGTACGAGGCGTTGCCGCTGATGTTGGGGAGCAGGTCCGCCCGCCGCTCAGCGACCTTGGCGTTGGCCGCGCGCAGCTCGAGCCGGGCCACCGCCGCGTCGACGCCCTGCTGGCGGCCGAGCGAGATCGCCTGCAGCAGGGTGAGCGGACCGGTCGGGGTAACCGGCTGCTGCTGGGCAGCCAGCGGGCCGATCGAGAGAAGCGCGTCCAGCACCAGGAGGAACAGAAGGCGAGGCATGCGGGCGATTCCTCAGTTGGATGCTGGTCCCGCGGGGACCTGGCTCAGGTCGGCGGGGCGCGCGAGCACTCCGTACAGGTACAGGTCGATCAGGCCTTCGATTGCCTGCTCTTCGGTCAGGGCGCCGGGATCGACGTCGTGGAAGAAACGCTGCACCTGGGCGGTCTGTACCAACAGGGAGCACAGCCCCCGCGCCGCGAACCCGTGCTGCACCGCGCGAAACTCGCCGGCCTCGACTCCCCGCTGGATCACGTCCTCGATCAGGCGGCGGGCACGAAGGATCACTTCCTCGAAGTAGAACTTGGCCAGCTCGGGGAAGTTGCTCAGCTCCGCGTGGACCAGCCGGCTGATGCGGGCCATCTGATCGCTGCGCATGCGGCGGTACATCAGCCGAATCAGGCTGGCCAGCAGCTCGCCGCAGGGACCGTCGTGACTGCGGACGAACTCCTCCGCCTCGGTGAGGCCCGCGACCACCTTGGCCCGCACCATCGCGCGGAAGAGTGATTCTTTGGAGTCGAAGTAGAGGTAGACCGTGCCTTTGCTCACCCCGGCGATGCGGGCCACGTCCTCCAGCTTGCTCCGGGCGAAGCCGTTTTCGCCGAACACCTGCTGAGCGGCATCGATGATCTCTTCGGGGCGGGCCTCGGGGCGGCGTTGCCAGCGGGGGGTGACGGTGTCGGTCGGATCTGGATTGGCCACGCGGCGCCTCCGGTAGAATAAATAACTGACGGGTCAGTAATATATAACCGCACTCTGACCCGTCAAGTCAGCCGCCGACGTTCTCTTGCTCCCGACTACGGAAGTTCCTAAGTTGCAGTAACCTACCCGCCGGAGGACGGCCGATGTCGGACGCATTCCTCAGCTCCGACGACTTCGACGAACAAGCTCATCACCTCTATAATGAAGGCCGCTACGATGAAGCCCTGACGATCCTCAAGGAAGGCATCTCGCTGTACCCCCATGCAGTCGAGCTCCATGTCGGAAGGGCCTATGCTCACCTCGCCCGGGAGGAGTACGCCTGGGCCCGGCGGAGCTTCGAGCAAGCCCTGGCCCTGGACCCCGACCATGAGGACGGCTTGGCCGGCCTGGGAGAGACGCTGCTGAAAGTGGGCGACCGCCCCGGGTCCATGCGGGCGTTCGAGCGGATTCTCCAGCTCGGCTTCCAGGACGATCACGAGCTGATGCTCCAGGTCGGCCGCGCCCTGTTCCGCGAAGGGCTGGTGGGGCCGGCGCACCGGTTCTTCGATCTGGCCGCGTCCGCCCACCCCGACTCGCCCGACGCGGCGGCGTGCCTGGGCTATGCCTCGCACCGGCTGGGCAACGATGCGGGATCGCTCTACTGGCTGAGGCGCGCGCTGGAGATCGACGCCAGCTACGCGGAGGCGCGGATCTACCTGGCCAACCTGCTGTACGATCGGGGCGAGACCGAGGCGGCGCTGCACCAGCTGGAGCGGACCCAGCCCGAGGACCATTTCGACGAGCTGGGCATCTGGCGGCACATCGAGCTCAAGAAGTCCATCTATCGACTGCCCGAGGAAGATCCCGAGCTCACACCGTGGCTGGCCCGCCTGGGCGAGGTGGCGGGCGAGCCCGATTCGCTCGATATGCTGCTCGCCGAAGTGGAGGCGCAGCAGCCCGACGGTACGGTGCGCGACCCGCACCAGCTGGAGCTGTTCGGCACCCTGCTCAGCGAGCTCCACGCGATGCAGAAGCGGCCGGGCCACAGTGAATCTCACCTGGTCGTGACCCTGGGAGGTCAGGCGATCCGGGGAAGCTGGGACGAGATCCTGCTGCAGATGAAAGCCGCGGACCGCGAATGGGCGCACGGCTCACTCAGCGACTTCATGGCGAGCCTGGCTCGGCGGGGGCAGACCGAGACCGGCGTCGTCATCCCCACCACCGACGCGGAGGCCTTCATTCGTGGTAGCGCCGAAGCCGGCGTGCTGCGAATCGTGATGTAGGAGCATCCCATCGTTTCTTCCCCTCCGCCGCTCTGGACCGCCGGCGTCCGCCGCCATGTCTTGCCCAACGGGCTGACGATCCTGGTCCAGGAGGACCGTTCCGCACCGGTCGTGGCCGTGGTCACCCACGTCAAGGCCGGATTCTTCGATGAGCCCGACCGCTGGATCGGCATCTCCCACGTCCTGGAACACATGTTCTTCAAGGGAACCGAGCGCCGGGGGGTCGGCGCCATTGCCCGGGAGACCAAGAGCGCGGGAGGGTATCTCAACGCCAGCACCAGCTACGATCACACCAGCTACTTCGCCGTCCTCCCCGCCTCCGGTCTGGAGGCCGCGCTGGACATCCAGTCCGACGCGCTGCGCCGCTCGGTGGTCGACCCGGGTGAGCTCGCCCGCGAGCTGCAGGTCATCATCCAGGAAGCCAAGCGCAAGCTGGACACGCCCTCCGCGGTCGCGTACGAGACATTGCATGAAGTGATGTTCGACCGTCACCGCATTCGCCGGTGGCGGATCGGGCACGAGGCGGAGCTGGCGCGACTCACCCGGGATGACCTGTGGGAGTATTACCAGTCGCGCTACGTCCCTGAGCGCACCATCGTGGCGATCGTGGGAGCGGTCGACCCCGAGCGGGCGCTCGCCTTGGCCGTCGCCAGCTACGGAGACTGGACCCATCGGCCGGGCGCGGTCGACCGCTCGCCGGAGGAACCGGCTCGCCGCGAGGTGCGGGCCCGCACGCTGCGGGGCGACGTGAGCCAGGCGGAGCTGACGCTCGGCTGGCGCACGGTACCGCCTCTCCACTCCGACTCCGCGGCCCTCGACATCGCCGCGGCGGTCCTCGGCTCGGGCCGGGGAAGCTGGCTGCACCGGCGGCTCCGCGAACCGGGAATCGTGACCTGGGCCGCCGCCAACAACTACGCGCCGACCGAGGTGGGTGTCTTCAGCGCATCGGCCGAGCTCGCGCCCGATCGGGTTGCCGCGGCGCTGGAGGGGGTCGCGGACTCGGTCGCCCGTCTCGCGATGCTGGGCCCCTCGGACGAGGACGTCGAGCGCGCCCGAACGCTGCTGCGGGCCCGCTGGGCCCGCCGGCTGGAGGCGATGGAAGGCCGTGCGTCCGCCTTGGCCGCCGCCGAGGCGCTCGACGGGTTCGCCTTCCTGGATCGTGAGTATCAGGCACTTGGCGCGGTGGGCCCGATGGACGTGAGGGCCGTCGCCGCCCGGTATCTCGACCCCGACGCGGTGTCCGGGGTGTTGTACCTGCCCGAAGGCGAAGGGAGCGACCTGACGGCCGATACCCTCGGCCGGCCGTTCGCGGTTTCGGGTCTCCAGCCTCTACCCATCGTCCCGACGACTCCGCCGGTGCGCCGGCCACCCGTGGCCGTGGGAGGGCGCCGGGAGGCCGAGGTCCTGCACGTGGCCCTCCCGGGCGTGGATCTGCTGGTGCGGCGGAAGCCTGGCGTGCCACTGGTGACATTGGGTCTCTACGCTCCGCGGGTGCACCTCGATCCGCCCGCGCAGGCCGGGCTGGGCTCGCTCACCGTGCGGAGCGCGCTGCGAGGCGCCGACGGCCTCGACGCCGGCGGGCTGGCATTCGCGTTCGAGCGGCTTGGGGGAACTCTGAGCCCGTCGGCAGCCTCCGACTGGCTCGGCCTGGGGACCACCGTGCTGGCGGAGAACCTCGCGGAAGCGGCCTCGCTGATCGATCTGGTATACAGCACCCCGCGTCTGGCGGAGGCCGAGGTCGAGCGGGAGCGGGGACTGATGATCGCGGAAGCGGACCAGGTGACGGACGACATGTTCCGCTACCCGTTCCAACTGGCGTTCGAGGCCGCCTTCGGTGAGCAGGGCTACGGCCTGCCGGTCACGGGACTGCCGCACACGTTGCCGGCCATCACCGCGGCGGACGTGAGCGCCTGGCATTCGCGCGCCTTGCTGGCCGTCCGCCCGGTCGTGATCGCCGTGGGCGACGTGGAGCCGGACGATGCGGCCGCGACGCTTTCCGGCGTGTTCCAGGGTCACCCGTCCCGTCCGCCGTCCGGCCGACTGCCGGCGGTCGATTGGGTCGCGGGGGAGCCTGGTGGGGCGCCGAGCCGGGTAGTGCGGCGGGACAAAGCACAGGTGGCGCTCGCCATGGGGTTTCCCGGCCCGGCGCGAGGCGATCCCGACCGGGGTGCGGCGCAGGTCTGGGCGGCCGTGGCGAGCGGCCTGGGGGGGAGGCTGTTCGAGTCGCTGCGCGACCGCCGATCGCTGGCCTACACGGTCGTCGCGTCTGCCTGGCAGAAGGCTCGCGCGGGGGCGCTCGTCACCTACATCGCCACCTCGCCGGAGCGGGAGGACGAGGCCCGTGAAACGATGCTGGAGGAGCTCGACCGCTTTACCCGGGAGCCGGTCAGCGTGGCGGAGCTCACGCAGGCCGTCAACTATCTGGCGGGACAGGCCGAGGTGAGCCGGCAGAGCGGAGGTGCGCTGGCCGGTGAGATCCTGGATGCATGGGTGGCGGGGCGCGGCTTGGGCGAGCTGGTCGATCCGGCCGGGATCTTTCGAAAAGTCACGGCTGAGGACGTGCAAAAGGTCGCCGCGCAATCTCTCGACCCGTCCCGGCGCGTGGAAGGCGTTGTTCGGGGCACCGGGGCCAACCGTCCGAGGGTCGCTGCCCTTCAGACCTAACTCCAGGCGGCCCGATCCAGTCGAGGTTCAGCTGTCCCAGCTCAGTTGCAGGATAGCGGCCGAGGGACTCATCGAGCATCCGACCCTCAGGCGAATCCCGCGCTGATCCTGCCTCCGTGCGGTCAGGCCGATTCGACCGACACTCCCAATCGCCGCGCGATCACCTCGACGCCCTTCCCCACGTCGGCCGGGGCGCGGGCCACGATGTCCACCACGCAGAGACCCTCGGTCGGCGCGGTGTGGAGCACGATGTGGCCCTCGCGACAGAGCAAGGCGATCACGATCCCTCCCGGCCCATCCCGCACCACCGGCGGCCCCAGCGTCGGCATGCCCACCGCCCCCGCGGCCGCCACGACCATGGCCGAGAGGCCGTGTGCATCGGCGAGACGGGCGCCGGGGAGCGACGTGAGCTCGAGGAGGCGGTGGTTGAAGGCGGGCTGCACGCGGAATCTCGGCGGCGTCAGGCGCGGGGGGGAAGAGTAGCCACCGCCTCCCGGTATCCTTCCGGCACACCGACATCGAAGAACCGTGCCGAGCTGGTCACGCCGGCCAGCGCGTTCCTTCGGGCCAGCCGCTGGAGCAGCGGCACGTCGTCGAGCTCCGCACCGGGTCCGAGCCGGCTGCCGATCTCCTCGAGCTCATCGAAGACCGCCCCCGGGAATGCCATCCGACCGATCGGCGTGACGGCCGCCGCGAGCTCCGCCGTGTCGAAGCGGCCGGTGCTCTTGTCGGCGACGTCCACTACCCGCAACGAGCCGTCCTCCGCGCGCTGCACCGTCGCCCGGCCGGTGGCGCCCCTTGCCTGAGCCTCCTCCCGCGTGATCTCGGCGAGCAGCACGGTGGCAATGCTGGACGAGCGATACGCCGCCACGACCGCCGAGGTGGGATTGCCGCCGCTGAAGAGATTGTCGGGCAAGAGTGCGAGAAAGGGCGAGCCGGCCACGTGGTCACGGGCTCGGAGCAAGGCGTCGCCCAGGCCGCGAGGATGGTCCTGGGGAACGAATTCGAGCTCCAGCGGCCCGGGATAGTTTCGGGCGGCGACCTCGAGGATGGGCTTGTGCGGGTTGGTCACGATGATGGCGCGGAGCAGCCCCGCGTCGGCGGCCTCGTCGAGGGCCCAGTACAGGATCGGCTTGAGTCCAACCGGCAGCATCTCCTTGGGGAGCCAGTTGGTGATCGGGAGCAGCCGGGTACCGCGTCCGCCGCAGGGGATGACCGCAGTGTCGAGCATCTCGGGACGGGGCGGGGAGAGGAGGGCGCACCACGGACCAGAGTATCTTGTACGCCATGCCGTCCGAAGCTAGTCCGCGCCATAGGGGGGAGCAAGACCGACGCGATTGGACGATCGCGGATTTATTGACCGTGGTCCGGATTCCTCTGGCAGTGGCGTTCCCACTGGTCTCCAACAGCTGGCGCTTCGTGGTGCTGGCCACGGCGGCCGCCACGGATCTCCTCGACGGTCAACTGGCCCGCCGGTTCGGCAGCTCCAGGTTCGGGCCGGTGATCGACCCCGTCGCGGACAAGCTGTTCATGGCGTCGGCCTTCGGGGTCGTGGCGCTGAGCGGGAAACTGGAGCCCTACGAGATCGCCGGCCTCCTGCTCCGGGACATCGTGGCTAGCATCGCCTTCGTGGTCACTCTGGTGTCGAAGCGTCCCCGGGCGATTCCGGCGCGGGCCGGGGGCAAAGCCGTGACGGTCGCCCAGGTGCTCACGCTGGTGGCGTTCCTGGCGGACTCGCCGCACCTGCGGGAGCTCGCGTGGGCAACCACGGCGGTGGCGCTCTACGCCATCTGGGACTACTACCGCGCGGCCGCAACCGCCGGGCGATCCGTCGGGAGAAGGAGCGTGTGACCGCCGAGACCAAGCGGGTGAGCTTGCGCTGGGAGGAGGGGCTGGTGTTCCGCGGCGGCGAGCCGGAAGGACCCGAGACAACGATCGACGGCGACAATGCCATCGCTCCCGGCCCGATGTTGACCCTCCTGCTCGCCGCCGCGGCCTGCACCGGCGCGGACGTCGTGGTCGTGTTGCAGAAGATGCGAGTGACCCTCAGGGAGTTCCGGCTGGAAGCGAGCGGGCAGCGGCGGGAAGAGGAGCCGCGGCGCTACACCGCGATTCACCTGGAGTATCACCTCGCGGGCGAGGGGCTGGACGAGCCCAAGGCCCGGCGAGCGATCGATCTCTCCATCGAGAAATACTGCTCGGTCCTTCACTCGCTCGCGCCGGACATCCGGATCACCCGTGGGCTCACCCTGGGATAACGGCTGGGTGGCGGCCCTGCTCCTCGCCGCCTCCCCGTTGGCTGCACAGCAGGTGCGAGAGATCGGGCTCCAGGCCACCGCGACGGCCTCGGACCCCGCGCTGGTCATCGGTGGAGTCTACGCAGCGCTCCGCACCTCGCTTCGGACCCGGGTCTCGGTCGCGGCCGGCGCCGGTGTCAGCGGTGGGGAGGCGGCGTGGCGCGGTGAGCTCCTGGCGCACTTCCTTCTCAATCCCGATCGTCAACGCGGCGCCGGGGTCTATGGGGCCGGGGGCCTCGCGGTCGTGGGTGGGCCGGTAGATGAGGGATATCTCGTCCTCACGCTCGGGCTGGAGGCGCGTCCTGGAGGGCGATCGGGATGGTTTGTGGAGGGTGGAGTCGGTGGTGGGGCCCGCCTGGCCGCGGGGTATCGGTGGCGGAAGCGCCCGGTTGGATCACCGGGTCAGGAATGACAATCGCCCCGACGCACCAGCGTGCGTCGGGGCGAGACTCTCATCCGGACGACTTACGCGGCGCCGCTCTCAACCGTCTCGGCCTTCCGCTGGACCGGCTGGCAGAAGCGCTCGCCGAGCACGCGCAACTGGCTCAGCTCTTCCTCCGTCAGGTTCTCGTATCGGTCCGCCAGGTACAGCATCGTGTCGTCGAACCAGTCCTTCTGGTGCTCCGGAAGGGCGTCGATGACGCCGCAGCGGAGAACATGGCTGAACAACTCGTCACGCGCCTGGGTGAAGGACACCGCATCAGGGTCTTGCCGGATTTTCTTCTTGTTCATTCAGCTTCCTTTTCGGGTACCATTTCCAAGGTCGATCCTTGGATTCCGACGCTCAAGTATAACAAGTATAGTCGGTTGCACCATTTGGTGCAAACCCGCGTTTTCCCTGCGAGGCCGGCCATTGATTATGTTTATCGGCAGCAAACACATGAACTTGACCGGGGACGGTGCATCGTCCTCGAGGTAGCTATGGCAGAGCATGACGAGGTGTACGACGACGCGCGGGCGGACCGCCTTTCCGCGTTGCTACGTGCACTGGCTGCACGCATCCAGGAGCTCGACCGCGCCGGCCAGCTGCTGCGTGGGGGGCCGGAGCTGTTGCGGATGATGGGCGATGCGCGGAGCGAGCTGTTCCACTACGAGGTCCGCTGCACCTACGACACGCCCGATGTCGCCGAGCGCCGGCGCATCGTGGAGGAGGCGCAGCGCCAGGATCCTCTCTTTCCAGACGACCCGGAGGAAGACGAGCCATGGCGGCGACGCCCGTCGGAATGAATCGGTTCTACGCGATCCTCGCTGGCGTGGCCGTTCTGGGACTCGGGGTGCTGGGCTATCTGCTCGCGAAGCCCGCGACGGTGAGCATCCCGGCACACGTCACGGTGCAGGCGTCCGACACCGCCGGCTTCCACGGGTACTTCAAGGGATCGGAGAGCGCGCCGGTGGAGATCACCGAGTTCGCGGACTATCAATGCCCGTTCTGCCAGACCTTCGCCACCCTGCAGATGCCCACGATCGAGCAGCGGCTGATCGACACCGGCCGGCTCCGCTGGCGGTACCGGGACTTCCCGCTGCAGCAGCATGCCTTCTCCCGGGTGGCGGCGCATTCGGCCGCGTGCGCGGACGAGCAGGGGAAGTATTGGGCCCAGCACCAGCGGATCTACGAGGGGCAAGCGGAGTGGGCCGCCGCGCGGGACGCCGCCGGGATCCTGCGGCGCTATGCCAAGGAGAACGGGCTCGACCTCACGCGCTACGACAGTTGCATGGCGGCGGGCAAGTACGCCGGACGGATCCAGGCGAGCTATGAGGAGGGCGTCCGCCTCGGAGTGACCTCCACGCCGACGCTCCTGGTGGGCGGCCGGCTCTACCAGGGTCGGTTCGATTCCGACGCGATCACTCGACTGGTCGACTCGCTGGCGCCACACGCCACCCAATGATCTACCGGATGGGCGCGGCGATGATGAGCCTCCTCGGGCTCTTCGTCTCCGCCTACCTGTATCTCTACAAGATCGGGCGGATCGGGACCCTGGCATGCGGCAGCGGCAGCTGCGAGACGGTGCAGCTGAGCCCGTGGAGCCGCGTCGCCGGGGTGGAGGTCTCCCTGATCGGAGTCCTGGGCTACGCGGGGTTGCTGGTCGTGGGCCTCATCGCGCTGCAGCCGCGCCTCGCGGACCGCCGTTGGCCGGCCCTCCTGCTCGCGGTGCTGGCGGCCATCGGAGTCCTCTTCACCGGATATCTCACCTACCTCGAGCTGTTCGTCATCCAGGCCATTTGCCGCTGGTGCGTCGGCTCGGCGGCGATCATCGTCAGCATCCTGATCGCGAGCCTGCTCGACCTGCGCCAGCGCGCCGGTCGAAGCGCAGGAGAGGTTCCCGCGTCGCTCGAGCCGCAGGGCGGGCGTTAATGTCGGCTTGGTTCGCGAAAGTGCCGCATGGCCGTCGACCCTGACCGGTCGTCCGCCGGCGCTCTCGCCGGAACGGACACCGCACCCGCCGCAAGCCGCTTCCAACACCCGGAGACCCCGCCCCCAACGGGGAAGCGTCTCGCCGTGCTCTCTCTCACGGCGCTCGGGGTGGTCTACGGCGACATCGGCACCAGTCCGCTGTACACGATCCGCGAGTGTTTCGGGGCGGAGTAC
>Ga0307308_10000331_pt1 | contig 16307 bp, 15 predicted proteins | sample ER_DNA_195_FD_194501 | JGI IMG/M metagenome (GOLD analysis project Ga0307308, IMG submission 194501) | Bulk soil microbial communities from the East River watershed near Crested Butte, Colorado, United States - ER_DNA_195 | ecosystem: Environmental > Terrestrial > Soil > Floodplain | place...
CGCTCGGCGAGGAGGGCCGAGAGATCCTTCGGAAGGCAGCTCCCACCAAAGCCGCAGCCGGCCTTCAGGTAGGCGAGGATCCCGGGCGACACGGCCCTTCCGTCGACGATGGGCGTCAACCGGCGGTCGCGGTGGAGGATGCCGAGGACTTCGTCGACGTCGGCGCCGGGAACTTCCTCGCAGATCCGGGCAATCTCGTTGGAGAAGGAGATGAGCGTGGCGAGTAAGGCGTTCGAGGTGTATTTCGCGAGCTCGGCGGTTGCCAGAGAGGTGAGGAGGATGGGGGCGCCAAACGGTCGATAGAGCTCGCTGAGCAGCTCGTGTCCGCCGCCGTCGTCGCACCCGATGACGATCCGGTCAGGCTCGAGGAAGTCTGAGAGGCCTGACCCCTCGCGTAGGAACTCCGGGTTCGAAGCAACCCAAGACCGCCCCTCTAGTGCAGGCCGGACGATGCGTTCGGCCGTGCCCGGGACGACGGTGCTTCGAACTCCGACGACTTGCGGCCGCGCGGGGCTCTCGGCGAGCTCGGCCGAGACCTGACGAACGGCAGCTTCGAGAAAGCGGAGATCGATTGAGCCGCCGTCGTCGGGCGGGGTCTGGACGGCGAGGAGGATTACCTCGGAATCGCGGATGAGGCTCGGATCGCCGGAGACACGGAAGCGGCCGGAGGCGAGCTCCGCCCTCAAGAGGCCGTCGAGACCGGGCTCGTGGAACGGCAGCGCTCCACTTGCGATTGCTTCGCGCCGACCTGCTTCGGCTTCGAGCCCGACCACGTCGTGCCCGACGGACGCAAGACCGACGCCGGTGATGAGGCCAACGTACCCGCACCCGACGACAGCGACTCTCATCGGCGGGCATCCTCGCGATAATGAGCCAGCGTGCGCGCTACCCCTGCCTGCAGCGGCACATCCGGGATCCACGCAATGGCGGCCTTCGTCTTGCGAAGATCCGGGCACCGGCGCGAGGGATTGTCCGCGAGGTAGTCGGGGTCGGAGCTCTCGCCGCTCCGGACGCCGGGCGTTCCAGCGAGCTCGGCCACCAGCTCCGCTACCCCCCGGATCGAGACCTCTTCGTCGTTACCGACATTGTAGGCCTCCCCAGGAACGCCCTCTACAAGCAGCAGGAGGAGCGCGGCGACGAAGTCGGACACGTAGCAGAAGCTGCGCGTGGGGCGTCCGTCGGACAGGAGCGACACAGGGTCACCGGCGAGGGCATCGCGGAGGAAGTCCGGGATCACGCGCCCGTCGTCGAGGCTCAAGCGCGGCCCGTAGACGTTGAACGGGCGTACGATGACAACAGGCGTGCCGAATTGCCGGTGGAAAGTCGCGCACAGCGTCTCGGCGAGTCGCTTCGACTCGTCGTAGGGCGCGCGCGGGCCGGTGGACGAGACATGGCCCCAGTAGTCCTCGTCGGTGGGAACCCGCTCGGCAGGGGGATCGCCGTAAATCTCGCTGGAGCTGAGCAGGAGAAACCGCGCTCCGTGCTTGCGCGCCAGCTCGAGAAGGCGCCGCGTTCCGCCGACGTTCACGTCGATCGTCTCGAGCGGGTATCGCCGGTACCACTTCGGGGAGGCGATGCTCGCGCCGTGGACGATGTAGTCCACCCGGTCGTCGAAGGGGACGCCCTCGACGACGTTTGCCTGACGAAAGACGACGTCCGAGCGGCCCTCCAGGTGGGCCAGACGTCGTGAATCGCTCACGATCATGTTGTCGACCGCGACGACACGGCACGGTTCGTCGAGAAGTCTGTCGTTCGCGTGAGCGAGCACGTCGACGACATAGCTCAGCAAGAATCCCGCTGCGCCTGTGATGAGAACTGTCGTGCCGGCAAGTTGGCGCAGCGCTGGGGAGGACCGCGTCAGGATCTGGTCCAGATCCTCTTCGACGACCTGTCCGAGGACTTTTCGGTCCGTCACGGTTCCACCTCCCATCGCTCCCCTGTCGATCGGGTTTCAGGTTGGGGGATGGTATCCCGCACCCTTTCCCCTCGCCCGCCAGTCTACGATCGTCCGGGCGTGTCCCGTCTCCGCATCGAGCCCTTCGCCGACCAGTACCTGGATGCGGCCGGTGAGCTGCTCGCCGCTCGCCATCGACGCCACCGAGCAGTTGAGCCGCTCCTGCCCGCACGGTACGAAGACGTCACTGCAGCGCGGGCCGAGGTCGAGATGCTTTGGCGGACGGACGATACTCCGGGCGCGGTGGCGGTAGAAAATGGTCGGGTAGTTGCCTACGTGATCGGCGTGCGTAAAGGGGACGACGCGTGGGGTCCGAACGTCTGGGTCGACCCGGCCGGCCATGCAGCCAGCCCTTCCGAGGATCTGCGCGACGTCTATGCGGCGGTCGCCGACCACTGGGTCGCGGCCGGACGGGAGGCGCACTACGCCATCGTCCCAGCCACAGACGGTGACCTAGTCGATGCTTGGCAGCGCCTCGGGTTCGGGCATCAGGCGGCCTATGGGATCCGCGAGATCAGTGAGATCGGCTGGCCCGAAGGAACGCGTGAGGCGCGCCACGACGATGTCGACAGCCTCGTCGAGCTCTACCCGCAAATGGGTCAGCACCACCGCGCGTCGCCGGTGTTCTCGATCCGCCGGCCGCGGCAGGGCACAGAGGAGCTGAGGAAAGAGTTCGAGGAGAACTTGACCCGCGACGACGTCGGCGTGCTCGTCGCCGAGCAAGGCGGCCGGGTTGTCGGCTACTTCCAGGTCGAGCCGGTCGAGACGTCGCCGCGGCACTCCGGCGTCGCGCGCGTAGAGGGCTCGGCATTCCTACACGTGGCGATCACCGAACCGGAAGTGCGCGGGCGCGGCGCCGGCGTCAATCTGATGCAAGCCGCCTTGGCCTGGGCCGCCGAGCACGGCTACGACACGATGACGACCGACTGGCGGGTGACCAACCTGTTGTCTTCGCGCTTCTGGCCCACGCGGGGCTTTAGGCCGACCTTCTTTCGGCTCCATCGCCTCATCGCCTAAGCCGCGATTGGCTGAGCCGCGACTGGAGGCAGCACCCCGATTCTTCACAACGTGTAAGCATGTGACCTAACCGCTGAATTCAGATTCAGCCGACCCTGAAGCTGCTCTGACCGAGTAGGTGGCCGTAGTTGCTCTTCGAGCGCGGCCCGAAGGCGGGCCAGGCGTACCAGGAGTACATGCCCCTCGAAAGTCGAAATGAGCGACCTGCGTATACCCACCGCGGCCGCAAGGCGAGTTTCGCGGCGGTGGGCCAGGCGCTGAGGATCTTCTCTCCCCCGCGGTACAGCTGGACGTTGTAGAAGCTCGCTCTCCGGACCTTGGCCCACACGAGTCGCGGCGGCACGTGGACGACTCCGCCCGCCTTCGGCCGGAAGAGCAGGGTGCTGGGCTGTACGACAACGGGTGCGCCGGAGGACGCGTTGCCGGCGCGGTCGTAACTGATGATCGAGTAGCGGTGGTACGTCCCGTTGTCGAAGCGCCTGCTCGCGTAGTGCGTTGAGTTTCCGGTGTACACGAGCTTCTTCCGCTGTGCTCGTGGCCCCTTTCGGCCGATCGAGACGAAGACTTGCACGTGATCGAAATCGGGGTCCGGTGGACGCGTCCAGGCGAGCGTCACGGTCCCGTAGCCAACAGTCCGCCTGACGCCGCTCACGTCGGCCGGCGCGAGGAGGTCTTCGACGGTCCAGCCGTAGCTCGCGGCCGGGCTCGTGTTGCCGGCCGCATCCGTCGCGCGCACGGTGAAGACGTGGGCGCCCTTGGCAAGCGCGGAGTACGTCGCCGGGCTGGTGCAGGCCGAGGGCGCGCCGCCGTCGAGCTGGCAGCTGAAGGTCACGCTGCTCACGTCCGTGGCGCTGAACGCGAATACAGCGTTCGATGAGGCGCTCGGGTTGGGAGGCGCCTGTGTGAGCGCCAGAACCGGTGCGATGGTATCGATTGTCCATGCGTACGAGCTCGAGCTTGCGTTCCCGACCTCATCGATCGCGCGTACCGTGAAGACGTGGGCGCCGTCGGCCTGGTGCGCGTAGGTCTTCGGGCTGCTGCAGCCGGCGAACGCGTGACCGTCGAGCTTGCACCTGAAGTTGACCCCGTCTTCGCTGTCGGTGAACTTGAACGTCGGCGTGTCGTCGCTCGAGCTCGGCGTAGCCGTGATGGAAGGTGCCGGCGGGGGCGTCGTGTCGATCACCCACGTGTACGAGACCACGTCGCTCTCGGCCATGGTGCTGTCGACGGCCTTGACGCCGAACGTGTGCGATCCGTCGGCCAGCGTGTACTGAACTCCGCTCTGACAGGCCGTGAAGGCATCGCCGTCCATCTGGCAGAGGAAGGTTGCCATCGGATCCGCATCCAAGAAGGTGAACGTCGCATTCCTACTCCCACTGGGGTTCGGCGGTGTCGTGAGGATCGTCGGCGGCGGCGGCCCAGCGGCCGTGGCAGGCGCCAGCTGGATCCCGAACGCAACCGCTGCGAGCACGATCACGCAGAGGACGGCGCGGCGGCTCACGACAGGAGCACGATCGCGAGGCTTGCGCCGGTCGCGACGTACAAGACGGCCGCCGCATACAGCAGCGGCTCACGCTTGCCGAACGCAACCGCCTGTGCGGGCCTGGGTAGGAGCCGAAGCGGCGCCAGCGCGAGGCCGATGAGAACGAGCGAGAGCCCGAGCGTGAAGCTAAGGCCCAGCGGCACAACGGGCGTCACAGAGCTCGAGCTCCGCGCGTGCAGCGGCGCCGGGTGTGGTTGGACAGCTCTCCTGCGATGCGTCGGGGCAACCGACCGGCTCGAGCGAGTCGATACGTGCACCTTCGGCCCGGGCTTCCGCTTCGATGGTCGCTTGGCCTTGCGGTGAACGGTGCGTCGCGGAGACGGTGGTCGCGTGACCACCGTGGCCTGAGGAGGCGGAGGGGCCGGCTGAACGGCCGGTGGGGGCGGGGGGACGTAGGTCTGCGTCGGAGGCGGCGGTGGAGGCGGCGGCGGATCCGGGTTCGGACCGCTTGCGCCACGCAGCGCAGCCGCGTACGACACACCAGTCATGGCGGTCACTGCGACGACTGCGAGTAGGCTGGCGCAAAGAAGCTTCGCCGGAAAGACAGAACGTCCGCGTCCGCATACCGCACCGGCCGTCCTGAAGCAGCAAGTCGAATCTCTTCTCAGCGGCGGTCCCTCCCGCCCGACCTGTTGGCGCCTAACGCAGCTTGACAGTAGCACCGATCAAACCAGGTTGACGAGGGCCCAAGCATGTCTCACTGATAGGCGCACAGGAGACTCGCCGACTCCGACTGCTCCGGCAGCTGACGACCGACCTCTCGACCCCCAGGAGGGACGCGCCTTGGCAAGGAACGGGCTGGGCGGGCGTGCCACTACACCCCGACTGAGAGAGCGTCTTCTCGCATGAGACCTCCGAAGGCGCAGCCAGATCCGAAGGGAACACTGGGGAACACCAACCCGGGCACGCGCGTCCACGGCCGGGTCACTCGTCCTCAGCCGATTCCCCGAGTTCCGGGACTTCTCTCGTCGACGCGACCCGCGCTTGCCCCCGCTTCCCGCTTCGTCGCTGGATGGTAAGGAGGGGTCGACGGTTCGAGTCCGTCAGAGGGCTCTGCAAGAGCGCCGCACGTCGGCGCTTTCTCGTTCAGGTGACTTGCTCTGGGTCGAACGTGCAATCGGTGCAGAGCCCGTTTAAGGAGCTTTGACAGCCCGATGACCGGCGATGCGGTCAACCATGGCGTCGGCGGCCGCGAGACCTGCCGCGATCTGGTCGTGGCCGGACTGGCCCAACACGACCCCCGTGATTGTCGTCCGCTTGCCGTCGATCCAGCGGATGGCCCGGAAGGCGAAGCAGCCGCCGGCCGCGTCGTCCGAGCCGGTCTTGACGCCGACAAACCCGTTGTGCCCGAGCAATGTGTTGGTGTTGTGCACGGTGCCGGCGACCGGCAGCGTCGCGCTCGGTGTGGCGACGATGCTCGCGAACACCGGCAGGCGCATCGCCCGATCGACGATGCGCACCTGGTCGGCGGCAGTCGACACGGTTGCGTCGTCGTAGCCGCTCGGGTCTGTGTAGCGGGTGTGGGTCATGCCCAGCGACCGTGCGGTTGCATTCATCCGGGCAACAAACCGGTCCGCCGAACCGGCGTCCCATCGCGCCAGAACCGCGGCGATGTTGTTCGCCGACGGCAGCAGCAGCGCCTGCAGTGCCTGCCGTTCGGTCAACTGCTCTCCGGCGGCGATGGACACGACCGACTCGTCCTGTCCGCGCCGTCGGTCGGTGTCGGCGACATCGGCGTCGGTGAGCGTGATCGTCGGGCCGTCCTGGCCGAGCGCCAGCGGATGGTCGCGGAGCACGAGATAGGCGGTCATCACCTTCGCGAGGCTGGCGATTGCAGCCGTGTGCTGGTTCGGCCCGGCTTGGACCTGCGACTGTCCTGCTTGGACGAACGCGGCCTGACCATGTGCCGGCCACACCGTGCTGGGCAGCGCTTCGATGGCTGATGCGGCCGGCGAGGACGAGGACGCCAGCAACTGGTAGCTGAGGGAGGCGATCGCCGCGATGACGACCAGCAGGCCGGCGACGCGGATCCTGCGAATCCGAATCCGACGGGTCGTTGTTCGTGCTGGTTTGCTGTAGGTCATGCCGCCATTCAAGGCAGCGTGGTGTTGCCAGCACGTATGCGGTTTTCGATATGCCGACGAAACACGCCGGCTTTAGCATCGGATCATGCGGGTTTTGATCGTCGAGGACGAGCCCTACATGGCAGAAGCCATCCGCGACGGCCTACGCCTGGAAGCGATCGCGGCGGACATCGCAGGCGACGGCGACACCGCTCTGGAGCTGCTGCGCTTCAACGCCTATGACATCGCCGTCCTCGACCGAGACATTCCCGGACCCTCCGGTAACGAGATCGCCGAACGCATCGTCGCCTCCGGCAACGGCATGCCGATCCTCATGCTCACCGCTGCCGACCGTCTCGACGACAAGGCCACCGGGTTCGAGCTCGGCGCCGATGACTACCTCACGAAGCCGTTCGAGCTCCGAGAGCTCGTGCTCCGTCTCAGAGCGCTCGACCGCAGGCGCGCCCACAACAGGCCACCCGTGCGAGAGATCGCAGGTCTGCGGCTGGACCCATTCCGCCGAGAGGTCCACCGCGACGGGCGCTACGTCGCGCTGACCAGGAAGCAGTTCGCAGTGCTCGAAGTCCTCGTCGCCGCCGACGGCGGTGTCGTCAGCGCCGAAGACCTCCTGGCACGGGCGTGGGACGAGAACGCGGACCCGTTCACCAACGCCGTGCGCATCACGGTCTCGGGACTGCGCAAACGGCTCGGCGAACCCTGGATCATCGCCACCGTGGCCGGCGCCGGGTACCGCATCGACACAGGACCAGACGACGGGCGCGAGGGAGGGGACCGTGGATAGAGCCCCCGGTCTGAGCGTTCGCCTCAAACTCACACTCAGCTACGCCGGCTTCCTGATGCTCGCAGGTGCCGTGCTGCTCGTCGCCGTGTACTTCTCCCTTTCGCGTGGTGTCCACCCGGGTGTGATCTTCCTGGTGCGCAGTCACCGAGCGCTTCTGCACGATTTCGCGCCGACCGCGGCCATCGTGCTGGCGTTCCTGCTGGTGTTCGGTCTGCTGGGAGGATGGATTCTCGCCGGCCGCATGCTCGCCCCCCTGACTCGAATCACCGACGCCACACGCATCGCCGCAGACGGATCGCTCTCCCATCGGATTCAGTTGGAAGGCCGCAAAGACGAGTTCCGCGACCTCGCCGACACCTTCGACACCATGCTCGCCCGGCTCGAAGCACACGTAGCCGAACAGCAGCGATTCGCAGCCAACGCCTCCCACGAGCTGCGCACGCCGCTGGCGGTCACCCAGACACTGCTCGACGTCGCCCGCAAAGATCCGAATCGCGACAACGGCGAACTCGTCGACCGCCTCCACGCCGTCAACACCCGAGCGATCGACCTCACCGAAGCACTGCTCCTGCTCAGCCGCGCCGACCAACGGTCCTTCACCCCAGAGCACGTCGACCTGTCCCTCGTGGCGGAAGAAGCCACCGAGACGCTCCTCCCGCTCGCAGAACAACGCGGCCTCACCATCGAAACTTCCGGCGACATGACCCCCACCATGGGCTCACACGCGCTCCTACTGCAGATGAGCACGAACCTCCTGCACAACGCGATCGTCCACAACAGGCCCGAAGAAGGCACCGTGTGGGTCACGACCAGCGTTCACCCCAAGAGTGCGGTGCTCACCGTCGAGAACACCGGCGAGAAGCTCACCCCACAGTTGGTCGCCACGCTTGCCGAGCCGTTTCTTCGCGGCACCAAACGCATACGCACCGACCACGCGGGCGTCGGCCTCGGCCTGGCGATCGTCAAGAGCATCGCCCAAGCACACGACGGAACCCTCACCCTCACCCCCCGACCGGCCGGCGGGCTCCGCGTCACCGTGCAACTACCCGCCGCGCCCCCAACCGGCGTCGCTGCCTGAGGTCCCACCGAGCACAGCCGCTTCTTCGTCAGGTGGCTGCCGGTACCCCGACTGCTTCCGCGGCCCTTTCGATCAGGTCCGCTACCTCCTCGGGGTGGGAGACCATCGGGGCATGGCTCGACGGGATCTCGACGGTGGTCGCGCCCATCCGCGCGGCGAACTGTCGTTCGGCGTCGGGCGGGAGAGCCTCGTCGTTCTGGGCAACGAGGTACCAGGACGGCAGCGATTTCCAGGCCGGGACGCCCATCACGTCCGTGAACGCGGAAGAGGCGAGAGGCTGTTGCACCGCGTACATCACTCGTGCCCGAGTTGGGCCGACGTCGGCCGCGAAGTGTTTGACGAAGTCGTCTTCTGGGAGCCAGCCGAAACCGCGTTCGTCGGTGAACAGGTGCGCGAGCGCCGGGGACACGGGCCCCTGGGAGAGGAGCGCACCGAGCGATTCGCCCTCGTCGAGGCCGAATGCCGCGATGTAGACGAGCCCGACGGCGTTCGATACGTCGCTACCGAGGGCGGTCATGATCTGGCCGCCGTACGAGTGTCCGACGACGATCGTCGGACCATCCTGGAACTCCAGCACCTGGCGCAGACGCGCGACGTCGTCGGCCAGCGAGCTCAGCGGAAATTGAGGCGCTCTGACATGGAAACCCTCCGCCTGTAGACGCTCGATGACGGACTCCCAGGAGGATCCATCTGCCCACGCGCCGTGAACGAGAATGATGTTCGGACGATCGCTCATTTCAGCCACTCCCTTCTGCTCTTGGTTGATGCAGGCCACGCTACGTCTCTCGACCCGTCGCGAGAAAGTCCGATCGGCGCGCCGATCAAGTCCTGATTGCGCTTAATCGGGTGGGAGCTCGGTTCGCGCGGGCCTGCGCGTCAACCACCCTTGTTCATCCCTGAGGCGGCAGGCCGTCTCAACCAGGACGGCGATTCCGTCGCTCGGGGAGAGCGATGACACGAGATCGATCGGCAGCTCGAGCGGCGGGTCGAAGGCGACGGCGGCGACCCCCGCGATCGGCTCGTCCTCCCAGTCGGCGACGATGGGAGCCACGGCCTCGCCGGCCGCAACGAGCGGAAGCCGGTGGTCCCAGGCTGCGCTCGGCGTCTCGAGCGTCCGCTCGAGCTCGAAGCCTGCGGCGCGCACGACTGCCCGAAGCCAGGAATTGACCGCGCTCCCGCTCGGCTCGCGCGGGAGCAGAACGCGTTCGGCCGCGAAGACACCGATCGGAATGGCATCCGCGCCGGCGTAGCGATGCGAGGAGGGCACGGCCGCCAACAGCGGCTCGTCCCTGAGCGCGTCGACGCGAACGCCGTAGCGGCGCCCCGCCGCCGGAGTTTCGACGACGGCGGCCGCATCGAGGTCGTGCGCGGCAACGCGTGTCAAGAGCTCGGGCGTCGTGTCCTCGTCGACCTGGATCGGCAGGTCGGGGCGAGCCGACGCCAGCGCCTCGACTACGCGCATCGCGGCCGTGCGGCTGAGCGGCCCGTACCCGAGCGTCAGCACGCTCCGATCGGGCTCTGCGGCACGGCGTGCCTCCTCTATCGCGCCGTCGATCTCGGCGAGCGCCCGCCGCGCCCGCTCGAGCAGAGCGAATCCGGCCGGTGTCAGTTCGACATGCCGCGTCGTCCGAACGAAGAGCGCGACCCCGAGCTCACGCTCGAGGTCGCGGATCGCACGCGACAGCGGCGACTGTGACATGTGCAGACGTTGTGCGGCGCGGCCGAAGTGCAGCTCCTCCGCGACGGCGACGAAGTACCGCAGCTCCCGCAGTTCGATCGGTACATCCACCACTGCGGATACTGACGCTACCGCCGAGTGTGTCGGCAGCTAGCGTAGGACGGTGCCGGCCGAAGCCGCCGTCGAGACCAGTCGTCTCCGCAAGCGCTACGGCGCCGTCCAGGCGCTTCGCGGCGTCGACCTCCGCATAGAGGCCGGGAGCGTCTTCGGGCTTCTCGGTCCGAACGGCGCCGGCAAGACGACGGCGGTCCGGATCCTGACCACGCTCCTGCGGCCCGACGAGGGCTCAGCGCGCGTGATGGGCTTCGACGTCGTCCGCGACGCTGCCAAGGTCCGCCAGGAGATCGGGCTGGCCGGCCAGTACGCGGCCGTGGACGAGAACCTGACCGGTGCCGAGAACCTCGAGATGGTCGGCAGGCTCTACCACCTCCCGCGAGGAGACTCGCGCGCGCGGGCGCGAGAGCTGCTGGCGTCCTTCGACCTCGTCGCGGCAGGCGACCGCCTCGTCCGGACGTACTCGGGCGGGATGCGCCGCCGCCTCGACCTCGCCGCAGCGCTCGTCGCGCGGCCGCCGGTCTTGTTCCTCGACGAGCCGACCACCGGGCTCGACATCCGCAGCCGCATCGGTCTGTGGGATGCGATCGAGGCACTCGTCTCGGAGGGGACGACCGTGCTGCTCACGACCCAGTACCTCGACGAGGCCGATCGCCTCGCCGATCGCATCGCGGTGATCGACCAGGGCCTGGTCATCGCGGAGGGGACTTCCGAGCAGCTCAAGGCCAAGTTCGGCGGAGAACGGCTCGAGATCCACCTCTGCGATAGCGGGTATGGCGAGCAGGCGGTGGTTGCGCTCAGCCCGATCGCGAGCGATCGGCCGTTTCTCGAGGACGGCACGGTTCGCGTGCCCGTTGCGGAGCGACGAGGGACGATCGCCTCCGCCGTGCGCCGCCTGGACGACGCTGGGATCGCGATCGACGACATCTCGGTCAGCACCCCGACGCTGGACGACGTCTTCCTGAACCTGACGGGCCGGCCGGCGGAGCCGGCGCCAGACGAGGCGGAGGCTCAGGCCGGATGACGGCACTTCACTACGGGATCTCCGACACGCTCGTGCTGGCCAAGCGCAGCTTGCTGCGCATCCCGCGCCAGCCGGACCTGCTCGTCGGCTTCACGATCCAACCGGTCCTGTTCGTGCTGCTGTTCGTCTACGTCTTCGGCGGGGCGATCAGGACGCCCGGCTATTCGTACGTCGATTTCCTGATGCCCGGGATCATCGTCCAGTCGATCGTCTTCGGCGGCTTCGTCACGGCGCTCGGCCTTGCGGACGACCTGAAGAAGGGGTTGATGGACCGGTTCCGGTCACTGCCGATGACCCGCTCGGCGCTGCTGACCGGACGCACGCTGGGCGACGTCGTGACCAACGTCTTCCAGCTGGCCGTGATGCTCGGGGTCGGGCTGGCCGTCGGCTTCAGGTTCTCGAGCAGCGTCGGCGAGATCGTCGCCGGGATCGCACTACTCCTGCTGATCGGGTACGCGTTCTCGTGGGTGTTCGCGTTCATCGGCCTCTCGTCGTCGTCGCCGGAGGCGTCGAACGCCTACGGGTTCACGATCCTCTTCCCGGTCACGTTCGTCTCGTCGGCCTTCGTCCCCGTGGCGTCGATGCCCGGCTGGCTGCAGCCGGTTGCGGAGCACAACCCGTTCACGAGGATGGTCAACGCCGCCCGCGCCCTGTTCCTCGGAATCCCGGCCGGCAACAACATCTGGCTGGCCGTGGTGTGGACCCTCGGGATCATCGCCGTCTTCGCCCCGCTCTCGGCGTGGCGCTACCGGCGCGTCGTCGCGCGCTGAGCAAGCGGCAGCGACGGAGACTGACGGCGCGGGGCTACGATCGCCGAATGGCCGCTCCCGCGATTCCCTCGCTTTCCGCCTCGCAGTTGGCGTCGCTGGCCGCTCTCGGCGAAGAGCTGACCGCGGACGTCGGCGACGTGTTGTACCGGGTCGGCGACCCCACCTATCCATTCGTCGCGATCCGTGAGGGCGAGGTGGCAATCCTCGACGCGGCCGAAAACGAGATCGTCCGTCATGGTGCCTCGAGCTTTCTCGGCGAACTGAACCTTCTGTCGGGACAGACGGTGTTTGTGAGCGCGGTCGTGACCAAACCGTTGCGCTACATCGCGGTCGACCGCGACGCATTGCGCGCAGTGCTGTTCGACGATGGCCCGCTCAGCGACCTTGTTCTCTCGACGTTCATCGCACGACGAGAGGCGCTCCAGGGCGTCCAAGGGATCGGTCTCGAGGTCGTCGGGCCTCGCTCATCCCCGGCGACGATGCAGATGCTGGACTTCGTCCGCGCCAACCGGCTGCCATTCAGCTGGCAGGACGCCGAGCCGCCGGCCGGAGCGGAGCCCCCGCTCGTTCGGCTTCCCGGCGGCACCGAGCTGCAGCACCCATCGCGAGGCGAGGTGCTGCGCGCGCTCGGAGTCGGCCGCGAACTGGCGGCGCGCGAGGAAGTCGACCTGCTCGTTGTCGGCGGCGGCCCGGCCGGCCTCGCCGCAGCGGTCTACGGCGCCTCCGAGGGGCTCGACACGCTGATCGTCGAGAGCACCGCTTTGGGCGGTCAGGCCGGATCGTCGAGACGGATCGAGAACTACCTCGGCTTCCCGGCCGGGATCAGCGGCACGGAGCTCACCAGCCGCGCCGTCAGCCAGGCGCGAAAGTTCGGCGCACGACCCGCGACCCCCTACCGCGCCATCGAGCTCGAGCCGGGCAACGGACGACACCTCGTACGACTCGAAGACGAGCACGAGATCGCCGCGCGCGCCGTCGTGCTCGCTACCGGCGCCGCGTACCGGCGACTTCCCGTCGACGATCTGGCCGACTACGAGGGCGTGAGCGTGTTCTACGCGGCCGGCCCGCCCGAGGCGCAGCTGTGCGGCGCCTCACGTGTCGCCGTCGTCGGCGGCGGCAACTCCGCCGGGCAAGCCGCGGTCTGGCTCGCCCGCGGCGGAGCGCTCGTGACCCTGCTCCACCGCCGCGCCGACCTGGCCGAAACGATGTCCGATTACCTCATACATGAGCTGGACCGCTACGGCGTCGCCGTCCGCGACCGCAGTGAGATCGCCGCCCTCCACGGAGCCAACGGGCAGCTCGAGGCCGTCACGCTGAAAAGCGGCGAGCGGCTGCCGTTCTCGGTCCTCTTCCTCTTCCTCGGCGCAGAACCGTGCACGGAATGGCTCGACGACGGCGTCGCACGGGCCGCCGACGGCTTCATTCTCACCGGCGACGCCGCCGGCGCCGAAAGCCTGCTCGAGACAAGCGTGCCCGGCATCTTCGCCGCCGGGGACGTCCGGTCCGGGTCCAGCAAGCGTTGCGCCGCAGCCGTGGGCGAAGGATCGATGGCCGTGCAGTTCGTGCACCAACACCTCGCGCGCCCGACAACCCGCGTCGGATGACCGAGGTCTGCACCCATCTCGACCAGGTCGCGCTCTCCGAGCTTCCGGCGTCCGTCGACGGCTGCGAAGACTGCCTGCGCGAAGGCAGCAAGTGGCTCCACCTCCGGATCTGTCTCACCTGTGGCCACGTCGGCTGCTGCGACGACTCGCCCAACCGCCACGCGACCGCGCACCATCACGCGACGTCGCACCCGATCATCCGCTCAATCGAGCCCGGCGAGGACTGGAGCTGGTGCTACGTCGACGAGGTCGCGTTCCTCCTGGACGGCATTCGCGGGACGACGCGGATCCCGCCGTCGCCGCTGTCGCTCTGACATGACAGCCGGCCTGTGCGAGAGGGCGCCGACGAAGCTGGAGCTCGAGGCCGTACTGAGGCGGGTACGAGAGACGACGCTGCGGCTCATCGAACCGGTCGGCGACGAACAGTTGGTGGCGCAGGTCTCGCCGATCATGTCGCCGCTCGTCTGGGACCTCGCCCACATCGGCTGGTTCGAGGAGCTCTGGCTGGTTCGACGCCTCACCGACGATGAGCCGGCGATCGAGGGTTTCGACGACCTGTACGACGCGTTTCAGCACCCGCGCGGAGAACGCTCGGAGCTGCCGATCCTGACACCACCGGAGGCACGCGCCTATCTCGAGAGCGTGCGCCGTGATGCGTTCAGGGCTCTCGAGGGCATGCCGCTCGACGACTCCGACCCGCTCCTACGCGACGGCTACGTGTACGGCCTCGTCTTGCAGCACGAGCTGCAGCACCAGGAGACGATGCTGCAAACACTGGAGCTCTCCGGCGTTGCGTACGCGACACCGCCCCACGACGACCTGCGGTCCCCGCCCAGGCCCGAGGACGTGCTCGTTCCGGCCGGCCCATTCACGCTCGGGAGGAACGAGCAGCCTTGGGCCTACGACAACGAGCGCCCGGCGCACGTCGTCGAGCTGCCGGCATTCTGGGTCGAGCGCCATCCCGTCACGAACGAGCGCTTTGCGGAGTTCGTCGGGGACGGCGGCTATCGCGAACGGCGCTACTGGAGCGACGACGGCTGGGAGTGGCTTCGGGAGGAGCGTGTGCAAGCGCCGCTTCATTGGGAGCGGGCCCGCGGAGGCTGGATGCGGCGGCGCTTCGGGCGCAGCGAGCCCGTGCCGCCGGCCGAACCGGTCCAGCACATCTCGTTCTACGAGGCGGAAGCGGTCGCAGCGTGGGCCGGCAAGCGGCTGCCGACTGAGGCAGAGTGGGAAAAGGCCGCGCAGGGTGCGGATCCCGACGGCGACGCGAATCTCGGGCGCGAATCCTTCGGACCGCTGCCGGTCGCTCGGCGCGCGGCCAGCAGGGTCGGGTGCGACTGCATGCTCGGCGACGTGTGGGAATGGACGTCGTCCGCGTTCACCGGCTATCCCGGGTTCACGGCGTTTCCGTACGCCGAGTACTCCGAGGCCTTCTTCGGCGCAGAGCACCGCGTGCTGCGCGGCGGCTCGTGGGCGACCGACCCGATGGTCGCGCGCGTCACGTTTCGGAACTGGGACTACCCGCAACGGCGGCAGCTTTTCAGCGGCGCCCGATTGGCGGCCGACGCATGAGCGCGACGCGCAGCCCGACTGCAGAGATCGCCGTCCGCTATTCGGCCGACGAACGTAAGGCGGAATTGGCTGAGGAGGCGCGGCTCGGACTGACTTCGACGCCGAAGGAGCTCCAGCCGAAGTGGTTCTACGACGAGCGCGGTTCGGAGCTCTTCGACGCGATCACCCGGCTCCCCGAGTACTACTTGACGCGCGCAGAGCGCTCGATCCTCGAGCGGCATGCCGGCGAGATCGCCGCGATGACGGACGCCACCACGCTGATCGAGCTCGGCTCCGGGACGTCTGACAAGACGCGGCTTCTGCTCGACGTGCTCGCGCCGCGACGGTTCGTACCGTTCGACGTGAGCGAGGAGACTCTGCGAGCAAGCGCGCAAAGGCTCGCGCGCGAGTACCCCGACCTCGAGGTCCTGGCCGTGGTCGGCGACTTCGAACACCACCTTCCGCTGCTGCCGACGAACGGCCGACGGCTGCTCGCGTTCCTAGGCAGCACGATCGGCAACCTGCCGCCGACAAGGCGGAGGCTGTTCCTCTCCGACGTCGCGGCGACGCTCGGCGACGGCGACACGTTCCTGCTCGGCATCGATCTGGTCAAGAGCCCCGCACGGCTGGTCGCGGCTTACGACGACGCGTCAGGCGTAACCCGCGAGTTCAATCTCAACGTGCTCCGGGTCCTGAACCGCGAGCTCGGAGGCGACTTCGACGTCTCGGCGTTCGAGCATGTCGCGCACTGGAACGCGGAGGCGGAATGGATGGAGATGTTCGTGCGATCGCGGCGCGAGCAGACCGTGCGGCTCGAGGCACTCGAGCTCGAGGTCGCGTTCGACGCGGGCGAGCTCATGCGCACCGAGATCAGTGCGAAGTTCCACCTGCGGCGACTGGCCAACGAGCTCGAGGCGGCCGGCCTCGCCCTGCAGCGCTGGTGGACGGACGAGGCCGGAGACTTCGCCCTTCTTCTCGCCTCGGCCACTCAGGGCAGCTAAACCCGGCGCCTCACCACCAAGCCCGTTGCAGGCAAACTCGGACGTCAGCAGCATCGATGTGGCGCTGGTGCGCGATGGACGGATCGCCGTGTTGCACACGCTCTTGAC
>Ga0307308_10000333_pt1 | contig 16228 bp, 15 predicted proteins | sample ER_DNA_195_FD_194501 | JGI IMG/M metagenome (GOLD analysis project Ga0307308, IMG submission 194501) | Bulk soil microbial communities from the East River watershed near Crested Butte, Colorado, United States - ER_DNA_195 | ecosystem: Environmental > Terrestrial > Soil > Floodplain | place...
AACGGACCCGCGAGATCGGTATCCGCAAGGCCGTCGGGGCCCGCGGGCGGGACATCCTCGCCCAGTTCCTGATCGAGGCGCTGACCCTGTCGCTGCTCGGCGGGATGATCGGGGTCGTCCTCGGTCTAGGAGTCTCCGCCCTCATTGGACACATCGCCGGGTGGGGCTTTGCCTTCAGCCCGGTCATCGTCGCCGTCGCCCTGCTCTTCAGTCTGGCCGTCGGCATCGTCTTCGGCGTGTGGCCCGCGCGGCAGGCCGCTCGTCTCGATCCGATCAGCGCCCTGCGCTGGGAATAGGAGAAACGCAAGTGGGCATTGAGAATCCGAATTCGCCGCAGCCCGATCCGATCCAGCCGGCCATCTTCGAGCCGGCTGCCGTCCAGCCACAGAAGCCAAAGGGACGATCCTCGAGCGTACTCAATATCGCCCTCGGCCTGGCGGTCGCCGTGGCGATCGCAGGGGTTGCATTCGCCGTGGGGCGAGGCACGGCACCCGCGGCGGCCGCCGCCAACGGACGGGCCGGCTTTGGCGGGGGAGGCTATTTCGGCGGAGGCAACGGCGGCGCCGGCGGCGCCGGTAATCGCCCGGGCGGCTTCGGCGCCGTGGGCGGCGCCACGGGCCTGTCGATCACGGGCAAGGTGACTGCGGTCGGTCCGGACTCGGTGACCATCACGACCAGCTCCGGTGCAACCGTCACGGTGTCGACCTCGGCCACGACCACCTACCATCAGCAGGCGAGTGGCAGCGCGTCCGACGTCGCGACCGGCAAGACGGTCGTCGTCTCCGTCGACGGCTTCGGCGGCCGGGGCGGCGGCAACGGGGGCGGCGGAGCGGCGGCCTCACCCGGCGCGGCGGCCAGTCCGCGGACCGGCTTGACCACCACGGCCACCGACATCACAGTCGTTCCATAGGGAGAAGGGATCGCTCATGCATCTCCTCGTCGTCGAGGATGACCTGCGACTGAGCCGCGTGCTCAAGCGCCTCCTCGAGGAGGACCGCCACGTCGTCGAGGTTGCCAACGACGGCGAGACCGGTCTCGAGATCGCCGAGGACGCCGCCGGTCTCGAGGCCGTCATCCTCGACATCGGGCTGCCGGACATGTCCGGGCTCGAGGTCGCCCGCCGCCTTCGGCAGAAGGGCTCCGGGCTGGCGATCCTCATGCTGACCGCCCGCGACACCGTCGGCGACCGGGTCAGCGGGCTCGACTCCGGCGCCGACGACTATCTCGTCAAGCCCTTCGCCTACGAGGAGCTGGCAGCTCGGCTGCGGGCGCTCGCCCGGCGGTCGTCGAGCGGACCTCGTCGGGCGCTGCCGAAGCTCACGGTTGGGCCGATCACCCTCGACGAGACCGCCCGCCGAGTGACGGCCGGCGGCCGCCCGATCGACCTGAGCCCGCGCGAGTTCTCGCTTCTCGAATGCCTTCTGCGCCATCCCGGCCAGACGCTGACCCGCGACCAGCTGCTCGACCAGGCTTGGCCGTTCAGCGTCGCGGTCACCCCGAACGCCGTCGACGCCTACGTCCATTACCTGCGCACGAAGCTCGGCGACGTGGGCCATCGGATCGAGACGGTCCGCGGCGTGGGGTACCGACTCGCCGATGCATGACGGCGGACCCGCCGGCGGTGCTGGCGACGCCGCCGAGACCGATGCCCTGGCCGCCGACGGGCGGCTGATCCGACGCGTTCGCTGGCGCCTCGTCGCGTTCAGCGGCGGGACGACGCTCCTCGTCCTCGTCGTTCTCGGCATTGCTCTGTATCTCACCGCCGCGGCGACCCTCCAGGCACGCGGCGAACAGCAGCTCCAGCAGCGGGCCGATGCGATGCTGGCGCGAGGCGGGCCAGACCCCGACCGGCCCGATTTCGGCGCCGTCTTCGGCGGTGTCTCGTCCGGCACGTACGTGCTGATCGCGGATGCGGCCGGCAACCGCCTCGATCGCGGTCCGTTCCAGTTTCCGCCCGGCATCCCGGTGATTGCGGGGATCGATGGAGCGAAGACCAACGGAATCGATGTCCGTCTCGCGCAGATCGGCACCGTCCCCATTCGTGTCCGCACGCAGCAGGCGACGTCAAACGTCGGGACGGTGTATTTGCAGGTGTTCCAGGACCGGACGACCGAGCAGGAAACGCTCGACTCGATCCTCCGGGTGCTCGTCGTCGGCGGCGCCGTCGTCGTCCTGGTGGCTATCGGCTTCGGGGCGATCTACGCCCGCCGAGCGCTCGTGCCGATCCGCGAATCGCTGGTTTCGCAGCGGCTGGCCCTGCGTCGTCAGCGCGAGTTCGCCGCCGATGCAAGCCACGAGCTGCGGACCCCGCTGACGGTCATCCGGAGCTCCCTCGAGCATCTCCAGCGTCACCGCAACGAGCCTGTTCATGCCGTCGGCGAGGCGCTCGACGACATCGGCGCGGAGGTCGACCATCTGACTGCCCTCGTCGATGATCTCCTTCTGCTTGCCCGGTCCGATTCCGGTGCGGTCTCCCTCGAGCACCGACCGGTCGATCTCGGTGATGTCGCGGCTGACGCGGCATCGTCGCTGGCGAAGCCCGCCGAGGCGAAGTCGGTGCGGGTCGTCGTCGATCCGGCCCCGATCGTCGTCGAGGGCGATCCGGCGCGGTTGCGCCAGCTGGTGACGATCCTCGTCGACAACGCGATCCGTCACAGTCCGAGCGGCGGCAAGGTCCAGGTCGCCGTCAGTCTCGCGGGCGCGTCCGCCCAGCTCGACGTCGAGGATGACGGACGGGGCGTCAATCCGGACGACATGCCCCACATCTTCGAGAGGTTCTGGCGGGCGAGCGGCGCACCGAGCGGCGGGACGGGTCTCGGGCTCGCCATCGCCAAGTGGATCGTGGACCGTCACCACGGGACGATCGCGGTTCGCAATCGTGAGGGAGGCGGCGCCGCGTTCCGGGTCACGTTGCCGCGCGAGGAGCCGACGGCGGATTGACGCCAGCCTCGTTCTGGACGGGCCGGGCACAGAGCTCGCGTGCAAGGCTCACGCGCTGGCGGGAAACGTCGAAGCCCGGACCCTTGCGGGCCCGGGCTTCGGTACCGGTTCGCTATCTACCGCGCGTCAGCGCGGCTTTGTCCGGTTTGCCGCGACGTGAGCGCTCCACTCGGACGAACGACCGTCCGGTGAGGCGCTGCTGCCGTGCCAGCCGCAGACGCATGTGATCGTCTGGGCCTGGTGCTTGTACTCGGCGATGACGTGCTTGAGCGGCTCCGGCGCTCGCGGAGCGACACCGGGCCGCGGGGGCACGGTCATCGTCGCGGGCTGGGGTCGCGCTCGCTCGTCGGTCACGCCTCGCGCACCTTCACGGCGCGCGGACCCTTCGGGGAGGCCTCGACCTCGAAGTCGACCTTCTCACCGCCGACGAGGCGGTCGAAATCAAGGCCGCCCTCGAGGGCTCCACGATGGAAGAAGTAGTCCTTGCCGTCATCGGCAGTGATGAACCCGAAGCCGCGATCGGCGACGAGCTTCTTGACAGTCCCGCTGGACATCTGAATCTCCGGTTTCTCTTCTCGAACTGGGCATCGGCCGTCGCCTGGCCTGTTCGAGAGGAACCTTCGACCACGCGTGGGACGCCCGACTATCGGGCGGACTGCCATTCTACCCCGATCCGCCACCAGCCGCCCAGCAAGAGGCCTGAGCGGAGGGTTCGAAGGGACGCTTCCGCCCGCTCCTCGCCGGAAATGCGTTCAGGCGACCCACGTCCGGCCGGTAAGGCCGCGGATCATTTGTGCGACAAGAGCTGGAGCCAGAGCGATCGTCGCGACGATGAGCCAGTCGCGCGTATCGAGCGGCGTCGCCCGGAACGCGTCCGACAGGAACGGCACGAGCGGTATGACCACCTGGATGGCAATGACTGCGACACTGGCTGCCGCAAGCGCGCCATTCGGGGAGAGATCCGTCACGGGTCTCGTCAAGCTCCGGTTGGCGTACGCTCGAACGACCTGGCCGATGACGAGGGCGGTGAACGCGAGCCACCGCGCGTGTTCGAAACCGCCCGGGTTCCAGGCCAGGATGCCCACCGCGGCGAGGACGCTGAAGCCACCGGCCAGCGCGATCCACAAGAGCAACGACGCCGGCAGGAGCGGCACGTCGCGCCGGCGCGGCGGCTCCGCCATCGCCCCCGGCTCCTCCGCCTCGCGCTCGAATGCAACCGACGTCGACAGGTCGATGAACAGCTCGAGCCACAGGATCTGGATCGGCAGGAGCGGTTGCGACCAGCCGAGGATCGTCGCGACGAGAATGAAGCCGAGCAGGGCAACGTGGGTCGAGACGAGGAAGACGAGGCCCTTGCGGACGTTGGCGACGAGTCGCCTTCCGTCCCGGACCGCGTACATGAGCGTCGCGAATGCGTCATCGCCGAGGACGAGATCCGACGCTCCCTTGGCGACGGCCGTGCCGCTGCCCATGGCGACACCCACATCGGCCCGTTGGAGCGCCGGTGCGTCGTTCACGCCGTCTCCTGTGACGGCCACCGTTCGGCCGGAGCGCCGGGCCGCCTCGACGAGCCGGAGCTTGTCCTCCGGCAGGGCACGGGCGATGGCATGGAGGTGCGGCAACTCGTCGTCCAAGCGGGCGTCGTCCCACGTTCGGAGCTCGCTGCCGAGGACGACCCGCTCGGCGCCGAGGCCGGCCTCGCGGGCGATGGCGGCCGTCGTGGCCGGGTGATCTCCGGTCACGACGATGGTCTGGATGCCGGCTTCGCCCGCCACGCGGAGGGCGTCGCGGACATCGGCCCGGAGCGGGTCGGTGAACACGTAGATCGCCCTCGGCTGCCAGGCCTCGTCGTCGAGCCTTCCGGCAAGCAGCAGGAGCCGGCCGCCCCGAGTTGCCTCGGTCGCGACGGCCCGCTGCCAGGCCGCCCGCTCGCGGTCGCTCAAATGAGTGTCGATCTCGAGGACGGCCTCGGGCGCGCCGAGCGCCAGCTCCTCCAGGCGTCCGTCACGGCGCGAGCGCGTTCGCCCGAATGGCGCGCCATCGCCGGGGGCGCTGGAAGCGAGAAGATCGTCCGGATCAAGGATCACGTTGCCGCCGAGCTCGGCGATCGCCCGCCCGATCGCCAGGCTGAACGAGCCAGGCCGGGCACCAGTGGTCGAAGCGCGCCAGGCGTCCTCCTCCGCTCGATAGGCATCGATGGCCAGAGCGAGGCGACGCTCGGGATCCGTGACGGCCGCAGCATCGCCATCGACGTCGGCATCGGGGACGACCACACCCGTCAGTTCGAGACGATTCTCGGTCAGTGTCCCGGTCTTGTCGGTCAGGACGATCCCGACGGCGCCCAGCGTCTCCTCGGCGCTCAGGCGTCGAACGAGGACGCCCCGTCGCAGCAGGCGATGGGCCCCCAGACCGAGGACCACGGCGAGCAGGATCGGCGGCTCCTCGGGGATTGCTGCGATCGCCGCCGAGATCCCTGCGAGAAGGTTTGCCCCGGCCGGCTGGCCGCGCAGGAACCCGAACCCGACGGTGATGGCGATCAACCCGATCGCGACGACGAGAAGGATTCGAACGAGCCGGTCGAGCTCGCGCTGCAGCGGCGATCGTCGTCGCTCCGCATCGGCGAGGCTCCCGGCGATCCGGCCGGTCTGGGTGGCCGGACCCGTTGCGATGACGATCCCTTCGCCCGCCCCGCGAATCACGCTGGTTCCGGCGTAGGCGACGCACCGCGAATCGAGGATCGAGGTGCCAGCCGGATCCGGCTCGAGCGACCCGGTTTCGGGCATCGACTCGCCGGTCAGGCTGCTCCGGTCGAAAGCGATCCCGGACATCGCCGTGAGCCGGGTGTCCGCGGGGACCACGTCGCCGCCGCGGAGCAGAACGACATCGCCGGGAACGAGGGCTGCGGCGGGCACGTCGTGAGCTTCGTTCGCCCGACGGACGCGGGCGATCGGGGCGGCCGCGGCGCGAAGCTCGGCCAGCGCCCGGTCCGCCCGGTACTCGGTGACGACATCGGCCCCGACGATCGGGACGAGCCCGACAAGAACGAGGAGGCCGTCGCGAATCTCGCCGAGGGCGACGGCGCCAACGCCGGATGCGAGGAGGAGCAGGACGAAGGGCTCCGTCAGCGCCTCCCGGATGAGTGTCGGGAGCGACGACGGTTCGCTCGGCGCCAGCTCGTTCGGCCCGTACTCGGCCAGGCGGCGGACGGCCTCGTCCGGGTGGAGCCCGGCTCGGCGGTCGGTCGCCAGGCGTTCCGTGACGGCGGCGACGGTCAGCTCGTGGGCATCTGCGACGGCGTCGCTCGGCACGACGGTCAGCCCGTCGGCGCGGGTGGTTCGTTCCACAGCTCGATGACACGACCCTCGCGCTCCCAGCCAAGCTGTGAAAGGGTCGCAGTGCCAAGCTCGAAGAGGGCGCCCTGATCGGGTGGCAAGCCGAGCCAGCGGGCAGCAAGCACCCTGAGCAGATGGCCGTGCGCGAAGATCGCGACATCGCCGGCCGCCGACAGCGCTCGCGCGATGACGCGATCGGCTCGTTGTCCGACCTCGTCGGACGTCTCGCCACCGGGGACCTGGCCCGACCAGATCGTCCAACCGGGCAGCAATCGGCGGATCTCGTCGCTCGTCAGGCCCTCGAGATCGCCATAGTTCCATTCGCGCAGGTCGGCGTCCACGACAACGGCATCACCCAGGCCGGCCAGCCGGCAGGTCTCGAAGGCCCGCGACAGCGGGCTCGACAGGACCAGGCTGAACGAGCGGCCGGCGAGGCGAGCGCCGAGGAGCTCCGCCTGACGACGACCTGATGGGACGAGAGGGATGTCGGTCCAACCGGTGTGGCGGCCGGTCAGGGACCACTCGGTGTCGCCGTGACGAATGAGCGTGAGGGTCGGCTGATCCGCCGTCATCGTGGACCTCAGTCCGGCTGAGGGTTCGCGTCGGCTCGGAGGTCGGCATCCGGGCGGCCTCGATCGGTCTCAGGAGCCTCGAAGAACGGACGCGGTCTCCATCCGAGCAGGCCCGCCAGCACGACGGCAGGGACCTGCGCGATCCGGGTGTTGTAGCGGTAGACCTGGTCGTTGTAGAGCTCGCGCCGGTCGGCGATCATCGACTCAAGGCGTTCGATCTCCTCCTGGAGGGCGAGGACGTTCGCTGCCGAGCGGACCTCCGGGTAGCGCTCGACGACGGCGAAGAGCGAGCGCACGGCCGACGAAGTGGCAGCCGACGTCGCGGCCTGGTCCGGGATCGGGGCCGACGGTGAGTAGGCCGAGCGAGCAGCGGTGACCTCCGTCAGCACGTGCTGTTCCCACGACATCATGCCCCGGACCGCTTCGACCAGATTCGGCAGCTGGTCGAAGCGCTGCTTGAGGGCAACGTCGATGTTCGACCAGGCCTTGTCGATCCGCAGCCGGAGATCGACGATCGCGTTGTACGTCGTCAGCGCCAGAAACGCGACGATCAGGAGGGCCAGGACGACCGCGAACAGGGCCGCGACAGATGCCGGGTTCATGGACCGGCGATCCCGCCGCCGACCATGATGGCCATCGTCATGGCCGAGCCGATCGCCAGGACCGCTCCGAGCAGGCCGAGCAGGAAGAGGCGTTCCTGACGACCGGCAGCTGCCGACGGAGGCCCACCGGCGATGACGAGCGGAACCTGCTCGGAGGCCGCCAGGACCAGCGCATCGGGGGCGATCTCGAAGGTCCGCTCGAATCGCTGCGCGTCGCCGGATGCCGCGAGCGGCGGCGCATCAGCCGCCGCGTCGAGCTCCGGCGCGCGGATCGGGTGGCCGATCCCGAAGCCTGGGATGGACGCGTTGCCCCAGGCGTCCCCTGGAGATCGGAGCGTCCCGGCCGTCCGCGCCGCTGCCAGGTCCGCCGCAATCTCCGGATCGGTCAGCACTGGATCGGTCGATGCGACGCTGTCCGCGCCTGTCGGGTCGGCCAGCTGGTCGAACGGCAGGGCCATCCCGAGGACGGTCACGATATCGCCGACCTGGATGCGAGCCTCGCGATAGTGCCGCCGCGGCGCGCTGGTGTAGTGGCCGTCGAGAAGGTGGTCGGACGCGAAGCCTCGCCAGCTGTCCTGCTCATCGCCTGCGCTCGGTAGAGAACCGGCTGGTGAGTGGACCGTCAGCAGGGAGGCGATCTGTGCGTCCCGATCGGCCGGGGGCGCATATGTCGATCCGGCTCGCATCATGAGCCCGGCCGGCTCCTCGCCAAGCACACCGCTCTTTTCGTCGAAGACGAGCGGAATGTCGAACTGCGCGCCCCGTGGAAAGACCCGCAGGCTGCCCGTCTCATCACGGATCCGGAAACCCACCGCCCGCTCTTCGCGGAATTCCGTGCCGATGGTTTCACCGTTGGCCTCCTCGATCCGCGATCGGTAGAAGACACAATCGGCGCTCTGGAGTGGCGACACGAGGGTGAGCTCGGCAGGTTCGACGACGCCGCTGACGAGCACCTCGCCGACCGCGATCGAGGCGATCCGCGACGGCGCCGTATCGCTGATCTGACCTGCCCGGCGATAGCCACCGAGGCCCCGAACCAGGAGACCGAGGCCCCCCAGCAGGCCTCCTCCCGCGATGACGAGCAGCTGCGGATCCAGTGTCGGCGGCATGGCTCAGGAACCGTACACGACTGTGCTAGCCTCCAGACCGCGTTCGCGTGCGGCGCGGACCCGCGGAGTTGGAGGGTGGGCATGCGACTGAGCGAGTGGCGAGCGGCAGCCCCCAGCAAGGAAGCGGTTGCCGCCAAGGTCACCGCCGTCGTGGACCCGGTCGTCGCGTCCTTCGGGGTCGGCGCCGATCCGGATTGCTGGGTGGCATGGGGTGAGGAGCCGGCCCAGCGGTACACCATCCTCGTCCCGGCAGACGCGGGTCTGGTGACCTGCTACGTCCGGGTCAGTGTCCCGGGCGAGGGCCCACGGGCGGCCGCCAAGCTGCTTCGCTGGAACCGCGTCCAGCTCGGCGAGCTGGCGATGGAGACGCAGAGCGGTCATCGGCTGCTCAGCTTCCAGGTAGAGCAGCTCGTGCTCCGCGGGGCGGACGCAGAGGCCGATCGGATCGCCGCGTTCGCCATGGACCTCTATGCCGGGATCGATGGCCGACCGAAACCGGACCCTGGTCCGGCCCCGAGCGTCCCGGCGGGGGGCGGACGCCCGCGACCGACAGCTGCCAAGGGCAGCGCTCCGGCGAGCCGTGCGCCAAAGGCGAGTGCCGGGACGAAGCCAAGCCCGGCGGCCAAGCGGATCGCTGCCGGGCGGGCGGAGTCCTGATCCGGGCGCGCCACGGCCCGGTCCGGTCGCTGGCTCACCGACCTTTTCAACGACTTGGCCCGAGGGCAGCCGGCCGCCGATCGGGCCCTCGACCCCGACGGTCTGAGCTGGCGGTCTGGCATACTTCGGCCGTTCCCGGATGCACAGGAGACAACGTGGCCACGACCGGTCTCTCGGCCGACCCGAAGGAATATCGTGCGCGCCTCAACGAGCAGACAGACGAGCAGATCGACGCCTGGGCCGCCGAGATGATGCGGGACGTCGCGATCCGCCGCGGGGTGATCCGGGTCATCGACGATTTCCGGGCGTCGGCCCGCATCGGCGAAGATGAATTCGAACGCGTGTTCGCATCAGGTGGAGGGCCGCCGGCCGTCGTCGGGCGGGACGGACGCGGTCGCCTCATGGTCCCGGCGATCACGCTCTTCGCCCTGGTGCCCGGCATTCGCTCGCAGGTCGCCGATGGGCGAGCCAGGCTGATCGAGTACCTCGTCGCCAACTTCGCCGAGCTGGTCTACGTCTGAACCGCCGGCCCCGCCGGCCCCGCTCGCCTCGCGTCTGACCGGCCTCGTCCGCCTCGTCCATCCGTTTCCGTCGATCCTCGACGGCATCGTCACCGCCGCGTTCGCCCTGGCGGCCGGTGGCACGCCGTTGGTCGCGACGGGTCTTGGCCTGGCAATGGTCACGCTCCAGGCCGGGATCGGGGCAGCCAACGACCTCGTCGATGCGCCCCGCGATGCGGGGCACAAGCCGGGCAAGCCGATCCCTGCGGGGCTCGTGTCCCGCCACACGGCCCGCCACGTCGTCGTCGTCGCTTTCGCGGTGGGCTTCGTTCTCGCCGGCGTCTCGGGCGGCACGGCCGCGCTGACGATCGCCCTCATCGGTGTTGCCATCGGCCTGGCCTATGACCTCCGCCTCAAGGGGACGGCCTGGTCATGGGTGCCGTTCGCGGCGGGCGTCCCGCTCCTGCCCGTGTTCGGCTGGGCCGGGGCATCGGGTCGGTTGCCGGTTGCCTTTCTGATCCTCGTCCCGGCGGCGTTCGCCGCCGGTGCCGCCCTGGCGATCGCCAATGCCTTCGTCGACATCGAGCGCGACCGCGCGGCGGCCAGTGGTTCGATTGCCCTTGCGCTCGGACCGTCAACGGCCCGGCTGATCAACGTTGGACTCGTCCTGGCCGTGGGGCTGGCGGCTGTTGCGTCCGTCGTGTCGCTCGGTGGCCCTGCTTCAGGCAGCGCCGCCGTTGCCGTTGCGGCCCTGCTCCCGGTCGGCGCGGCCGTCGCGGCGTGGGGTGGGGGAGCGACCCGCCGAGAGCGAGCATGGGAGCTGGAGGCCGTCGGCGTGGCCGTCCTGGCGGTCGCGTGGCTGCTTGCCGTCCTGCCTGATATGCCCCTGTAATGTCGCGGACCTAACGGTTCCGGCGGTGGATCGTTCCTTCGGGCGTACCCCCAGAGGAGATCCGTTGCTGATGCGTCACCTGATTCGCCGCTCCCGAGGCCTCCTGGTCGCTCTCGCTGCCCTCGCCCTTACCGCGACAGTTGCCTTCGCCGCACGTCCCGCAACCGCCCCACCACCGGCGGCGGCCGACGGCCTCAGCCGTGCAGCAGCCGAAGCCGGCAAGGCGCTCCCCGCGACGGGCGCCCAGAACGCAGCGCCGGCGGCCAGCGCGAGCGGTGCCCCCGAGAGCCAGGCGCCCGAGAGTCAAGCCCCGAACACAGGGGCTCCGGATGCGGCCCCGCCCGCGGGAACCCACGGCGCCCTCGTCTCGGCGGCCGCCCAGGCCTCGACACCCCCCGGATACGACAACCACGGCGCGTACGTCAGCTTCGTCGCGAAGCAGAACCACGGTGCGACGACTGCCGCAGCCGCAAAGGCTGCAGCGACCGCGAGGGCCAACGCAAGGCCCAGCCACTGATCGCAGCCTGGATCGACAGAGAAGCCGGCACCTGCAGGTGCCGGCTTCGCGATTCCTGGGCGGGGACGGGCCTGTGTGTCACCCCGGCCCGGCCAGCAATTTCCCGACTCAGTCCGGCCCTTCGCCGCTTCGGACCAGGGCGATCGCGTTCTCGAGCTTGAGCTTGGCGATCGTCAGGTATTTAGCGAGGTTGTCCCGGTCGATCTCCGGGATCGACCGTACGACATCCGGAGCGCGCAGGACGCCGACGAGCTCCTCGACAGCCTCCGACAACTGGTGACGTGCGTTCACGAGCGAGTCGTCGCCGAGGCTGGCGCTCGTCGACAACCGTCGCGGACTCGTCCAGTTGGGTTCGTCGTCCTCGGCAGCCTGAGGCTCCGTCGTGACCGGGCCGTCGTCGGGTTCCTGCTCGGCGATCTCAGGCTCAATGCCAGGCGCGCGCCGCGGCCGCCCCTCGATCTTCTCGCGGAGTTTCACGAGCGATAGCTCGCCGCTCGCGACGCGGGCAGCCAGCCGGCGTCGCTTTCGATCGTCCTGAACCTTCATCAGTTCGTAGGCATGGGACAGGGTGTCTTTGCGCAAGGACACCAGCTCGCGGATCTCGTCAGGGGCGCCGGCGAGTCGCAGCCGGTTCTCGAGATAGCCCTTGTCCTTGCCCAGCTTTTCCGCCAGCTTTCGGATGCTGTAGCCGTGCTCGCGAACCATCCGGTCGTACATCGCCGCCTCTTCGAGCGGCGACAGGTCCTCGCGCTGGAGGTTCTCGATGATCGAGATCTCGAGCGCCGTGTCGTCGTCGAGCTCCTCGACGAGTGCCGGGATGGTCGCGAGGCCAGCTTCCTTCGCCGCGCGCCAGCGCCGCTCACCGGCGACGAGCTGATACCGGTTCTGGCCGAGCGGTCGGACGAGGATCGGCTGGAGGACGCCATGCTCGCGGACCGAGGCGGCGAGCTCGTGCAGGGCGTCGATATCGAATACGGTCCGCGGCTGGTTCGGATTCGACTCGATGTTGTCGACCGGAATGATGCGAACGCCGACGGTGCGCCCGACGTTGTCCGATGAGAGCAGGCTGATGATCGATGGGGAGAGTTCGCGGTCCTCCGAGAGCCGCCGAGCGGCGGCCGCTCGGAAATCAGGCCTGGCCAAGATCGATCACCTCCCGGGCAAGGTCGCGATAGTTCCGCGCCGCGTCGGATTGGCCGGCGTACGACGTGATCGGCCGCCCAGCGAGGGGTGCCTCACCAAGCTTCACGGTGTTTCGAATGATGCTATTGAAGACGTGGTGGTCGCCGACCACGCGCAGCTCGTCGAGCATGTCGCGGGCGAGATTGGTCCGGCCGTCGTAGAAGGTCGGCAGCAGCCCAAGGATTCGCAGGTCGCGATTGAGCTTCATGCGGATCATGTTGATGACCTTGACCAGGTTGTTCAGGCCCTTCATCGCGTAGTACTGGGTCTGGACCGGGATGATCACATTGTTGGCGGCGACCAGTCCGTTGACGGTCAGCAGGCCAAGGTTCGGCGGGCAATCGATCAGCACGTAGTCGTACGCGGAGACGTGATCGTCGAGTGCGTCGCGGAGGACCTGCTCACGCCCGAGCGCCGTGAATAGCTCACCTTCGGTGCTGGCGAGGTCGATGTTGGCTGGTGCGACATCAATACCGGCCGATTCGGTCGGCCGGATGATTTCGGTCAGCGTGGCTCGTCCATCCGCCAGGACGTCGGCCATCGATCGTTCGACGGTGTTGAGGTTGATACCGAGGCCGGCGGTCAGGTTTGCCTGCGGATCCATGTCCACGCACAGGATTCGGAAGCCCTCCTCTTCCAGCGCACCGGCGAGATTGATCGCCGTGGTCGTCTTCCCGACGCCGCCCTTCTGATTGGCGATCGCGATCACGTTGGTCACCGGGCGTCACCTCGAGTTTTCAGTGTGAGAAGGCCGCCCGACGGCGGGGAAGTGGGGAGTCGATCCATGCTACCGCAGCGGCTCTGTGGTTGACCGTCGAGGTTATCCACACGGATTGCCAGTTGTTCACCGAATCTGTGGATATGTCGCCCGTCCGGACGCGTCTTGGGAGATGCGCCTGGAGCGGGGTGAAGTTTTGGCGCGATACGGGCGCCGACCTACGGCATTTGGTGACAGGACTGCGGACCGACCAGCGCACAACCCTGCGAAGTCGCGAATTGACCGGGCCGTATCATGGCGGCTGTCCTTGCGCAAAGACGCGACTGGAGGGGTCGGTGCCGACGAACGACGAACGGATCGAGCGCCTGCTTGCAATGCGGGCCGAGTCCTTGCTCGGCGGTGGCCCCGAGCGAATCGAACAGCAGCACGGGCGCGGCAAGCTTACGGCGCGGGAGCGGTTGGACCTCCTCCTGGACCCGGCATCCTTCGTCGAGCTCGACGCCTTTGTTACACATCGCTCGTCGGAGTTCGGACTGGACGAGCAGATCGTCCTCGGCGATGGGGTGGTAACTGGGCACGGTTTGATCGACGGGCGGCTCGTGTTCGTCTTCAGCCAGGATTTCACCGTGTTCGGAGGGTCACTGTCGGAGGCGTACGCCGAGAAGATCTGCAAGGTCATGGATCTCGCGATGAAGGTCGGTGCGCCGATTGTTGGTCTCAACGATTCGGGCGGCGCTCGAATCCAGGAGGGCGTCGTCTCCCTCGGCGGCTATGCCGATATCTTCCTGCGCAACACGCTCGCGTCCGGACTCGTGCCCCAGTTGTCCGTCGTCATGGGCCCGTGCGCGGGTGGCGCGGTCTATTCGCCGGCGATCACCGACTTCACGGTCATGGTGGAGGGGACGAGCTTCATGTTCGTGACCGGCCCCAACGTCGTCAGGGCGGTGACCCACGAGGACGTCGACGCAGAGCGGCTGGGCGGCGCCCTGACACATACGACGCGAAGTGGCGTCGCCCATCTCGCGGCCGTCGACGAAGCCGAGGCGCTGGCGATGACGCGGCGGATCCTGTCATACCTGCCGCAGAACAATCTGGACGGTCCCGCTGTCATCGCGAATGGTGACCCCATCGATCGCCAGGACGCCGCACTGGACCACATCGTCCCGGACGATCCCTCGAAACCGTATGACATGCATGGCGTGATCGAGCGTGTCGTCGATGACGGAAACTTTCTCGAGATCCAACCCGGATGGGCCCAGAACGTCATCATCGGGTTCGCTCGGCTCGAGGGGCGGAGCATCGGCGTCATCGCTCAACAGCCGGCGGTACTGGCCGGTGCACTCGATATCGACGCGTCGACGAAGGCCGCCCGATTCGTCCGGACCTGCGATTGCTTCAATGTTCCGCTCGTGACCTTCGTCGACGTGCCCGGCTTCCTGCCCGGTGTCGATCAGGAGGACGGCGGCATCATTCGCCACGGCGCCAAGCTGCTCTTCGCCTATTGCGAGGCGACGGTTCCGAAGCTGACCGTAATCACTCGCAAGGCGTACGGCGGCGCGTATGACGTCATGAGCAGCAAGCACATTCGCGGCGACATGAACTTCGCGTGGCCCACCGCGGAGATCGCCGTGATGGGGGTCGAGGGAGCCGTCAACATCATTTTCAAGGACCGCATCGCCGAATCCGATGATCCCGCGGCAGAACGGGCTCGACTGGTCAGCGATTACGAGACCCGCTTCGCCCATCCCTATGTCGCCGCCGCGCGAGGCTATGTCGACGACGTCATCCTCCCATCGGAGACGCGGCCTCGACTCATTGCCGCTCTCCGGATGCTCGCCGACAAGCGCGAGGTCAGCCCACGCAAGAAACACGGCAACATCCCGCTGTGAAGGTCCGGCGCGCGAGCCCGGTGGGGGAGAGGGCGTCTTTGCGCAAAGACAGCGGTCCACCAGACAGACCGCCGACCGAGCCACCGTTCAAGCGGGTCCTCGTCGCGAATCGCGGCGAGATCGCGATGCGGATCATCCGGGCGTGCCATGAGCTCGGGGTTGACGCAGTTGCCGTTTACAGCGATGCCGATGCGGATGCCGCGCACGTTCGGGTGGCCGACGCGGCCATTCGGCTCGGGCCGGCACCGGCCGCGGAGAGCTACCTGCGTGGTGACGCCATCATCGATGCGGCCCGAAACTCGGGCGCGGAGGCGATCCACCCGGGTTACGGCTTTCTCGCCGAGCGAGCGTCGTTTGCCAAAGCGGTCGAGGAGGCCGGCCTCGTGTTCGTCGGCCCGACATCGGCGTCGATCGCCGCCGTCGGTGACAAGCTGGCGGCGAGGCGCCTGGCTCGCGCCGCCGGCGTTCCGGTCGTGGCCGGTACGCTCGAGCCGGCGGCAGTCGAGCGAGTCGACGCGCTCGACGCGACCCTGGCCGACGCCGACTCAGTCGGCTTTCCGATGTTTGTCAAGGCGGCGGCCGGCGGCGGTGGTCGGGGGATGCGCCGGGTCACGACGCGCGAGGAGCTTCCGGCGGCGCTCGCCTCAGGCTCGGCAGAAGCGCTGGCGGCGTTCGGTGACGGAGCGGTGTATCTCGAACGTGAGATCCGTCCAGCCCGCCATGTCGAGGTCCAGCTGCTGGGCGATGCGACGGGAACGATCGTGGCCCTCGGCGAAAGGGACTGCTCGATCCAGCGGCGCCACCAGAAGCTCGTCGAGGAGTCGCCGGCGCCCGGCCTCACGGCAGGAGAACGACGCGAGCTCCATGATTTCGCGGTTCGGGTCGCGCAGGCCGCCGAGCTGAGGAACGCCGCGACCGCGGAATTCCTTCTCGATGGCGATCGCCGGTTCTGGTTCCTCGAGGTCAATACCCGGATCCAGGTCGAGCATGGCGTGACCGAGCTGACCTCCGGTGTTGACCTCGTTCGCGAACAGCTGCTGATCGCTGCCGGGCGGCCGCTGTCGACGGCGACCCGCGACGCCGCCGAACGGGCGGCCACGCCCGATCGGCACGCGATCGAGGTCCGGCTTACTGCGGAGGATCCGGCTCGATCGTTCGTTCCGGTCGCCGGCCGGATCGGCCGGTGGTCGATGCCCAGCGGGCCCGGTGTCCGGGTCGATACGGCGATCGAGGCCGGCGACCGCATCCCGCCGGACTACGATTCGCTGATTGCGAAAGTCCTGGTCGTCGATGTGGACCGCGAGGCCGCGATCGGCCG
>Ga0307308_10000335_pt1 | contig 16213 bp, 10 predicted proteins | sample ER_DNA_195_FD_194501 | JGI IMG/M metagenome (GOLD analysis project Ga0307308, IMG submission 194501) | Bulk soil microbial communities from the East River watershed near Crested Butte, Colorado, United States - ER_DNA_195 | ecosystem: Environmental > Terrestrial > Soil > Floodplain | place...
TGCCCTTCGAGAGATGCCCGGTCAGGGCGCCGGCACCGGCGCCGACGATCGCGCTGCCGAGGATCGCGGGCGGGAAGATGATCCCGACCAGCGCTCCGACCCCGGCCCCGGTCCAGGCGCCGTGCTGCGTCGGCTTCTCGGTCTTGGTCACCCGGACCTTGCCGTCCTCTTCCTTGCGGATCACCGCCGAGTCAAAGGTCCCGATCGCCCCGGCGGCATGCAGGTCGAACACGGCCTCGTAGTCGGCCTCGGCGTCAGCGATCTCGTCGTAGACGGCGGCGTAGAGAAAGACGGGTCTGTCGGACATGTGGCCTCCTTTTGGGTGACGCGGACTGTGGGACCACGGTGTCCGACCACAAGTGCCCAGGCATCATCCAAGCTGGGTGATTTCGGCCGGCCGCCGGCGCCAGAATCGATGCGGGACTCATCCCCACAGGGTGATGACCCACGACCGCCGAGTGCCGAGCGTGAATCGCACGGCGCAGCCTCGCGACGGACTGAGCACGAGCGTCACGCAGACGAGACTGAGCTGCCGAGCGCGACCGCGACGGCACGCAGCCTCTCGCGGCGCCTGATCAGCCTGACGGCGCTGGCGCCGGCGCCGGCCCCGGCGGCGCCTCGACCGCCGCGAGGCCCGGGTCCCGGTCCCGCAGCTCGTTGGCGATGTGCACCGCGGCCGACGTCAGCGGGGCGGCGAGCGTCAGCCCGATCATCCCGAACAGCGCGCCGGCGCCGATCGTGACGACGAGCACCACGAGGGGGTTGAGGCTCAGCGTCGCGCCCATCACGAGCGGCTGGATCATCTGCTGGAGGATGCCGTTGGCCAGCAGGGCAACGACCGCCAGGATCAGTGCGTCCGACGTGCTCCCGGTGCTGAGCGCGATCAGCACGGCGAAGGCGCCTGAGACCCATGCGCCGACGAAGGGGATGTAGGCGCCCACGAACGTGACGACCGCGATCGTCCCCGCGAGCGGTACGCCGAGGATCAGTGCCGCGCCGCCGATGAGGATGGCGTTGAAGGCGGCGATGATGGTCACGGCGAGGAAGTAGCTGCGCAGCGACTTGGCGATGTTGGTCGTGACGGTGTTGGCGACCGGCTCGGGCACGCCCATGTGCCGGTTGACGAAGCGGTGCATCACCGGCCCGTCCTTGAGCACGAACAGTGTGCTGAGGATCGCGAACGCAAGGAAGAACACCAGGTTCTTGAGGCCCCCGATGCCCGTTGCGACTCCGCTCAGCAGCGTCGTCTTGATCTCTGGCGCGGCCTTTTGCACGCTCTCCTTGGCCTGTTGCGTTTGATCGACGCCGAGGTCGTCGACCCAGCCCTGGATCTTGTCGAGCGCCTTGTTCGCCTTCGCCGAGATGTCCCCCGACTGGGCCGATACGCCGCCGAAGACGAGCAAGGCGATCACCACGCCGATGGCAACGAGCCCGAGCAGCACGAGGATCGCGCCGCCGGCGCGGGGAACTCTGTGGCGCGCCAACCAAGCGACCGCCGGTCCAGCGACCGCGCCCAGCACGGTGGCGAGGATCACCGGCATGACGATCGTCGAGGTCTCGCCGAGCAGCCACATGACCCCGACGATGATCAGTACGAACCCGACCAACAGCCACGACGAGAAGCCCAGGTTCCTGAGCCACGTAGGTGCCGAGAACTGAACGTTGCGCTCGGGCGCCATTGAAATCCACCTCCGAATCGAGCGGTCCTAGGACGTCGGCGATCTTGGGAGGCTGAGCGCACGGTGGCATCACCCCGCTGGGATGAAAGTCCGGGCGGGCGTGATTTCGCGGCGCTACGGGTGGCTGGTCTCTGACCGGCGAGGCGCGCGACGCGAGCGGCGCATTACCGGCCCGGAGCGGCCCGATTTCATACCAGCGGGATGACGTGGCCGGGCGCCCGCCTGCTTAGGCTCGCCGCGATTCAGGTCCACTCGTCCTCGCGGCGTGCAGAGCCTGATCACTTTCTGTTCGCGCTGTCGCCACCCACTGGGAGGGACTATGACCGTTTCCGCTGAGACGCTTCGCTCCATCTCGACCCCTGAACAGGTCGAGACTCGTCTGGGCACGTTGGAGTTCGACGATGGGGCACCGTCAGAGGAGACGGCTGCGCTGCTGTACGACAACCTCGACTTCATGCACGGCGTCGAGGCGTTCATCAACAGCTTCCCGGGCGCGTCGTTGGCGGCAATGCGCCGAGGATTCCTGGGCATCGGCGTCGAGGACAACGACGTACTCGCGTTCCCCGAGTTGATGGATTCGCAGTCGCTGTTCCTGACAGCGAACTGCGACACGCTGTACTTCATCTCGTTCCTGGACTTGACGAACGGCCCGATGGTCGTCGAACTGCCCGCGTTGGGTCCGCCGACAGGAATCCTGGGCGGGGTCGACGACATGTGGTTCAACTGGGTGACCGACATGGGGCTCCCTGGGCCGGACCGAGGTACGGGCGGGCGTTACCTGATCGTCGGGCCGGGTTATGACGGTCCGCTCCCGGACGCCGGGTACTTCGTGTCGCATTGCCGTACGACGCGGGCGTGGTGGTTCGCTCGAGCGTTCAAGGTTGACAACGACCCCGCACCGGCGGCCGAAGTCGTCCGCAACGGATTGAAGATCTATCCGTATCAGCCGGGCACGGTGGGGTCGCCGGTCGCGACGTTCCTCTCCGGCGCTGGCGCGTTCGCACCCGAGACCGAGCCCGCGCCGACGCGCTTCGTCGACGCGGTGCACAAGTCGTTCAACACGGTCCCGCCGGTCGATGACTCGTACTGGGATCTGATCAACGAAGTTGTACAGACTGAACCTGTGGAGGCAGGGAACCCCGAAATTCTCGGCCTGCTCGCCTCGGTCGGGATCGTCAAGGGGCAACCGTTCGCACCCGACGCGCGGATGCGCAAGATCCTCAGCGACGCGGTCAAGGTGGGCAACGCGACCGCCCGCACGCTGGCGTTCGACCCGCGCGAACAGGAAGGCTGGGCGTCCTATCCGGACTCGGCGTGGTTCACCATGATGTGGGAGGGCTATGAGTTCCTCACCCCACCACCGCTGATCACCCCGAACGGGGTCGAGCAGTCGCCGAGCAACGGTGCCCGCAAGCACAACGCCCGCATCGCGTTCTTCTACGCGTACACCGGCGTCACCCCGGCGATGTGCATGCGACTCACCGGGATCGGCTCGCAATACATCTTCGCCACACGCGACGCTCGTGGCGACTACCTCGACGGCGCGCGCTCCTACCGGATCACATTGCCGCCCGACATCCCCGAGAGTCGGTTCTGGTCGGTGATGGCCTACGACCGTCAGACGCGCTCCATGCTCCAAACCGACCAAGCGATGCCGGACCTCGGGAGTCAGTCGGGCACGGTCGAGACCAACCCCGACGGCTCGACCGACATCTTCTTCGGTCCCACCGCGCCCGAGGGCAAAGAATCGAACTGGCTGCAAACCGTTCCCGACAAGGGCTGGTTCCCGATCCTCCGCCTCTACAACCCCCTCCAGCCCTTCTTCGACAAGACCTGGCGCCCGAGCGAAATCGAGCCCCTGGCCTAGAACGCCAAGCCGGCGAGCGAAAGAGAAGTGAGCCATGTTGATCGCGCTGCTCGCCGTGCTCGGCGTCGATCTCATCGTCCTGGTCGCGCTTGCCGCGTTCGTGTTCGCGCGCAAGCGATGGGTCAAGCGCCAACCCGGCGCGTTTCGCGGCGCCATCCGGGTCGCCAGCGGAGAGATCGACGGCCTTCGCCCGAAGTGGGGCCGTGGCTACGGGCACTGGGTCCGCGACGTCCTCGTCTGGACGAAGGGCCCGTTCCTCTTCCGCAACGAAGTTGTTGGCACCGACGACCTGCAGGAGCACCGCCCAGCCCTTCCCGGCGAGGTCAAGCGGCTCGGCGACGATCCCGCCGTGATCCGCGTCGCGGCGGCCAGCGCAGCCATCGAGCTTGCCGCCCACGGCCACGATGCTGAGCTGCTCGCCGGCCCCTACCGCGAGTTCCTCGGCACAACCGGCAGTGCCACGCCCGCGTGCACCGGCCCTAGCTGCGAGCGGACATGACCTCGGCGATTTCGCCACCAGAGGAGGCATTTCTCGTGCCCAACCCGAACGAGCAGCTCTCGCGCGCAGTTGTGGCGAGTCAGCATCGCCAGCGGACCTTCTACCGAGTGAATTTCCAGGCGTCGAGCGAGGGGATCTAGATGGCTGCCTCCTTTGGCTGGGGAACCCTGGCCGCTTCGTCGCTGGTGATCGGCGCCATCATCGCGCTGCGCTTCAAGATCGGATTGCGCGCGATCGGGCTGATCATGGGCTTCGGCGCAGGCGTACTGATCAGCGCGCTCGCCTTTGACCTCGTTGAGGAAGGGGCCGACAAGGCATCCGGTAGCGGATGGGCGGTCGCGGGCCTCTTCGCCGGCTGTTTCGTCTTCTTCGGCGGCGACCGCCTGATCGACAACCTCGGGGGGAGCCAACGCAAGGACGCCACCGGCGACCAGTCGGGTGGCTCGCCACTTGCGATCGTGCTCGGAACCGTGCTCGACGGGATCCCGGAATCGATGGTGATCGGCCTGACGATCTACGAAGGCGGAGCGGTCGGCGCTGCCTACCTTGCTGCAGTCTTCATCTCCAACCTGCCCGAGGCGATCTCCTCGACGTCCGGCTTGGTCACCGCCGGCTGGAAGCACTCACGAATCATGTGGATGTGGATCGCGATCGCGCTGATCTCGGGACTCGCTTCGCTCGCCGGCTACGGCCTGTTCCAAGACGCCTCGCCGAACACCATCGCCTTCGTTCTCACCTTCGCGGCCGGAGCGATCCTCACCATGCTCGCCGAAACGATGATGCCCGAGGCCTTCGAGCACGGAGGCAAATTCGTCGGGGTCGTGACGACGCTCGGGTTCGCGGTCGCCTTCGCCATCCACACGCTCGATTGACTGTGGGCGCGCCGCACTCCCAAGACCCGCCAGCTGACGCCCAGTTTCGTCCCAGCTGGGTGATGCCGCCCGAGGGGGGCAGACGCTCGCTGGCGCAGGCCGCACGCTCAAAAGCAGGAACCTCGATGCGTCGATGCCGTCGATCGGCAACGTCGGCTTGGGGCTGGCAATGAAACGCGACGCCTGCGCGATCCGCGTCAAGCCCCGATCCCGCGATTCGGCGCAGCTCGCAAAGCAGCTTGATCAGCACGCGGACAGACACCCACCGACCACGCCTCCTCGGCACCGCGACGTGGCCCACCGCGATGGTCCGCCGCGCCGCGGCGTCGATTCGGCAGCACCGACCACGCTGCCCGTATCAGCGGAAACAGCAGCGCGTTGGTGCGCCCAGTGGCCCGAAAGCAAAAGCAGCACGGCGGCTACGAGGCGAAGCGGCGGCGCACTACCGGTGAGAGCGGCTCAATTTCATGCCAGCGGTATGACGAGGAGCGGCGCGCACTCACTTAGCCTCGCCTGCGATGCCGTCCAGCTGATCAACGGGAGGGGAAATGGCCAAACGCAAGGCTTCGTGCAATTGCGGACAGCTCAGGGCCACGTACGAAGGACCCGACCCAGAGCGCATATCCCTGTGCCAGTGCTATGAGTGCCAGAGGCGGACGGGCAGCGCGTTCAGCTGGCAAGCGCGACTTCCGATCGAGCACGTGACGATCGAAGGCCAATCGTCGACGTGCACGTTTCCCAGGGAGGAGCCGGTCACGTATCGCTCCTGCGACAGCGGTGGGGCCACGTTTCACTTCTGCCCGAAGTGCGGTTCGACCGTCTACTGGGACATCGCGGCTGCACCGGGGTTGCTCGGAGTCGCAATCGGCACCTTCGCCGACCCGACGTTTCCACCGCCGATGATTTCCGGCTTCGCGGCGGAAGGGGCTGCCTGGGCGATGAACGTCTCGGACCTTCCGATGCCGGGGGGACGGTACGACTACGACGGAACCTCACACGGCGGGCCACGAGCGTGACCACGCCGGCCATCACGTCCAGCGGCGGGCTCACCCGTTCAGCATCTCCGGCTGGTTTCTAACACGTCACGGGGTTCACGGCACGCTGCAGCTCTACCGCAGGCCGGCCCGCAGGCGCTCCACCGTATGGCGCGTCCCGCCGTGATCCGACGCCTCCGACCGGTTGGACGGGCGCGCGCTTCGCGAGGTGTGGCGCTCGCATCCTGGTCGGGCCCGGATCTTGAGGCGCCTGTCAATGGCGATCACTACCGAGGGGACGGCGACGACAATGGCGACGAGGACCAAGACGACCGAAAACGGTGGCGGCGGGCCGAAGCGGGGCGCAGCGGCGTCGCAGCTGTCGGTAGCCGAGCGCATCGCGCGTGGCAAGGCCGCGCGAAAGGAGATGCCGCGGGCTGCTCACGCGGCGTTCGAGTCGCGGTCGGCTCGGGCCGATCCGGTCGAGTTGCTCGAGCGCCAGGCGAAGACGCGGGTCGCGGAGCTGGTACCGATTCGCTACGGGCGGATGCTGGTCTCGCCGTTCACGTTTTATCGCGGAGCCGCGATGATCATGGCCCACGACCTCGAGCCAACGCCGCGGTCGGGGCTGACGGTGCAGTGTTGCGGCGATGCGCACCTGTCGAATTTTGGTGCCTTCGCCTCGCCGGAGCGACGGTTGGTCTTCGACCTCAACGACTTTGACGAGACGCTGCCGGGTCCGTGGGAGTGGGACGTCAAGCGGCTGGCCGCGAGCATGTTGATCGCGGCGCGCGACAACGGCTTTCGGGCCAAGGCACAGGAGCGGATCGTGCTTGACACGGTCGGCGCGTATCGCACGGCGATGGCGAGCTTCGCCGGGATGGCGAACCTCGACGTGTGGTACGCCCATCTCGACCTCGAGGCCGCGCTGAAGGAGTACGGCTCGCAATTCACGTCGAAGGTGGTCAAGGGAACGAAGAAGACGCTCGCGAAGGCCCGTACGAAGGACAGCATGGCGGCGTTCTCGAAGCTCACCCACGTCGTCGACGGGCAGGCACGGATCATCGACCAGCCGCCGCTGATCTTGCCGATCGAGCAACTCGCACCGGGCGAGGACCGCCACGAGCTCTTCGAGCGTTTGCACGATCTCCTGCGCGGCTACCACGAGACGCTCGAGTTCGGCCGGCGCGTGCTGCTGGAGCAGTTCGAGCTGACGGACTTCGCCGGCAAGGTGGTCGGGGTCGGCAGCGTCGGCACACGCGCATGGATCGCGCTGTTGCTCGGCCGCGACGGCCAGGACCCGCTGTTCCTGCAGATCAAGCAGGCCGAGGCCTCGGTGCTCGAGGAGTCCCTCGACCCCAGCGACTTCTCAAACCACGGCGAGCGAGTCGTCGTCGGACAGCGGCTGATGCAGGCCACCAGCGACATCTTCCTCGGCTGGCTGCGCGTCGACGCCGCGCGCGACGGCCAGACTGCCGACTACTACGTCCGCCAGCTGAAGGACTGGAAGGCCTCCGCAGAGATCGAGCAGATGAACCCCGAGGCCATGGCTAGGTACGGCACGCTGTGCGGCTGGACTCTGGCCCGCGCACACGCCCGCAGCGGCGACCGGATCGCGATCGCCGCCTACCTCGGCAACGGCGACACTTTCGACCGTGCGCTCGTCGCGTTCTCCAACGCCTACGCCGACCAGAACGACCGCGACTATCAGGCACTGAAGACCGCCGTCGACGCCGGCACGATCGATGCCCAAACAGGCCTCTGACGTCACCCTACCGACGACGACGGCCCCAACACCGGCTGGCGAGGAGTCGACTGTGCCCTGCCAAATACGCAGCAGCCTGCTGCCAAGGCTTGGGCAGTTCGACCATTGCTCATATCGGAGGACCGGCGCGTTCCCGAACGCCCTCCCAGCGGATCTTCATACCAGCGGGATGATGCCGTGGGGTGGGGTCCTCAATACGTTCGGTCACAGAACCTAACCCCGGAGGGGACCGCAATGCCAGCCACTGCTGCGACCAAGACGCCTGTACCCGCTGCGATCACGACGCCGTCGAGCGTGCCGGCAGGGATCGGGACCCTGGAGTTCACCGACGGCTACCCGACGCGTGAGACCGCGGAGAAGCTGCGTGACCATCTGGACTACCTGCACGGCGTCGAGACGTTCATGAACACCATCCACGGGGTGTCCGTGTTCGCCATCCGGAAGGGGTTCCAGGACGCCGGCATCGCGGAGGGCGACGTGTTGATCTGCTCCGAGCTGATGGACTCCCGGTCGCTGTTCCTGACCCCGAACGCCGACACCGTCTACTTCTGGTCCTTTCACGACCTGTCCCAGGGACCACTGGTGTTCGAAACACCGTCCGACACTCTGGGCCTCTTCAACGACATATGGTTCCGCTGGATCAGCGACTTCGGCCTGCCCGGTGCGGACCGCGGCCAGGGCGGCACCTACCTGGTGGTCGGCCCCGAGTACGACGGCCCGCTGCCCGAAGGTGGCTACTACGTGCGGCACTCGCGCACCAACCACGTGACCTTGATCGGCCGTGCGTTCATCAACGAGAACCCGGGCATGGACCCCGCCCCGACTGCCGCCCGCATCAAGGAGCAGCTGAAGATCTACCCCTTCGCCGCCGGCGGCGTGGGCAGCAGCGTCGGCGCCTACCTGACCGGGAAGGGCCCACTCGGCCAGCCGGCCACCCCCGCGTCGCCCCGGTTCGTGGAGGGGACCGGTCTGGCGATGAACACCGTCCCGCCCAACGACTTCGGCCACTACGAGATGCTCGACGCCTTGGTGCAGCTGGAGCCGGCCGAGGCGCTGGATACCGAGCTGGCCGGTCAGTTCGCCGCCATCGGGATCGTCAAGGACGAGAAGTTCGCGCCCGACGGCCGGCTGCGCAAGATCCTCGACGACGCGGTAGCCGTCGGCAACGCCGCGTCCCGGATGCACGGGATGGGTGCGTCCCCGACCGAGGGCTTCCGCTACTACGACGATGAGAGCGCGTGGTGGAACATGCTGTTCGTCGGTGGGTTCGAGTTCACCAACCCGCCGCCCGAGATCACTCCGGAAGGCGTCAAGCCCTACCCGAACCAGGGCGCCCGCCGGCTGCACTCACGCACCTCGATGTTCTACACCGCCACCGCCATCACCCCCGCCATGTGCATGCGGCTGGCCGGCGTCGGGTCGCAGTACCTCGTCGCCAACGTCGACGCCGACGGCGAACCCTTCGACGGCGCCAAGACCTACCGGGTGAGGCTGCCCAAGGACATCCCGGCCGCGCGGTTCTGGTCGCTCAATCTCTACGACAACCAGACCCGCTCGCTGCTGCAGACCGAGCAGCTCTATCCCCGGGCCGGCAGCCAGGAGTACCCCTCACCCGCCGCGGAGGCCGAAGCCGACGGCTCCACCGTCGTCTACTGCTCGCCCACCCAGCCCGACGGCGTCGCCTCCGGCAACTGGATCCAGACCGACCCCGAGAGAGGCTGGTTCGTCATTCTGCGCTGCTACAGCCCGCTGCAGCCCTTCTTCGACAAGACCTGGAGGGCCGGCGAGTTCGAGCTGGTGAGCTAAACCGCCGGGAATCACGTCTGCTTAAGGTGCGGTAGGCCGGGGATCGCCGCTCGCGACGAGTGGCCTGGGCGCGGCAACATCCGGGGTGTGCAGGGCATCCTGTGATGCCGAGACCCGGACTCCGACCGGTCCCCGGTCGTGGGCATGGATGCCGTCACCGCGAGCTGACGGCGAGACCCGGACGCCCATGTTCAGCGCCCACCTCTGACGTCGCATCATCCACGCCGGTGAACTCGCAGCGCGTTACGCCCTTGCCGGCACGAGCTAAGCGCCACTGCTTGCGAATGCCGCGCGCCTGCTCCGACAGAAGCCGACGTGAACTCCTCAGCGGTCGTGCCGCTCGAGAGCTGCGTCGACTACCGCCAAGCTAGATCGCCGCACAGCCGTCGTGACGGCAAGACCACAGCATGCGAGATCAGCAGCCGCACCAAAAGCGCCCCACACATTTGCACCAACGGATGCTTTCACGGTACTTTGTAGCCGTATGAGGCCGTTGAGATTCCCCGTTGATTTGTCTCCTGCCTTTCTGGGCGGCGCAGCCTAGGACGGCCGCGGCGGTGTTGTCGATCGGCAAGTTGACGGTCGAGCAGTCGCGTTACTACGAGCGCCAGGTCGCGCAGGGTCGCGATGACTACTACTCCGGCCGGGGCGAGTCGCCGGGCCGCTGGACCGGCAGCGGGGCCGAGACGTTGGAGCTTGGCGGTCGCGTCGACGACGACGGCTTCATGGCGCTGATGGACGGTCGTGACCCGGGGACCGGTGAGCGCCTCAAGCGCGTCGGTGGCCGTTCGAAGGTGGCGGCGTTTGACCTGACGTTCTCGGCGCCGAAGTCCGTGAGCGTGCTGTTCGCGATCGGCGAGCCGGGGCTGGCTGGTGCGTTGGTCGCGGCGCACGAGTCAGCGGTCGACGCGGCGCTTGAGTACCTGGAGCGCGAGGCGTGCCGGGTGCGCCGCGGCCGCGGCGGTGTCCAGCGTGAGGTGGGGGACGGATTCGTGGCGGCTGCCTACCGCCACCGGATGAGTCGCGCCGAGGACCCACAGCTACATACCCACGTGGTGGCGGCGAACATGGCCCGCGGCGGCGACGGCCGCTGGACCGCGCTTGATGCCACCCCGATCTACCAGCACGCCAAGGCAGCCGGCTACCTCTACCAGGCGCACCTGCGGGCCGCCGTCCATGAACGGCTGCCGTGGGTGCACTGGGGTCCGGTGCGCAACGGGATGGCCGAGATCGAGCAGCTCGCCCCGGCGGTGTTGCGGGAGTTCTCCACGCGCCGTCGTCAGATCGAGGAGCGCGAGCGCGAGCTCGTGGCAGCGGGCGTCGCGGTCGGCGACGGCGGGCGCGAGGCGATCGCCCATGCCACGCGCGCTCGCAAGCGCTACGGCGTCGACACGGCACCATGGCGTGACGTCGTGCGCGCCCGGGCGGCCGAGCACGGCCTCGGCGCTCCTGAGCTCGCCGCCCTCGTGCTCGGACCGGCGCGGGCACCCGAGACCCCGGACGCGGGGTTGGTGAGCGGCGAGCTGGCCGGCGCGGCCGGGCTGACGGAGAAGCAGAACACGTTCGCCAAGCGCGAGGCGGTGATGGCGTGGGCGGCGGCGCACGGGCAGGGCGCGCCGGCCGACGCAGTCGAGCGCGCCGCCGCGGAGTTCCTCACGCGCGCTGATGTGCACCGCGCCCCGGACGCCACCGAGCGAAGGTTCACAACGAACGATCTGCTCGCCCACGAGCAGGCGATCGTGCACGGGGCGCAGGCACGCCGCGACGAAGGCACCGGCACGCTGGATCGCGCGCTGGTCGACGCGGTGCTCGCGGCTGCGCCGTTCGCGCCGACGGCTGAGCAGGCGGCAGTGATCCGCGGGCTCACCTCGTCCGGGCACGGCGTCGAGACGGTCGAGGCGCTGGCGGGGACGGGCAAGACCTTCACCGCCGGCCTGCTCGCCCAGGCCTACACGGCCGGCGGTTTGCGTGTGCTGGGGACCGCGCCGACCGCCCGCGCAGTGCGCGAGCTCACCGAGCAGGCCGGCATTGGCCAGGCGTGGACGCTCACGCGCCTGGCGCTCGACCTCGACGCCGACGACCACGGCTTCGGGTCGGGTCGGGCGGTGTTGATCGTCGATGAGGCGGGGATGGCGAGCACCCGCGAGACCGCGCGCGTCCTACGCCACGCCCGCGTCGCAGGTGTGAAGGTCATCGCGATCGGTGACTCCGGTCAGCTCTCAAGCGTCCAGGCCGGCGGCTGGCTGGGCTCACTCACCGAGCGCCTGGGCTCGCACGAGCTGCGCGAGGTGATGCGCCAGCGCGACCCCCGCGAACGCCAGCTGCTCTCGCACGTCCATCGCGGCGATCCCAGTGACTACATCACCGAGAAGGCCGCCCGCGGGCAGCTGCACATCTGCGGCGGCGATGCGCAGCACGCAATCGCTGGCGAATGCGCCGCGGTCGCGGCGTGGCGCGAACGGCAGGCCGGATGCCCGTGGGGGCAGGCCGTCCTGATGGTGCGTGACAACCAGCGCCGTGAGCGCCTCAACGCGCTCATCCGCGCCGAGCTCAAGCGCGACGGCCGCCTCGGCGAGAGCATCCACATCGGAGGCCACGAGTTCGCCGTGGGGGATCGCGTCGTCGCGCGTCGCAACGATCGCGAGCGCGCGGTCGATAACGGGATGCGCGGCACGGTGATCGCGGTCGACCCGACCGAGAAGGACTTGCTCGTGCGCACCGACGCCGGGGCCCACCGCCGCCTCGATGCTCCATACGTGGCCGAGCATCTGCAGCACGCGTACGTGCTGACCGCGCACACCATGCAGGGCGCCACGGTGGAGTGGGCGGGCGTCGTCGGTCGCCCGGAGGACTTCACGCGCAACTGGTCCTACACAGCGCTCTCGCGCGCGCGAGCGCCAACCGAGCTGTTCCTCGTCGACACGCAGACCGAACGGGACATCGACCGCGCTGAGATCGCCCCCGGCCAGGCCCGCGGTCTGCGCGACGCGCGAACGCTCATCGACCGCCTCAAGACCGCCATGCGTTGCCGCGACGACGAGGACCTCGCCCTGGACCGCCTCAGCACCGAGCGCCGACGCGGGCCCGCCCGCCCCGAGCCCACCGACGCCAGTGGCGCCGTGGCCCGCCCGTCTGTCGGTGAGCTGCAGGCCGAGCTCGCGCAGCTTCGCGAGCACATCGGCTTCTACCCCGAGCACCTCGTCGACCAGCTGCACGCCGCGCGCAGCGCTCGGGCCGAGGCGCAGCGCGTCGCTGATCAAGCGCGCGCACGCATCACCGAGCTGGAGCAACCCACGCGCGGTGTGCTGCGCCGGCGCGCCGCGGACTCCCCCGAACGCGCGTTTGAGCGCCAACGCCTCAAGCTCGCCGAGGAGGAAATCGCGGTGGCCGCCGGGCGTGAGCGCAACCTCGCGGACAGTGTTCCGGACCACACGGCATGGGACGCCGAACGAGGCGTGTTCCGCGAGCGCGCCGCGGAGCTCGAGGCGCAGTTGTCAAGCCGCCGCCGGGAGCACCTGCGTGTCGCGCTCGAGCGACCAGCTCCGTACCTCACCGAAGCGCTGGGCGCTCTCCCCGACCAGCCACGCGCTCGCCGCACCTGGCAGCAAGCCGCCACGCGCATCGAGGCCTACCGCTTCGACCACGCCATCACGGACGCCCGCGACGCCCTGGGCCCGCCCCCGGCCGACACTCGTCAGCGCACGCATTGGCAACACGCGCGCCACGACCTGCTCCGCGCCCAGCGTGACCTCGGTCGGCGCATCGACCGCGGACCCTCGCACGAGCTCTGATAGCGACGCGGACGTGATCTGCCGTCGCGATTCACGCCGAGGTACCACGCCCAGCCTGCGGCATGGCTCCCCGTTACTTGCCCTCATCTAGTGCGTCGGCCAACTGCGAGGCGGCATCGGCGACTGCGTTGTAGCCGTCCACGACGTCGGACAGGCTGTCGCCCGCGCCGGCCTCGTTGAGCCGCTCCACCGCCGCGCCAAAGCGCGTCCAGAGTTCATGGGGGCCGCGACGCCCGGTCCCCGTGCGCAGCTCGTAGGGCGGACGCGCCCCGCTCGGAGTCCGCGATGGGCCGCCACGCCAGGGCCGGCCTCGAGCGCAAGCGCGTGAGCGTCGCGCATCGCCGCCGCTGCCACCGACAGCTCGTGCAGTCGATCGCGGAACCCTGGATCGGGGGGCGCCTGCTCATGCGCGCGCATCGCGCCCGCCCACGACGCCTGCGCCTCCTGCACCGAAGCCCACGCCCCGCGCTTGGGACCCTCGGCCTGGGCTCCGGCTTGCTCTCTTGGCACCTCGCTCACGCAGCCGTCCTATCGCACCCGACCACCGGGGCGCGACGCGCGTCGCCCATCAATGCGCTCCTTGCGATGAAACCACCAGGTCGCCAACACCCACAGACGGGCACACACGGATGGCTGGTTGTAGCGTCCCGGTTCGGGACAAGGGGATCACGATGACGCCGAATGCCGACGATCCGGAGTACCTGAAGGTCGAAGAGGTCGCCGCGCGTCTGAAGCTCAAGGAGAAGACGATCCGCGACTGGATCCTGCGCGGCGAACTGCCCGCCTACAAGTTGGGCAAGGAATGGCGCATCCGCCGCGACGACTTCGATCAGGCGATGCAGGCACGCCGCACCACCGCAGAGCCCGCGCAGACCGGCGGTCTCTGGGATCCGGGCGATCCCGAGTAACCCCGTTCGGGCTGGTTTGTCGCTAGCGATCGTTTGCAACCTCTGAGATCCGTATATATCCTTCAATACCCGTCCAGGGGTATTCGATGATGCGTAACTCCTCATCCGTCAGAACGATCTCTCGACCGCAGTTCGCGTGGCCACGCCGCCCGTGATGACGCTCGAGAACCAGCACATCGAGGGCCTGGCCCGTCGCGTCGGAGAACCCCTCGAGTCGATAGCACGCAAGCTCCTCACCGCACTGGACCTTGCTCGTCGCGGCGGGCGAGATGCCCCTTCGAGAGGCGGAGCGCGCGGAGCGATGGACGCCCGAGAGCAAGCTCGAACGAACCGATCAGGCCCGCCACCCTCGCATCTGGCGCCGATAACCGTACTCATAGGGCGCACCACCCGTCCGCTCATCCGCGAGCCGGCGGCGCGCGTCCTTGGTCTTCCCCTTGGTCTTCATCCGCGCACACTGGCGCGGTGGGCAAGCCGCGGACGCCTGCTCACCATAGATCTCGCCGGCACGGTGCGGACTCCCGTCGCAAAGATGCCGCGTGTGCAGCCGCTCGCGGGGCCTCGGAGGACCGCGTGAGCGATGCGCGCAAGGTCGTCCCGCTCCGGCCCACCACGAGTCGACCGCAGTCACCGCCGGAGGTGTCGACGATGAGTGAAGTCGTACGCCTGCCCGTTCGGCCGTTTCCGGGACGACTCCTCACGAAGCGACAGCTGGCAGCGGAGCTCGGACGTTCGACCCGCTGGATCGAGCTTCGCATGCGAGAGGGTATGCCGGTCGCTCCCCGCGCCGGGCCACGCGAGCATGCGCGCTTCGATCTGACGGCAGTTCGCGCATGGCTTGACAGCCGGAGCGTTACGCCCAGGCTTCCCCTTGAACAGCGCGTCGAACGACTCGAGCGCGAGGTGAGTACGCTCGTCGCGGAACTGAAACGGGGAGCGGGCTGATGTCGATCCGCAAGCGCGGGAACAAGTTCACCGTCAAGGTCTACGACCCGAAGACGCCGGGCAACCAGCGGTGGATCGGAACGTTCGCGACGGAGGAGGAGGCGCGCGACGCCGAGCGCGCGGCGACCGCAGGGATCACTCCGGCGGCCCGGGCGCGCACAGTCGGCGAATGGTCGAGCGTGTGGCTGCGCGACTACGCGCGCTCCGCGCCGGCGACACGTCGCACGTACGCCTACGCCGCGAAGCAGATCGTGGCAGACATCGGTGACCTCGTGCTGGCCCGAATCGACCGTCCAACAGCCCGCCGCCTCGCGCGTCAGTGGCCGACCAACACCGCTCGCGTCGCTCGCACGATGTTCGGCGACGCTGCCAGGGACGGCCTGATCGCATCCAACCCGTTTACCCAGCTGCGGCTCGAGACGCCGAGGGGGCGCAAGGATCTCGACGCGCTCACCGAGCCCGAGATCCGTGACCTGGCCGAGGCTGCCGTCGCGGCGCTCGGCGAATACGGGACCGAGTTCCGCGCGCTGATCATGTTCCTGGGCTACGTCGGCTGCCGCCCCGGCGAGGCGTGCTGCATACGCCGAGCAGATGTCGACGTCGAGCGCGCCGAGTGCACGATTCGCTTCACGGTCGACGGCGAGGGCGGCGAGAAGCCGCCGAAGAATGGGAAGCCGCGCGTCGTGACGCTTCCGCCGCCAGCGCTCGCGGTTCTCGGTGATGTGCCACCCCGGCTTGATAGTCCGTATCTGTTCCACTCGGCCCGAGGTCGACGGCTCTCCAAGGGTTCGCTGTCCTACGCGTTCCGAGTCGTCCGGCAGCGTTGGGGCAAGCGCGACAAGCTCGAGCTCTACGAGCTGCGCCACGCGTGTGCGACGCTGCTGATGGAGCGTGGACTGCCGCCGCATGTGGTCGCCAACCAGCTCGGGCATACGGACGGCGGCGCCCTGGTTCAGCGGCTGTACGGGCACCCGTCGGAGCGCGGGATGCGCGACCAGGTGCGCCTCGCTTTCGGCGGATGGGGTGCAGATGGGGAGCAGCGGCGCGACGAAGCGCGTGGAAATGGCGGGGTTTCGCGCCCTCTATAACCCGCCGTCTCCACTAACT
>Ga0307308_10000337_pt1 | contig 16187 bp, 14 predicted proteins | sample ER_DNA_195_FD_194501 | JGI IMG/M metagenome (GOLD analysis project Ga0307308, IMG submission 194501) | Bulk soil microbial communities from the East River watershed near Crested Butte, Colorado, United States - ER_DNA_195 | ecosystem: Environmental > Terrestrial > Soil > Floodplain | place...
ACCGCGTCCACGGGCGCCTCGAGGCCGCTCGGCTGGAAGGCGACCACGCGGAGGAACCTGGCGATCGGCACGGGATCCCTTGGAGCGACGGGCGGCGGTGGCACGGGCGAGGGGCGAGGGTCAGGCAAGGCCGCATGACGAGTGACCGTCGCCGCCGCGTGGCCGTCCCGTCCGGCCGCCGTGCTCGCTCATTCTGGACCGATCGATGGGCCGACGGCAACGCCCCGTGCCACGGCCGGGCTCGACGACCCAAGGTCGACGTCTCAGCTCGACAGCCCTCGACGGCCATCTTGCGGTCCCGAATAAAACGTGCTAGTGTCAAGTAGCATAAAGAAGCGGCCAAGGAGCCCGAGCCATGTCGACCCTTCCCGAGCCCGTCGAGGAGCTGCTCGACGCCGCCCTCGTCGGCGAGCTGACCGTCGTCGACGCCACCGGTCACCCGGTGACCTACCCGCTGATCCCGCTCTACGACGGCGAGAAGATCTACCTCACGTCGTCGACGCTGTTCTCGCGCAAGCTCGAGCACATCAAGGGCAACCCGAAGGTGTCGCTGTCGATCACCGATCCGGTCGCGGTCGGCGGCCGGACCGATCGGGCGACGATCCAGGGCGATGCCCGGGTCATCGAGGAGGATCCCCATGGCGGCTGGGAGCGGCTGCTGCCGATCTGGGAGAAGAAGGAACCCTCGATCGTGTACTTCCTGAAGGCACGCGTGGCCCTGCCCCTGTTCTTCGAGCGATCGCTGATCGAGATCACCCCACGGCGGGCCCTCTTCTGGGCCGACGGCGACGCGGCGACCGCGCCAGTCGTCAGCGCAGCCGGGAAGGCGGCCGCGTGATGCGCGTGAAGGCAGCCTCCGAATCCGCGGGCGCCGCGGGCGCCGCGGCGACGCCGCGGACCCCGGCCCTCGACGTCTGCCAGGGCCTCGAGAAGCTCGCGAGCTATCCGTTCGCCATCCTGACCTTCGTTGACGAGACGGGCTATCCGGTCAGCGTCGCCCTCCCGGCCGCCATCGATCCGGTCGCCGGCACCGCGACGTTCGCCGCTCCGGACGGCCTCACGGTCCCGACCGGCGTCGACATCTCCCTCACCGGATCCCACATCCGGCCGCAGCCGGGCTACGGCTACGACGAGCGGCGCCACGTCACGGTCTGGGGCCGCGCCGCGCAGGCGGGCGACGAGATCACGTTCACCGCCGCGCGCGCATGGGGCTGGGACGAGGCCGAGGTCCCGTTCTTCGAATACTCCGAGCGTTCCGTCGGCCAGTCGAAGCGCTATTTCGATGCGCTGACGGCCGAGCGCGGCACGCCGGTCAGGCCGAAGCTCTCGTTCGGCTGGCTCGCCCTCCGGACGACGCGCCTGCCGTTCCTGTCGGCGACGATCGTGCCGGTCGTCCTCGGCATCGTCATTGCCGCCCGCCAGGGCTCGTTCGACCTGCTGACCGCGGTCCTGACGGTCATCGGCGCCGCCTTCGTCCAGCTGGGGCTCAATGTCGCCAACGACGTCTTCGACAGCGCCCTGGGCGCCGACGAGGCGAACGTCACGCCGACCCAGTTCAGCGGCGGCTCGCGGGTCATCCAGTACGGGCTCGTCTCGTTCCGCCAGATGGCCGGCCTCGCGACGACGTTCTACGTCCTGGCCGGGGCGATTGGCCTGCTCCTGCTCGCACTTCGCGGCTCGCCTGCCCTGCTCGTCATCGGCGTCGTGGGGTTCATCGTCAGCCTCGGCTACACCGCCCCGCCGCTGAAGTTCGTCTACCGCGGCCTCGGCGAGATCGCGGTGGCGGTCGGGTTCGGACCGCTCATGCTGCTCGGCGGTTACGTCGTGCAGACCCGCGGCGCGTTGAGCTGGGAGCCGTTCGTCGCGTCGCTGCCGGTGGCCCTGCTCGTCGCGCTGATCCTGTACGTCAACGAGATCCCCGATCGGCGCGGCGACGCACGGGTCGGCAAGCGGACCCTGCCGGTCCGCTTCTCGAAGGCCGCGGTGATCGGCGGCTATCGCGGCGCGGCGATCGCGGCCTACCTGATCCTCGTCGCGGGCGTGATCGCCGGACTTCTCCCGATCCCGGCCCTGCTCGCGCTCCTCACGATCCCGCTCGCCCTTCAGGTGTCGCGCGGCCTCGAGCCGAACTACGACAACCCGTACGGGCTGATGGGGGTCATGGGTGTGAACGTGAAAGTCCACCTGTACGCCGGGCTCCTGCTGCTCGCCGGCTACGCGGTCGTCCTGATCCTCGGAGTGGTTGCCCCGTCGGTGAGCCTTTTCGTCGGTCGGTAGTCCCAACGTTGCGGTCGATCGAGGCCGGATTCGGCTGACCTGCGCGGGACGTCCGACGCCGCTCGTTCGTTGTTCGGGTGTGGAGCTGCTGATGACGCGCCGGAACCCAGCCGACGGGCCGGTCGAGGAGCGGGCCGTCGTCCCGGTCCGGGTGGAATCGCGACCGAGGCTCGTCGACGTCGAGCGGGTCTACGCGGACCACTTCCGGGACGTCCACCGCTACCTGCTCGGCCTGACGGCGTCGCCGGCTGACGCCGACGAGATCGCGGCCGAGACGTTCGAACGGGCGATCCGGACGTGGGGCCGCGTGCCGGAGCCGCCGCTGCCATGGCTGCTTCTGACCGCCCGCCGGATCGCGACGGATCGCTGGCGGCGCGGGCGGCGGCTGGCGAGACTGGTGGCCGGGCCGCGGCGCGAGGTCCGCCCCGACGCCGGCGAGGCGGAGACGGAGTTCTGGCTCTGGTTCGGCTCGCTGGCGAAGGCGTTGACCGATCGCCAGCGGGAGGTCCTCGTCCTCCGCTACCAGCGCGATCTCAGCGACGCCGACATCGCCGAGATCATGGGCCTGACGGAATCCGGTGTGCGGTCGCTCATCGCTCGGGCCCTGGAGGTCCTTCGTCGTCACCCGGAACTGCTCGAATGACCGATCGCGACGACGACACCTTTAACCAGTTCGCTGAGCGTTTCGCGCGGATCGAGCCGCTCGTCTCCGATCGGCCGACCACGAGGGCCCGACGGGCCGCTGTCGTGCCGTTCGCGGTGGCGACGGTCGCGCTGATCGTCGCCGCCGTCGTGTTCGGGGGCATTGCCCTCGGCGGACGGCTCGCGTCGTCCGGGCCGGCCGCCAGCGGTCCAGTTGCGGCGATGACGATCGCGCCGACTGTCGGGCCCTCGCCGGTTCCCTCGCCGCCGGCTCGCGAGTCGTCCGACCCGGTCGCGCTCGTCCCGCTCGATCCGGCCAAACCGCCGCGCGAGATCCCGCCGCCGTGCCTGGTTCATGGGACGACGACAGACCGGCTGGTCACGACGCCCGCTCAGGACGCGACGAGCTCTCTGACCGTGCTCGTCGGACGGGTCAACGGCGTGGGTTCAGCCCAATGGAACACGACAGATAGCCAGCCGCCGGGTCAGATCGACCAGGATGCCGGAAGCGTCCTGCGGCTGGTCCGGATCGCGGTCGAGTCGACGATCCGCGGCGTGCCGGTTCCGGCCGTGATCACGGTCTGGATCCCGGGCGGCACGATCGGTTGCCAGCAATACCTCATCGGTGGCTTCGGGTCGGACATCGCCGTGGGCGACCGCTACGTCGTCTTCCTCCGCAGCGGTCTGCCGCGGACGGGGCTCTCCGGGGTCTTCCAGGCGTGGCAGCTGTGGTCGATCAGCGGCGACTTCGTGGCGACCGAGTTCACCCCGAACCTGCGACTGGAGGAGCTCCTCGACCAGCTGCGGACCGACGCAGGAGCGAGCAAGACACCATAGACCGGAAACGACGAGGGCCCGACCGGTGGAAACCGGTCGGGCCCATCGCGGTCGGGTGACGATCAGTGGCTGGCGGCCCAGGCGTCGATGAGCCCTGAGCCGAAGAACGACGTCTTACCTCCGCCGCCCTGGCAGCGCAGCCGCAGGTCGCCGTCGAAGAGCGGCTGCCAGCCGGCCGGGCAGGCGAGCGGCGAGGCCGTCCGCTGGAGGGCGGCCGAGACCGCGCCCGGTCCCCACCCCGGATGGAGCTGCTTGATCAGCGCGGCCACGCCGGTCGCGTGCGGCGCCGCCATCGAGGTCCCGTTGATCTCGATGTAGCGGGCTCCGTGATCGATCACCGTGAGGCCGGGAAACTGCGAGAGGGTCGTGTAGAAATCGAAGGTCCCGTCGTCCGTCGAGGACCAAGCCGCGAGCACCGCGTCCTGGACCGTGCCGGTCGCCGAGAAGTAATCGCCCCCGGGCGCGGCGACCCCGACGACGCCCATCCCGATGTCCGAATACGAGGCGATGTTCATGGTGTAGCCGGGAATGCCGATCGGGCCGGTCGCGGAGACCGCGAGGACGCCGGGCAGCTCGGTCGGGGCGCGCTTGCAGTTGTTGTGGACGACGCGCTCGACCGCCGCGTCCGGCGGCCAGTCCGGCGAGATGACGTCGGTCGTCGGGTGGGCCATGTCGTCGGCCTGGTTGCCGGCCGCGGCGATGATCAGCACGCCGCGCTGCTGGGCATAACGGGCCGCGGACTGGAGGCTCTGATAGATGGCGCGCTGCTGGGCGTCGTTGCCGCAGTAGTACAGGTACGGATCGGCGAACAGGCTCAGGTTGACGACGTCGAGGCGCAGGTCGCCCGCGTAGCGCAGGGCGGCTGCGACGGAGTCGGCGAAGCAGTACCCGACGTGGGTGCAGGCCTTGATCGCGACGATGGTGGCCTCCGGCGCGACGCCAGCGATGCCGATGCCGTTGATCGGGGCGGCGATCGTCGACGCGGTGTGGGTCCCATGACCGGAGTAATCCTGGACGGCCGCCTTGTTCGAGCAGTCGCCGTTCGCCATCTCGACGGGCAGCGCCGTCGGATCATGGTCGAAGATGAACGAGCACGAGTGGGCGACATCGAGGTTCGGCGCGACGTCGGGATGGGTCAGGTCGACGCCGCTGTCGATGTCGCCGACGCGGACGCCCTTGCCGGTCGCGCGGGCATGCGTCGCGTCATTGGCGTTGATCAGCGACATGTCCCACTGGCATGCCGCGAGCGGCTCGCTCGACGAGATGTCGAACGTGTCACCGAACAGGGTGTCGCACAACGCCGACGCGGCCGTGGCATCGAGTGTGCTGTCGGCCGCTTTCGCCTGCACGGCGGGCGCGGTCAGCCCGAGCAGCAGGATCGCGGTCGCCAGAAGCGCGAGGGATCGACGGGGCATGGTCGTCTCCTCCGGGCCGAATTCGGCCCACGCCGGCATGCTCGCGGCCCGCGACGGCTGCCGACACCTCCACATGCGGGGGGCGGGCCTGAGACGCGGATCGTTGCTCGTCGGCAACGGTCTGGCAAGCCCGGGCGCGTGTCGCCGGTGCAGGCGGGCACCGCGTTCGGCACTCGGCGCCGGCCGGAATCGAAGCGCCCGGGCGGGGAGCCCCGGCCGGGCGCGACGTTCCTGCGGTCAGCGGCGAGCCGCGGAGGCTCAGACCTCCTTGAACTCTCCCTCGACGGTGTCGTCGGACGAGTCGGACGATCCGCCTCCCGAGCGAGCGCCGGCGCCGGCCGGCTCGCCCTCGGGCGAAGCCTCGCCCTCGGCACCGGGCTCGGTGCCGTCACCGGACGCGCCGTTCGAGGACGCCTCCGACGCCGCCGCCTGGTAGGCCGCGGTCGAGACCTTGTTCAGCGTCTCGGCAAGCGCCGTAGCGCCGGCCGTGATCGCGCCGATGTCGGAGCCCTTGAGCGCCTCGCGGAGCGAGGACACCTGGTTCTCGACGGTCGCCTTGTCCTCGGACGACACCTTGTCGCCGAGGTCCTTGATCGTCCGCTCCGCCTGGTAGGTCAGCTGCTCCGCCTGGTTGCGGGTCTCGACCTCCTCGCGGCGCTGCTTGTCCTCGTCGGCGTGCTCGGACGCCTCGCGGACCATCTTGTCGACGTCGTCCTTCGAGAGCATCGAGGACGCCGTGATCCGGACCTGCTGCTCCTTCGAGGTCGCCCGATCCTTGGCCTTGACGTCGAGGATGCCGTTCGCGTCGATGTCGAACGTCACCTCGACCTGGGGCACGCCGCGCGGCGCCGGCGGGATCCCGTCGAGGATGAACCGGCCGAGCGTCTTGTTGTCCGCGGCGAACTCGCGCTCGCCCTGGAGGACGTGGATCTCGACCTGGCCCTGGTTGTCCGAGGCCGTGGAGAACACCTGCGACTTCGAGGTCGGGATCGTCGTGTTGCGGTCGATGAGCTTGGTCATCACGCCGCCGAGCGTCTCGATCCCCAGCGACAGCGGGGTCACGTCGAGGAGCAGGACGTCCTTGACGTCGCCGGCCAGCACCCCGGCCTGGATCGCGGCGCCGATTCCGACGACCTCGTCGGGGTTGACGCCCTTGTGGGGCTCCTTGCCGCCGAACATCGCCTTGACCGCCTCGACGACGGCCGGCATCCGAGTCATGCCGCCGACGAGGATGACCTCGTCGATGTCCCCGGCCTTGAGCCCGGCGTCCTTGAGGGCGGCCTCGACCGGCTTGCGCGTCTTCTCGACGAGATCGCGGACGAGGTCCTCGAGCTTGGCTCGCGAGAGGGTCACGACGAGGTGCTTCGGGCCCGAGGCGTCGGCCGTGATGTACGGCAGGTTGATCTCCGTCGACGAGGTCGAGCTCAGCTCGATCTTCGCCTTCTCGGCGGCCTCCTTCAGGCGCTGGAGCGCCTGCGGATCCTTCGAGAGGTCGATCCCCTGGTCCTTCTTGAACTCGGCCAGCAGCCATTCGATGACCCGCTGGTCGAAGTCGTCGCCGCCGAGGTGGGTGTCGCCGTTGGTCGCCTTCACCTCGAAGACGCCTTCGCCCAGCTCGAGGATCGAGATGTCGAACGTGCCGCCGCCGAGGTCGTAGACCGCGATCTTCTCGTCGTGCTTCTTGTCGAGGCCGTAGGCGAGCGCCGACGCGGTCGGCTCGTTGATGATCCGGCGAACCTCGAGGCCGGCGATCCGCCCGGCATCCTTGGTCGCCTGGCGCTGCGTGTCGTCGAAGTAGGCCGGGACGGTGATGACCGCCTCCGTGACCTTGTCGCCGAGGTAGGCCTCCGCGTCGGTCTTCAGCTTCTGGAGGATCATCGCGCTGATCTCGGGCGGGCTGTACGTCTTGTCGGCGACCTTGACGATGACGCCGTCGCTCTTCGGGTCCTTCTCGACCGTGTAGCTGACGAGCTCCTTGGCCCGCTTCGTCTCGGGGTCGTCCCAGCGACGGCCCATGAACCGCTTGATCGAGTAGATGGTGTTCTGCGGGTTGGTGACAGCCTGGCGCTTGGCCAGCTGGCCGACGAGACGCTCGCCGGTCTTGGTGAAGGCCACGACCGACGGCACCGTCCGGCCGCCCTCGGCCGAGGCGATGACGGTCGGCTCGCCGCCCTCCATGACGGCGACGACGCTGTTCGTCGTGCCGAGGTCGATGCCGATGATCTTGCCCATGTGGCTCATGTCTCCTGTTGGTCGGTTCGGGTTGGTGGTCCGGGATGGTGACCCCGGAGGGGTGTCTGTGAGTGGTCAGTTGGGTCGGGCGGCGGGATCCGTCTCGGGCTCCGGCTCGGGGGCGGCGGCGACGGCCACGAGGGCCGGCCGCAGCACGCGATCGCGGAGCTTGTACCCCCGCCGGATGACATCGACGATCTCGCCCTCGGCACGGCCGGTGCCCGGGACGTTGACGATCGCCTCGTGCTCGCGGGGATCGAACGGCTTGCCCGGCTCCGCCTCGACCGGGCGGACGCCCTCGGAATCGAGCAGCGCCCGGAGCTTCCGGTCGATGGCGGTCACGCCGTCGACCCAGCTGCTGCCTGCGAGATCGGCCGGTCGGTTGTCGATCGCGAGGTCGAAGTCGTCGGCGATCGCGAGAACCTTGCGGATGAGGTCCTCGCCGGCAAGGCCGAGCATCGCCTCGCGCTCCTCGCTCGTCCGGCGGCGGTAGTTGCTGAACTCGGCCCGCTCGCGCTGGAGGCCGGCGAGGTATTCGTCGGCCTTGGCCGAGCTCGCCTGCAGCTCGTTCCGAAGCTGCTCGATGTCGGCGAGGAGCTTCGTCGGCGAGATGTCGATCTCGTCGATCCGTTCCTCGGCCCGGGTGCGGTTGGGCATGCGGGGCCCTCCAGGCTGGGATGCGCGGGGTCCGCCGTGCGGCCGGCCCCGGAAGTCACGCGGGTCAGGCATAGATGTGCTGCACCAGTTCGTTCATGAGGGTGGAGACGAAGCGGACGGTGCCGATCGCCTGGGCGTAGGCCATCCGGGTCGGGCCGAGGACGCCGACGACGCCGACCGCCCGGCCGGGCTCCCCATACGGGGCGAGGACGAGCGATACATCGCGCATCTCCTCCGGCGCGTTCTCGGCGCCGATGAAGACCTGGACGGAGCCAGTGCCGGCGACCTTGTCGAGCAGCTCACCGAGATAGGCCCTGTTCTCGAGGGCCGCGAAGACCCGGCGGAGCTTGTCGCTTCGCTCGAACTCCGGCGCTTCCATGACATGGAGGAGGCCGTCGCTGAAGACCTCCTCGATCCCCGTCGAATCATAGTCCCGAACGGCTGCGAGGACGCGCTCACCGACCCGCCGGACGAGGGTGCCGATCGGGCCGTCGCCGTCGATCCGGGCCAGGGCTCGCTCGGCATCGACGGCCGTGCGCCCGGCCATGAGGCCGTCGAGGATCACCGCGGCCCGGGTCAGGTCCTCCTGCTCGACGGGCTCGGCGAGGGTGACGAGCACCTGGCGCAGGGCACCTTCGCGGAAGACGATGATCAGGCTCGCCAGCCGCTCGCTGATCGAGACGAGGTCGAGCCGCCGGACGTGGGCCGCCCGCGGCTTCGCCTGCGTTGCCAGACCCGCGGTCCGGTTGGCGGCGGCCAGGGTCGTCGCTGCGAGCCGGAACCACTGCTCCGACGCGTGCTGGACCTGCCCGAACTGGTGCCGGATCATCAGCTGCTCGACCGGCGCGAGCTGGCTCGCGCTCGAGATCGATTCGACGAAATAGCGGTACCCGGCGTCGGTCGGGATCCGGCCCGCGCTCGTGTGCGGGTGGGTCAGCAGGCCGTTCATCTCGAGCTCGGCGAGGATGTTCCGGACGGTCGCGCTCGACACGCCCAGGCTGTAGCGCCTGACCAGGGATTCGGAGCCGACCGGCACGGCGGTCGAGACGTATTCGTCGATGACGGCCCGGAGGATCGACTCGGAACGGAGATCCAGGGAGCCGGTGGGGCGGGTTCGTCGCGCCACGCTGCTGCCTCGTGGGGTGCGGACGAGCGTTCGGGCTCGCCCACGGCCGGTGCTGGAAGTTAGCACTCTGGGGTGCTGAGTGCTAATGATCCTAGCAGTCCGGTGCGCCGAGTGTCAACGGGTGGCGAACGATTTCGAGGCCGCTGAGGCCTCTTGAGGTGCCCGTGTGTCAGACCAGCCGGGCGAACAGCTCGTTCGACAGGAGCCGGCCGCGCGTGGTCAGGACGATCCGGTCCGCGCCGTCGATCGTGAGCAGCTCCGCGGCGAGCGCCCAGCCGAAGACGTCGGCGAGCGGTGCCTCGATGGCGGCCGTGCGCGGCAGGCCGCGGTCCGTGCGCAGGCCGAGCACGATCGACTCCGCTCGCGCCGTCTCGGCGTCGAGGTCCTCCGAACCGCCCGGCGGCAGGCTCGCAGGTCCGTCGCCGACCGGCGTCAACGCGGCGACGTAGCGCCCGAGGTTCGCCGCGTTCCAGCGCCGCGTCGCGCCGTCGAAGGCATGCGCCCCGGGGCCCACGGCCTCGTAGCGACGGCGCTCCCAGTAGGCGAGGTTGTGCCGGCCCTCGTGGCCGGGTCGCGCCCAGTTGCTGATCTCATAGCCGCGCCAGCCGTCGGCGGCCAGTCGATGCACGGCATGGTGGTACTGGCCGGCCGCGCGGTCCTCGTCCTGGGCCGGGATCGCGGCGTCGCGCCAGCGGCGCGCACCGCGGGTCGTCGGCAGGTGGTCGCCGTCGACGCCGGTCAGCCCCTCCGCGTCCGGGTCGTCGAGGGTCAGCGCGTAGAGCGAGAGATGGTCCGGTCCGAGCGCGAGCGCCCGCTCCAGCGTGTCCATCCAGGTGGCCAGTGAGCCGTCCGGGATGTCGTAGAGGAGGTCGAGGTTGACCGATCTGATGCCACCGTCGCGGGCCGCCGCGACCGCGTCGGCCACGTCGGCCGGCCGATGACGGCGGCCGAGGCGGCGGAGCTCGACAGGATCGAGGCTCTGCGCGCCGAACGAGATCCGGTTGATGCCCGCCCGCGCCAGCGCGGCGGCATCCCCGCGTTCGTCGGGGCCCGGGTTGGCCTCGATCGTGACCTCGGCGTCGGGGGCGATGCCGAATCGCTCGCGGATGGTGGCGAGCAGGGCGGCCACGACATCCGCGTCGAGCAGCGTCGGGGTGCCGCCGCCGAGATAGACGGTCTCGAGCATCGGCCTCGTCGACGACGCCGGCGTCCCGAAGCGAGCATCGAGGGTATCGGCACGGAGCTGGAGCTCGGTCGTGAGCGCGGCCACCAACGCCGCGATGCGGTTCGTCGGTCCGCGCGTGGCCGCACCGGCGACCACGACGAAATCGCAGTACGGACAGAGCGAGACGCAGAACGGGATGTGGATGTAGAGCCCGACGGGTGGGCCCGCGGTCAGGCCGTCGGGAGCTGCCCCGAGGCGCCCGTCGGATGCCGGCTTCGCCCGTCGAGCCGTGCTCACGATCGCCGTCCGGCTCGCGCCGCGAGGTCGGCCCCGCTCGGGGCAGCGAGACCGCCCCCGCTGCCGTTTCGAATAGCCGAATACTGCGAATCTCGAATCATTCGGCTATCCGATTTCCGTGGGCGGGCGCTTCCGACAGGCGAGCGCGCGCGTCGGGCGAGGGGCGCGAGCCCAGGCGACGGGCGACAGCGGCGGGGGCGACCTCATCGATCCCGCGTGCTGGACTCCCGCGGCCCGATCACCCGCCAGCCCTTCGGGGGTCGTCGCTTCTCCTCGATCTCCTCGACCTCGCGACCGCGCGGGAGGAACTGGCCGGCGTGGCCGGTCGACAGGAACACCGCGAACCGGGTCGCCGCATGGCCGATGAACGCGGCCGCGATGCCGCCGGTGACGGCGGTCACCCAGCCACCGGCGAGCCCGATCAGGATCGCCATCACGAGCAGCCATCGGTTCCGGCCCGGCGCCCCGAGCCGGGTGGCGAGGGCGTACAGGATCGCCTGGATGGCGTTCGCGGCGGTCGGCTCCAGGCCGCTGAGGAGCAGAAGTCCGAGAACCGCGCCACGGAACGCGACCTCGTCGATGAGCGCCGTCATGACCGCGTTCAGCAGCGCGCCCGGGTACGACCAGACATCCGGGAAGCGGAGCCTGCGGTAGCGCCAGAGCGCGATCCCGAGCGCGATCGCCGTCCCCGCCGCGGCATACAGGAACCCGAACGTGAACGCCTTCGCGCGGTCGCCGGCGGTCAGCGCGAAGTCCTGCTGGGGCGATGGATGGACGAGGAAGATCCCGACGACCAGGACGAGCCCGATCGCGTACCACGCGACCCTTCGGCGGAAGGAGGGCGCGTGCCCGTCGACCGGGTCGTCGTACTCGGCCGCGTTGAACCGGACCGCCTCGAGCCGGAGCATGACGAGCAGCAGCGTCAGCCCGACCGCGATCAGCGTCCGGAACGCCGGGAGGAGGCCCTCCACGATGCCTAGCCCTCGTCCATCCGGAGCATCGCGAGGAAGGCGTCCTGCGGGATCTCGACCGAGCCGACCCGCTTCATGCGCTGCTTGCCCTCTTTCTGCTTCTCGAGCAGCTTCCGCTTCCGGGTGATGTCGCCACCGTAGCATTTGGCGAGCACGTTCTTGCGCATCGCCCGCACCGTTTCGCGCGCGATTACGTTGCTTCCGATCGACGCCTGGATCGGGATCTCGAACATCTGGCGCGGGATCAGCTGCTTCAGGCGCTCGGTCAGGTTCCGCCCGACCGACTGGGCCTTGTCGCGGTGGACGATCAGCGACAGGGCATCGACCGGCTCGCCGTTGACGAGGATGTCGACCTTGACGAGGTTCGCCGGACGGTACTCGAGCTCCTCGTAGTCCATCGAGGCGTAGCCCTGGCTGCGACTCTTGAGCTGGTCGAAGTAGTCGATGATCAGCTCGGCCAACGGCATCTCGAAGTGGAGGACGACCCGGGTCGGGTCGAGGTACTCCATGTTCTGGAACGTGCCGCGGCGGTTCGTCGAGAGCTCCATCAGCGGACCGATGTAGGTCGACGGGGTGACAACGCTGAGGTTGACCCACGGCTCCTCGATGACCTCGATCTCCGAGGGGTTCGGCAGGAGCGAGGGGTTGTCGATCGACAGCTCGCCGCGACCGAACAGGAGCTTGACGTGGTACTCGACCGATGGCGCCGACGCGATCAGGTCGAGCGAGAACTCGCGCTCGAGGCGCTCCTGGACGATCTCCATGTGGAGCAGGCCGAGGAACCCGCAGCGGAACCCGAAGCCGAGGGCGACCGAGCTCTCCGGCTCGTAGGTGAACGAGGCGTCGTTGAGGTGGAGTCGCTCGAGCGCCTCGCGCAGGAGCGGGTAGTCCTCGCCGCTGACCGGGTAGATCCCTGCGAACACGAGGCTCTTGGCGGGCTGGTAGCCGGGCAGCGGCTCGGCAGCCGGGTAGGCAACCGTCGTGACCGTGTCGCCGACCTGCGCGTCGCGGACGCTCTTGAGCCCGGTCGCGACATAGCCGACCTCGCCGGCCACGAGCTGCTTGACCGGCACGAGCTGAGGACGGAAGACGCCGAGCTCGAGCGGCTCGGCGACGGCGCCGGACGCCATGAGCCGGATCTGGTCGTGCTGGCGGAGCGTCCCCGCGGCGAGCCGGACGTAGACGATCACGCCCTTGTAGGCGTCGTAGTGGCTGTCGAAGATCAGGCCCTGGACGGGCTTCGCCGGATCGCCCTTCGGGGCCGGGATGCGCGCGACGATCGCCTCGAGGATCTCCGGCACGCCCGTGCCGTCCTTGGCGCTCGCGAGGATGACCTCCTCGCGCGGGATCGCGAGGACGTTCTCGAGCTCGTCCATGATCGTCTCGGGGTCGGCCGACGGCAGGTCGATCTTGTTCAGGACCGGGATCAGGGTCAGGTTCTCGCGAAGCGCGAGATGGACGTTGGCGAGCGTCTGGGCCTCGATCCCCTGGGTCGCGTCGACGACGAGGATCGCCCCCTCGCAGGCCTGCAGGCTGTGGCTGACCTCGTAGGCGAAGTCGACGTGGCCGGGCGTGTCGATCAGGTTCAGCCCGTAGGTCAACCCGTCCTTCGCCTGGTACTCGAGGCGCACGGCCCTGGCTTTGATCGTGATCCCCTTCTCGCGCTCCAGGTCCATCGAGTCGAGGACCTGGCTCGTCATCTGCCGGGCGTCGATCGTGTGGGTCAGCTCGAGGAGCCGGTCGGCGAGGGTCGACTTGCCGTGATCGATGTGGGCGATGATCGAGAAGTTCCGGAGTCGATCCTGGGGGATGGTCACGACGCGGGAGTGTACTGGGTCGGCGGCAGCGTCCCGGCGGTGCCGGCGGCTATCCGGTCTGCAACGCGGCGAGGATCGCGACGCCCGCCGCGATGACCCCGACCCCGACGACCTGGATCCGGCGAAGCCGCTCACCGAAGGCGACGACCGACACGACCGCGGCGATCGCCCCGAACTGGGACGAGGTCACGGCCGCGACCGCGATCCCGTCGCGCGCCCCGAACGCGTAGACCGCGGTCCCGATGACCTCGGCGAGGGCAACGACGATCACGAACGGGACGGCCTCGCGGCTCAGCCGGAGGCGGCCCGTTGCGAGCAGGGGCAGGGCCACGAAGACGAACCCGCCGAGGCGAGCCGGCAGGATCGACCAGACGATCGGGAGCGTGGCGCCGATCCGCGCGCTCGCATAGAGGTTGATCCCGAAGAACACGACCGCGCCGAGGGCGAGCAGCGTCGAACGGGTGTCCGGATGGCCCGGGCCTGCCCGTCCTGCCGCCGATCGCGACTCGGGCGGCACCGCCAACCCGCCGGGCTCCGCCGCCGCGACCTCGTCCGGGCTGCCCGCCGCGGCGAGGACGATGCCGATCGCGATCGCCGTGAGCACGACCGCTGCCGCGATCCCGACCTGCTCGCCGAACACGATCGAGATGACCGCGCCCATCGCCCCCTCGGTCGAGACGATCGGGGCGATCACGGCCACCTTCCCACCCTGGAAGGCCGTGTACGCGAGGAGCAGCCCGACGATGTTGCCGACGGCGGAGATCCCGAGGAGCTGCAGGGCCGTCGGCGTCAGGTCCGCGCCGCCGCCGGCGACGATCGTCGCCGGGACGGCGATCAAGGCGCCGATCAGCATCACCCAGCCGAGCGTCGCCCACGACCCGATCAGGCGGGACGATCGGGCGGACGCCATCGACGAGGTGGCCCAGCACAGCGCGGCGCCGAGGCCGCCGAGGATCGCAAGCACGAGGGCGAAGTCTGCCGGATGCGCCGTCCGATCGTTGGCCACGCAGCCGAGCCTCTGCTACCATGCGCGTCCTGCTCGGCACCGACCCGTGCCGGGCGTTCACGCCCCAGACATCCCCTTCGGAGAGGATCGACCCCTTGGCCAAGACGCCCCGCACCTGGACGGGTGCACGAACACCCTCGGGACTCAAGCGGGTCCGCCAGGCCGAGCGCCGGCACGCGATCCTGCAGCCCCGGCGAACCGCCGCGAAGACCTACGTCGCGAACGCCCTGACCGCCGCCACCTCGGCCGGCGATCCCGAGACGGCTGCGATCGCCCTGGCCGCCGCCCACGCGGCCCTCGATCGCGCGGCCAAGACCGGCGCGATCCACGCCAACGCCGCCGCGCGCCGCAAGTCGCGGCTCACCCTGAAGTTCAACGCTGCGACCGGCGGCGTCGCCGTGACCTCGGGTCGCGTCCTCAAGACGACCTCGAAGGCCCAGGCGGCGAAGGCGGCCAAGGCCCGGATCGCCGCCGGCAAGGCCAACAAGGCCAAGGGCGCCCAGACCGCGGCCGGCAAGGCCCGCGCGGCGGTGTCGAAGACGGCTCGCGCCGAGGCGGCGGCGGCCGCGACGGCATCGGCCGCCACCGAGGCGCCGAAGACGGCCGCCAAGGCGACGACCGCGAAGGCGTCGGCCAGGACCACGACGAAGAAGGTTCCGGCCAAGGCGACCGCCGCCAAAGCAACGGCCAGGAAGGCCCCTGCGAAGAAGGCCGCGACGAAGAGCTGACCCGCCCGTTCACCGGACTCGACCCGCCCCGGACCCCGTCCGGGGCGTCGTCATATCCGGACCTTTCGGTGCGCCGTTGGAGCCGCCGCGCTCGGGTCTCTGTCAGCCGGAGACGATCGAGCTCGAGGTCCGCGCCGCCTTCGGGCGGAACACGCCGTACAGCAGCCCGCCGCCGAGGCCGCCCGCCAAGGTCAGCACGAGGACGGTCTCGGTCGATGCCGCCTGCTGGCCCCAGTAGAAGCCGGTGAACGTCGCGGTGTCCGTGATCCCGGCGGCCGCGAGCTGGGGCCCGTCCCCGGCCAGGAGGTAGCGGGCGTAGACACAGTCTGCCCCGCTCTGGCAGGACGGCGGGACGGGCAGGCGCGTCTTCGCGTCGATCCGGTTGAAGTCCGGATAACCGCCGTCGCCGAAGAAGAACAAGCCCTTCACGACGAGGAGGAACGCGGCCATCGTCAGGGCAGTCAGCAACCCGGCGTAGCCCGCGTTGGCGATGATCCGGGACCACGGGCCGGCCCGGCGATCACTCCGCTGGTTCGCGTAATAGCCGATCAACAGCCCTGCCGGGAGGGCGAGCAGCCAGTAGATCGGCTCGATCGGGATGACGAGCAGGAAGCTCAGCGCGATCGTGACGGCCATGCCGATTCCGACATAGCCCGCCGCGATGGCGCCGCGATCGACGAACCGCGTCACGAGGCCGCGCCGACCCCGGCCGCACCGACCGTCGCATCACCGGCTCCGCCACCGATCCCGATGCCGCGCGCGAATGCCGCGCGCCCGAGGTAGACGGCGCCGTCGCCGAGCTCGCCCTCGATGCGGAGCAGCCGGTTGTACTTCGCGACCCGCTCGCTGCGGGACGGCGCCCCGGTCTTGATCTGGCCCGTGCCCATCCCGACGACGAGATCGGCGATCGTCGTGTCCTCCGTCTCTCCGGAGCGATGCGACACGATCGCGGTCCAGCCGGCTCGTCGGGCGAGCGAGATCGCGTCGATCGTCTCGGTCAGCGTTCCGATCTGGTTG
>Ga0307308_10000338_pt1 | contig 16168 bp, 16 predicted proteins | sample ER_DNA_195_FD_194501 | JGI IMG/M metagenome (GOLD analysis project Ga0307308, IMG submission 194501) | Bulk soil microbial communities from the East River watershed near Crested Butte, Colorado, United States - ER_DNA_195 | ecosystem: Environmental > Terrestrial > Soil > Floodplain | place...
GGGCGACGTTGATCGTTCGCTCAAGGCCAAAGTCCGCGGGGTCCAGGATCTCGTAGCTGTTGGGGTTGAGATAGATGGCCTTCGTGTGCATACCGGCCTTGTGGTGGAACGCGTATTTGCCGGTCACAAAATTGTTGTAGGGGATCTCGATGCCGACGAGCGACGCGATGAGCTCGTCCAGGTCGCGCAGCTTTGGGAGGTCGTACTTCTTCCGGATCGCGGCGGGGTCATCGGCATACATGCGCGCGACGAAGCCGCCGAGCGGGGTGATGCCGTTGCGCTCTCCGATGCCGAGCACGCTCGTGTCGATGTGGGTAGCGCCGCCCTCGAGGATCGCGTAGCTGTTGGCGATCGCGCAGCCTGTGTCGTTGTGGCCATGGAACTCGATGTCGCATTTCACGTGGTGGCGCAGCTCGACGGCGAGCGCGTAGCACTGCCGCGGCGTCGCTATGCCGACGGTGTCGGCGACGCCGACACGGTTCACCCCCATCCGATCGACGGCCGTATACACCTTGAGAAGGTCACCCTCGGTCGAGCGGAAGCTGTCCTCGCTCGAGAAGCGGACCTCTTTGCCGTGATCGCGGATGAACGTGATCACCTCGCACGCGTCCTCGATGATCTCGTCGACGGTCTTGCCATGGCTGAACTCGCGCAGGATCGAGGACGTCCCGAAGAGGATGTCGATGCCGTCGACGCAGGTCTGCACGGCGACGCGCGCATCGTCCATGTGGCACCGCACGTGCGTGAGCACCTTTGCTTTGAGGGGAAGCGCGGCGATCGTGCGGCAATCCTCGAACGACTGGGGAGACGCCACCGGCGAGGTGAGCTCGATGTACTCGACGCCGAACGCGTCGAGCATCTTCGCGATGGCGATCTTGTCCGCCGTCGTGAAGTGCGCGTTCGAGAATTGCTCCCCCTCGCGGAGCGTGGAGTCGATGATCGCGAATCGCTCGATCGGCACCGTTCCTCCTCACGTCACGCGCGAGGCGGCCACCGAGCCTTTCAAATAGAAAAGCCCGGTGCGCAAACGTGCCACCGAGCCTCTCCCCAGAGCCTGGTCACACGGCAGCGCTTCGCGGCGGAGTTTCCCCCATCGCGACAGTCCGTCTCCTTCCGGAAAGCGGACCAGCCAAAGATCCCGAGACGGACCTCTGGCTTCGGCGGTCACACCGTTCGCACCGCATCTGGCGGAAGCTCGTTCCTCCGCGGTGTTACTGCTTGCGACCGCACCTCTGGCCGGCAACGCGTATGAAGTTGTTGCGAACGAGTTTAGGTCGGGGCCTCGAGGGCTGTAAAGCCACGCTCGCCTCACTTACGCTCCCAGGCGCTGCGAGGTGCGGTGACCGACATCCTGGTTGCGGACGATCAACGGTTCATACGCGACATGGTCCGGATCACCCTGTCCACACAGGGCTGGACCATCGCCGAGGCCGCCACGCCCGACCAGACCGTCGACCTCGCCCACCGCGACCCACCGCGCGCGGTGCTCCTGGACGTGAATTTCGATGAGACCGATGGCCCCACCGGATTCGACGTCTGCAAGCTTCTGAAGGGCGACCCCGCGACCAAAGCAATCCCCGTCGTCATGCTTACCGCACGCGACAGCTCAGCGGACCGGAAGGCCGGCCTCGCCGCCGGCGCGTCGCACTACCTCATCAAACCATTCGGTCCGATCGACCTCATCAACACGCTTCGCGGCATCCTCGGCGAGCCGCCTGCCGTTCAGACGCTGGGCCAGTACCTCATCGACGAAGGGATCCTCAGCCACGAGCAGCTTGCCGAGGCGCTCGAGCGGCAGCGCTTCTACGAAGCGCGCGGTCACCCGCGCCGGCTCGGCGAGGTCCTCGCGATCATGCGGGCGATCAGCCCCGACGAGCTCGAACGCGCTCTCGAACGACAGAAGAAGGAGACGAAGCCCTAGTCTTTCGACGAATGAGGCTTCGCACCTAGCGTTGCGCATCGGAGTCCTCACCGGAGGCGGCGACGCCCCCGGACTGAATGCCGCGATCCGCGCGGTCGTCCTCCGCGCGACGGCACTCGGTCACGACGTGCTCGGGATCGCGGACGGATGGGCCGGCCTGCTCGGAGAGGCCGAGCCTCGATCGCTCGGAGTCCGGGACGCCAATCGCATCCTGAGCGAGGGCGGCACCATCCTCGGCACATCCCGGACGGACCCGCGTAAGGACGAGGCGTCTCGCCGCGCGGTCCTCGACAGCATCCGGCGCTGGGGCATCGACGCCCTCGTGGCGATCGGCGGCAACGACACGCTCGGCGTAGCGCAGTGGCTGCACGAGCAGCGAGTTCGCGTGATCGGGGTGCCGAAGACGGTCGACAACGATCTCTCCGAGACCGACTACTGCATTGGCTTCGACACGGCGGTCACCGTCGTCGCCGACGCCCTCGACCGGCTCCGCACCACGGCAAGCGCCCACCACCGCGTCGTCGTCGTCGAGGCGATGGGTCGCGATACCGGGTGGGTCGCCGCGTACGGCGGGCTCGCGGGCGGCGCCGACCTCATCATCGTTCCGGAGATCCAGATCACCAGCGAGCAGGTCGTCCGAACGATGAAGCGACACCGGGCGATCGGCGACCCCGACATCCTCGTCGTCGTCTCGGAGGCGGCCGTGATCGACGGCCTCGAAGCGGAGACCGCCGTGGACCACGACGCCTTCGGACACGTGCGCCTCGATCAGCGCGCGATCGGGGCGGTCCTCGCGCGGCTCATCGAGCAGCGCACCGGGATCGAGGCCCGGCAGGTGGTGCTCGGCCACCTGCAGCGCGGTGGCTCCCCCACCGCGGTGGACCGTCTCCGCGCGACCCGGTTCGGGAATGCCGCTGCAGACCTGGTCGACGCGGGCCGCTCCGGCGTGCTGCCCGTGCTCCGCGGTGGACGAATCGAGGTCGCCACGATGACGGACGCGGTCCGCGAAGTGCGGCGCCTATCGGACGACATCATCGAGCTCGTCCGGCGGTACGCGGGAGTCGTGGACTAGGGATGACCGCGCGCCCGGCGGCGTATTCCGACCGGCTCGTCGCGACGCCGTGGTTGGCACTCCTCGGCTTCCTCGCGATCAGCCAGACCGCCCACCTCTTCGAGCACGTCGCGCAGATGGTCCAGATTCACGTGCTGCACCTTACGGGAGCCAATGCCCAGGGAATCGTCGGCCAGCTCAACATCGAGTGGGTCCACTTCATCTGGAACGCGATCGTCCTCGTCACGCTTCTCGTTCTGCTCCCCCACTTTCGGACGAACCCGTGGCTCATCGCGGTCACGCCACTTGCGGCCTGGCATTTCGTGGAGCATTCGGTGATGATCGCGACGTACATACAGACCGGCGTCCCGGGAACTCCAGGCCTGCTGTCGTCAGGCGGTCTGCTTTTCGGCGGTCTTCCGATCGCGCGACCGGACCTGCACTTCCTTTACAACCTCGTCGAGACGGTTCCGCTGTTGGCCGCCTGGCTCGTCGAGCTCCGTCGGGCTTAGCGGCGCCGCCCTCCGCGCGAGAGGAACAGCGAGAGCAGGACGAGGAAGCCGATCGCGATCAGCATCGCGTAGAGCAGGAAGTTCGTTCCGTTGTCCGCCGCGGTCGCCGCGGGACTCGCCGCCGCGACCGGCGAGCGGCTCGCCGTCGCGCTGGCGGGAGCGCTCGTCGCGATAGGCGTCGGCGACACGGCGGCGACCGTCTGACTCGGCGTGAGTGATCGCGTCGCGCTTGCGGTCGCCGTCGCTGTCGGCGCCGGGCTCGACGTGGCTGTCGGCGGAGGGGTCGTCGCTGCCGCGCTTGGTGCCGGCGACGCACCGCCGAGGTTCGCGCACGCATTCGTGTCCTGCGACTCGACGGAGAGACAGACGGACTTCGCGCTCGGCAGCCACGCGCTCCCGTCGGCCGCGGTTCGCGAGAACGACACGAGAAGGAATGGATAGTGCGCGGTGCTTGGCGCCCCGCACGTGCCGGCCTGCCAGGGAGCGTTCGCGGAGAGCGTGTCCCCCGAGAACCCGGCGACGATCTGTGTCCCGATACAGCGGCCGCCCGTGTCATTCCCGCGCGTGTACAGCGCGAGGATGTCCTTGTCGAAGCTCATGAATAGGGAGCCCGCGGGCGGGAACACGTTCGCGTCGCCCAGGCTGTTCCGGTAGGTGTCGTACTCGGCCTGCGTCACAAAGACACGCATCGTCGGGCGCTCGCCGAGCTCCGGGAGATGCCCGCGCAGCTGGGCTCTCGCGGTCACCGAGGTGGCGGCGCCGGCGGCGCCACCCAGGAGTGCGACCAAAATCGCGATCAGCCCCGTCGTGACCAGTGCTCGTTTCATCGGTGACGCGGAGGATATGCGGCCCCGACCCGTTGCGGAGCCCTCGACATGTCGTTAGATAGCGCGGTGAAACACGCGCTGCTGCGGATCGGCGCGGTCGGAATGGCCAGCGCCGTCACCGCGGTCGTGCTTTTCGGGGTCGGGAGGCTCATCCTCATCGGCGATCTCGGCCTCGCGATGCCATCGTTCTCGCAGCCCAGCGCGTCGCCGAGCGCGACCCCGAGCCCGACCGTCTCACCCGCGGTCCTGAGCGATATCGCGACGCCGAATCCGTCTCCGACCGCGACCCCAACGCCGGAGCCATCCCCCACCGAGACGGCGGCTCCGACCGAGGCGCCGCTCGCGCTGACGTCATTCCGGTTCGGCGGGCGGAGCTACGTCGGGATCGTCGTGCCCGAGGTCGGTCACACGTTCGCGGCTCCGTTCGCCGGAAGGGTGGAGATCAGCACCTACCAGTTCATCGGCGGCGAGGTGCGGCTTGGCTCGAACGTGTCGACGCTCCCCTTCTATCCCTATGTCTCGGTCGTCGCGGCGGATCGGAAGATCACATATCGCCCGGGGACGCTCGGCTCGGTCACCCAGCTGCTGGCTCGCGACGGAACGCAGGTCGGCGCGGGCGATCCGCTTTTCCAGCTCATCGCGGAGGGCCGTTCATCGTGGACGACCTTCTACAACTCGGCCGCTCCGTACCAGATCGTCGTGTCGCTCCAAGGGGTGCCGAGCGGACGGGATCTCGACCCCACACCGTATCTCTAGGAGGCCTTCGAGCGAGACCTAAGGAACGAAGGTGTTCGGCGTCGCGATGAAGTACACGACGCCGCCCGAGCCGCCGATCCACGCGCGCTCGAACGCTTCGCGTCCGTAGACCCGTCGCACCGTCGCATCACTCGTCGCGGCGGGGTCGTTCGCGATGACGTCCCCTGACGCCGTGAAGCCGATGATCACGAGCAGGTGCCCGTTCGTTCCGTCGTTGTTCAGGAAGCCGGGCAGCGCGCCCCGTGCGTGCGAGATCGAGGCGACGAGCGGGACGCCGGCCAGGATGTAGCGCTCGGCGTCGTTCAGCGATCCGAGCTGAAGGACGCGCGCGGAAAGGCCGAAGCGCGATGCGTACGCCGTGTTGAACGGCCAGTTCCCGGTCCCGCCATACGCGGCGTCGAAGGTGAAGCGAGCGGCGTAATCGACCTGCGGATCGGCATGTGGCCCGACCCACGAGAGCTCATCGGACGTGGGCCGTTTGTTCCAGTACTCGACGACCATCTCTGTCGACGTCGGGCTGCACCACGCCTCGCCACCGCCGTCGTATTCGGGGAACTCGCCCGCGTGGATCTCCTGCGAATACCGAGGAACGGCGAGCTCCATCGCGCGGTCGGTGTAGCGAGGGCTCGGGTAGCGCGGGGTGTAGCTGCGCGTATCCGACACGACCGCGGAGATCCGCCGCAATGTCGGCGACGCCGCCGTGGCTGCGCTGCGCGAGAGGGTCACGCGCGCGCGATACGCGGTCATCTTCTCGGCCCGCGTTTTGAACGTGTCCGTTTCGACGGCTCCGTCGGCATCGCTCTGGCCGTTCACCGACGTCCGTCGGATCGTCTCGTCCCCGTACGCCCAGGTGCCCATGCGCCACCAGCGCGTCTCGCGTGCCCCCGCGGTGCGGGCCTGGACCTCGACTTCGATCCAGCTGCCGGCGGGCGTGTCGGCGCTCCACGAGGGGATCAGCTGCGAGAACGGAAATCGCGTCTGCACCCACGTTGACGTCCAGCTTCCCCTGGTGCCGCCGACGAGGGCGATCGCGGTCTCGGTCGACTGCACCAGCGCGACGTTGTCGAGCTGAGCGGGGGCCCACGGCGGCGTCGTGTCCTCGATCGGGGCGGGGACTCGCGAGCTGACGCGCCCGGCGGGCGGCGTCGCGTCGGGATTGAGAACGGTGACTTGCCAGTACACGCCCGCATCCTCCATCCAGGTCGCCCCCTCGACGAGAGGCCGTATGTACAGGCGATAGAACCCGGGCCGGTCCGGCGCCTGAATCGCGAACTGGAACCACGCGACCTGACCCGGGCCGACGTAGTCGCTCGGCTGTGTCGCCACACGGTTAAAGCGCGGCCATCCCGTCTGAGGCGAGCCCATCTCGCCGTTGCCGCCGAGGACGGTCGGCTCGTCCTGGCCAGGATCGCCGTTCCACGTCCCGAGGTAGGCGACCTCGCCCATACGGCCGTTGACCCAACCGCGCGAGCCCGAGTTGTAAAAGGCGACGACCGCGTTGGACCGCTCGCCCGGGCAGAGCGTCGGGTAGCCGCTCTGCCCGTACCAGGACGCGTGGAACCCGGGGATCCCCAGCGGCACCCTCGTAGGCGGCGCGATACCGGGCCCGACGCCGGAGCCGGTGCAGACCGCAGCGGAAGGCGCATTCGGCGGAGCCGCGGCACTCACCGGAGCAGCAACCACCGTGACCGCGAGGAGCGTCAGCGCGCAGAAAAGGCCCTTCACCTGTTGGCACGATGTCGTAACGCCTGTCGTGCGGTCAAGGCCGACGCTTGCGGCGTGGCTGACCGCCCCACCGATCAAGAGCCCGTCACCGAGCCGCAAGCCGATCAGGTCCCTCGCGAAGCCTCACCGCTGGTGACCCGCGCGGCGTCGCTGGGCTTGGCCGGAGTCGTCGTGTGTCTGGCTGCGTTCTCGATCCTGGGCGCATACCGGATGCAGACGCAGATCGCCCGGGCCGAGCAGGAACAGTCCCGGCGCGCCAGCTACGAAAGTGCGATCGTCGCGATCCGCGCCGAGGACTCGTCTGTCGTCGAGTACCTCCTGGACCCCTCACCGGAGCGTCGCGCTGCGTTAGGCGAGGCAACGAATGCCCTGATCGACGCCATCAATGCGATCGAAGTCCACGGAAGCGAAGCTGACTCCGAGCTCGCCAAAGGGGTCATGTCGGTCCATGACAAGTACGTCGCAGCATCGACGCGACTCGTTGACGCGATCGTGATCGGCGACCCGGCTGAGGCCCGGCGTATCGAGCTCGTCGAGGCGAAACCGGCCTTCGACGCGATGCGCTCCCAGATCGATGCTGCCGCGAACGTGCGCGCGACCGAGGCGTTCTCCGCCTTTACCGAGCTCCAGTCCACCGCGCGATGGATCCTGATCGAATCGCCCGTCGTGTTCGCGATCGGCTTTGGCCTTCTGTTCGGGCTCTGGCGCATCCTCGAGCAGTCGCATCGCGCCGCGCGCGAGACGTATCGCCAGATCGAGCAGCTGAGCAAGCTGCGGAGTGAATTCGTTTCCATCGTCAGCCACGAATTCCGCACTCCGCTCACCGGGATCCAGGGGTTCAGCGAGATGATGCGCGACGAGAACCTCACGATTCCCGAGATGCGCGAATACGCGGGCGACATCAACAAGGACGCGCGTCGGCTCGCGCGGCTGATCACGGACATGCTCGACCTCGACCGCATGGAATCCGGACGAATGACGCTGAATTCCGAACCGGTCGATCTCAATCGAATCGTTGCCGAGACCGCGGCGCAGTTCCGGCTGAATGCGGCCGATCATCCCATCGAGCTCGACCTCGACGAGGGGCTGCGCGAGCTTGTCGGAGATTCCGATCGGCTCACGCAGGTCGTCACCAACCTGTTGAGCAACGCGATCAAGTACTCGCCGACCGGTGGCGCCGTGGAGCTCCGGACAGAGCGAGCTGAGAAGACGGTCACGCTCACCGTCACCGATCACGGGATGGGGATCGCGGCGGAGCATCTTGAAAAGATCTTCGACAGGTATTCACGACTCGAGACAACGGAGACTCGTGCGATCCAGGGAACCGGCCTCGGGCTTCCGATCGTGCGCCAGATCGTTCAGATGTGTGAAGGACGGGTCTGGGCCACGAGCGAGTCGGGTCGGGGCTCGGTCTTTCACGTTCAGCTACCGCTCCTGGAAGCGACCGCCCAGGGCACCAGCGCCGCATAGGCCGGAGGAGAAAACATGGCGCGGATAGTTTTTTGCGAGGACGAGGAGCAGATCCGGAAACTGATCGAGGCGGCGATGAGGTCGACGGCTCATTCGATCGAGCTCACGGTGAACGGCCGCGAAGGGCTCGCCGCGATCGAGCGGCAGGTCCCCGAGCTCATCGTGACCGATCTCGCCATGCCCGAGATGGGCGGATTCGCCCTCGCCGACGCCGTTCACGCCCGGCCCGGTCTCGGCCATATTCCGATCATGTTCGTCACCGCTTCCGTTCAACGCGGTGACGTCGCGCGATTCAGCGAGCACGGCGCGGCCGGCTACCTTGCCAAGCCGTTTAGCCCACGCGCGCTGCGCGAGAAGATCGACGAGCTGATCGCGAGTCGCCCGGCCGTACGCTGAATCGCGAGGGTCGAAAGGAGCTCGGCTACCTCACGCTGAGCACATCGATCGAGACGCTGGCCGACGGCATCAACGAAGGCAGACCGATCAACCACCACAACAACCCTTGCTGCCCGACGCCGCCGGCGGGCACGTCGATCCGCATCTCAAAGGCGATTGAAGCTCCCGCAGGGATCGCGCCGGCCGCGGCGCAATTCAGCGGGTGGATCTCCGCGGCGCTTCCCGCGTACTTGCCCGGCGGCGGACTCGCGAAGCGCGTCGGTCGGTCTGTGGCATCGACCGGATGCCCATTCAGTAGCTCCTCATAGAGCGGGCAGCCGTCGTCCCACACGTACGTCTCAGCCGAGACGTTCCGCAAACGGATGATGTAGCGAAGCGACTCACCCGTCCGAATTTGCGCGGGCACTTCGATCGATGCCTGGAGGCGCGGCGGCGGGAGGGTCTCGGACGGGATCGCCTCGAGCGGGAATGCGATGCCCAGGCTCAGGCGCAGATCAGGACCGTCACACCGGCCACCGACCCGCGCTGGCAGCATCGGGATCCGTACGGTGCCCGTTGGCGCGGCGAAGGTGAGCGCGACTTCTTGGAGGGGCGGGGCCGTGCCGCAGTCGCCGTACGTGGCGAGCGTGATGTCGGCCTGACCGTCGCGCCGAGCCGCATCGCTGCTCGGAGCGGTTGCAGGCTCCAGGACCGCCCACCTCAGATTGATCGATGTGCCCTGCTGGCCTTCCACCACGGCGGCGACGATCTCAGCTCCACCAGCATCCAGGTACGCGGCACGAACGGGGCCGTCGATGATGCAGCGCGAAGCGGACCGATTTCCAATGACGAACGTGCGCGTTATCCAGCCGCCTGCTCCCTGGCCGCCGAGGAACGCGGCGGCCAGGTCGCCCGCCGCGCAGCTCGCCATGCCAATCGGCCGTGGGCGCGGGGTCGCTGTGGGCTGCGGCGTCGCGACTGCAGTCGCCGCGATCCACGGGATCGGTGATGGGCCGGCCGGCGGTGGCGATGCCCGCTGCGGTTCGCCGTGGGCTCGCAGGCCACGATGGCGAGGGTGAGAATCCCGAGGAGGATGACGCGCATGGGTCGAGCATTGACTTGAAAGGCCGCGGCGGCGGCAGACTCCACACCGGTATCTCGTACGTCGCGGGTAGGACTTTCACCTACGGCCTAATCAGGAACCTCCCGGTGTGACTCTTCATGCGTAGAACCGCGTCAGGGGACTGATGGACCGGTCGGAGTGGCAACAGGTCTATGAAGAGTGCTTTCCGCAGGTATTCCGGGCGCTTGTGGCCATCGGAGCGCGTCCCGACGAAGCCGAGGACGCGCTTCACGACGCTTTCGAGCAGGGCCTCCGCCGGCAGGAGCACATCGTCAAGCCGGACGGCTGGCTATTTGTGGTCGCCTCGCGGCGATGGCGCCGTCATCGGATCCGATCGGCGATCTTCCGTCCGCTGTCCCTGCTCACTCGAGCGCCCGAACCCGAGTGGGCGATGTCGGACCTCTTGAGCGAGCTGCGCCGGCTGCCCCTCCGTCAGAGGCAGGTATTGGCCGCGCGCTACCTGATCGGCCTGTCGCAGGACGAGACCGCGTCCGCCCTCGGCATCGCGCGCGGGACAGTCGGCCCCCACACGACACAGGGTCTCGCTCAGTTACGAAAGCGATTGGACCTGGGATGAATCTGGACGAGCGTCCATTCGCCGAGCGTCTTCACTCTGAAGTCCAGCGGATTCCGTTGCCGCCTCGCGAGCGATGGACTCCGAAGGACCCCTCCGCCTCACGAGGTCTGCGACGCGCGGGGCTCACCTTCGCCGCCGCGACCGTGCTCGTGGGACTCGCAGTCGTCGTCGGTATGGGCGTTGGCCAGGGAGTGCGAGGTCTTCGTGAGGGCGCGGCGACCCTCAGTCCTTCGACAAGCCTCACGGCCACCTACATCCTCGCGAACCCTTCGGGACTCCGCGCGGTGGATGAGACCGGCCGGATCCTTGGGCGGCTCGTTGATCTGCCACCACGGAGCGCCCCGGCGACGCCGGCTCTGAGTCCCGACGGCCGGGTCGTTGTTTTCAGCCTTGCGCAGGGGCCGGGTCCAGGGCGGGGATTCGGGTCGGATCTCTACGCGGTCAACGTTGATGGCACGGGCCTGCGCGCTCTGGTCGAGCGCGAATCCGACAACGTCTTCTACGCAAGCCCTAGCTTCGATCCGTCCGGAAGTTTCCTGTACTTCCACCGGCGCGCACCCCTCATCGTGAAAGGAGCGTTCACCGGAAATGACGACAGGATCGAGCGGCTCGATCTGCGGACGGGGGAACGCCGGACGGTCGTCGAGTCCGGGATGGCCCCGAGCGTCAGTCCGGACGGCAAGTCCCTCGCTTACCTGCACGTCGTCCGCGGGGAAGTCGAGGTCTGGCGCGTGAATGTCGACGGGACGAATGCCGGTCCTTTCTTGCCGCTTCCGGCGGGCTATCCCATGGCGGAGGCGCTGCGTTTCGCACCGACCGGATGCGAGCTCGCGTTCTCGTCCGGCGCGGCCGTATTCCAATTGTTCGTTGCGCAGTGCGACGGTTCGGTCCGTCCGCTCGCCCCGACGTCCATCCATGTCACGCCGACTTGGTCTCCCGACGGGACACAGATCGCGTATGTGAGCGCCGGGAAACTGTCCGTCGTCGACGTCAAGAGCGGCGTCGTACGAACACTCGGGTCCGGTGTGGACTTCCTCTTCGGCGACTTGGTGTGGATCAAACCGACGGCCATAAACGCCGCCAACCTCATCGCAGCGACATCCTCTCCGCCCGACCCTCGATCCGGTGCGGCCCCGTCGACCTGCGGTCCTCTCGATCCGACTGGGGCAGTCACCTGCCTGATTCCCGGAACACTCGTCGAGATCGTTGGACAGAGCGGGTGGCTGGTGTCGTCAACGCCGCTCGTCCGAGTGAAGCTTGAGAACACGACCCTGTCCGCAGCATTTGGAGATCCCGTCGTCTTTGAGACGGACGCGCACACCCAGATCGAGCCATCGGCGCCCAGCATCGCCGCCACCGGTGTGAAGGTCGGTGCGCGCGTGATGGTCGCGTTCGATGGGCGCGCGCCAAAAACATCGTCTCGCGCCTACCTCCTCGCTCGATTTGTCGTGGTGAGCTCGGGAGAGCTCCCCGAGTGCTTGCGCTTGATGGACATCGCGACGTTCCCTCGAGGGGCAACGAATGGCGGCGCGACTCCGGAGGCCGCGTTCAGAGCGGCGAACCCGACGATCGACCAGTTCTCGATGTTCCCGTTGGGAAATGACCCGACGGTGCCGGTCTGGATCGTCGCGGGCACCGACACGTTCATGGCCACGATGCTCACCGACGGAACCTGGTTCGTCTCGCCCGCGAAACTCGTTCGTTGCATGGATCCACAGGAGGTCGCGAAGCCGAACGCCTCTATCCCGCCGGCGCGCAGGTTCCCGATGAACTCCCCGGGAATCCCTCCCGACCCGATCACACCGTCGGATGTCGCTGCCGGAATGCCCGCCGGCGCGGTGATCTTCGCGGACAGCGATCCAACGTGCGTGCAGAGCGACGCGAAGACCTATCGCTGCACCCTCACGAGCGCACCCGCGCCGGAGATCTCTGACTTCCTCGGTGCAGGTAAGGGGCTCGTGATCGCGGGAAAGATCGCGGGCGGGTGCGTCGGTCTCGATCACGCGGGGATGACATGGAACTGTTTCCTTGCCCAGGACGCCATCGATCAGGGGATCATCGACAAAGGCTTCCTAGGGCAACCCGCTCCGGTGCCTGGCCGCGGCTGAGGTCAGCGGCCCTCGCCCGATTCGCCACGGAGAGTCATGCAGGTGCTCAGGGCGCGAGCGATAAGGCGTCCTTCCGAGTCGGTCACGTCACACTCGGCGAGCCCGATCGTGCGCCCCGTCTTCACCATCCGCGCGGTGGCGACGAGCGTGCCGTTCCGAAAGGGGCGCAGAAAGTTGATCTTCAGCTCGAGCGTCGTGAAGCTCTCGCCATCACCGAGCGTCGACGCGTAGGCGATGCCCATCGCGGCGTCCGCGACGTCGCAGAGCACTCCGCCGTGCAACGTCCCCATTGGGTTCGCGTGTTGCGGACCCGCCTCGAGCTCAAAGATCGCCTTCCCGGGTTCGACGGAGGTCAGCCGAAAGCCAACGAGGTTCGCAACCGGCGCTCCGACCTCGCCCGCCTTGATGCGATCGACGAGCTTCGCCAGCCTTACATCCCGATCGGGTGCCAGACCGTCTTCAGCTCGAGGAATGCGGCGATGTCGTACGGGCTCTGCGAGTCGGCGCGGCCGCGGACGATCCGCTTCACGTTCTCCGCACCTAGGCGCTCGAGCTCCGCGACGTCGCCGTCGGCCCCGGTCAGGTCAAGCGCGAGCACGTCCATGTGGGATGCGATCGCCGGCGCGAGCTCGCTGCGCAGGCCGGTGATGATGTTCACCACACCGGGCGGCACGTCCGCGGTGGCGAGACACTCCGCGAGCTCGATCGAGACGAGCGGGTGCGACTCCGAGGCGATCAGCACAGCCGTGTTGCCGCCGACGATGACCGGCGCGAGCCGCGATACGAGACCCAGCAGGGGTGGCTCCGGCGCGAGGATTCCAGTGACGCCCGTTGGCTCGGGCACGGTGAAGTTGAAGTAGGGGCCGGAGACTGGGTTCGCGGACCCGATGACCTGCGCGAGCTTGTCCGCCCAGCCCGCGTACCAGACGACGCGATCGATCGAGCGCTCGACCTCGTCGGGACCGCTGCAGTAGGCGGCGAGCTCGGCCCGCCGCGTCTCCATCATCTCCGCGACGCGGTAGAGCACCTGCCCGCGGTTGTACGCGGTCATCCCCGACCATGCGGCGCCTGCCTGACGCGCGATGCGGACAGCCTCGCGCACGTCCTTGCGTGATCCGCGCGCGACGTTCGCATCCTCCGCGTCGTACGTGCGACCCGATTCCGAGCGCGGGAACGCTCCGCCGATAAAGAGCTTGTAGGTCTTGCGAACGGGAAGACGGCTCACGCGTCGTCGAGGGCGACGTACGACTCGAGGCCGTGACGCCCGCCCTCTCTCCCGAAACCCGATTCCTTGTAGCCGCCGAACGGCGATGCGGGATCAAAGCGGTTGTATGTATTCGCCCAAACGACGCCCGCGCGAAGGCGCTGCGCCATCGCGAGGATCCGCGAGCCCTTCTCCGTCCACACGCCCGCGGACAATCCGTACGGCGTGTTGTTCGCCTTCTCGATCGCCTCGTCCGGGGTGCGGAACGTCAGCACCGAGAGCACCGGACCGAAGATCTCTTCCTGTGCGATGCGGTACGACTGCGCGACGTTCGTGAAGACCGTCGGCGCGAACCAGTACCCACGCTCGGGCAGCTTGCAGGGCGGCTGGTAGATCTCCGCGCCCTCGTCGATGCCCGCCTGGACGAGCGAGCCGATCTTGTCGAGCTGCTGCTTCGAGTTGATCGCGCCGACATCGGTGTTTTTGTCGAGGGGGTCGCCGACCCGCAGGGTCCGCATCCGGCGCTTCAGCTTCGAGATCACCGTCTCGTAGATCGACTCCTCGACCAGTAGGCGCGACCCCGCGCAGCACACGTGCCCCTGGTTGAAGTAGATCCCGTTGACGATCCCCTCGACCGCCTGGTCTAGGGGTGCGTCGTCGAAGATGATGTTCGCGGCCTTTCCGCCGAGCTCGAGGGAGAGCCGCTTCCCCGTTCCGGCGAGCGTCTTCTGGATCGCCTTCCCCACCTCGGTCGAACCGGTGAACGCGATCTTGTTCACGTCCGGATGCGACACGAGCTCGGCTCCGGTACGGCCGTCGCCGGTAACGATGTTCACGACGCCCGGCGGCAGCTCGGCCTGGCGGACGACGTCGCAGAACAAGAGAGCGGAGAGCGGCGTGGTCTCCGCGGGTTTGAGGACGACGGTGTTGCCGGCGGCAAGCGCCGGCGCGATCTTCCACGCGAGCATGAGCAGCGGGAAGTTCCACGGGATGATCTGGCCGGCCACGCCGAGCGCGCGCGGTCTGCGGTTCGGGAACGCATACTCGAGCTTGTCGGCCCAGCCCGCGTAGTAGAAGAAGTGCGCGGCCGCGAGCGGCAGATCGACGTCGCGCGATTCGCGGATCGGTTTGCCGCCGTTCATCGACTCGAGCACCGCGAACTCGCGCGAGCGCTCCTGCAGGATGCGGGCGATGCGGAAGAGGTATTTGGCGCGCTCGCTCGGACGGACGCTGGACCAGCGCTCGGCGTACGCCTCGCGCGCGGCCTTCACCGCGCGATCGACGTCCGCCTTTCCCGCCTGGGCGACCTCGGCGAGCGGCTCCTCGCGCGCGGGGTCGATCGTCGTGTAGCGCTCGTTCGAAAGGGGTTCGACGAACTGACCGCCAATGAAGAGACCGTAACGCTCCTCGAGATGGACGACCTCGCGTGATTCGGGCGCGGGCGAGTATTCCCAGCCGGTCGGGATCGCCGCCGTCTCGGGACGATGCGCGACCTCGCGCTTGTCCTTAGTCAACCGTGAAGTAGTCCGGGTTCTGGTAACGGCCGGTGCGCTCCTTACGTATCTGCATGAGCACGTCGTTGAGGAGCGTCGAGGCGCCGAGTCGATAGCGGTCCGGCGTGAGCCATGCGAGCCCGAGCGTCTCGTGCACCTGGACGAGGTACTGCACCGCCTGCTTCGACTGCCGGATCCCGCCCGCCGCTTTCATCCCGACCACACGGCCGGTCTCCTCGTGCACGTCGCGGATCACCTCGAGCATGCAGAGCTGCACCGGGAGGGTCGCGGATGAGGGAAGCTTGCCGGTCGACGTCTTGATGAAGTCGGCACCGCCCGCGATCGCGAGCAGCGATGCGCGGCGCACGTTGTCGTATGTCCCGAGCTCGCCGGTCTCGAGGATGACCTTGAGGTGCGCGCGGCCGGCGCAGACCTCTTTGACGCGGACGATCTCGTCGTACACCTCGGCGTAGCGACCGGACAGAAATGCACCGCGATTGATGACCATGTCGACCTCGTGCGCGCCCGCCTCGATGACCTCGCGCGTCTCAAGGAGCTTCACCTGGAGCGAGGACTGGCCCGAGGGAAAGGCGGTCGCGACCGCCGCGACCTTCACGTTCGTCCCTTTCGTCCGCTCGACCGCGTAGGGCACGAGGTTTGGATAGACGCAGATCGCGGCGACGGATGGGATGTTCGGATCGGATGGATCCGGACGGATGCCCTTCGAAGCGAGCGCGGCCACCTTTCCCGGCGTGTCCGCACCCTCGAGCGTGGTGAGATCCATCACGCGGATCGCGAGCTCGAGCGCAAAGACTTTGGAGTCGCGTTTGATCGAGCGCGTCGCGAGCGACGCCGCGCGTTCCTCGAGCGCGACGGCGTCGACGGACCCGAGACGCGGTAGGCGCGGCTCGAGCGGGAGCTCGAATCCGCCCGGGAGCACGGGTGCGGTGGCCACGATATTCAGTTTAGGAGGGGCAGCGCCCGATTACGGGGCGTTCGGTGCCGGTTCGTCGAGGAACGGGATGA
>Ga0307308_10000340_pt1 | contig 16129 bp, 19 predicted proteins | sample ER_DNA_195_FD_194501 | JGI IMG/M metagenome (GOLD analysis project Ga0307308, IMG submission 194501) | Bulk soil microbial communities from the East River watershed near Crested Butte, Colorado, United States - ER_DNA_195 | ecosystem: Environmental > Terrestrial > Soil > Floodplain | place...
GAATCGGTGCGGCCGCTCGGCAGGTGCGTCCACGGGATCCGGGGCTCGCTCACGGTCACACCATCTTCTCGGGGACGACGGCCTCATCGTATTCGGCCTCCGTGAGGTACCCGAGCGACAGCGCTGCCTCCTTCAAGGTCGTCCCGTCGTGGTGTGCCTTCTTCGCGATCTCAGCCGCCTTGTCGTAGCCGATCTTCGCCGTGAGCGGTGTCACGAGCATCAGCGAACGATGAACGAGCTCCTCGATCCGAGCGCGGTCGGCCTCCAGGCCCTCGACGCAGAACTCCCGGAAGTTCCGGCACGCGTCGGCCAACAAGACCGTGGAGTGCAGGAGGTTCTTGATCATGACCGGGTTGAACACGTTGAGCTCGAAGTTGCCCTGCGACCCCGCGATCGTGATGGTGGTGTCGTTCCCCATCACCTGCGTGGCGATCATCGTCATGGCCTCCGACTGCGTGGGATTGACCTTGCCCGGCATGATCGAGGATCCCGGCTCGTTCTCGGGAAGGCGAAGCTCGGCGATCCCCGCTCGCGGCCCGGAACCGAGCCACCGGATGTCGTTCGCGATCTTCATCAGCGACGCGGCGAGCGTCGTGAGCGCTCCGCTCACGAAGACGATCGCGTCGTGCGCGGCGAGCGCCGCGAACAGGTTCGGCGCCTGGATGAACGGCAGACCGGTGAGGGCCGCGATCTTCGCGGCGCAACGCTCCCCGAACCCGTCGGGGGCGTTGAGTCCGGTCCCGACCGCCGTGCCCCCGATCGCGAGCTCGTACAGACCCGGAAGGGCGGAGTCGATCCGTGCGATGTCCGCGTCGAGCTGCGCCGCGTATCCGGAGAACTCCTGACCGAGCGTGAGCGGAACGGCATCCTGAAGGTGCGTTCGCCCGATCTTCACGATGTCCGCGAACGAGCGGGCTTTCGCGTCGAGCGCGTCACGGAGCGCGCGGACGTTCGGCAGCAGCCGTTCGACGATCGCCGTCGCACCCGCGATGTGCATCGCGGTTGGGAAGGTGTCGTTCGATGACTGGGACAGGTTGACGTGATCGTTGGGGTGGATCGGGGTCTTCGAGCCGAGCTCGCCGCCCAGCAGCTCGATCGCGCGGTTCGCGATGACCTCGTTCGCGTTCATGTTGGTCTGCGTCCCCGAGCCCGTCTGCCAGACGTAGAGCGGGAAGTGGTCATCGAGCGAGCCGGCCGCAACCTCGTCCGCCGCCGCCACGATGGGTTCGCCGAAGGCCGGATCGAGGAGGCCGAGCTCCATGTTGACCTGCGCGGCAGCGTGCTTGAGGATCCCCATCGCGTGGATCACCTCGCGGGGCATCCGGTCGGCGTCGGGCCAGCCGATCGAGAAGTGGTGGAGCGAGCGTTGGGTCTGTGCACCCCAGTACCGGCTCGCTTCGACCTCGATGGGGCCGAAGGGGTCGGTCTCGATCCGGTGCTCGGTCATGCCAGAAGCATCGTAGCGGGACGGAGCGCCAGGCCCCGACTCACGAGCGCTCTGGCACGGATAGGCTGTGGATCGTGGATGTTGCACGGGGGGCGGATGGAGTCTTCGAGCGTGGGGACACCGCGAGGTTCACCGGTGAGGTCTGGCTGCGAGGCACGATCACAGCATCCGATGCGACCAACATCGGGGTGGTCCACTTCTCGCCGGCCGCGCGCACCCATTGGCACCGCCACCCGGGGGGACAGTTCCTCTATTGCGTGACCGGCCGTGGGCGGGTGCGAACGCGGGGGGAGACCGGGCACACGCTGGAGCCGGGTGACGTGATCCACGTCGGCCCCGACGATTGGCATTTCCACGGTGGCGGTCCCGACACGCCGCTCGTGCATGTGGCTGTGAACGGCGCCGGAACGCCCGAGTGGGGCGAGCCCCTCACTGACGCCGAGTACGACGAAGGGTTCTGAACCGCCCAGAGTTTCGGTCGGGGATGGAAGCAGCCGTTCGGTGACGTGCCTATGCTCTCGCGAGCGGGGCGGTAGCTCAGTCGGTCAGAGCAGGGGACTCATAATCCTCCGGTCGCAGGTTCAAGTCCTGCCCGCCCCACCGAGAACGCGCAGGTGAACGACGTGATGTGATGGGTACCACAGACGCATCGGCATCGAGAGTCCGCAGAGAATCCGCGGGAGCAGCGGCGCGGAGCCGTTCGAGCCCTTCACCGAGGGCATCGAGCTCGTCCGGCCAGAGGTGGCGTACCGATCCAGGGTGACCATGGATGAGGACTCGGCGGAGGTCGTAGCGGGCCTTCGGGTCGAGGGTCTCCGCGTGGACGCTTACACGACGGCCTTGGGCCGGCTGAGGGCGGCCCCCCACGCGCCGGGGCGCGTGGACGTTACACGCGCACGAGGTCATGAGGTGGCCAGCGCTCCGCCTCAGGGTTCGCGGTGGAACGCGTACTCAACGGCGTTGCACACCTTGACGTAGCCGACCTGGGCGTAGATCGCGTTCGAGGTGCGCTTCGCCATCGATGTGCAGGAAGCAAGCGTGGACGGGAGGGCAACGGGACGGGGATGACGCTCTACGGGGACGGCTTCTCCCAGACCGAGACATGCTTCTCACCCGCGCTGGTGAATGGCTCCCTCCTCCAGCCGCCCCAGCGGTCGCTGAGTCTCATGCCAGCAAGCTCCGCCATCAGGTCGAGCTCGGCGGGCCAGACATACCGGAACGGAACGGAGAAGTGGTCGAGCTTGCCATCTTCCATGTGAAGGTGATGCGAGATCAGGCCCTGGTTCACGACGTCGTACTCGTCGATCCCGAAGTAGTCCTCGCTTCCCTTGAAGACATGGAAGGTCTCGCCGGGCGGGAGGCGCTGGAGAGCTGGGATCATCACCTCGATGAGGAAGTGGCCACCGGGCTCGAGTTGAGCGGCCGCATTGCCGAAGCAGGCCACCTGCGCGGCCTGCGTCGTCAGGTTCATGATCGTGTTGCAGAGCAGGTAGACGAGCGAGAAGGATCCCGTCACCGTGGTCGTCGCGATATCGCCGATCGTTACGCCGATGCTGTCGCCGCCGGGCTTCGCTCGCAACCTCGCCGCCATCGCCCGCGACAACTCGATGCCTTGCACCGGAACCCCGCGCTGCGAGAGCGGCAGCGCGATCCGGCCCGTTCCGACCGCGAGCTCGAGCGCCGACCCGCGACCCGCGATCTCGGCGAGGAGGTCGACGGCGGGATCGACGACCTCCGGAGTGAAGAGCTCCGCCTGATCGTCGTACGTCGCCGCAACGCGCTCGTCGAAGTGGCCGTCGTCCTGCACCGTCTGACGGTAGCGCAGTCAGCTTCGTGCTCCCCTCGCCGCCGGCTGGCCGGGAGCGCTTGCAAGCATAGGCGTTACCAGTCGCCACTCAGGATTGCTGGGTGGGGCGCTCCCGTGGGCGTGGGGCGTTTCGTGGACGATCCAGTCAAGTCCATCGGTCAACGAGTGGACGACTAGCATCCCCCGATGGACCCGGATGTGACCGAGGACTCCGAGCGGATCGCGTCCGCTCTGGGAGACACGCCTTCCCGGATGCGATGGGCTTCAGGCCACGGCGCTCCTTCGAATCGTCGATACATCGTGAGCCTTCCTTCCGGCGGGACGGCGTTCGCCAAGGTCGCGGCCTTCGATTACACCGCGGATTGGCTGCGAACGGAACACGCGATCTACGAAGCGCTCGAGGGCCAACCGCATCTGCCGCACCTCCTCGGGTGGCACGACGACGGCGAGTGTCCAGTGCTCCTCATCGAGGATCTGAGCGAAGCTCTGTGGCCTCCCCCCTTGGGACGACGACACCATCGGCGCCGTGCTTGCATCACTGAACTGCATGCAACGCCCCTGCCTTCCGGCATCGAACCGGTTGAGAGCGTTCTTGATGACACCCGCGAGGGATGGAACGAGGTCCGGGCCGATCCCGAGCCGATCATCCGAAGCGGCCTGTGCTCGGAACGATGGCTACTGGAGAACGTCGACGTTCTCGAGCGCGCCGCCGACGCCGCTATCATCGAAGGCGACGCTCTGGTTCACATCGACGTACGGAGTGACAACCTCTGTCTACGAGACGGCCGTGCGATCCTCGTCGACTGGAATTGGGCCAGCCGCGGCGATCCGCAGTTCGACCTTGCGGCGTGGCTCCCGAGCCTCGCGGCCGAGGGCGGACCTAAGCCGTGGACGATCCTGCCCGACGCAGAGAACTATGCATCGCTCCTCGCAGGCTTCTTCGTCGCCCATTGCGTCAGACCCCCGATCCCGCAGGCACCGCACGTACGGGAGCTCCAACGGTCGAATGGCACCGCTGCTCTCGCTTGGAGTGCGCATTCGTTGGGCTTGGCGCCACCAACCGACACCGCGTCGCAGTGAGAAATCGGTCTCTCTCATCACTGGGTGGGGCGCCTCCGCCGCCGTGGGCGTTTCGTGGACATTGCTCCTCGCCTTGATTCTTCCAGCCTCGTGATGCGTGGACGATGCGAGCGTGGAGTCAGGATCGCGAAACCATCGCGACTGCGATGTCAGCTGCCATTAACATCGGTCTATGAGTTGGGACGAGGCCTTCGCGCTTCGCTACGACGAGTGGTCGGCCCACATGACGGAGGACGTCGCCTTCTATGTCGAGCTTGCACGGGAGGCCGACGGGCCGCTCGTCGAGCTCGCTGTCGGGAACGGTCGGGTCGCCATCCCGGTCGCACGTGCGACGGGTCGGACGGTTATTGGCATCGACTCGTCGCCGGCGATGCTCGAGCAGGCGCGCATCCGTGCCGCCGAGTCGGGTGTGGAGCTCGATCTGCGCGAAGGCGACATGCGCGAGCTCACACTCGAGGAACAGGCGTCGCTGATCTATTGCCCGTTCCGTTCGCTTCTGCACCTACCGACCTGGGCTGACCGACGCCGCACCTTCGAACGCGTGGCAGCGTCGCTACGTCCCGGCGGACGGTTCGCATGGAACGCCTTCGCATTTGATCATCAGCTCGCGGCTCGGGTGGACGGACAGCACCAAGACGCGCGGGTGCCCCACACGATCCGCTACGCGATCGGCGACAACCGGATTGACATGATGCTCGACGACGGCGCGACGAGCTCGCTGTGGTGGGCTACCAAGAACGAATGGCTCGGGCTGCTTGATACCTCTGGGCTTGAGCTTGAGGCCCTATTCGGTGGCTTCGATCGAGAGCCGGTCGGCGACGACAGCAGCGAATACGTGTTCGTCGCCCGACGCTGAACGAGAGCGGCCGGGTTGGACATTCCCCAACCCTGGGGCCACAAGCGTTCGTGTGCGATCGGAGAGCCTGTGCGTGATTTCGTTCGGTTGTGCGGTCAGGGCCGTTGACTTGCTGGGTGGGCGCTCCCGCTCCCGTGGGCGTTACGTGGACGGGGAGGAAATAGTTGACGTTCAGCCAGGCTAGGCCCGCCTTTGTCACGAGATCACTCCAGTTTGACAGCCATCAGGTATGTGGACGCGTCCCGCCGAATGGCTCGCCCAGTGTCCACGAGGGGCCGGAGATGTCCCTCGAAGCGAGCGGCCTCGGATGAGCTCAGCGCCTCGGCGATCGACTCACCGACGGTGTGGGCGTTCGGGTTTGGCGATGTTCCCATCAACCGATCCCAATCGACGACCCAACTGCCTGGTGCGACGTCGACTCGGAGTTCGGCATGGATCTCTTCGAATCCGGCCTGCTCAGCCATCCGCACGAGGTCTTTCTCCGTAAAGTTCATCATCGGATCGGTCCGATTGAAGTCGTCGGTCCAGCCCTCCGCCGCCCAGATTTTCTCGACGAGATCACGTACGGCCGTTGCATCGAACCCCCAGAACTCGGACGGATCGTCGGGGAAGTAGCTGTTGATCGGTTCGAAGATTGACACGCGGCCTCCAGGGCGCAACACGCGGTGAAAAGCACGGAAGGCGGCCTCCTTGTCATCGACGTAGATGAGCACTGACCGGGTCGTCACGACGTCGACCGACTCGGTGGCGATCGGCTCCAGATCAGCTGCCCCAGCGGCTACGAAGGACATCCGATCGAGGTCAGCGGCATCGGCCGCGATCTCTCTCGAGATTTCGAGCAGATCGGAAGACACGTCGGAGGCGATCACGTGGCCTTCAGTGCCGACCCGCTCCAAGGCTCCGAACGCCATTAGTCCGTCGCCGGCGCCAACGTCGAGCAGGACATCCCCGGAACGGATCTGCGCGTTGTCCAGCACACGGTTCCGGATCGGAAGGAGGTACTCGAGTGCTTTCGCACGCTGCTCTGGATCGTCTCCGTCGCGACGGTGAAGCAGCCACGAAGCCCATCGATCGATGTCCTGTTCGTCCATGGTGACGAAACCTAGGTTAGGAGCATTCGTCGCTGGCTGGGTCGGGCGCTCCCCGGGCGTGGGCGTTACGTGGACTCGGCGAGCCGAGCCCTGGTCGCGAGCAGTCTTGCGCGGGGAGGCTCTCAGCCAGTCACCTGCGCCGCCAAGGCGAGGCGAAGGATCTCCTCCCCGACCTCGCGCTTCGCTTCCGCATATCCCCTGCGGTCGTGAGGGAAGTCATGAGCGGCCTTCCTCTTGGCGTCAGCATAGCGACGCGCGTCTCCGGGATGGTTTCGAAGGTAGTCACGGAAGAGTAGGTGGTTGTGAAGGGGCTCACTGTCAACGGGACAGACGTACAGATGGTGGCGCGGTTCACCCCTCGGCCAGACGAAGGCCTCCCGACCCGGGATGCCCAGGTCTCCTTCGTGGATGTAGCCGATCGAGCGAAGACGGTGTACGGCGACGGGGACTTCGGCGCTTGAACGAACGATGACGTCGAGTTCGATAACGGGCTTCGCCGCCAGTCCAGGTACTGCGGTGCTTCCCACATGCTCGATACCGATGGCCAGACTTCCCAAGACGCCCGCGGCACGATCCCGCATACGTTCAAAGTCCTTCGGCCAACTCGGGTCCCAGTCGACCACTTCAATCGGGTCTTCTCCGCCATGCGTCGGTGCATCTTGGTCGCTAGATCGTAGTGGACGCGTCATACACCGACGCTCGCGCAGCCCGAGAAGCTTGAGCTTGGGCAACGGTCGCAACTCGCTGCGCTCGAGACGCTCATGCGCGGGACGGACCAGCCAGGTGGGTAGGCGCTCCTTCGGGCATGGCCGTTTACGTGGACCGGACTGCGCGCAGACGTCGGCCTCGAAAAGCAGCGCCGCTATCTCGTCAAGGCGCGCCGGAGCGCCTGGCGTCACGTCCCAGGGCCTGATGAGCGCGTCGCCCACCCATCTGGGTACCAAGTGAATGTGAAATTGGATAGGTCTTGCCAGCCCCCCCTCACCATTCGCCTGGAAGAGCGTTAGTCCCTCCGGCTCAATCGCCTGCTTGAGTCGGAGAGCGACGCGCCTCGTCAGGTGCCAAACCTCATCCGCGTCCTCGCCGGTGAGTTCCCAGATGTTGGAGGCGTGTGATCTTGGGATGACAGGGGTGTGGCCCCAGGCACCGCTGGGTTGATGTCGAGGAAAGCTGTTGCGCGGTTGCTTTCCATCACGGGCCGTGAAGGCTCTTCTCCAGACGCGATCGCACAGAGCACATGTCCAGCCTGACACGTCATCCGTCTTCGCGCCGATTAGCATCGGCGGCATGAGGACGAACCTCGATCCCGACAATCTCGCCATGCGATGACTCCCGCGTCCACCCACTTCCGCTTTGCGGTCCGCAGCGATCGCGGCCTTCGCAGCGACAATCAAGACGCCGCTTATGCGGACAGCCGGGTTCTTGCTCTCGCTGATGGGATGGGAGGACATCCGGCCGGTGACGTGGCCGCGTCGCTCGTGATCCGACCGTTCGTTTCCCTCGAAGCGAGCACACAGGCTGGGGACGTAGTCGACCACCTGCGAACTGCCGCATTGGGCGGAGACGTCGCGATCGCAGAACACGTCGCCGCGAACCCCAACCTGAGTGGGATGGGTACAACGTTGACCGCTGTGTTGTTGGACAGGGACAGGCTCGGCCTGCTCCACGTTGGCGATTCACGCGCATACCTTCTCCGGGAGGGCGTCCTTTACCAACTCAGTCACGACGACACGCTCGTGCAGTCGGAGGTCGATCAAGGACTTTTGTCAGCTGCCGACGCGAGATCGGCTCCCTATCGGAACGTTGTGCTGCGGGCGCTCATGGGGGGAACTACAAGGTTCAGCCTGGCCAACTTCGAGGTGGTCGAGGGTGACCGGCTCCTTCTTTGTTCGGATGGGATCTCGGACTACCTGACGGATGACACGCTCAGAGCTGGGCTCGGCGGTTCGGATCTCGATACCTGTGCGGAGCGACTGGTTGCTCTCGCGCTAGATAAGGGATCTCAGGACAATTTGACGTGCATCGTTGCGGAGGTTGCATCTTCCGGGCCAGAGAGCGCCTCAGCCTCTGCTGGCGCGAACGCTTGGGGCTGAGGGGGTGTGCTAGCCATGTGGCGCTTCCGGGTGACCGTCCGGGATTAACGGGAGCTCGAGGCCGGCACGCGCTCGCCGACGTTCGAGACATGAGGGATCGGATCTGCAAGCTATACGAGTGGCCGCAGACGTTCGTGGCGGGCTCTCCGGGTTGACGCGCTGGACGCGGGACTAGTTTCCCACTGTGATGGCGACGGTCGAATCGGTAAGGACGTTGATCGCGACCTTCGACGCCTACGAAGACGAGGACTTCGACCGACTAGCGGAGCTCTACGCCGAAGATGTCACGTGGACCGGAGCCGAGCCGGGACAGCGGGACTGCCAGAACCGGGAGGATGTGTTCCGCATGTTCCGAGCGCGCATGAGCTCCGGCGGACAAGCAAGCTTCGACCAGATCCTCAGCGTGGGGTCCCATGTATTGCTTGCCGGCCACGTGGAACTGGATCGCTTCGTGAGCGTCTTCACGGTTGAAGGCGGGCGGGTCGTGCGTGTCAGAGACTATGGCTCAACCGACGAAGCCCTGGATGCGTTGAAACGACCGCGGATGTGAGCGACGGAGACGCCGACCTCCGCGCCTTACTCGAGACGCTCGACACGAAGGCCCGCGACACGCTCCGCTGCATCCTGATCCACGACCAGGTCGACCGCGACGCGATCTCCTCGCAAGTGCTCCGCTACCGCGACGAGCGAGGCGATGACCGGGCTGACATCATCGACCTCCCTACGATGTATCCGGAGGCTCGGCGCCGGGTTGTTAGGGCGTGATCCCGAACTCCGCGAGGAACGCGATGTCGTCCGGCTGATCGATGCGATACGCACCGCCGACGCCGGAGCACGTCGAACTGAAGCCAAACGAAGTCACCGCCACGACGAGGTTGGAGTTCGTATCGTCGAACGTCGGTCCGCCCGAGTCGCCGAAGCACGTTCCGCCTCTATGCGGTTTGCCTGGGTTGTTCGACAGTAGGACGAACGTGTCGGGCGGAGAGCTGCGCAGCGTGTTCAGCTTCACGTCGCCCTTCAGCCGCACGTCGCCGCCTTCCTCCGTGAACGGCCCGCTCTTCGTCAAGCCGTATCCGACAACCTCGAACAAGTGATGCGGCTGACCCTGGTACTGGTCCAGGTAGTCGAGCGTGGGCGTATCGCCGTAGGTGCCGACCGAGATCGGGGCGTTCAGCACGACCACGCCGGCGTCGTGGATGAAGAAGGGCGCGTCCGCGAACTCGGGATGGGGGTGAGACGTTCCACGGACCCAGAACGGGCTCGCGTTCAGGAACGCGGCCCGGTCTTGGTAGCGCTGCGCGTTCTCGTCGCGCCCGTAATCGGCGCTGTCCGGGAACCCCTCGAAGTGTGCCTCCTCGCTGACGTCGAACCAGATGTCGTTGCCTCCGGAGCCGTCCCCGCCCTCGGTGGTCGTCGACTCACCGTTCCGTCCGACGCCGAACGTGCAATGCCCAGCCGTGAGGACGACCGACGGACTCAGCAGCGTGGCCGAGCAGCTGAACCAGCCGCCCGGATCGTCGAAGCGGGAGTCGATGAAATCGGCGTCGAAGAAGATGAGCTCACCGACGTACGGATGCTCTCCGTTATCGGGCTGGCCGTTGGTGATCGCCGATGCGGGCGCGGCAAGCAGGAGGATGGACACGATCGCAACGAGCGCCGAAAACCTACGCATATCGCCTCCCAATGGGTGCGGGTTTGGTTCCAGGGTATGAACGGGTCGGGAGTACGGACATGCGACCTTCGGCGTACTTTGAGTGCAGCAACTAGGCTACGCGTCCGATAACCTAGCTCGCGCAAGCTAGGCGTTCGTTTGTGGCAGCGTTGCCCGACATGCTCCGAAGCAACCGCGAACGCTGCGGCACAGCCCGTGACGTCCTCGAGTGACGCCCTTGAGTCGCTTCAGGCACCCGACATAGGCTCGCGCCATGCCCACCTGCCCCTCCTGCGGCACCGAGAACCCGGAAGGGTTCAACTTCTGTGGGAATTGCGCCACGCAGCTCGAGGCCACTCCAGTCCGAGAGGAGCGCAAGTTCATCACCGCCCTCTTCTGCGACCTCGTCGGCTCCACCGCCTTGGGCGAGCGCCTGGACGCAGAAGACGTCTCCCGCCTCCTGCGCAACTACCAGGCGATCTGCCGGAAGAGGATTGAGTCCCACGGCGGGATCGTGGAGAAGTTCATCGGGGACGCCGTCGTCGGAGTCTTCGGGGTCCCCCTCGCGCACGAGGACGACCCCGAGCGCGCGGTCAGAGCGGCCTTCCGGATCACCGAAGACGTCTCAGCCTCTGACCTCAAGATCGAGGTCCGGATAGGGGTGAACACTGGAGAGGCCCTGGTTCGCTTAGATGTCGATCCTCGCTCGGGGGAGGGCTTCGCAACCGGGGACACGATGAACACCGCCGCGCGTCTGGAGGCGGCGGCGCCCGTGATGGGGGTGGCCGTCGGTGCCGCGACCCATCGGGCGAGCTCGGGCGCGATCGTCTACGAGGAGCTCCCCCCGATCTCGGCCAAAGGTAAGGCGAACCTGGTCGAGGCCTGGCGCGCATTGCATCCGGTCGCGCGCATCGGCACGGAGGAGCGGGATCGCACCCCCTTCGTCGGACGCGACCTCGAGCTCGAGGTGCTCATACAGCTCTTCGAGCGGTCCCGGTCCCGCCCTTCGACCGAGTTCGTCACGATCGTCGCCGAACCGGGCCTCGGGAAGTCGCGTCTGGTCCGCGAGCTTGCCCGTCACGTCGATCATCTCCCCGAGCTAGTCACCTGGCGGGAGGGGAGGTGCCTGCCCTACGGGGACGGGATCAGCTTCTGGGCATTAGGCGAGATCGTGAAGGCTCAGTCAGGGATCTTGGAGACCGACGATCAAGTCACGGTATCTGGAAAGCTCGACCGGACGCTCTCCGAGCCCGACCCCCACAACCGGGCCTGGATCAAGGACCGCCTCGCGCCCCTCGTCGGCCTCGAGACCACCACCGAGCCGCCCCAGCACGAGGAGGCCTTCACCGCCTGGCGACGCTTCCTGGAGCAGATCGCCGCAGCCGGACCGACGGTGCTCGTCATCGAGGACCTGCACTGGGCCGATGAGGCCTTCGTCACCTTCCTCGAGCAACTGAGCGAACGCACCGCAGGGCTGCCGCTGCTCGTCGTCGTGACGGCGCGTCCCGAGGTCGAGGAGCGCCACCCGTCCTGGCCCCCTGGGCGGCGCTCCACGGTGCTCTCGCTCTCACCGCTAACCGACGCCGAACTGAAGACCTTGATCCAAGAGACCCTCCCGGAGGCCGACCCCCAGCTGGTCAAGGTCGTGCTCGAGCGCGCCGGAGGATCCCCCCTCTACGCTGAGCAGGTCGCCGCGATGCTCCGCGAACATCCCCTTCCGATCGCCGGTGGGGCCTTGGACGAGACCCTGATCCCTCCGAGCGTCCAGGCGCTGATCGCTGCGCGGATCGACGCCCTCCCCCCTGAGCCCAAACGGGTGCTGATGGAGGCCTCCGTCGTCGGCAAGACGTTCTGGGCGGGTGCGATCGCCTCCCTCGGGGAGCACCACAACCTGGAGGCCACCTTGGCCGAGCTCGTGCGGAGGGAATTCTGTCGCCCGGTGTCACCCTCCACGATGGAAGGCGACACCGAGTTCGGCTTCTGGCACGCGCTCGTTCGAGACGTCGCCTACGCCGAGCTCACCCGAGCCGAGCGGGCCCGGATGCATGCGGCGACCGCCCGGTGGATCGAGCCGGAGTCGACCGCCGGCGACCGTCTTGAGGACCGCGCCGAGTTGCTCGCCCACCACACGACGGAGGCGCTGTCACTCGCTCGCGCCGCGGATCTGCCCGAAGACCTGTCCGCGCTCGAGGACGATGCCCGGCGGTTCCTGCTGCTGGCCGGCGAACGCCAGACGCCGCTCGACGCGGCTAAGGCCGCGACGTACTTCCGCCGTGCGCTCGAGCTGACCTCGGCAGGCCGACCGGAGCGGCCGCGGGTCCTGCGGAGAGCCGGGGAGCTCGGCTGGCGGTCCGGCCAGCTCGACGTCGATGGGGCCGTGCGCACCTACGAAGAGGCAGTCGAGCTGGCGCTCGCGGCGGGCGACCGCCAGGAGGCCGCAATCGGGATGCGGAGGCTCTACTTCCAGCTCGGCTTCCGCGGTGACGGAGACGCCGCCCGGGCGAACATCGACCGCGGGATCGAGCTCCTGGAGGGGGACGAGCCGACGCCGGTGCTCGCTGAGCTGTATGCGTGTAGAGCGGAGGACGAGATGTTTTCAGGCCACTCCGCGTCGTCGCTGCGATGGGCCGACCACGCCCTCTCGCTCCCCCACAACGACGCGGTCGCGATCATGACCCTCCACATCCGGGGGAACGGCCGTTGCGAGCTCGGCGACCTCAACGGGCTGGAGGATCTCGAGGAAGCGCTGCGCCGGGCGGAGGCCACGGGGGACGGCCTTCACCTCGCACAGTCCTATTCGTACCTGAGCGAATGGGTTGGCGTGACCGAGGGGTGTGGGCGAGGGCTCGAGCTGAATCAGGCGTCGATCGACGTGTGCGACCGTCGAGGGATCCAGGGGCAGGGCATGTGGGCGCGAGCCGAATCGCTGTGGCTGCTCTACGACGCGGGACGATGGGACGTCCTCCTCGCGCGGACGGCGGAAACCCTGCCGTGGGCGCAGGAACACGGCGACACGATCGCCGGATCCGTGAGCCTGAGTTATCGCACTCGCGTGCTCGCCCATCGCGGCGAGGAGTCCGGGGTCAACGAGCTCCTCGAACGCGCATTGCCCGTTGCCCGTCAGATCGGGGATCTCCAAGTGCAGGCGCCGGCGTTCGTTGCCGCGGCGGTCGGCGAGCAGGCGCGGGGCAACGCAGCCGATGCGTTGGGATACGTCAAGGAGTTCGACGACGCCACCAAAGACGGTCCCACCGAGTACCGAGAGCTCCAATCGCCTGAGATGCTCCGCATCTGCTTATCGAACGGCGAGGTCGAGTTGGCAACACGGATCCTTGGCGACCGGCCGGTCTTCGTGACGAGGGCGAAGGACGCGATCCTGACGGGGCGAGCGCTCCTGACCGAGGAGCGCGGCGATGTCGAGGGCGCGCTGCAGCTGTTCCGGGAGGCCGCCACTGCATGGGAGAGCTACGGCGATCCGTTCGAACGAGCGCACGCGTTGGAGGGGGCGAAGCGGTGCTTGTTCGCACGTGGCCGAACCGACGAGGCGGAGGCGGCGCAGTCGGCCGCGCGAAGGCTCTTCGCGTCGCTCGGGATGCCGTAAGGGGCAGTGTCGGGTCGCGTGCTGCTCGCGGATCTCGTCTCGACTTCCGGGTCGGCCGTATCGACGCAGTCGGGCTGGCGAAGGTCGACCCGGTCGCAGTCCGGGAGCACGAGGAGTTCTACGATGTTTTGGTCAGGAAGTTCGAAGGCGCGGGCGAAGGAGCAAAACGGTCGAGCCACTAACCCCCGAGATTGCTCCAATCATTCAAGGCGACATGGAGACGACGGCCCAAAATGATGGTCTCGATAGCCGCACAGCAAGTGAAGAGCAACAGCCCACGAACGGATGAAGAGTTGCGCGACGACCTTGCGGGCGACCCGGAAGCATGGTCATCGCTCCTTAGCACGCACGAACTTGCCCTCGAACTTCTCCGAACACGGTTCGAACCTGACCCCCTCACCCCGCAGGTCGAAGCGCAATTGCGACGCAAGATTGCCGTGATGCAAAGGTTACTTGACGATGCCGGGTCGAGTTGACTCGCACGACGATGAACTCCGGGAGATGCTCTTGGCACTCGATCCTCACGCCCGCGACACGCTCCGTCGCGTCCTGATCCTCGACCAGACCGGCCGCGATGCGATCTCTTCGCAACTGCTTCGCTACCGCGACGGACATGGCGACGACCGGGCCGACATCATCAACATGCTGACGATGTATCCGGAGGCGCGGCGGAGAGTGGTTCGCCTACTCGGGGAGATCGAAGCCTCGTAAACGGTCACGGTCGCCCATCCTCTCGGTTGCCTTGACCTGCGGGGACGTAAAACAGTAGGAAGAACCGGAAAGGAACTCATGTGAGCGTTCATCACGGGCCCGACGATCCGAACCCCGGCCGGACCGATACCGGATCCCGGCGGTGTGCGCGACGGCCGCGGGACACCGGTCGACTCCCGGACGCCTCCGCCTGTCGCTCGGACCGGCTCTCAATTCAAGACCACGAACCTGCGCTTGCTGGTCCTCGGACTCGTCGTCCTCGTCCTGGTTGTCGCGATGCTCGTTGGCTCGCGGGGGTAGATCGGATGGGTTCAACGTCCTGGATCGCGTCGCCCCCGGCCCGCGACACGCTCCGCCCCTTCGCGCCCGACGAACCGGCTGACGAAGATGAGGGACGACGTATAGGTCACGCGAGTGAGCCCTTCACTCACTACGCTCACTCCCGATGACAGTCGCGTGGCATCCGAATCCTCGGCAGTTCCGCGAGACGGGGACGGTCTGGATCGCCTGGCATCCCGACGACGAGTGCTACTTCGGCCATTGGGACTCATCGCCCGAAGGCAAGCCAGGGATCCCGCTCGAAGAGATGCCCTGAGAACGATCCGTGGTCGCAGCGGTCGAGTGGGGACGCCAGCGGACGCCTCGTGTACTGGTCCGACCCGAGGCGGATTTCGGTGTGCATCACTGGGCTGGAGTCGGAGAGCCGCAAGGCACCGACGCCGATCTGAAGCGGCTCTCTGGGCACATCGGCGAACTCCTCGGGCACCCAGGCGCTCTTCCCGGAACGTGGCTTGAATGTGCTCATGGGGATGATCGATGCCGACGCGGACGCCGTGCTCTCGCTACTTCTGGATGGTCTACGCAGAGTCCTCGGAGTCGACCTCGTGGGTTCATACCTGTTCGGATCGGCCGCGACGGGGACGTTCGAGCCGGGATCGAGCGACGTAGATACGGTCGCCGTACTCCGATCGGACCCGACGGAGACGCACCTGGAGGGCCTGGAGGAACTCCACGCAGGCATCGTCCGCGAAATGCCCGAATGGGACGACCGGATCGAGGCCGTGTACCTGTCGACCTCCGCCCTCTCGGACTTCAGGAGAACATCGCCCGCGGCGCGGATATCTCCCGGCGAACCCTTCCATCCGATCGAGGTAGACCACCGGTGGCTGATGGACTGGTATCAGCTGCGCACGGTTGGGACCGCGCTGTACGGCCCGCCGGTGACTCAGGTAGCACCGCCCATCACGCAGGACGAGTACGTCGACGCCGTGCGCCAACACCTGTTGGACCCCGGATGGCTCGACGCGACCGTCACTGCCCGGGATCGCTCATACGCGATCCTCACCATGTGCCGTGGCCTTCGAACACTCCGAACCGGCGAGTACGTCTCCAAGCGAGAAGCGGCGCGGTGGGCGTCTGAGGTCATGCCCGAGCACGCTGCGCTCATTGCGGATGCCGTGGCGTGGAGAGGCCGACGCGAAGACGGGTCTGTGGATCCCGGCCTGACGACACAGGACGCTACTCGTAGGTTCGTCGTGGACGTGCAGCGGCGCTTGTAGACGTTCCACGCTCCCATTTCTAACTACATCCCAGCTCTAGGTACATCCGCGAATCCTCGGGCATGCGAGCCTTTCCCTCCCGGCGTGTTCGACCCTAGGCTGTCGATACCGGAGTCCGACGCTGCAGAGCGGATCGACGAGTTCTGCGGAGGGAGAACGCGCGATGGGGAAGAAGGCACGCAAGCCGATCACGACCAAAGAGCCGCCCGTGCCGACGGACAGCCACGCCGAGA
>Ga0307308_10000343_pt1 | contig 16070 bp, 16 predicted proteins | sample ER_DNA_195_FD_194501 | JGI IMG/M metagenome (GOLD analysis project Ga0307308, IMG submission 194501) | Bulk soil microbial communities from the East River watershed near Crested Butte, Colorado, United States - ER_DNA_195 | ecosystem: Environmental > Terrestrial > Soil > Floodplain | place...
CGGCGCGTTGCTCGCTCCGGCCGCGCTCTCGCTCCTGATGACCACCTTTGCGGAAGGCCGTGAGCGCAACCTCGCGCTCGGCATCTACGGAGCCGCTTCCGGGAGCGGCGCCGCGGCGGGCGTCCTGCTCGGCGGGCTCCTGACCTCCTACCTGAGCTGGTCGTGGATCTTCTTCATCAACGTCCCGGTCGGCGTCGCGGCAATCGCGCTCACGCCGGTGCTCCTGCGGGAGAGCCGGGCCGACCTCGAGCATCGCCACTTCGACTTCGCCGGCGCGGCTTCGGTGACCTCGGGCCTGATGCTGCTGGTCTACGCGATGACCCGCGCGACGAGCGACGGCTGGGGCTCCGCCACGACGCTCGGCCTGCTCGCCGCCTCCGCTGCGCTCATGCTCGCGTTCGTGGGCATCGAGCTGCGCTCGCGCTACCCGCTCTTGCCGCTGCGGATCTTCCGCTCGCGGAACCTCTCCGCGGCGAACGGCGCGATGGCGATCGTCGGCGGGGTCGCGTTCTCCGAGTTCTTCCTGCTGACGCTCTACCTGCAGGACGTGCTGCGCTACTCGGCGGTCCAGAGCGGCGTCGCGTTCGTCGCCTTCGCGGGGACCGTCGTCGTCGTGTCGAACATCGCCCAGTGGGTGACGGGCCGGCTCGGCGTGCGGCCGACGCTCACCGCGGGCCTGCTGGTCTCCGCCCTCTCGGTCGGGCTTTTGACCCGCCTGCCGGTGCACGGCAACTACTTCTGGGATCTCTTCCCGGCCTTCGTGCTCGGCGGCGCCGGCATGGGCCTCTCGTTTGTGCCGGTCACGATCGCAAGCCTGACCGGGGTTGAGCGCTCCGACGCGGGCGTCGCGTCCGGGCTGATCAACACCAGCCGCCAGATCGGTGGGGCGGTCGGCCTCGCCGCGGTCAGCGCGATCGCGGCCGGCTCGACGCACGGGGCGGGCGTGGCCGCGCTCGACCACGGCTTCCAGACCGGGCTCTACGCGCTGCTCGGGCTCCTGCTCTTCGGTGCGGTCATGGTCGCGACCCTCGTCCGGCCGCCGCGCCCGGTCGAAGAAGCTGCCGGCGTCCCGCTGCAGGAAGCGGCTTAGTACCAGGCCCGGCTACTTGGGCGGGAGCGAGCGCGCGAACGCGACGCCGCGCTCGACCCAGGCCGCTAGCTCGTCGTCCGGCGGGTCGACCCGGAGCCAGCCGGGCATCTCGCGGCCCCGCATCTCCATCGGGCGTGCGTCGGAGGAGGCGACCAGCGCTTCCGATTCGTCCGGATCGACGCGCACCAGCAGCCCGCCCTGGCCGCTGGCCGCGACGGCCATGTTCCCGCCGACGAGGAACGCGAGCCCGCCGAACATCTTCTTCTCGGTGACCCCGGCCTCACCGGAGACCAGCTCTCGGATCCGCGCAGCGAGCTCCTCGTCGTACGCCATCCGAAGCGATCCTACTCCCACGCGTTGACTCGACTTCAGAGACGCCGTAGGGTTGCTTCAGTTTTCCTTCGACGGGGTCGAGGAGGGATTGTCGGAATCTTGCTCGCCGTCGGGGTGCGATGGCCGTTCCGAGGCAAGGACGCAGGGAGGCCCAATAGTGGATAGCTATTGGGCCGACCGAGGACGCCGCCTCGGGGCGGACAGCGCGGCCCGACGGCACAGGCCAGATTGCGTCAAGTCCTCCTAGGGAGATCTGGATGCCGTCGAGCGTGCCCGAGGTTGCAGCGCAGGTCGATGTCGGCGAGCGCCTCCGGGAGCTACGGCGCATTCGGCGCGCGACGCTGCGGCAGATCGCCGACCGTTCGGGCCTCAGCGAGAGCTTCCTGAGCCAGGTCGAGCGCGGCCGCTCGAGCGCGAGCATCGCGTCGCTGCGGAAGATCGCGGAGGCCCTCGGCGTGTCGATGGCGGACCTCTTCGAGCCCGGCGGCGTCCCGGGCCCCAGGGTGCTGCGGCGCGACGAACGCCCGGCGCTGTCGTTCGGGATCCTGGGGCGGAAGCTCCTCCTGACTCCGAAGCCGCTTCATCACCTCGAGGTCTTCGCGGGCGAGCTCGAGGTCGGCGGCTCGACCGGTGAGCAGCCGTACGCCCACGGCGACTCAGAGGAGCTCTTCGTCGTCATCTCGGGAAGCGTCCAGCTCGAGCTCGACGGCGAGCTGTTCGACCTCGAGACCGGCGACAGCATCGACTACCGAAGCTCGACCCCGCATCGCGTCACGAACACCGGCCAGGAGCTCGCCGAGGTGATGTGGATCATCAGCCCACCCAGCTACTAGGAGGGGGAGAAGGAGGAGCGCAATGGAGGAGTCACTCGAGCGGCGCCTGAGCCGCGAGCAGCTCCTGAAGATCGCGGCCGCGGCGGGAGGGGCGACCCTGCTCGGAGGCCGCCTCGGCACGGCTGAGGCGGCACAGGCCGCGCTGCTCGCGGAGTCGGGCCGGCTGCAGGTGCTCGACTGGGCCGGCTACGGCAACGACGGAGGGCAGGCGATGTTCTCCGCGTACGTGAAGGGCCATCCGCACAACAAGCCGCAATTCACGTACATGACGAACGAGTCCGACGCGTTGGCCAAGATCCACGCGGGCCTCAAGCCGGACCTCTTCCGGCCGTACGTCGGCTGGGTGAAGTATTTCGCAACCAGCGGGCTCGTGCAGCCGTGGAACCCGAAGCTGATCCCGAACTTCAAGAACCTCAACCCGTTCATGGTCAAGGCCGGCCAGTACAACGGCAAGCAGTACGGCATCCCGGACGACTGGGGCTTCGACGCGATCCTCTACCGGAGCGACAAGGTGCACCCGCGCGCCAAGTCGTGGGGCCTGCTGTTCGACCAGCGCTACAAGGGGAAGATCGCCTGGTTCGACGACCTGAACATGCTCGTCATCGCGGGGCTCTACCTCGGCATGCCGCGGCCCTGGCGACAGTCGGACTCGGAGCTGAAGCGGTCACAGCAGTTCCTGATCAAGAAGAAGAAGCTGGCCCGGCTGATCTGGTCGTCGGAGACCAACCTCTGGGAGGCCTTCGGCTCGGGCGACCTCTGGATCGCCTACGCGTGGCCCAACGACTGGGTGCAGATGAAGAAGAAGAAGCTGAAGGTCGTCTACATGCGGCCGAAGGAGAAGCCCGTCGCGTGGGTCGGCATGTTCATGCTGCTCAAGGGCTCGCCGCGGTCGCGCCTCGCGCATTCGTATGTCAACGCGTGGAGCTCCAAGCGGTCCGGGAAGTGGCTCGAGGACAACTACGGCTACGGCCACGCGAACGTTCTGGCCAGGCCGTCGTCGAGCGACCTCCTGCGGGCGCTCCAGCTGACGAACCCGAGGGCCGTCACGGAGCCGGCCGCCCACCTCGACCGCGACATCCCGCGGCGAGCGGTCTACGCACGGATGTGGGAAGAGGTGAAGGCCTCCTGACTCGGGCCTGACGATGGCAATCGCAGCCGGCACTTCGCCGGCCCGACGCCGCAGACGCTTCCGGCTGGACCTGACGACGCCGACGCTGCTCGGCCTGCCGCTGGCCTGGCTCGCCGTCTTCTTCGTCGTGCCGATCGCAATCGTCGCGGCGTACAGCTTCGACGTCTACTCGATCGACCCCGGGCCGCACGGCTTCACGCTCACGGCTTGGCACGACTTCCTGCACAGCTCGATCTACCTCAAGCTGTTCTGGAAGTCCGTGAAGATGTCGCTGATCGTCTCGGCGATCATCGTCCTCCTCGCCTATCCGCTCGCGTACTACCTGGCGCTCTCCGGGACGAAGCGCAAATACGTCCTGCTCCTCCTGCTGATCGCGCCGTTCCTGACGAGCTACCTGCTGCGCGTCCTCGCCTGGAAGGTGATCCTCGGCAATCAGGGCGCGATCAACTCGTTCCTCGTCTGGACCGGGCTCCGGTCAGCTGACCACCCGATCTCGCAGCTGCTCTACAGCCGTTTCGCGGTCATGCTCGTGCTCGCCTACATCTGGCTCCCGTTCGTCGCGCTTCCGATCTTCGTCTCGCTCGAGAGCCTCGACCGGCGCCTGCTCGAGGCGGCGAGCGACCTGGGCGCGAGCCGCCTGCAGGCCTTCCGCCGCGTGACGCTGCCGCTCTCGCTGCCCGGCGTCTTCGCGGCGTTCCTGTTCGTCTTCATTCCGACGCTCGGCGAGTTCGTCACGCCGTCACTCGTCGGCGGGACGAGCGGCTACATGTACGGCAACCAGATCGTCGATCTCTTCGGGACGGGCTTCCCCGACTGGGAGACCGGCTCGGTGCTTGCGATCTTCCTGCTCGGCGTCGTCGGGGTGCTCACGATCGTCTTCGCGCGTTTCCTCCAGCCTCGCCAGGTGGCGGCCGAGTGACGGACGTCGCGCTCTCCCGGGCCGGCGCGTGGGTGCTGCGCACGTTCTTCTTCCTCGTCGTCCTGTTCCTCTACGCGCCGATCGTGATCCTGCTGATCTTCTCGTTCAACGACTCGGCAGTGCCGTCGTTCCCGCTCTCCGGGTTTACGCTCCACTGGTACCACGACTTCCTGACGAACTCCGAGCTCAAGGGCGCGCTGGAGACGAGCGCCATCGTGGCCGCGCTCTCGAGCGTCGGGGCGGTGGTGCTCGGCATCCTCTCCGCGATCGCGCTCACCCGACGCCGTTTCCGCGGGAAGGCGGCTGTGTCGGCTTTGCTCCTGAGCCCGCTCGTGATCCCGTACCTCGTGTTCGGGATCTCGCTCCTGCTCCTCTTCCACCAGCTCGGCGTGCCGCGATCGCTGCTGACGGTGGTGATCGGGCACATCGTGATCAGCCTGCCCTACACGATCCTCGTGCTCGTGCCACGGCTGGACCAGATCGACGTCTCGCTCGAGGAGGCGGCGTTCGATCTCGGCGCGAGCCGCCTCCGCACTTTTCGCTCGATTACCCTGCCGCTGATCCTGCCAGCGGTCGTCTCGGCGCTTCTGATCGCCTTCACCACGTCCTTCGACGAGTACGCGGTCGCGTCGTTCGTGGTCGGGAACCGGCTGACGTTCCCGATCTACCTTTATTCCGCGCTTCGCTTCCCGAACCAGCTCCCGCAGGTGATCGCGGTCGCGGTCGTCGTCCTCGTCCTGTCGCTGACGGTTGTGATCGCCGCCGAGGTCGGGCGCCGCGTTGCCGAACGCCGGCTAGGCGCCCAGTAGCGAAGCCTGCTCCGGCTCCCACGAGAGCGCGACCGGCGAGCCGGCCTGGAGCGGCGCGAGGTGTTCGTCCGCGAGGCGGTGGGCGACGAAGCGGCCGGCGGCCGTGTCGACGTGGAACTGGGTGTACATGCCAAGGAAGACAATCTCCGCGACCGTCCCGTCGAGCCGCGAGCCGCCGTGACCCGCCGCGGTCCCGATCTGTATCCGCTCAGGGCGAACAGCGACACGAAGCGTCTCCCCGGGGCTGTGGCCCCCGTCGACGGGCACGACTATGCGGCCGTTCTCCCCGAGCCGCATCACGGCACTGTCGCCGATGAGCTCGTCGATCCTCAGGTCGAATGCGTTCAGCGAACCGATGAAGTCGGCCACGAAAGCCGTTTGCGGATGCTCGTAGATCTCGCGGGGACTCCCGGTCTGCTCGACGCGGCCGCCGTTCATGACGGCGATCCGGTCCGACATCGCGAGCGCCTCCTCCTGGTCGTGCGTGACGTAGACGAAGGTCGTGCCGAGCTCGGTCTGGATCAGCTTCAGCTCGAGCTGCATCTGCTTGCGGAGCTTCACGTCGAGTGCGCCGAGCGGCTCGTCGAGAAGGAGCGCGGCCGGGCGGTTGACGAGCGCGCGGGCGAGTGCGACCCGCTGCTGCTGGCCTCCCGAGAGCTGACGAGCACGGCGCTTGTCCATCCCCTCGAGGGAGACGACCCGAAGCATCTCCTGGACGCGTCCCTTGTGCTCCGCCCGCGGGACGCGCTTCACCTTGAGCCCGAAGGCCACGTTGTCGTAGACGGACATGTGCGGGAAAAGGGCGTATTGCTGGAAGACCATGTTCAGTGGCCGCTTGTTGGCGGGCACCGTCGTCACGTCGTTGCCGTGCAGCACGATCCGGCCCACGTCGGGACGCTCGAAGCCGGCAACCATCCGCAGCGTCGTCGTCTTGCCGCAGCCACTGGGGCCGAGCAGCGAGAAGAACTCACCCTCGGCGATCTCGAGCGAGACGTCGTCGACCGCGCCGACGCTGCCGAAGCGCTTGCTGACGCCAACGAGGCCGATTGCCGCGCGCGCCTCCTCCGCCATTCGCCGAGTCTAGTGCTTGCGGACTCGGCCGAGATCGTGCAACATTGATGTTGCATGTCTGAACCAGTCGCGCTGCACCAGCCTGTCGACGAGGAGTTGCGGGAGGCCACGATCGCCGTCCTGCGCGAGCGCGGCTGGGACGGACTGACCCTCGAGCGCGTCGCCCTCGCCGCGGGCCGGGCGCGCTCGACGCTCTGGCGGCAGGGCCTCACCTTGCCGCACCTCATCGCCGCGCTGGTCGGGGAGCTCGCTGCGGACTTCCGCGAGACGATGTTCCCCGTCCTGACGGCTGCAGGCTCGGGTCGCGACCGCCTCGAGCTCGGGCTCGCCGCGCTCTGCGGGCTCCTGGAGAGGCATCTGCCGCTGATGCTCGCGACGGACGAGGCGTTCCACCAGGACACGGCCCCCGGAGAGCCGCCCAACTACCTGCACCCGTTCATCCAGTTCCTCCGCGAGGGCGAGGCCGACGGGTCGCTCGAGCCGGGCGACGACGTCGTGGCTGCCGCGGACGTGGCCTTCAACGCGGTCGCGTGGCCCTACGTACACCTCCGTGGCCGCCACGGCTGGCCGGCCGACGAGGCTCAGAGCCGGGTTGTGGGCGTGGTCCTGAACGGCCTCGCGACAAGAAGGGAGTCACCATGAAGCTTCCGTACCGCGAACCGCTCGTGCCGATCGAGCCGGGCGAACGCCAGATCCCGGAGCCGCCGAGGCGCGGCGAGCCGGGTGGGCCGCCGTGCGCTATCTGCGGCGGGGACACCACCTCTGCGGTCTGGTCCGACGACAACTGGACGCTCCACCCGCCCGTCAAGGGGAGCCTGCCCGGCGCCGTCTGGCTTGCGAGCCGCGTTCACGTCGACTCGTTCTCGGATCTTCCGGCGCAGCTGCAGGAGGACTTCGGCCGGGTCGCTGCGCGCGTCGAGCGCGGGATCCTGGCGCTCGGCGACGTCGGGCGGGTGCACCTCTACCGCTGGGGCGACGGCGGCGCCCATTTTCACGTCTGGTTCATCCCGCGGCCGCTCGGCATGGTCGAGGCGAGCGGCATGGCGCTCCCGGTCTGGGAGGACGTGCTGCCGAACGTGCCGGACGAGGAGCTCGCGGAGGCCGCGAAGCGCGTCGCCACAGCCATGTGAACTAGCCCGGCGGGGACGGGACCTCGCGGACGAGGTCGCGTGCGAGGCCGTCGATCAGCTGCCGAAGCTCGGCCTCTTGCTCTGGGCGCCAGCCGGCCAGGAGCTCACGTAGGCGTTCGCTTCTGGCGGCGACCAGCCGCTCGTAGTCCTCGCGGCCCGACGCCGTGAGGAAGATGGTGCCCGAGTCTTCGAGGTGGACGAGGGAGCGCCCGCGGAGCTTTTCGAGGGCCTCGCTCGTCGGCTGCTCGGCGACGCCGAGCTGTTCCCCCAGCCCGGCCGCCGCCAAAGGCGCTCGTTCGCCGAGGCGCGAGAGCAGCCACAGCTCCGGCGGCGGGAGATCCACGCCGGAGCGCGCAGCGACCCGCTCGTAGAGCTGCCAGCGGTGCTCGCGCCCGGCGAGCAGGGAGAGCGAGCGCTCGATCTCGCGGAACGCGCTGTCGTCACGGGCCGGCTCGAAGCCGTCGCCGACGTTCGGCGCCTGCGCCGTCGCCCGCAGCGGTATCTCGCGAAGGAGCCAGGTGAGGGCGAAGGCGACGACGGCAAGTCCGGCGGCGGAGAGGAAGACGGGGTGCAACGCGTTGGTGATCGCCGTGGCGTAGGCGGCGTGTTCCACGGGCGGAAGGCGCTTGATCGCCGCGGGGTTTGGGGTCGTCGTGACGTGCGCCCCCGGCGGAAGGCTTGCGGCGAGGTTCTTGCTGAGCCGGTTCGCGAAGATCGCGCCGAAGACTGCGACCCCGATCGATCCGCCGATCTGCCGGAAGAGCGTCGACCCGGAGCTCGCGACGCCCAGGTACTTGTAGTCGACCGCGTTCTGGGCGGCGAGCACGAGCACCTGCAGCACGAGCCCGAGGCCGAGGCCCAGCACGAGCATGTACGCGCCCGTGGTGAGCGTGGACGTGCCGACGTGCAGCCGTGAGAGCAGCGTCAGGCCCACGGCCATGATCGCGGTGCCGGCGATCGGAAACGGCTTGTAGCGGCCGAAGCGGCTGATCAGCTGGCCGCTCGCGACTGACGTCGTCAGCAGCCCGGCCATCATCGGCGTGATCAGCAGGCCGGAGGTGGTCGGGCTGTGCCCCTTGACGTCCTGCAGGTAGAGGGGCAGGTACGTGATCGCGCCGAAGAGCGCGAGGCCGACGATGAAGCCGATCGCGCTCGTTACGGCAAAGACGCGGTTGCGGAAGAGCTCGAGCGGCATGATCGGCTCCGGCGCCCGGGACTGGACGAAGACGAACGCGGCGAGCATGAGCGGGCCCGCCACGATCAGGGCGATCATCTGCGGTGCGCCCCAGCTGTAGGTCGTGCCGCCGAGGCTCGTGTACAGCACGATCGCCGAGAGGCCTCCGGCGAGCAGCGCCGCACCGAGATAGTCGATCGTGTGGCTGGTCCGGCCGGTGCGCGCCTGGAAGGCGGTCGCGATCACGCCGAGCGCGAGCAGCCCGATCGGCAGGTTGACGTAGAAGATCCAGCGCCAGGAGAGGTTGTCGACGAAGAAGCCCCCGAGCAGCGGCCCGATCACCGTGGACACGCCGAAGACGGCGCCGAAGAACCCCTGGTAACGGCCGCGGTCGCGCGGCGCGATGATGTCGCCGATCACGGCGATGGTGACGACGAAGAGGCCGCCGCCGCCCAGTCCCTGGATCGCCCGGAAGACGATCAGCTCGGTCATGTTCTGGCTGATCCCGCAGAGCGCCGAGCCGGCCAGGAAGATGACGATCGCCGCCTGCAGCAGGAGCTTGCGCCCGTAGAGATCGCCCAGCTTTCCGTACAGGGGCCCGACCACCGTCGAGGCGAGCAGATACGCGGTGACGACCCACGAGAGCTTCGAGAGCCCGCCCAGGTCGCCGACGATCGTCGGGAGCGCGGTCGAGACGATCGTCTGGTCGAGCGAGGCGAGCAGCAGCACGAGCAGCAGCGCGCCGAAGATCAGTCGCACTCGCTGGGGGCCGGCGACTTCGGTCTGAGTCAACGGCGAGATGCTAGGGCCGCGCTTGCTCTTCCTCGGCCGTGCGCTCGGCGGTGGGGATCGCCTCGAGACGTTCGTCGGGAATCGGCTTGCCGCTCTCGACCGAGAGCCCGTAGGTGCCGTCGGCGAGACGCGCCTCGGCCCGCTCGACGGCCTCGAGCTCGCGGCGCAGATCGTCGGAGAGCCCCTCGTCGAGCTCGTCCTGGTAGAGCTCCGAGGCGAGGTTCGCCGGGTCCTGGTCGTCTGCCTCCTCGCCGGTGTCCTGGTGGCCGAGCCGCCCGAGGGCCCGCTCGATCCGCGCACGCTCAGCGGCCAGTAGCTCACGCGCGCGGTCCGGATCCACGCGCGCACGCTACCGCAGTGCGAGAACCGATGAGTTCGAGAGCCTCAGCCGGTCTGTAACTGGTAAAGGAGGTACCGATGGCGACGCACAAGGTTGGAACTCGCGAGGAATGGGACGAGGCGAGAAAGCGCCTGCGCGAGCGCGAGGAAGAGCTGGGCAGGCTCGACGAGGAGATCGCGGAGGAGCGTCAGGCGCTGCCCTGGGTTCGGGTCGAGAAGGAGTACACGCTCGATACGGAGGACGGCAAGAAGACGCTGTCGGAATTGTTCGACGGCCGCTCGCAGCTGCTGATCTACCAGCTGATGTTCGGGCCGACGTACGAGGCGGCGTGCCCGGGCTGCACCGCGCTGGCCGACGGGTTCGACGGTGTCCTCCCGCACCTGAACGCCCGCGATGTCACGCTGATCGCGATCTCGCGCGCCTCGATCGAGAAGCTCAACGCCTACAGGAAGCGGCTGGGCTGGAAGTTCCCCTACGTCTCGTCGTATGAGAGTGACTTCAACTTCGACTTCGACGGTTCGGCGACCGAGAAGCAGATGGCCTCGCCGGAGATGGCGAAGGCGGTCGAGGAGGCTGACGACTGGCTCAAAGGCTGGGCCGACAACGTCGGAACGGATCTCGTGCACGGCATGGCCGAGAATCCTTCCTGGAACGTCTTCAAGCTCGAGGACGGCGTCGTCTACCGCACGTACTACCGGACCGCGCCGGACCGATTCATGCTCTCCGCCTACTACGAGCTGATGCTCGACCAGGTTCCAGCGGGGCGGGCCGACGACTTCCCGCTGAAGCGCCGTGACGAGTACTAGAGCCACAACCGTCTGGATCCTGGGTCTCGCCGCCGCGTGCTGGGCGCTCGCGGTCCGGCAGATGGGCGGGATGGACATGGGCGCCGCGACCGAGCTCGGCTCGCTCGGGTTCTTCATGGGCGCCTGGGTGCCGATGATGGCCGCGATGATGCTGCCGGGTGCGGCGCCGGCCGTGTCGCGGTTCGTGCGTGCCGGCGGGCATGCGCTCGCGGCGCCGCTCTTCGCTGCCTCCTACGTCGCCGTCTGGTCGTTGTTCGGGCTCGCTGTCTACGCCGTCTACAAGCCCCACGGCACCACCGTCGCCGGCGTGCTGGTAATCGTTGCCGGCCTCTACGAGCTCACGCCGTTGAAGCGCTACTGCCGTCGCCGCTGCCGGAGCAGCGTCCGCTCAGGGCTCCAGTTCGGCGCCTACTGCGTCGGCTCGAGCATCGGCCTGATGGTGGTGCTCGTCTCGCTGGGGGTGATGAGCATCGCGTGGTCGATCGTGGTCGCCGCGCTCGTGCTCGCCCAGAAGCTGCTGCCGCCGAGAGCGAGGGTCGACGTGCCAGTCGCACTCGCGATCGTCGCTGTTGGGATACTCGTCCTGACATAAACGAGCATGAAGGAGGACCGGATGGCAATCGCACGCGTTGTGACGTTCGACGGAGTCAGCAAGGACCGGATGGAGGAGATGAACCGGGACATGGAGGGGAACGATCCGCCGGAGGGCTTTCCGCCGGCGGAGCTCGTCGTGCTCCACGACCCGGAAGCCGAGAGCTCGCTCGTCGTCGTGATCTTCGACAACGAGGACGACTACCGGAAGGGCGACGAGATCCTGAACGCGATGCCGGCCGGCGACACGCCGGGGCAGCGCACGTCGGTCAAGAGGTACGACGTGGCGATGCGCATGTCGAGCTAGGCGCGCGCCCGAGCTCGCCGGTTGTGTAACGGACGAGCCGGATTCAGAATGGGAGGCGCCGGGTTCGATCACCTGGCGGGGCAGTTGCAATGGCAGTCGAGATCATCGGCAGGCGCGAGGAGCTGCTCGCGTTCGATGGATTCTTGGAGGCTGCGCCTGCCGGCGGACACGCATTGCTGCTCGAGGGCGATGCGGGAATCGGCAAGACCGCGCTTTGGCAGGAGTGCAATCGGCTCGCTCGCGAGTGCGGCTTCCGCGTCCTGACGTCGCGCTCGGCCCATTCCGAGACACAGATCGCGTTCGCAACCGTCGGCGATCTATTTGCGCCGGCGGTGGAGGAGGTGCTGCCGCAGCTGACGTCGCTTCAACGGCGCGCTCTCGAGACCGCGCTGCTGCTGCGGGAGCCGGGCGGGTCGCCTCCGGAGGTGCGGTTGCTCGGGCTTGCGCTTCTCTCGGTCGTGCAGGCGCTTGCGCAGGACGGGCCGCTGCTTCTCGCTCTGGACGACGTGCAATGGATCGATGCGAGCTCGGCGGAGGTCCTTCGGTTCATGCTGCGGCGCTTGGAGGGAGAGCCTGTCGGTGTGCTCGCAACCGTGCGCGAAAAACCGGTCGTGGTGCCGCTCGAGCTCGACCGGGCGTTCGCGGGGTTCCATCGGCTCGCGGTCGAGCCGCTCTCCCTCGGTGCGATCCATCGGCTCCTCTGGGGCCGGCTTGCGCTCAACCTGCCGCGGCCCGAGCTGGTCCGCCTGCACGAGATCGCGGGTGGGAACCCGTTCTTCGCGCTCGAGCTCGGGCGTGCGATCGCCAGAGGCGCGCTCCGCGTCGACGGAGCGGATGTCTCGCTCCCCGATAGCTTGAGCGCCCTCGTGACGGAGCGGTTGCAAGCGCTGCCGGCGCGTGTCCGCAACACGCTCGTTGCAGTCGCAGCCCTCGCCGCTCCCTCCGTGACGTTGCTCGAGCCGTTGGCTGCCGGCGTCGTCGAGGACATCGAGGTGGCTGATAAGCAGGGCGTGATCGAGCTCGACGGCGACCGGATCCATTTCACACATCCATTGCTCGCCCCTGCCAGCTACGCGGCGATGGCACTACACCGACGGCGTCACCTCCATCGCCGGCTCGCCGAGCTCGACGTAGACCTCGAAGAGCGCGCCCGCCATCTGGCAATCGCGGCCACCGGTCCGGATCCGGAGATCGCAGCAGCGCTCGATGCCGCGGCGACGCACGCGCGTGCGCGCGGCGCTGCGCAGGCAGCGGCAGAGCTCGCCGAGCGCGCGGTCGCGCTTACGCCCGTTGATGCAGTCGAAATCATCAACCGGCGACGTGTCACCGCCGCAGAGGACTGGCGGTACGCGGGCGACAGGGAGAAGGCGACCGTCCTGCTCGACGCTGTGGTTGGCTCGTCCCGGCCCGGTCGACTCCGAGCCGAGGCCCTCACCCACCTCGCCGGCCTGCGCGGGATGGCGGAGGGCTTTCCCGTCGCGGTGAGTCTCCTGCGTGCCGCCCTAGAGGAGCCCGGCCTCGACGCCATCCAGGAGGTGAACATCCGCTGTGAGCTCGCGTGGATGGCGCAAATGCGCGGAGACAACCGCGAGGGCGCCGAATACGCCGACGCAGCGCTCGTGCTCGCCGAAGAGCTGGCAGATCCGGCGACCCTCGCGATCGCGCTTGCAGCCGTTGCACAAAACCGGTTTGCGCGCACGGGTGTTGTCCGGTTCGACCTCCTCGACCGCGGGCTGGAGCTCGAGCAGAACCTCGATGCTGACACCTACTCGGCCGCGCGTTGGTCGAGCTGGACCTGGCACACGGCTCTACCGATTCGCCTGTCGCCCTCGCGCGTCACGCGCGCAGTGCTGCTCGGCCGATCCGAGCGCCACCAGGATTCGCTCACCCTGTGGAGAGAGCTGACCGCCGAGGCCGCAGAGCGTGCAGACCCAGACGTCGTCAGGTGTCTGTTCTTCCGCGCCCAGACGGAGATGACGTCCGGCTCGTGGCACACGGCCGAGCAGCTGTGCGTCGACGCGATACCGCTTGCCCGCCAGAGCGGCCTCGAGATGTTCGAGCCCTGCTGCTTGTCGATCCTTGCCGAGCTCGCCGCTTATCGAGGTGAGAGCGAAAAAGCGCGTAGAGAGATCCCCGAGCTGCTCCAAGTCGTGGAAACAGGGCAGTTCAGGTTGATCACCGTTCGCCTGCGCATCGCACTTGCGGTCCTGGAGCTCTCCTACGACGACGGCGACGCAAGCTGGCGGCACGTCGCGCAGCTCTTCGACGACGCCGAGGAGATGGACGTTTACCTCGGCCGGGTGGCGGGATCGGCCGGAATCGAGGCGCTGATTGCGATCGGTGACCTTCTCCGGGCCGAGCGGTTGCTCACGCAGATCGACCGACGCGCAGCGGACGGTGACGCGGCTCTGCACCCACTCGTCCTCCGCAGCCGCGGGCTTCTCCTCGCCGCACAGGGCGACCGCGAACGAGCGATCGCCTCACTCGAGGCTGCGGCGGTTGCGCATGAGACGCCACAAGGAGTCAACCCCTTCGAGCTCGGCCGCACGCTTCTCGCGCTGGGGACTGCGCAGCGCCAGGCGCAGCACAAGCGCGACGCTCGCGACTCGTTGCAGCGAGCAGCCGAGATCTTCGACCGGCTCGGTGCAGCCGTCTGGTCGGAGAGAGCGCGATCGGAGGTCAGCCGCATCGGCGGCCGCCCTGCTAACGAAGGCGATCTGACTCCCTCTGAGCGGCGGATCGCGGAGCTCGTTGCGGCGGGCAAGACCAACAAGGAAGTCGCCGCGACGCTGTTTCTGAGTGTCCATACGATCGAGGGCGCGCTGAAGCGGGCCTACCGCAAGCTCGGAGTGCGGTCGCGGACGGAGCTGTCGCGGGTGCTCGACAGCTAACGCAAAGACCCCTGATTTCGGGCTTTCGCGTGCTCGGGCCTCCTCCTACCCTCGAGCCATGCCCGAGTACCTCGTCGAGCTCTACACCGTCGCAGGCCCAGACTCGGCCCTGGCCCGCCTCGCCGACGGAACGGCCGTCCGCTACCTGCGCTCGATCCTGATCCCGGGTGACGAGACCTGTCTGCACCTGGTCGAGGCCGATTCCGCCGAGGACGTCGCGGATGCGTTCGAGCGGGCCGGCGTGGTGGCGGACCGGATTGTCGAAGCAGTCGACCTGCAAGGGAGGAAGAGATGAACAAGATCAAGGCAACCCTCGGATTGCTGCTGGCCGTCGTTCTGGCCGGAGCCTTCGCCGTCGCCGGCTCTGCCTCGCCCCGGAGCGGCGAGCTGCATGTGCTGAAGGACTGCTCGGACTACAACTTCGGTGCTGGCGACCACTGCACGATCCAATGGTCGAGCCTCAATGCGATCAACCGGGGCATGCAAGTCATCTACGCCTCGGCGGCCACCGCCGACGGACTGGACAGCGATCTCGTCCTCGACGGCCCGGGCAACAACAACGCGGTCGGCCACGTCACGCTCGACTTCCAGACGCTGTCAGGCGTGGTGACCTTCTCCGGCGGGACCGGGCGGTTCCAGGGGTTTCACGCGCGCGTCGACGTCACTCACGTGGACGGCGCCCTGTGGCGCTGGGACGGGACGTACAGCTTCACGCCTCCGGGCCACGATCGCTAACGGCCGCGTAGTGACCGAAGAGCGGGCCGCCTCGCGGTGGCCCGCTCTCACTTTCGTAGGATCGCTTCGTGAAGATCCGCGCCGCATTGCTCGAGCGGTTCGGCGAGCCGCTCGAGGTTCAGGAGCTTGACCTTGCCGAGCCTAAGGCCGGGGAGGTCCTAGTCAGGCTCGTCGCCTGTGGGGTCTGCCACACGGACCTCTACACGGCTTCGGGTGCCGACCCCTCGGGCTACTCGCCGACGGTGCTCGGGCACGAGGGAGCCGGCGTCGTCGAGGGGGTGGGGGAGGGCGTCTCCTCAGTTACAGCGGGCGACCACGTCGTGACGCTCTTCTCGCCCCAGTGCCGGGAGTGCGAGCACTGCCGCGACTCGCGCACGAATCTCTGCCTCGCGATCCGCGAGCAGCAGGGGCTTGGCTACCTCCCCGACGGCACGACCCGGCTCTCGCGCGACGGCGAGCCTGTCCGCCACTTCATGGGCACGTCGACCTTCGCTGAGTACACGGTGATGCCCGAGATCGCGCTCGCGAACGTGAACAAGGATGCGCCGTTTGATCGCGCCTGCTTGTTTGCCTGTGGCCTCTCGACCGGCCTGGGCGCGGCGATCAACACGGCCAAGGTCGAGCCGGGCTCGTTCTGCGTCGTCTTCGGCGCGGGGATGGTCGGCCTCGGCGCGGTCGCCGGCTGCCGGTTGCAGGGCGCAGAGCGGATCGTCTGCGTCGACCTCTCCGAGGAGCGGCTCGAGCTGGCGCGCGGCCAGGGCGCCACCGACACCCTGCAAGGGGGGCCCGACTCCGTTGACCAGATCCTCGAGATGACAGGCGGCTTCGGCGCCGACTACACCTTCGAGGCGACCGGCAACGTGAACGTCATGCGCCAGGCCGTCGAGTCAGCGCGGATGGGCTGGGGCCTCGCGACGGTCTGCGGGGTCGCAGGCAAGGGCGAGACCCTGGACGTCGTGCCCCGCTACCTGATCACCGGCCGCCGGGTCGCCGGCTCCTCGTTTGGCGGCGTCAAGGGCCGCGACCAGGTGCCGCAGCTCGTCGACCGCTGGCTCGCGGGCGAGATCGACGTCGAGCCGTTCGTCTCGCGCAAGCTCAGCCTCGACGAAGTGAACCGCGG
>Ga0307308_10000344_pt1 | contig 16065 bp, 17 predicted proteins | sample ER_DNA_195_FD_194501 | JGI IMG/M metagenome (GOLD analysis project Ga0307308, IMG submission 194501) | Bulk soil microbial communities from the East River watershed near Crested Butte, Colorado, United States - ER_DNA_195 | ecosystem: Environmental > Terrestrial > Soil > Floodplain | place...
CGAAAGCGTCGCTGCGCTCGATGACCTCACGCTCGAGGTCAGCGACGGCGAGTTCCTGATCCTCGTCGGGCCTTCCGGTTGCGGCAAGACGACCGCGCTGCGGCTCGTCGCCGGCCTCGAGAAGCCTACGTCGGGCACGATCGCGATCGGGGACAGGATCGTGAATGACGTCACGCCACGCGATCGCGACATCGCGATGGTCTTCCAGAACTACGCGCTCTACCCGCACATGACCGTGTACAGGAACCTCGCGTTCGGGCTCAAGGAGCGGCACACGCCGAAGCCCGAGATCGAACGTCGCGTCCGAGAGGCGAGCGCGATCCTCGGGCTGGACGACCTCCTGGGACGCCGCCCGGCGCAGCTCTCCGGCGGCCAGCGCCAACGCGTCGCGATGGGCCGAGCGCTGGTGCGCGAGCCGAAGGCCTTCCTCCTGGACGAGCCGTTGTCGAACCTCGACGCGAAGCTGCGCGTCCAGATGCGCGCGGAGCTGAAGCGGATCCACCAGCGCCTCGGCATCACGACGATCTACGTCACCCACGACCAGGTCGAGGCGATGACCCTCGGCGACCGGATCGTCGTGATGTCGAACGGCCGCGTCCAGCAGATCGGGAAGCCGCAGGACGTCTACGGCCACCCGAAGAACCTCTTCGTCGCGGGGTTCATCGGGAGCCCGCCGATGAACCTGCTCCGCGGACACTGCACAGACGGGCGCATCCGGCTCGGCGAGCTCGAGCTGCCGTGGTCCGGCCCCGATGCGCCGGAGGTCGCAGTTGGCCTCCGCCCCGAGGACCTGCGGCCGGCCCAGGACGGCGGTCCATCGCTCGAGTTCGTCGTGGACGTCGTGGAGCCGCTCGGGAACGAGGTCGTCGTCCACGGGACCACGGCTGGGACGGCCGTCGAGAGCGGTGCGGAGGAGGAAGCGGAGATCCCGCTCGTCGCGGAAGGGGCGCGAGCGGCGATCACGGCGGTCTTCGAGCCGGCCGACGAGCCCGCACCGGGCGAGCGGATGCGGCTCGGGGTCGTGCCGGAACGGGTGCACCTGTTCGACCTGCGAACGCGCGAGGCGATTCGATGACGGCCGGCGGCCCGCGGATCGTGATCATCGGCGCGGGTGGATGGGTGTTCCCGATGGAGCTCGTCCGGGACGTCCTGTCGTTCCCCGCGCTGCGGTCATCGACGATCGTCCTGTTCGACATCGATGTTCCGTCCGCCGAGCGAACCGCGGCGTCCGCTCGCGAGCTGATCGAACTGGGCGAGCTCGCCGCGCGCGTCGAGGTCGCGGCCACGCTGCCCGATGCGATTCGCGGAGCCGACGTCGCGATCACCGTCTTCCAGGTCGGTGGCGTCGAGGCGTATGCGCCCGACATCGAGATCCCGCGCGAGTACGGGATCGATCAGACGGTCGGCGACACGCTCGGCCCGGGCGGCATCTTCCGTGGGCTGCGGACCGTTCCCGCGCTCCGCGAGGTGGCCGAGGCGATGCTCCGCATCTGCCCCGATGCGTTGCTCCTCAACTACGCGAACCCGATGGCGATCAACTGCTGGGCGACCGACCTGCTCGGCGTCCGCATCGTCGGGCTCTGCCACAGCGTGCAGGGAACGTCCGAGCTGCTGGCGCGCGAACTGGGCGTCCCGTTCGACGAGGTCGCGTTCGCCTGCGCCGGCGTCAACCACACCGCGTGGTTCACGGAGTTCCGTCGCGGCGACGAGGATCTGATCCCGAAGATCCGCGAGGTGATGCGAGCGCGCCATGTCGACCGGACGATGCCGTCGCTCGCGCGTTCCGACGATCCCTACGAGAGCATCGAGCGCGTCCGCACCGAGCTGATGCTGCTGACCGGGTACTTCCACACCGAGTCGAGCCACCACGCGAGCGAGTACTGGGCATGGTTCCGCAAGACGCCGGCTCTCGTCGCGGAGTACCTCGACCGGCGGTGGAACTACCTCGAGGTCTCACGGTCCTCCGACGCGAGTGAGAGCAACGCGGAGATCGTGGCGGACGCCAAAGCGAACGGGATCCTCCACGGAGGTGAGTACGCCGCACCGATCATCGACAGCCTCGTCACGGGAACCGAACGGACCGTCTACGGGAACGTCCGGAACCACGGGCTGATCGACAACCTTCCGGGCGATGCCTGCGTCGAGGTCGCGTGCCGTGTCGACGGCGTCGGTGTGCGCCCGGTCCCGTACGGGACGTTGCCGCCGGCGTGTGCCGCCCTGAACCATGTGCAGATCAACGTGCAACGGCTCGCGGTCGAGGCCGCGATGACGGGCGACCGCGAGCTCGTCCACGCGGCAGTGGCGCTCGATCCGCTCACCGGCGCCGTCCAGACGCTCCCGAAGATCCACGAGATGGTCGACCGGATGCTCGAGGCGGAGGCGCGCTGGCTCCCCCAGTTCACCGCGCCGGTCGATATCGGATGACGTCGCTCAGCGACAGGGCGTCCAGGGCAGATCGAGCAGGTCGTAGGTCTTGATGATCGCGTTGCGGTTCGCGGCGTTCGCCGGCGGGCAGAACGTGGACGTCTTCAACTTGTACTCCACCTGGAAGACGGCCTTCCCCGCGCTTGCGAAGTACGTCGTGTAGTTCCCGCACTCGGAGTACTGCTCACATTGCTCGTTGATCCCGTAATCGAAGTACAGCGCCAGGTCTGGGACCTGCTCCACGTCGTTCTTCAAGGCAACCGTGAACCCCTTGCTATGTGCCAGGTTCGCGAGCGCGGTGTTGAACAGGAGCTGGGTATCGCCGCTGATCGTCAAACCCGTTCGGTTCGACCACGCGTCGACCACGTCCATCTCGACACCGTCGAACCCGTTCGCCGCGCAGCGATCGAGTCGCTTCGAGATCTCGCCGAGGATGAACGTGCGCTGGCCCAGGTTGTTGTTGATGTTGAGCCAGAACTCGTTCCGGAAGCCACCGATCGGCCTGCCGAACAAACACCCGTTGCAGTTCGCGTTGAAGGCAGCGTACTGGGCATAGTCGGGGCGGAAGCTCTCAGCACCGCCGGCGTCGATGTAGCAGATCGCCTTGGCTCCGTTCGCATGGATGGCAGCGACGGCAGCGCCGTTCTCTTGCGTGATCGTGCCTCCGGTGCACGCGCCGTCCGTCTGGAAATCGATGTCGAGCACGGTTGGCTTGACCGAAGCGCCGCCGGTGAACGACGTTCCGCTGATGTTCACGTTGATCCCGCCGGTCGAGGGGTAGAGGCAGTTGCCCGACTTGTCCCTCGCGGCCTCGAGCTGGTACTGCCACCGCGCGTTCGTTACCGGCTTCCAGCAGGTGCCTGCGTGCGTGTCGCAGGCGACGGGGACGGCGCACCTTGCGGACCCACAATCGGCCTCAGCGCGAGGCGTGTGGGTGATCGGACCCACGGCGAGGAAGGAGAAGAGCACGAGCATCGTGACCGGCCCGGTCCAGCGGCGCATGACGGAACCCCCTCGATCCGAGTGACGCCCATCGTCTCGCCGGTCCGACGGTTTGTCGAACCGATGTCAACGGGGCCGCGCCGACCCCACGAGGAGCCGCATCGTCTGGGTCATGCGGTCGGATCCCTCGCGGAGCGGTTCGGGCGCGTCCGATGTGCCGACGAATCCGCACGACGCGTAGAAGCGCACGGCGCCGTCGTTGCCGTCCGTCACGCGCAGAAGCAGTTGGTCGATGTCGAGCGCGGCGGCCCACTCCTCGACCGCGGCGACCAGTCGCCGACCGAGCCCCTCGCCGCGTCGCTCCGGTCGCACCCACATCGCGAAGAGCCAGCCGGTGGTGGGCCGGTCGTCTGGGCGGTACCCCGTGGCCATGCCGAGGAGGGGGCCGGGACCATCGGCGATGAACGTCGCGACGACGCCGGCCCACCCCTCTCCTGTGATCCAGCCCCGCCAACGCGCCTCGTCGGCGTCACGCTCCTCCGCGAGCGTCGACCCGAACGCGTGGGGGCTGTCGGCGAGCGCCGCGAGGCGGATCTCGCGGAGCGCCTCCCACTCGTCGGCTCGTGCCCGCCGCACCCCCATGTGAGGAGCCTAGCGACACCATCACCGCGGCCGGGCGTTAGGCTCGATGCCACGATGAAAGCGCTCGTGAAGCATGCGGACGAGGTCGGTCTCCGGCTCGAAGACATTCCGGAGCCGACGATCGGCATCAACGACGTGCTGATCCGCGTCGAGAGGACCGGGATCTGCGGGACCGACATCCACATCTGGGATTGGAACGCCTGGGCGAAGGAGACCGTCGTCACGCCGCTCGTGATCGGGCACGAGTTCGCGGGGCGGATCGTCGCGGTCGGCTCCAACGTGAACGACTTCCTCCCGGGGGACCGGGTGAGCGGCGAAGGCCACGTCGTCTGCGGCCGGTGCCGGCATTGTCTGGCAGGACGGCGTCACCTCTGCGCCAACGCCCAAGCCGTCGGCGTGCAGCGGCCGGGGGCGTTCGCCGAGCTCATCTCGATCCCCATGACGAACGTCTGGAAGCACGCGGACGACGTGGACCCCGAGGTCGCCGCCATCTTCGACCCGTTCGGCAACGCCGTGCACACCGCGCTTTCGACCGAGGTCCTCGGCGAGGACATCCTGATCACCGGCGCGGGGCCGATCGGCTGCATGGCCGCCGCTGTCGTTCGGCACGCGGGCGCCCGCTTCGTGGTCGTGAGCGAGCCGAACGCCTACCGGCGCGCGCTCGCCGAGCGGATGGGGGCGACGCTCGTGATCGACCCGACCGAGCGCGATCTCCACGACGTCCAGAAGGAGCTCGGCATGGTCGAGGGCTTCGACGTGGGGCTGGAGATGTCGGGAAACGCCGCGGCCCTGCACGCCATGGTGGACAACATGGCTCATGGGGGCCGCATCGCGATGCTCGGGATCCCCGACACCGAGATCGCGATCGATTGGCACCAGGTCGTGTTCAACATGCTCACGATCAAGGGGATCTACGGCCGGGAGATGTACGAGACCTGGTACCAGATGACCGTGATGCTGCAATCCGGTCTGGACGTGAAGCCGGTGATCACGCATCGGTTCCCCTGGGACGAGTTCGAGCAAGCGTTCGCCGTGGCTGCATCCGGTGAGAGCAGCAAAGTTCTGCTGGAGTGGGACACGACCCTGGCGTAGTTGCCCGCGTTCAGAGGATCCGGACCTGGGCTTGGGAGCCGAGCTCCGCGGCGCGCGCGGGGTCCAGCCGCGCGGCGCCGGGGATCTCGGCGTTCGCCGTCGCAGCGCCGAGCGCTCGGCAGAGCGCGTCATCCCAGCCGATGCCGGCATCGAGCCCCGTGACGAGCCCCGCCAGGAAAGCATCGCCGCTCCCGACCGGGTAGCGACCGCGCACGTAGAGCATCCCCTCGTACAGGGTGCCGTCCGGAGCCGCCAGCACGACCCCCTCGGCGCCCCGGGTCACCACGGCCGCGTGGCCGTCGCCACCCGCGAGGTCGCGCAGCTTCCGGGCGGCGGTGAGCGCCTCTCCGTGCCGCGCGGTCGGCACGTCGAGTAGTTCGCGCGCCTCGGTCGCGTTCACCTTGACGATGTCCGGCTTCGCCTCGAGCGCGAGCCGCAGCCGGTCCCCTTCGCAATCCACCGCGACCTGGAGCCCCGCCGTCCGCGCCTCAACGACGAGATCCCGGTAGCCCTCGTCCGGCGCGCCTCGCGGGAGCGAGCCGCTGATCGTCAGCCACCGAGCGCCGGAGAACAGCGAGGCGCAGGCGTGCGTCAGCTCCGCCCAGGCGGCGCTGGGGACGACCGACCCGTGCTCATAGAACTCGGTCAGCCCACCCGACTCGCGGTCCGCGACCGACAGCGATGAGCGGTTCTCGCCGTGCGACCAGACGAACACGCCCGGAACGCCCTCGGCGGAGAGCTGCTCCTGGAGCCACTTCCCGGCATGCCCTCGCAGCAGGCTGACCGCGGTCGCTTCGCCGTTCAGCGTGTGCGCGGCGCGGGCCACGTTCAGACCCTTGCCGCCGGCCGTCGCGACCAGCCCGAGCGGCCGATGGATGTCGCCCTTGATCAGGCGATCGACCTCGAACAGCTTGTCGATCGACGGGTTCGCGGCGAGACAGACGATCATGCGGCAGCCCCCCGGGTCGGCACCGACCTACGATAACTGCCTACGATGGCTCGGTGCCACAGATCGAGCTCGTCGAGGGTGACATCACGCACGAGCACGCCGACGCGATCGTGAACGCCGCGAACTCGACGTTGCTCGGCGGCGGCGGGGTCGACGGCGCGATCCACCGACGCGGCGGGGGCACGATCCTCGAGGCGTGCCGCGATCTGCGCCGCGAACGCTATCCAAGCGGCCTGCCGGTCGGTGAGGCGGTCGCGACGACGGCGGGCGAGCTGCCCGCACGGTGGGTGATCCACACGGTCGGGCCGAACTACCGTCGCGAACGCGTTCCGGCGAAGCTCCTCGCTCGATGCCACCTGGCGTGTCTCCGCGTCGCGGACGAGCTCGGCGCGGCGACGGTGGCGTTCCCGGCGATCTCGACGGGCGCGTACGGCTACCCGGTGCGCGAAGCCGCGGCCGTCGCGATCGACGCCGTGCGAGACGCCGACTCCAAGGTCGAGGAGGTCCGGTTCGTGCTCTTCGGTCGGGAGGCGTATCGCGCTTTCGACGAAGCACTGGAGACCGGCTGAACGTGGGTCGCTGGTAGCCTGGCTCGACATGCACGACGATCTCTCGAACGTCAAGGGCGTCTACGATCACCTCGCCGACATCCAGCTCGTCGACTGCCGCGAGCAGAACGAATGGGACGCGGGCCGCGTCGAGGGCGCGATCCACATCCCGTTGAACACGTTGATGTCGGGAACGGGCCCCGCGCTCGACCCATCGAAGCCGGTCGCCGTGATCTGCCGTTCCGGCAACCGCAGCGAGCTCGCGACGATGATGCTGCAGGCGCGCGGGTTCGAAGCCCACAACATCGAAGGCGGCATGGAAGCCTGGGAGTCCGCCGGGCTGCCGTTCGAAGCGCCCGACGGCTCAGCCGGCCGCGTCGCCTGAGGGCGACCTCCACCGCCGGTAGGCCGGCAACTCCTCATCGGTGTACTCGGTGGCCACGGCCTCCTCGATCGAGCACGCGTAGTGCACGAGGTCGTAGGGCGTGTCGCCCGGCCGCGCGGTGACGGCCGGGTGCGACGACGAGATCTGCTCGAGCCACCCGCGGGCCATGAACTCGCCGTGCTCGCCCCCGTGGTCCTCCCATGGCAGTGAGGAGTGCAGCGCGTACCGCGCGTCCCGAGCGACCTCCCGGAGCTTGGGGCTGGTTGCCCGGAACGAGACGCACAGCAGACCGGCCCCGATCCACGGGGACACCGGGTGCACGCGGGGCGAGCCATCGAGCCGGAGCGTCGCCTGATACACGATCCGGCCCTTGATCCGTTCGAGACCGAACGCCGCGAGGTCAGGGGCGGCGTTCGCGAACTCCGCCCAGGTCGACATGACCGACGTAGCCTACAAACGTGCCGAACCTGGACGCAGCCCGCACCCATCTGATCGATGCCCTCGGCGTCGAGGCGGTTCTCGCCGACCCGCTCGCGCTGCGGCTCTACGCGCGGGACGCGTCCATGGTCGAGGGGAGCGCGGGGCTCGTCGTCTTCGTCCATTCGGCGGACGACGTCGTGACGTGCATGCAGGTGGCGGCGGGGGGGGCCCCACCGGTCTGGCCGGCGGTGCGACGCCGATCGCGGACGCGATCGTCGTCGTCACCGCCAAGATGAATCGCATCCTCGAGGTCCGACCCGAGGACCGGCTGGCGTGGGTCGAGCCGGGCGTCTTCAACCTCGACCTCGGGAACGCCCTGCGGCCGACCGGCTTCACGTACGCGCCGGATCCCTCGTCCCAGCAGGTCAGCTCGATCGGCGGGAACGTGAACACGAACGCCGGCGGTCCCCACTGCCTCGCCTACGGCGTGACCTCGGCGCACGTCCTCGCCGTCGACGTGGTCCTGCCCGACGGCAGCGTCGGGCGCTTCGGATCCGAAGCGCCCGCCGCCGCCGGCTACGACCTCCGCGGGTACGTCGTCGGTTCGGAGGGGACCCTCGGCATCGTGACCGCGGCGTGCGTGCGACTCACGCCGCTCCCGCCCGCGGTCCGCACGATGCTCCTGGACTTCGCGGACGTCGAGGACTGCGCGCAGACCGTCTCCGCGATCATCGCGCGCGGCGTCGTCCCTGCCGCGCTCGAGATGATGGATCGAGGGATCGTTCGCGCCGTCGAGGACTTCGCGCACGCGGGCTACCCGACCGACGCGGCCGCGGTCCTGCTCGTCGAGGTCGACGGTCTCCCGGCGGGCGTCGAGGCGCAGACGCGCGAGGTGGAAGCCGCGGCCCTCGAGCACGCCGTCGGCACGATCCGGATCGCCGCCGACGACGCCGAGCGTGCGCTCCTGTGGAAGGGTCGCAAGTCGGCGTTCGGCGCGATCGCGCGGATCGCGCCCCACTACCACCTGCACGATTGCGTCGTGCCGCGGAAAGCGCTCGCAGACGTGCTCGCGGGCGTCTACGCGATCGCGCAGCGTCACGACCTGATCGTCACGAACGTCTTCCACGCCGGCGACGGCAACCTCCACCCGCTGTTCTCGTTCGATCGCTCGGTGCCGGGAACGCTCGAACGCGTCCTGGCGGCGTCCGACGAGCTCGTGCGGCTCTGCGTCGACGCGGGCGGGTCGCTGTCGGGTGAGCACGGGATCGGTCTGGAGAAGCGCGACTTCATGCCGCTCGTGTTCACCGCCGAGGATCTGGACGCGCAGGCATGCCTCCGATCCGCGTTCGACCCCGACGGGAGGATGAACCCGCGCAAGGTCCTGCCCGACGGCGCCCGTTGCGGCGATTACGCGGCGGCCGCGTTCGGCCGAGACGGCGCGCTCCCGGAGGGCACGTGGATCTGATCCACCCCCACTCGAAGCGCGACGTCGTCGACGCGCTCCGGACAGCGAGCGCCGCGGAGACGCGCGTCTTGACCGTCGGCGGGCGACAGCACATCGACAAGGGCAACCCGAGCGAGGTCGACGCCGAGCTGTGGACGACGCTGCTCGACGACCGGGTCGCGTACGACCCGGCCGAGATGCTCTGCGTGGTCGAGGCCGGGATGCGCATCCACGACCTGCGGGCGATGCTCGCCGAGGGCGGCCAGGAGTGGCCGGTCGACGCGCCCGATGACGCGACGGTGGGCGGGGTGGTCGCCACCGGCGGTCCGACGGTTCGGCAACTCCGCGTCGGCACGATGCGCGATACCGTCGTCGAGATGGAGGTCGTGACGGGCGACGGGCGTCTGATCAAGAGCGGGGCGCGCACCGTGAAGAACGTCACCGGCTACGACGTGCACCGGTTGCTCACCGGCTCGCTCGGCACCCTCGGGGTGATCGTCCAGGTCGCTCTCAAGGTGCGCCCGTTGCCGAAGGCGACGCGGACGCTGGTGACCGACGAGGGCGGCGTGGAGCTCGGGGCACGAGTGCTGGACGGCGTCCCGCTCCCGGCCGCCGTGCTCGCGGAGCCCGACCGGATCATGGTCCGGCTGGAAGGGTGGCCGGAAGAGATCGACGAGCAGACCGTCGCCGCCCGGTCGATCGCGACCTTCGACGAGATCGGTGATCCGTTCCCGGAAGCATGCTTCCCGGAGGCGACGACCGTAGCCGAGGCCGCCGTCGTGCCATCCCGACTGCCGCAGCTCCTCGTCGGGATCGAACGCTATCGCGCGATGATCGGTGTCGGGATCGCCTGGGTGCCCTTCGAGGACGACGAAGCGCTCAGTGCGTTCCGTGCACGGGCCGCCGAGCTCGGCGGGATCGCGCCTGCGATCCGCGGCCTTGGCGGGCTCGGTGACGGAGCGGTTCCGGCGCCCGAGGTGCAGCGGCGGGTCCGTTCGGCGATGGACCCCGCCGGGATCCTCGCGCCCGGCCGGGCATGGTCAGCCTAGAACCAGTCCCTGAACGCCGACCGGCGGGTGACCCGCAGCCGATCCGCCGATGCCCGGACGAACCAGGCCAGCTCCTCGCCTCGCTCCCTCCGCGTGATCACCGAGCTCCTGCAGGCGATGGCCCGCTCTCCCTGCTCCCACGCCGCCTCGCCGACGGGTTGGGTGCGTGCCCACGTGATCGTTCTGCCACGCCTGTCGAGCGGATAGCTCGCCGGCAGCCCCGCAGCGCGGCAGCCGGCGTCGCCGACCACGTCGACGAGCCGGCCTTCGGAAACGTCGGTGGCGATCAGCACCGGCGCACGGGAGGGAAGCAGATCGACGAGCCCGTACGGGAGACCTTCGAAGCGCCGGAGCACGACCGCCCGGGCGATGTCCCGGGTCGCGCAGAGGTAGACGACCGGGAACGAACGGGGCGGGTTCCACCGACCGCCACGCGCCTGTGCGAACGGTGGATCCAGGGGCCGCAGCCACGCCGGATCCGCGACGCGTACGTACGGGCCGCCGCGCGTGACGTGCCGGAACCGCATCAGGCCGTGGCGGCCCAGTCGAACGATCGGGCGACCGAGTCGAGGAGCTCCTGGTGCCGATCCCGCGCGATCAGCTGGAGCATGGTGGCACCGTCGTACCCGGGGGCGGGCGACCGAACGATCCCCGGGATCCGCTCCGGCCGGATGTTCCTGCTGAGGAGGTCGCCGATCCGCACGACCGCGAGCACCTTGGGCCGCCTCGCCGGAGGCACGTCGCCGGCGAGCCACTGCTGCATCGCCTGCCGGGTGACCCCGAAGAGTCGAGCGGCCTCCGCGATGGACAACTGCCACGAGGAGAGCAGCGAACGGATCGCCGAACCCGCCCCCGACAGCTCGTCGAGCACCGCCCGCGTGAACCCGTCGAAGTCGATCGAGGCCGGAAGGGTCACCGGCGACGAGCGGGCGGGGGGGCGCTGGTTCATGTCACCGATGATGGTCGACGCCACCGACATCAGGGCATGGATCGGTCCGAGAGGATCGAAGGGTGCGGTCAGCGACAGACGGTCGAGGACCTCGACGGCACTCGCCGGCGCTCGGCTCGCCGATCCGACCAGCTGCAGCACCAACTGGTGCCAAGCGCGCGCGTAGCGACGCGCCGCATCCTCATCGCCGGCGAGGGCAGCGGGCAACGCCTGCTGCAGCTCCTGGACGAGGTCGGCCGCGACAACCGTGATCGCCATGGCTCAAAAAGTAGCGCAAGTGAACCGCAAGCGCAAGCGAACCGCAAGCTACGCCGTCGACCGCAGCCGCTCCCCGGCCGCCTCGAGCGTCTCCAGCTTCTTGCAGAACGCGAACCGGAGCAGGTGCCGTCCGAGCTCCGGGCGGGAGAAGAACGAGGAACCGGGAACCGTCGCCACCCCGCGGTCTTCGACGAGATGCCTGGCGGCCGCGACGTCGTCGTCGAAGCCGAGCGACGTGACGTCGGCCATCACGTAGTAGGCGCCCTCGGGCGGATCCGCGGTGAAGCCCGCTCCGGCGAGGACCTCCAGCATCAGATCGCGGCGCTCGGCGTACTCCTTCCGGATCTGCTGGTAGTACTCGCCGGGCAAGCCGAGCGCCGCGATGCCCGCGAGCTGGAGCGGCGCCGCGGCGGCGACCGTCAGGAAGTCGTGCGTCGACCGGATCCCCGCCATCAGCGGCGGCGGGGCGACCGCCCACCCGACCCGCCAGCCGGTGACGGAGTAGGTCTTCGACAGCGCGCTGATCGTGACCGTTCGCTCGCGCATGCCCGGCAGGGTCGCGATGGGCACGTGCTCGCGGTCCTCGTACGTGATGTGCTCGTAGATCTCGTCGGTGATCGCGATCGCGTCGTGCTCGCGACAGAGCCCCGCGATCATCCCCAGCTCCTCGGCGGTGAAGACCTTGCCGGTGGGGTTGTGCGGCGAGTTCACGACGATCGCGCGGGTCCGCGGACCGAACGCCTCCGAGAGCTCGTCCGGGTCGAAGCGCCAGTCCGGCGGGTACAGGGTCACGTACCGGCCGGTCGCGCCCGAGAGGATCGCGTCGGGGTTGTAGCTCTCGTAGAACGGCTCGAAGACGACCACCTCGTCGCCGTCGTCCAGGATCCCGAGGAAGCTCGCAGCCATCGCCTCGGTCGATCCGCACGTCACGCAGATCTCGGTCTCGGGGTCCACGTTCATGCCGTAGTCGGCCGCGTACTTCGCCGCGATCGCGCGTCGGAACGTCGGATCTCCCCACGTGATCGGGTATTGATTGTGATCCTCCGCGATCGCGCGGCGGGCGGCCTCCTTCACCTCCTCGGGCGCGGGGAAGTCCGGATAGCCCTGTCCGAGGTTGATCGCGTCGTGCTCGGCGGCGAGCCGCGTCATCTCGCGGATCACCGACTCGGTGAACGACGACGACTTCGCCGACGCGTGGAGGTTCACGACCGGGAAGCCTAGCGGGAGGAACGAAGGGCGGCCCCGCCTTCGGGGCCGCCCTTCGATGCCCAGGACCGCGTGGAGCTACATGTTCTTCATGAGCTCCATGAGCTTCGCGTTGTCGTCGGTCACCATGACGACCCGCGAGCCCGTCGCCATGTACACCGCGCGGACGTTGATCCCCGCGTCGGCGATCTGGCGGGCCATCATGCCCATCGTGCCGGGCGTTTCGGCGCCCTGCACCGGGGGACCGAGGATCGCGTCGGCCTCACCTTCGACCTTGACGCCGGCGCCTTCGAGCGCCTTGCGCGCTCCGGCCCCGTCCTGGACGCAGACGTGGATGATGCCGCGGCCTTCGAAGCCGATGCCGAGCAGGCCCTCGATGTTGATCCCGGCCTTGCCGAGCGCCTCGCCGATGCTGGCCAGGCCTCCCGGACGGTCCTCGACGGTGATCGTGAGATCCGTCGCCATGCAGTCTCCTTCCCGAAGGGGTCGGGAACGGCATACGCCCGTCAGGCAGTTGCGGTCAAGTCGGGGCGCGCGCCGGTCGTGGGTCAGTTTGACCCGAGGTACTGATAGGGCCAATCCTTGGCGCACATGACTCACCTACGCTCGGAGACCGGCGTGGCGGGCCTGTGGCGGTGGATCTGTAGGGAGTGCGACTTGAGGAGCCGCCAGTGGTTCCGTTCTGACGAGGAAGCTATCGAGGCTGCCCGCCTTCAGCACTCCTACAAAGCCCACGCGGAGGTCCATCTCTACGGCCACGAACGGGGCCGAAGGAACACCTGATCCCCCTATCGGTCGCCCTCGCGACCAGCCAGCTGGGCATCGCCACCCGCTTAGTCGACCAACGAACCGGTCACCGAATACGTCGCGCCGGACGCGATGCACCCGAGCTGGGCGACTTCGCTCTGGGTCATCGTCCCCTGCACCTTCGTCACCACCCACCGGTCGCGTACCGCGCCCGCGTCCGTTGCATGGATGCTGACCGTGAAGGTGGATGTGACATCGGCGCCTGCGCACTTCACGATCCCGCTGATCGAGACCGTCCCCTGATACGCGGCGCCGTCGCGGGTCATCGGGAGCACGAACGCCTTCCGGTGCAGGTCGGCGAGCTCCGTGTCGCACGGGCCCTTCCGGCACGCGGGAGTCGATCGCCATCCGGCGGTCTGATCCTCGCCGTGGAAGTTCGAGAACCCGAAGTGGGACGTGGCGTGGAGGTGGACGTTGAACGTCCCCTGGAACCGCGCGGTCGACAGCGGCGCCGTCGGGGTCTTCGCGACGACGCGTGTCAGCGCCCTCGTCCCGTCGGCGCCGACGGCCGCCACGACGTACACGTACCGGGTCTCGGGCGTCACCGAGCGATCGATCCACGTCGTCGTGTCGGGCTTCAGGGTCGTGATGGGCCTCCTGTCGCGCGTCACGGCGTAGTACGACACCGGCAGCCCCTCTCCGTGCGCCCACGTGAGCACGACCACGAACGCGGCGGGATGGGCATCCATCGTCTGGGGCGCTGCAACCGCGGTGGGCGACGGCGCCGCCGGGGTTGCCGATGCGACGTCGCCTCCGCCGCCGGCGATGGCCATCGCGCCGCCGATCACCGCGATGATCGCCACGCAGGCAACGATCGTGACGATGGTCACGGCTCGGTGATCGGGTTCGCCGGATGGCCGCGTGGCCGGGTTCGCGGGCGCCGGTGGCGCGTCAGGTTCGGAGGGCGGGGGGATAACGTCCATGTTCGACTCCTGGTCGGTCCTCGCGTTGTACCACGGCTGGCCCCGATCGGTGCCGTAGCATCGCTCTCGTGGCCGAGCCCGCGCACGTCGCACCGTTGGGAGGGGAGCTTCCCGAGGGAGCCCGCTTCATAGGTTCCCCGAGCGGCGCCCCGGGCTGGAGAGCCGGCCGCGCCGCGCCATCGCTCGGCGACCTCAACGATTGCGTCGCGTGCGGCTTGTGCCTGCCGCATTGCCCGACCTATCGCTTGACGGGGGAGGAATCCGCGTCACCACGGGGGCGGATCGCGGCGATGCGCGCCGTCCAGGACGGGATCGCGGTCCCGGACCGGACCTTCGAGGGCTTCATGGACCTCTGCCTCGTGTGCAGGGCATGCGAGGACGTGTGCCCTTCGCACGTTCCGTTCGGCCGGATGATGGAGGCGGCCCGGGAGCAGGTCGAGCCGCTTCGGACCCGGCGCGCGCGGCTCGTCCGGTGGCTCGGCTTCCACTGGGTGCTTCCCCACCCGTCCCTCGTTCGCACGGCCGCGGCGCTGCAACCGCTCGCGCGGCCGTTCATGCCCAAAGCTGCTCGCGCGCTGGTGCCTGCCCGCGGGTACCCGTTCGCGCGACTCCCCCGCGTGACCGAGCCACCGGCGGGTGTCGAGGCCCGCGGCACCGTCGCGTTGCTCTCGGGCTGCGTGCAGGACCGGTGGTTCCATCGGGTGAACCTCGCGACGATCCGCGTGCTGGCGCGGAATGGCTGGCGCGTGGTGGTGCCGAGCGGGCAGGCGTGCTGTGGCGCGCTCGCGGCGCACAACGGCAGGCTCGCGATCGCGCGACGGCTGGCCAATCGCGCGCGTCACGTCTTCGGGGACGCGGACGTCGTGGTCGTGAACGCCGCCGGATGCGCGGCACACATGGTGACCTACGACGAGCTCCGACCGGGGTCCGGGCTCCCGGTGCGGGAGGTGACGGAGTTCCTGCGCACGGAGGGACTGGCCGCGCAGCCCGGTTCGCTCGATGCGATCGTCGCCTACCACGACGCCTGCCACGCGCTCCGGGTGCTCAAGGTCCACGACGAACCACGCGACCTGTTGCGCATGATCGACGGGCTGCAGCTGGTCGAGGTTCGCGACGGCGATCGCTGTTGCGGTGCGGCCGGGATCTACAACGTGACTCAGCCCGAGGCGGCCGGGGCGCTCGGGCGGGAGAAGGCCGAGGCGGTCGTGGCGACCGGGGCGTCGATCGTCGCCAGCGCGAACCCGGGATGCTCGATGCAGCTCGCCGCGCAGCTCCGCGTGATCGGCAGCCCGATGGAGGTCGTGCATCCGATCGAGCTGCTCGATCGAGCCTCGGCCGGCGTGACCTGAGGCGGCTACCAGCGCGGATCGGTCGCGCTCATCGCGGCCGAGCCGGTGCACACCGTTCCGACGCCGTAGAAGACCTCGCCGCCATCCGTCAGGTGGAGGTAGAAGCACGCTCCCGGTCGCGCCTGGACGGCCGCGGCCCATGATGCCGCGCCGGTCGTGATGCTGACGTCATCCAGCCCGGCCGAGGGCGTGGTGCCTTCACGGTAGGTGTGCGACGGGTCCGCCGCCGCGAGCCCCGCGGCGTCGGCCGAGCCGAAGGAGCCACCCGAGTCGTGGATCCGCTGGGCCGCGGCCTGCGCGACCCGCAGCGTGTCCTCGGCATGCCCGATCGTCTCTTTCATCGGAGCGTTGTAGAGGATCGCCGCCACGAGGAGCACGGACGCGAGGCCGATCCCTCCGACGACGAGCCAGAACCCGCGGTCGTGGCGCTCAGGCACCAAGGGCCACCGCCAAGGTCTCGAGGCTCTCGAGGTTGTGACCCGACAGGAACACGTCGACGCTCGGCAACGCCGCCGCCATCCCGCGCGCGAGCGGCTCGTACCTGGGCGATCCCTTCAACGGGTTCGCCCAGACCACCCGGTGGGCGAGCCGGCGCAGCCGCGCCATCTGGGCGCGGAGCAGCGCCGGGTCGCCGCGCTCGAGCCCGTCCGAGCAGAGAACGACGACCGCGCCGCGGAG
>Ga0307308_10000350_pt1 | contig 15964 bp, 15 predicted proteins | sample ER_DNA_195_FD_194501 | JGI IMG/M metagenome (GOLD analysis project Ga0307308, IMG submission 194501) | Bulk soil microbial communities from the East River watershed near Crested Butte, Colorado, United States - ER_DNA_195 | ecosystem: Environmental > Terrestrial > Soil > Floodplain | place...
ATTTGCCGTGCGCGGCCTCGTCCTCTACAGGATCGAAAAGAAACGGAGGCTGTTCGGCGAGCAACTCCCGGACAATCTCGACGTGGTGGCCTCGGGCTTGCGGGCCGGGCACAGCCTCGTCGGCGGACTCTCGCTGGTGGTCAACGATGCCGCCGAGCCCTCGAGGAGCGAGTTCCAGCGCGTCGTGGCCGACGAGCAGCTGGGCGTCCCGCTCGAGGACGCGCTCAGTGTCGTCGCACAGCGAATGAAGAGCCGTGACGTCGAGCAGGTCGCGCTGGTTTCTTCGCTTCAACGGGAAACAGGCAGCAACGCTGCCGAGGTCCTCGACCGCGTGATCGAGAATATCCGCGAGCGTGCGGGGCTCCGGCGGCTCGTCCGCAGCCTGACGGCACAAGGGCGCCTTTCGCGCTGGGTGGTGTCGTTTCTTCCGGTGGGCCTGCTATTGGCGGTCTCCGCGATCAACCCGTCCTACATGAAGCCGTTGTTCACGCACACGTCAGGGCGAGTCGTGCTCGCGATCGGAGCGGTCATGATCGTGTCTGGCTCGCTCATAATCAAGAAGATCGTGGACATCAAGGTCTGAGGACGCCGCAGTGATACTCATCCTCATCTTGGGTCTTGTACTACTGGCAGGAGCGGTGGCGCTTCTTGTCCAGGGATGGCGGTTCTCTCAAGGGCACACCAACGAGACGATCGAGCAGATCTCCGCCTATGGGTTCTCCGCGGAGCGACCGGTCCAACCAGGGTCGGGACCACAGCCGACCGGAACCGTCGGGCGAATCGCAGACCGGGTCGGTGGTTTCGCCCCGACCTCCCTGCTGGGCGGCGAGCGCAACACAACACGCGAGCAGTTGATCGCCGCCGGCCTCTACAACACCAGCCCCCGAATGGTCGTCGGTTACCGCATTCTGCTCGGCGTCGGCCTGCCCCTTGCGTGGCTCTGGCTGGCCGTGGCCACCGGCTTCTCGTTCGGTTTCGCCGTGTTCGGCGTCATCTTCCTTGCAATCGTCGGGTGGCTCCTGCCGATGCTCATCCTGAACCGACGAGCCCGCGAACGGACGGACGCAATCGATTACGAGCTGCCGGAGCTGATCGACCTGCTGGTCGTCACCCTCGAAGCGGGCGTCAGCTTCATCGCCTCGCTCCAGATGGCGGCCGAGCGCCTCGCCGGCCCCCTCGGAGTCGAACTGCGCATCACGCTTCAGGAGCAGCGCATGGGCCTGACGACGAACGAGGCGCTGAAGGGGATGCTTGGGCGCGCGGATACACCCGGAATGAGAACCTTCGTCCGCTCTGTCCTCCAAGGCGAGACCCTCGGTACTTCGACGGGGCAGATCATGCGCAACCTCGCGATCGAGATGCGTAAGCGCCGGCGCTCGGCAGCCGAGGAGCGGGCGCAGAAAGCCCCGATCAAGATTCTCTTTCCGCTCGTCCTCCTCATCTTTCCGGCGATGTTCATCGTCCTGCTCGGCCCGGTCGCGTACTCGATCGGCAAGATTTTCGGAGCAGCGGGATAGTGGCCGCCGCCCGCGGAGCTCTAGTTCTTCGCCGTGAGGACGATGGTCGCGTCGTCTGCGAGCGCGTCCTGGTCGCCGACACCACGTTCAGGCGCCTGCGCGGTCTCCTGGGCAAACGCGAGCTCAGTCCGGGAGAGGGGATCGTCCTGCGTCCAGGCTGGTCGATTCACACGGCGTTCATGTTCTTCCCAATCGACGTCGTCTACGTCAGCGCGGATCAGGTCGTGATCAAGGTCGTCCACAACCTCAAGCCTTGGCGTGCATCGACCTGCCGGGGGGCCCGCGACGTGGTCGAGCTCGCCGCCGGCGAAGCTGGCCGTCGTGGGCTAGAACCGGGAGACCGTGTGGCGTGGGCAGCGCGCCCGCTAAACGGCCGGGTAACGGCCGCGCCAGAGGCGCCGCCGCCTGCCACGCGGGAGGACGACGGCGGTGCGCCGACGCGCCCGATCCGTATCCTTCTCGGCTCGCGCGACGACCGGTTTCTGAGACTTGCGCGTTTTCTCTTGACGAGGAACGACTTCGCGGTCGAATCAACCAAGAGAGTGCCGAGTGCCGTGGACTTGGTCGAGCGGCACGGCAGTGATTTCGTCGTCCTCGACGCGAGCGACTCTCTGAGCGAGGCCGCTCGGACGGTGGCCGCGATCGAGGCCCTCAATCCGCAAGTAGGCGTGCTCCTCGTCTGTGACGCGGACAGGCCCCGACCGACTACTGGACTGAACGTTGTTGAGAAGTGGCACGCGCTCGAGACGCTGGCGGACGAGATCAAGCTCTCGCATGCGGGCTCGAGAGCATGGAGCTGAGCCCCCCAACCGAGCGGAAGCCGGCCGTCGTCGAGTCCGGCCCTGGGGCGCTCGAGCTAGTCCGAGCCCTGCCCCGCGGACAACAGCTCGCGATCGTGGCTGCGAGCATCGTGCTCACCGTCCTCTGTTTCCTCCGCTTCGGCCTGAGCGGCCGCGCGGTGGTGGAGTCCCTGTTCGCCTCCGTGCTCGTGCTGCTGACCGCGATCGACCTCGATCGGCGGTTGATCCCGAACCTCATCGTCCTCCCGACCCTGGCCATCGTTCTGGTCGCCCAGATCGCACTGGCGCCGGACCGAACCCTCGAGTGGGTGGTTGCGTCGGTCGGCGCGGGTCTCTTCTTCTTCATCCCCCTGCTGATCTATCCGGCCGGTATGGGTATGGGCGATGTCAAGCTGGCCGCGTTGCTGGGCGCAGCGCTGGGCAAGGCCGTGGTCACCGCGCTGATCGCGGCGCTGTTGGCCGCTGCCGTGGTCGGGCTATACGTCCTGCTTCGGGATGGGATCGCTGCGGGTCGCAAGAAAGCAATCCCGTACGCTCCATTTCTTGCGTTTGGTGGGCTCGTCGCCCTCTTCTTCGGCCCCCGCTAACGACGTAGAGCCCGAGCTTACGACGCGGGTTTCTTTCTGGCTACTCGCCCAGACCGATGTCGGTGCCGATCGTGGTCGCGATCGTCGTACCCGGATCGGTTGTGCCCGGAACGATGATCGTCTGGGTGGTGCTCGGGTCGGTCGTGGTATGGGTTGCGCCGGGAATGACAATGCTCGTCCCGGTTCCGCTGTAACTGCCGGTATTGCCGGCGATCTGCAGGTTCCACGACTCGATGAAGCCGCTCCCGGAGGCGAGCGAGCCGCCGTTGATCTTTACCAGTCCGCCGGTCTGAGTCAGACCCGGCGTGGGCGGGAACGCGTTGGGCATCGGCGCGAAGATGTCTCCGGTAAGTGAGTTGCCATTCCCCTGCAAACAGATTGCGCAGGCGCCGGTGCTACTCGGATTCGTCGCGTAGAACAGCGTGAATGGATCGTAGCCCGTGATCGTGCGGTTGAGACCTGGGCACGGGTAGGAGGAGGCCCGGGTCGTCGGCCTGGTGCCGGCGCCGCACGCGGAAGGCCAGTAGAACTTGAGCTTGTTCGTATTGCCGCTGACACTGATCGTCGCGCCTCCGAGTGCGAAGAACGTGTAGCCGTCGCTACCAGTGAGGTCTCCCACGCTGCTGAAACTGAGAGTCGTGCCCGAGCCGCTGACGCAGTAGATGCCCGGCGGATGACCCGCGGCCGAGAAACTGATGGTGCCGCTGCTCCCGAGATTGATGCAGTTCGAGAAGTAATCGCTCGCAGGAGTCCAGGTGCCGCTTCGAGGCGTCGGCTGTGGCGGTGGCGGTAGCGGCCAGTTGATCGGCAAGGTGTTGTTCTGATTCAGATTGACGAGGGTCTGGACGCACAGATTGTTCGAATCGGTCCCGGACCCAGGGGGCGTCCCCCATGCCCTCGCCTTGCACTGATTCGTCCCGCTGGGGGGACTCGCCGGGGAACCTAGAGGCCCGCAACGGGTTTGATCGAAGCCGAGCCAGGTCATCTTCTTTGGCGCATTCCCGCTGAAATCGACGCCGCCGTTGGTACCGAAGGCTCCAAGAACCGAGGCGGAGCCGGGGAACCCGGCCGCGATGGCATCGTCCCAAGTCCCGGACCCGGCGCCTGAGTAAGTGATCGCGTTGCACACCCGGCTCATCGCAAACGCGATCCCACTGCCCCCGGAGATGATGTCGCCATCCGTCGTCGTGTGAGTGCCTCCCGGAATGACGATGGTCGTCGCGCTGCCCGTGACCGTCTGCCCGGTGATGGTGGTCGCACCGAGAATGGGATTGCTTCCCGCAACCGAGCGGGCAGAGACGTCGAATAGGCTCTTTAAGCCAATCGCCTTAGTAAAGAGCGTCGGCGTCGACACGGTCAGCCGGACCTCGACCTGTCCGTCGTGAGCGGTGCCGCTCTTGTCGACGTAGGGCGCCGCGAAGCAGTTCGTGTCGGTCGGGTGCGTCGGGTCAGGATCGTTGCAAGGATGAAGGGAGGGGCCGCCGTTCTTGTCGCTGTAGTTGTTCGCCGAGGTCTGCAGGGTTGCTAGGCAAGCTCCCACGCACGGGCCGCCCAGTGGCCAGTCTTGGGCGGCGGCAAGTGCGGCGGCGTCAGCGGCGTTCTGGAGCGCACGCTTCTTGACAAGCACCATCGAGCCGTCGACGACGAGCGCAATGATGGCAAGGAACAAGGGCATCGCCAGCACGAAGAAAATCAGCGTCTGACCGCCCTCGTCACGATCTCGTTTGTGAACTCTGACCAAGCTCCTCCTGTCCCCTCAAACAAGACTGCCCGATTTCGGCACCTTCTTCAATCCGCCACTGGTCCTGTTCAGCGACTGAACGGATAAGTGGCCCTTCCGGCCCTTGTCAGAAGGGTCGGGCCGAAGCAGACTTGGTCGGACGGCACCGCTTGGGGGAGCCGGTCGAGGATTTTTGCGGAAGGGGAGGGCTGCGGACGAAATCATGGCGAGGTCGTTGGAAGCGGATCTCTCTGCGCAAACAGCGGGCCTGGTCACCGCGATCAGGCCTTCGCTGGCATCTACCTCCCCCTCCGTTGGCCGGGACTCACTCGACGAGCTCGAGGCAGCGTTCGCGCGGTTCGACGGCCGGCCGGACACTGCTGAGGCGTTTCGCGCGGCCGCTGAACGGGCGCATGCTCTGGTCGAGGCGGCCGGCGCCGGCGCCGAGGCTCAACGCTCCGCAGGTCTTGCCTTCGCAGCCGACGCGCTCGCGGCTGTCGCGCCGGAGCGCACATCTCTGACCGAGACCATCGACGACATGGTCTCGACGCTCGCGCGGATTCTGGAGATCAGCCCAGAGACAGCCGCGCTCGAGCTCTTTCTGCGCACAAGCTCGAACCCGGGCCTCCACGACCTCCCCCCGCTGCTCACGCTCGAACTTCAATTGCGACTCCTGCTGGCCCTAGCTCCAATCTCCGATGTCTCGCTGTGGGCCGACGGACACTCTGAGCGCTTCCACTGCTTGGCCCACGTAGGCGACACGCCCGTCACTCGCCGCGTCCGTCACGTCGCGCGCTCGGTGCTTGACGGCCAAGAGGACGGCTGCGCTCGCGAGCGCGGAACGATCCACGGCGTGGGCGTGCTCCGATGGCAGCAGCCTTACGCCGTGCTCGTCGCGCGGGCCCGCCCAGAGGACCGTCGGCGGACACTCGCCTTCCTCAGGGAGGCGGCAGCGCGGATCGGCCCGGTTCTGGAGCGCGAGATGCTGCTCGAGAGAAACGCGGCGCGCGAACGCGGTCTCATCGAGGCGAGGGAGAAGCGCCTGCTCCGGCTCGGCTTCGATCTTCACGATGGCCCGATCCAAGATCTGGTCGCTCTGGCCTCCGACGTGCGTCTCGCACAGGAGCAGATCGACGAGCACGTGAACGGCCGCACGCGCCAGCTCGTGCTTGGTCGCTTCGAGGACATCGGCGCGCAGATCGTCGAGCTCGACGCGAAGCTTCGCAACCTTGCTCATTCGCTCGAGCCCTCTGGCGTCATCGATCGGCCACTAGCGGGAGTCCTCAGCCACGAGGTCGAGTCGTTCCAGAGGCGCGCCGAGATGCAGGTGACACTCGACGTCAGTGGCGACCTCGACTCGCTGACGGCGTCCCAGCGGATCGCTCTTTACCAGATCGTGCACGAGGGCCTCGCAAATGTGCGCAACCACAGCGAGGCAACCGAGGTCCTCGTCAGCGTCCGCAGCCGCGAGCGCGGGATCGAGGCCGAGATCGTCGACAATGGCAAAGGCTTCCCCGTCGAGCCAACGCTCATCCGCGCCGCGAAGCGAGGCCGCCTCGGTCTCGTCGGGATCGGCGAGCGGGTGCGGCTCCTCGGTGGAACGTTCGACGTGCAGAGCCGACCCGGCGGACCGACTACGCTCACCCTCCTGCTCCCACGTTGGGAGCCGCCGGCGGCACTCGAATCTTCCTAGGCCCTCCCGCGTTCGCCTTCGTCGACCAGTCTCAGCGCCGCGGCGCGGTCTGCCGCCCCGAGCTTTTCCAGCACCAGGCCTACGTGCCTGCGAACGGTCACCGGCTTTAAGCCGAGTCGCCTGGCGATCTCCGCCGTCCCCAGACCGTCGCGGAGCAGCGTGAGCACCTCGGACTGGCGTCGCGTCAGTTCGACCTCGCCGCGGCCGGGAACTGTCAGCCGCCGACCCCGAGCCCCGACCCGAAAGTGCTCGACGAGCGGCCCGAGCAGGTTGCGTGGCACCACGGCCTCGCCTCGGCGGACAGCGCGCAGAGCGCGAACCATGCCTTCCGGCTCGGAGTCCGCCGGCAGGTAGCCGGATGCTCCGGCGTGCAACGCCTTCGCAACGCCGTCCTCGTCGGCGGTGCTGGCGATCACAACGACATCCGTCGCCGGAATCTGCGAGGTGATTCGGGCCGTCGCGAGCATGCCGCCGCCGGGCAGGTCAGCGTTTACGAGGCAGATCTCGGGTTGCTCCCGCTGCGCGGCCGCAACGGCTGCGTCCGCATTGGCAGCCTCCGCGCAGACTTCGAAGCCGCTCCGCTCGAGTAGCAGACGAATTCCCGTCCGGGTCGGAAGGTGCGCGTCCGCAACAAGAACGCGAGTCGCCCTCGTCACCGCTCACCGCGCGGGGTTGGCTTCGTCGACAAGTCGACTACGCTTTGTCCATGCGCGTTCTGATCGCAGACGACCATCCACTCATTCTCGCCGGAATCAAGCGTGCGCTCGAGGAAGACGACCAGTTCGAGGTCGTAGCCGAGGCGCGTGTCGGCAGCCAGGTCCTCCCTCTCGTCTCCCAGACGCACCCGGATCTCGCGTTGCTCGATCTACGCATGCCCGAGATGGACGGGCTCGCCTGCCTCGACCGAATCCGTAAGGAGCACCCGAAGGTGAAGGTCGTGATCCTGTCGGTCTCTACTGACCCCGAGGTCGTCCAGACGGTGCTCAACCACGGAGCCGCCGCGTACGTCGTCAAGAGCGTCAACCCCATCGACCTATCGTCCGCCCTCCGCCAAGCGCTCGAAGGTACGGTCTTCAGCGCGGTCGGCCTGCCCGAGAAGACAGCGCAACAGGACGCAGTCAAAGCTGCGGGCCTGACCGATCGCGAGACCACGATCCTCAAGGCACTCGCCCGCGGCCTCTCGAACGAGGCGATCGGCAAGGAGCTCTGGGTCGCGCAGCAGACCGTGAAGTTCCATCTGACGAACATCTATCGCAAGCTCGACGTCAAGAACCGCACCGAGGCCGCGCGGTACGCCTACGAGCACGGCCTGATCGACAGCCCTCAGGGCGACCACAGCTAGCCCTAACACCAGCTGATTCCTCCCCGGCCGAACCGACGGCGCCGCTCCGGCGAATCAGGCCGACGATCAAACACCGTCGATCCCTGGGGGGAGGAAGGAAACGACGTTCATGCATTCATCTCTTGCGACCGCCCGCAAGCCGATCCTGGTCGCGGCGGCTCTCGGACTCATCGCACTCGCTCTGCTTCTGATCCTGATGCGCCTCAACGGGCCGAGCAGCGCTTTCGCATCGAGCCACGCAGAGGCGCCGCTGATCAGCCAGGACCCGCGGGCGGACAACACCGACCTGTACGCGTTCGTCAGCCCTGACAACACGAACACGGTCACGATGATCGCGAACTACATCCCGCTCGAAGCTCCGGCCAGCGGGCCGAACTTCTACAGCTTCGACGACACCGTCCTCTACGAGATCAAGATCGACAACAGCGGGGACGGTCAACCCGACCTGGGCTACCAGTTTCGGTTCAACACGACGACGAGGAACCCGAACACGTTCCTCTACAACACGGGTCCGATCACCACCCTCGGCGACTCGAGTTGGAATCGGCCGCAGACCTACAGCGTCACGCTCGTCCATTTCAACAAGAACGGCCAGCCCGAGGGGAAGGGCAAGGTGCTCGGGCAGAACATCCCTACTCCGCCCGACAACATCGGGCCGCGCTCGACCCCGAACTACGACAACCTCGCGGCCGCCGCAGTCACGAGTCTGCCGGGTGGGACAAAGGTCTTCGCCGGGCAGCGTGACGACCCGTTCTTCGTCGACCTCGGCTCGATCTTCGATCTGGCCGGACTGCGTCCGTTCAATCCGTTCCACCTGATTCCGCTCGCCGCCGACCCGGGAAGGGACGCGCTCAAGAACGACAACGTCCACTCAATCGAGATCCAGGTGCCGACGAGCCAGTTGGTCTCGTTCTCGAGCCCGACGATCGGGATCTACGCGAGCGCAAGCCGGCAGAAGGTGCGGATCCTCGACGAGACCGGCAAGGCTAGGGGCCTCGGCCCGTGGGTCCAGGTCTCGCGCCTCGGCAACCCGCTGATCAACGAGGTCGTGATCCCGCTGGGACAGAAGGACTACTGGAACCGGGAGGATCCGGCCAACGACCAGCAGTTCGAGTCCTTCTATACGAACCCGGAGGTTTCCCGCCTCGAGAACGTGCTCTACGGAACGCTGCCGCAGGGGCACGCGGGCGGCGCACTGCAGGCGATCGACGCGACGGGTCGCTCCGATCTCGTCTCGATCCTGCTGACCGGCGTTCCCGGGGTGAACTTCACCGGGTCCACGGCCTCCGACCTGTTGCGACTGAACACGGCCATCACGCCCGGGGCCAACGGCGCGTGTCCTGGAGGGACGGCGAGCCCCGCCCCGCCGGACCGGCTCGGCCCGCTCGGGGCCTCCGGCGACCTCTGCGGCTATCCGAACGGCCGCCGCCTGGGCGACGACGTGATCGACATCGATCTGCGAGCGTTCGCCCAGGGCTACGGCCCGTTCCTCCATACCGCGCTTGGGCTGCCGGACAAGACGCCGAACGATCTCCTCGGTGACGGCGTCGACTCGAACGACGTGTCCTTCTCCGGCACGTTCCCCTACGTCGCAACACCGCACCAGGGCTACGAGGTGCCGTAGTCCCCACGGACAGAGGGGCCTGACCCAGCCGGCAGGCCCCTCCCCGTCCCCGGCTGAAGGAGCACACGTGAAACGACAGCGATTGATCCTCGTAGCGGCAGCGGCCGGACTCACCGCCGCGGCCCTCACGCTCGGCGGAGTCCTGCACGACTCCTCGTCGGCGAGCCCGACGGCGGTTGTTGTGCAGGGCCCACCGGCAAGCGCAGGCGCCCAGGTCTCGCCCGGCGACACCCCGGCCCTGGTTGCCCGGCTCCAGGCGACGCTCCGCGGGAACCCGAACGACGTAACGGCGCTCGACTCACTCGGGCTCGCTTACCAGCAGAGTGCGCGCGAGACAGGCGACCCGACCTACTACACGAAGTCGGACGAAGCGCTGCACCGAGAGCTCGCCTTGGCCCCGCGTGACCTGATCGCGACCAGCGGCCTCGGCTCGCTCGCGCTCTCCCGCCACCGCTTTCGTGAGGCGCTCGTGCTCGGGCGCCGCGCGCATGCGATCTCGCCGACAACCGCACGCAACTACGGCGTCATCGGCGACGCGCTCGTCGAGCTCGGCCGCTACCAAGCCGCCTTCAAGACCTTCAACACCATGGCGAGCATCCAGCCGGGCCTTTCCTCGTACGCCCGGATCTCCCACGCGCGTCAGCTGCTCGGCGACGTTCCCGGTGCGATCAGCGCGATGAAGCTCGCGGTCGAAGCCGGTGACGGGCAAGGGGAAGCCGACGCCTGGACGCACGTGCAGCTCGGCCTGATCTACCTGTCGGTCGGGAGATTCAAGGCCGCTGCCGCCGAGGACCGACAGGCGCTGTTCGCTTTTCCGGACTACGCCTACGCGCTTGACGCACTCGCGCGGGCGGAGGCGGGCATGGGCCACCACCGGTCCGCAATCCGATTCGAGCAGCAGGCCGTGAACCGGATCCCGCTGCCGCAGTACGTCTCGACGCTCGGCGATCTCTACGGTGCGACCGGTCACCCCCGGTTGGCCCAAAAGCAGTACGAGCTGATCGGCGTCATCCAGCGTCTGCTCGTCGCGAATGGCGTCAAGACCGACCTCGAGACCGCGCTCTTCAACGTCGATCACGGGATCAGGCTGCACGCCTCTCTCGCGCTCGCACGCCTCGCCTGGCGGGAGCGGCCGTCGATCGACGGCGACGACGTCCTGGCTTGGGCGCTCGAGCGGACCGGGCACTGCGGTGAGGCGCTGCGCTACTCGAAGCGCGCCCTCAGGCTCGGGACGCTCGATGCGCTCAAGTTCTTCCACCGCGGGATGATCGAGGGCTGCCTCGGCCGTCGGACGGCGCAGCACGCATGGCTCGTTCGGGCTCTTCGGCTGAACCCGCAGTTCTCGATTCTCTGGGCGCCGGTCGCGAGGCGGGAGCTGCGATGAAACGGCTCGCAGTCCTCGTTGTTGTCGCGGCAGCGCTGCTTGCGCCGGCCGCCGCCTCCGCGCACCCGCTCGGCAACTTCACGATCAACCGTTTCAGCCGGGTCGAGGTCTCCGGGCACCAACTCTATGTCCGCTACGTGCTGGACATGGCCGAGATTCCAACCTTCCAGGCCGGGCACATCGACGCGCGCGCCTACGCGAGGCGGATCGCCCGAAACGCTGAGCTCGTGGTGGACGGAAAAGCTGTCCCGCTCGTCCCGCTAGGCACGGCGCTCGCACATCCACCGGGTGCCGCAGGCCTACGCACGACCAGGCTCGAGGTGATCCTGGCCGGGCCAACGTTGAGCAGAAAGGTCTCGATTTCCTACCAGGACAACAACTACAAGGACCGGATCGGCTGGAAGGAGATCGTCGTCGGGCCGAAAGCCCGCAGCACGAGCGACGAGCTCCGCGCCTATCCGAAGAACCTGCTGCAGAGCCCGCTCGACATCACGTCAGTCAAAACGCAGCTCGCACCGACGGGCGGGCCCGACGTGCCGCCCGCACTGTCGAGCGGAAAGACCCTCGAGGCTCCCGACCGGGTTGCCGACGCCGGCTTCAGCAAACTGATCGGACGCCACCACCTGAGCGCGCTCGTGATCCTCGCCTCGCTCGCGGCCGCGTTCTTCTGGGGCATGGCCCACGCCCTTTCGCCGGGCCACGGCAAGACGATCGTCGCCGCCTACCTCGTCGGACGACGCGGCACACCGTGGCATGCGGCCGCACTGGGCGCGATCGTGACCGCGACGCACACGATCGGCGTCTTCGCGCTCGGCCTCGTCACGCTCGCGCTCTCGGCGTTTATCGTCCCCGAGCAGCTGTACCCGTGGCTGAACCTCATCTCAGGCGTGCTCGTCGTCGCGATCGGCGCAACCGTCTTCCGCAGCCGTTTCCGGCATCGGGGCCACACGCACGACCACGACCATCACCACGAGCACGAGGCCCCCAGCCGCGGCTCGCTGGTCGCAGTCGGGATCACCGGCGGCCTGCTGCCCTGCCCGTCGGCGCTCGTCGTCCTGCTCGCTGCGATCTCGCTCCACCGCGTGGCCTTCGGGATGCTGCTGATCGTCGCTTTCAGCGCCGGCCTGGCGTTGAGCATCACTGGCATCGGCCTGGTCGCCGTCTACGCGAAGCGGGTCTTCAAGCGGGCCAGCTTCGAAGGGCGGCTCGTTCGCCTGCTCCCCGCCGCCAGCGCACTAGTCATCCTCGCCGCCGGCCTCGCCATGACCGCGCGAGCGCTTCCGAAAGTGCACTGAGATGCTCGGCCTCGACACCTGGATCGCACATTTCTCGGACGGGGCAACGCTGGCGCTGGTGGCCGTGGTCGCGGTCGTGCTGGGGCTTCGGCACGCAAGTGATCCAGATCACTTGGCCGCCGTGACGACGCTGATCGCCACCGGCCGCGACCGCGCAGCCCGCTCGGCCGCCCGCCTCGGTCTCTCTTGGGGCCTCGGGCACGCCACCAGCCTGTTCGCCTTCGGATTGCCGATCGTGGTCTTCAAGGCGTATCTGCCCGAACCGGTACAGGCGGCCGCAGAGACGAGCGTGGGCGTGATGATCGCCCTGCTCGCGCTCTGGCTCCTCGTACGCTGGCGCCGCGGGCTCTTCCACCTGCACCACGACCACGGGAGCGCCCACGCGCACGGCTCTCGCCGGCGGTTCCGCACCCGCTCGCCGCTGCAGGCATTCGGGATCGGGCTCGTGCACGGAATGGGCGGCAGCGCCGGCGTGGGCGTGCTCCTGCTCGCATCGATCCACGACCGCGGCATTGCCGTCGTCGCGCTCGGCCTCTTCGCCTTTTGCACGGCGCTCTCGATGGCCGCTCTCTCGACCGGTTGGGGAATGATGCTCGCGAGCTCGCCAGGGCGCAGCTCGCTCTCGCGGTTCGCCCCCGCCCTCGGCTGCGCGAGTCTCGCCTTCGGCGTCTGGTACGCACTGGCCGCCCTCAGCCTCGCGCCGTACTACTTCTGACGGGCCTGTGGTATCCCTCACGCGACGCCAAATGAACGACGGTTCGCCCCACGAGCTCTCCGCCGCCTACGCGCTCGGTGCGCTCGACGGCGACGAGCTCGAGGCCTACGAGACGCATCTCGCCGGCTGCGAGCAATGCCGCGAAGATGTCGCGTCGTTCCGGGCGACCGCAAGCGCGCTGGCCTATGACGTCGACCTGCCGCCGCTGCCCGAGACACTCGAGCACCGGATCGTCGCCGCCGCGAGGGCCGAGCGTCCGAACGTTGTCCCGCTCCGGCAGCGCCTCGCGCTTCCTGCAGCCGCGCTGAGCGGGGTCGCCGCCGTCGCCGCGATCGCGATCGGGATCTGGGCGATCCACCTCTCGAACTCACTCGACCATCAGAAGTCGATCCGCAAGGACCAGAAGACGCTGATCGACATCCTCTCCGACTGCTCGAAGACGCCGACGACAGGAGGTAGCGGCGCCGTCTGCGTGGCGCCCACCGAGAAGGCGGTTCTGATCGCGGACAGCCTGCCGGCCGCCTCTCCGGGCAAGACCTACGAAGCGTGGGTGATCGCCGGGAAGCGTGTCCGGCCCGCCGGCCTCTTCCGCGGCGGCGCCGGCCGCAAGTACGTCCTGCTGTCCAAACCGGTCCGGGCCCCGGCAAAAGTGGCGGTCACGCTCGAGAAGCGCGGGGGCGTCTCCGCCCCGACGACCGCGATCTTGCTCCAGGCGGAGGTGAACCCGAGCTAGCGCCATGAGCGACCGGGGAGAGGGAGGCGTGATCTCGCTGCGGGGGCGGCGAACCGAGCGGCCGCAGACGACGGCCCGCGAGCTTGCGCACCTCTCGGACGAGGCTGTGGTTGCTCTGGTTGCGCGCTCCGACGAGCAGGCGCTCGCCGAGCTCTACCGCCGGTTCGGCCGGCTCGCCTACGGGCTTGCGTTCCGGATCCTCCGCGACGACGCGCTGGCGCAGGACGCTGTGCAGGAAGCCTTCCTCGGCGTCTGGCGGGCTGCGGGCCGGTTCACGGCCGAGCGGGCGAAGCCGAGCACGTGGCTGCTCACGCTCGTGCACCGCCGCGCCGTCGACCTGGTTCGCCGCGAGCAGCGGCGCCGGACCGAGCCGCTACAGCCGGAAACGGAGCAGGTCGACGCCGAAGCGGCCGACGAAGCCGAGCTCGCGACCCAGCGCCAGACGATCCGCGACGCCCTGCGGCAGCTCCCGGCCGAGCAGCGCGAGGCGATTGAGCTTGCCTACTACGGCGGTTACACGCAGTCCGAGCTGGCCGAGCGCCTCGGCGAACCACTCGGCACGATCAAGAGTCGGATGTTCACGGGCCTCGCGCGGCTCCGCGAGGCCCTAGGCGAGGACGTCCGCGCCCGGGTCGGACCTATCTGAATAAGTAGCATCGGCCCGCATGGTGGCGACGCTCGACGGCCTGAAGGGACGCGACTTCACGCGCGTGGCGGACTGGACCGGCGAGGAGCTCGAGCGCACGCTCGACCTCGCGGACGCGCTCAAACAGCAGCAGAAACGGCGCGAGCAGCATCACCTGCTCCCCGGCCGGACACTGGGGATGATTTTCCAGAAGCCCTCCACGCGGACGCGCGTCTCCTTCGAGGTCGGGATCGCGCAGCTCGGAGGCACCGGCCTCTACCTCTCCGCCGGCGACCTCCAGCTGGGCCGAGGCGAAACGCTCAAGGACACGGCGACCGTTCTTTCCCGCTACCTCGACGCGATCATGATTCGCACCTTCGCCCAAGAGGACGTCGAAGAGCTCGCGCGACACGCCTCGATCCCGGTCATCAACGGCCTCACGGACAGCGCCCATCCCTGCCAGGCGCTCGCCGACGTAATGACGATCCGCGAGCGGCTCGGCCGCCTCGAGGGCGTCACACTCGTCTACCTCGGGGACGGCAACAACGTCTGCGCCTCGCTGATGGTCGCCGCGGCCAAGCTCGGCCTGAACTTCCGCGCCGCGACGCCAAAGGGATACGAGCCTTCGGCCGAGGCCGTCGAGATTGCCCGCGAGGCCGCCACCCAGAGCGGCGCGACAATCGAGCTGCTCGCCGATCCGCTCGAGGCCGCCGCCGGCGCCGACGTCCTCTACACCGATGTGTGGACGAGCATGGGCCAGGAGGAAGAGCGCGAACGACGCCTGCGGGACCTCGCCGGCTTCGGCATCGACGACGATCTCGTCGTCCTCGCGAAGGACGCGATCGTCCTCCACTGCCTGCCGGCGCACTATGGCGAGGAGATCACGGAGGAAGTCCTCTACGGGCCACAGTCGGCTGTCTGGGATCAGGCCGAGAACCGCCTCCACGCCCAGAAGGCGCTCATGGCCCTCGTCATACGCTGATGTCGTAGCCCCGGCACCCGTGATCCCGCTCAAGGACAACGTCCCGACGCGGAACTTCCCCGTCGTCACCGTCGGGCTGATCGCGGCAAACGTGGCCGTCTGGTTCTGGGAGTGGAAGACGGGCGTCAACAAGGAGGTGCTGCATTACGGCTACTACCCGTGCACGCTTGCAGGCCCCTGCGATCCCCGTTTCGTGCCGCCCGATCACCTGTCCTGGTATGACGGGCTGTTCACTTCGATGTTCATGCATGCGAGCTGGTTCCACATCGGTGGGAACATGCTCTTCCTCTGGATCTTCGGCAACAACGTCGAGGATTCAATGGGTCGGGTTCGCTTCTTCTTCTGGTACATCGCCGCGGGGCTCGCCGCCGCGTTTGCTCAGACGTTCGTCACCCTCCAGTACTCGGACCCGGCCGGCTCGAGCATCCCGAATGTCGGGGCGAGCGGCGCGATCGCGGGCGTGCTCGGCGCGTATCTCGTCCTGCTGCCGGACGCAAGCGTGTTGACGTTCTTCTTCCTGGTCTTCTTCTTTTTCTGGCGGCACATTCCCGCTTTCCTGTTCCTAGGCATCTGGTTCCTCCTGCAACTTTGGGAGGGTGGCTTTGCGGTTCTCCATCCGCAACTAGGCGGAGGGGTCGCCTTCTTCGCCCACATCGGCGGGTTCGCGTTCGGGGCGCTGACGATCGGGCTCGTCGCGAAGCAACGGCCCTTACCACCGGTAACTCAGTGGACGCGTTCCTGACCTGGCTAGCTTTTGCGGCGGGCGTGGTCGGCGCCCTGGTCGTGCTCATCTTCCTGCTCGCTCCGATTCGGAATGACGAGCCCGGTTCAAGCGTTATGAAAAAGCGTGAAGACACTTACCGAAATCAAGGCCGAGATCGAGCGCGCGACCGAGCGCCGCGCCGAGCTTTGGCACGTGCTTTCTCACGGCCACGATTCCGAAGCCG